>OHNZ01000408.1_pt1 | contig 26557 bp, 22 predicted proteins | sample 1569761 | NCBI WGS metagenome assembly OHNZ01 (sample SAMEA3879562, study PRJEB24766) | human gut metagenome | biome: human-associated habitat; feature: feces | place: USA | collected 1985/1987
AATATTTAAATATCTATAGACAAAAATAGAAAAAACTTTCAGTAAGGTAAAGGAATTGGTATAATGTATAAAGATGAAAGTATTTTTTAGAACGGAGGCCCGCATGGGAAATATCATAAATTTGAAAAAAATGATGTCGGCAGCCATGTTTGCAGCTGGACTGCTGGTCAGTATGAACAGTGCTTCGGCACAGCAGGATGAGCAGGAACCGCTGGCGCTGTTGCAGCTGGATGTTGACGGTAACGGCAGTCTGGAAACTGTGGAACTGTATGGTGGTCAGATGACTCGCGGCAGCAGTTACAGGAATGATTTTTTATTGCTTTTAAAAGGCAGTTACTCTGAATTGCTGACGGCATATGTACCAAGTATTAATGGCGGTTACGACTGCAGTTTAGAAAAAGCAAGGTTTACGGGCAGAGGCGAACAGCTGATTTTGTCTGTTGGACAGGGAGGCGACGATGGCAGTATAGAATATCGTATCATTGACTTTGCTGATCCTAAGGCGGTGAAGGAGATTTTTACTGGTAGCGATAATGCAGGTTTAGCGGCAACTGCGGAATTTGTGCCGGATTTTCGCAGTAAAATTGCTTTTGCAGACGGCAGCACTAATTATGAACTGCTTCCCAAAGAGAAAGAGTTTTATGAACAGCGTGGGCTTTATGACGTTGACGGTACCTTATTAAAGGGGTATCGACGCCCGTATGTCGGGAAAATACATTCGCTGGTTGCTGTAGATATGGAGCAGGACGGGATTTTGGAACTGTTGTCGCTGCAAAACATCAGTGGGTTAAACAGGGAAGACCTGCTTGGGAAGCTGGCCGGGGTGTGGTCATATGATGGCAGCAGTGGCTGGAAATTAAAAAGTAAAACTTTTTACAGCGGCGGCAAAAATAAAGACGACAAATTCCATCGCAGCTATAATGAAAAAAACTGGCGGATTTTACCGAGGCAGGCGGTGCATGACAGCAGCAGCGTAACTTATCCTGTTTTTACTGCGATTGCGGCGCCTGAGGTGCAAAATAAGCTCAATGGAGATTTTGCGATTATTGCTGGTCCTTATTTGCAGAATCTGGCAACTGGAGGCTGCGAACTTGATTATACATTGACCTTCGTCAGTGAAAAGTTTATCAGTATGGTGTTTTTTGGTGTACTGGATGAAGGTGAAAAAGAAATTTTTGCTAAGATACCATTAAATATTGATGTACAAACTGGAGCACAATTGGCACTGGGTGATGTTTTGAATTTACGTGATGCCGATTTACTTCCTGTTTTAAGGTTGCTGACAAAGAAAGATAAGGTGGATTTCAGTAAAGGTATTCCTGAAAGCTGGTATTATAACGGGACTAATTTTGTGTTTTGTCAGCGAAGTGAAACCGGCGAGTGGTTGGAAGCAACGGTGGCTGCAAGCGATCTGAAAAAGTTTTTACTGAAACCGGAATTATTTTAAAGAGAACTGACTGGTCAGTCAGCAAATAGTGAAAAACAGAGAAAAAATACGAAAAATTAAGAAAAAAGGCTTTAATCGGTTAAAATAGCGGTTGCGTTTATAATTACGATAAACTATAATAAGAGTATTCTTGAAAATAGCGGAGCCGTGCGCCCTTTTACAGGGCGCAGCCGTTTTTTTTGAATACGTGAGGAGGATATATTTATGCTGAGTTTTTTTGATAAAGGCCGAAGGAAAAAGGCCTTGGCTGTTGCGGTAGCGGCATTTACCGTGATGGCTTTGGCTGGCTGCAGCAAAGAGCAGCAGGCACCACAGGCAACGTTGGTTAAAACGATGGAAGTTATCAAACGCGATACGCCGATCGTTTATGACTATACAGGTTTTGTGCAGGCGCAGAAAGAAGTCAATTTGATGGCGCAGGTCAGTGGACAGATCACAGGAAAGTATTTCCTGGGCGGTGAAAAAATAACTGCGGGACAGACCTTGTTTACTATTGATCAGCGTACATATCAGGCAAAAGTTCTGAATGCACAGGCCGGACTTGCCAGTGCCCAGGCAACTTTGATTCGTACCAGCCGTGATCTGGAGCGTTATAAAAAGCTATATGAGCAGAACGCTGTTTCCAAGCAGGAGCTTGATAACAGGGTCGCTGAGGCCGAACAGGCGCAGGCTGCTGTTGATGCACAGCAGGCTTTGCTGGAAAATGCCAATATTGATCTGGGAGAAACTAATGTCGTTGCGCCTTTTGACGGACGTATAGATACCAATGATCTTTCTGTAGGCAACTATGTTACTGCCGGTCAGACTGTTCTTGCTACTATTTCTAATACAGATCCGGTATTTGTAGAATTCAGTCTGGCAGAAAACGAATATTTAAAACTTCTGAGCGCTCATAATGATGCAGGTGGAGCGTCGTTGGAAAATCTGACGATCGTTTTGAGCGATGGCAGCACTTATTCTGAAAAAGGCCGTGTCGATCAGGTCAATCGCAGCATTACGCAGGGGACAGGTACTTTGTCGCTGAAAGCTGAATTCCCAAATCCTGCTAAGATCCTGCTGCCTGGCATGTTTGCTCATCTGCAGGCCAACAGTGGTACTGTACATGACGCTAAGCTGATTCCGCAGCGTGCTGTAACCGAGCTTATGTATAAGAAATTTGTTTATGTACTTGGCGATGATAATAAAGTATCCATGCGTGAAGTTACATTAGGGCCACGTATCGGTCGTTTGTGGCTGGTTGAAAGTGGTCTGGAAGGCAACGAAACGGTTGTTGTCGAAGGCATCAACAAAATTAAACAGGGTTCTGAGGTAAAACCTGAACCGATGACCGAGGCAGAATTGGATACTGCTGTATCTTTGAAAGAATCCTAAGGAGGTAACTAGTTGTGGCACGCTTTTTTATAGACCGTCCGGTCTTTGCGATAGTGCTGGCAATACTTATTACCTTACTTGGTACTATTGCCGGATTCAGCCTGCCAATTGCTCAATACCCGGATATCACCAAGCCGCACATTGCCGTTTCTACGAACTATGTGGGTGCTAGTGCGGAGGTTGTTGAGGAATCTGTTGCGCAGGCGATCGAACAAAAAGTTAATGGTGTAGAAAATATGCTGTACATGAACTCTACTAGTACCAGCGTAGGCGAATACACACTTGACGTATATTTCAATCTTGATAAAAATGCAGATATCGGTTCTGTAGAGGTACAGAACCGTGTTTCTCAGGCTTCGTCCTCCATGCCGTCAGAGGTAAGTGCTTACGGTATCACTACAGCCAAGGAATCTGCCGAGACCATCATGTATTTTGCGTTGCACTCACCTGATGGAACGTTTGATACGATGTTTCTTACCTCTTATGCGATGACAAACTTCCTTGATGCCTGCAAACGCGTTAAGGGTGTTTCCAGTATTGATATTTTTGGTCAGGAATACGCAATGCGCCTATGGCTGCAGCCAGATAAAATGGCTCAGTTGGGTGTGACCGCAGATGATGTTTCCAATGCAATCAAGAGTCAGAACATTCAGGCTCCTGTTGGTTCTATTGGTACGCGTCCTACAGCGGAGCAGCAGGAATTCCAATATTCTGCTAATGCTCAGGGGCGTTTGTCGACTCCGGAAGAGTTTGGTAATATTATTGTCCGTTCTCAAAACGGCAATAACCTGAAGCTTAAAGAAATTGCGAAAATTGAAGCTGGTGCCCGCAGTGATAACGTTGCTGGTTATCTGAACGGCGGTTCTTCTGTTGTTTTCCCTGTTTACTTAACAAGCGACGCTAACGCTTTGGAAACCGTCAATAACATCAAAGCCGTATTGGCCGATGCTGAAACGCGTTTTCCGGAAGGTATGGAGCTGACTATTGTTCAGGATAATACCCAGTTCGTACGCGAAGCGCTGGAAAAAGTAGCGCATACTTTCTTTGAAGCTTTGGCGCTGGTTATTCTTGTTGTATTTATTTTCCTGGGCAGCTGGCGTGCAACGCTTATTCCGCTGCTGGCGATTCCTGTTTCTTTGGTTGGTACCTTCGGTGCGTTCGTGCTGATGGGATTTTCGATCAATACTTTAACAATGTTTGCGATGATTCTTGCTATCGGCCTCGTTGTTGATGACGCGATCGTTGTTGTTGAGGCAGTTGAGCATCACATCCAGGATAATGGAATGACTCCAAAAGAAGCTACTTATCGGGCGATGAAAGAAGTTTCCGGTCCTGTTGTGGCGATTGCGTTCGTTTTGGCAGCAGTATTTATCCCGGTTGCATTTACCGGCGGTACTGTTGGTCAGCTTTATAAACAGTTCGCTTTAACGATTTCTGTTTCTATGGCGCTGTCAGCTATCGTAGCATTGTCTCTGACTCCAGCGTTGTGTGCATTGCTGTTGAAACCGCATGATAAAGACGAAGTCAAAGGACCTATTGGTAAATTTATCCATAAGTTCAATGTCTGGTTTGCCAATACTTTAAGTAAATATGTTAAAAATGTTGAAAAATGTATCCGTCATGCAAAAATCTCAATGGCAGTTTTGCTGGTTATGGTTATTTTATTGGGCTGGGTAGCTAAGGTTACTCCTACCGGATTTGTGCCAAGTGAAGATCAGGGTTATTCTGTAACGTCATTTAATTTGCCGGAGGGTGCATCAAGTAATCGTGGTATTCAGGCTATGATGGAACTGGGTGATAAGATCAAGTCGCTGCCGGGCGTTAAATATGTTATGGAAGTATCTGGCTTTGATATCCTTACTGGCGCCCCTAAGTCCAGTGCCGGTCTGATCGTTGCGGCGATGGAAGATTATGACAAACGTGATAACAGTGCTCAGGATATAGTGCCGCAGATTTATGGCATCGGTGCCCAAATGCCGCAGGTAAGCGTTATGGCGTTTGATCCGCCTGCATTACCAGGTGCGTCCAGCACAGGCAGTTTGAGTATGTACCTGATGAATCTGGGCGGTGACGATATGGAGCGGATGCAGGAAGTTGCTAACGAATTTCTTGCTAAAGCCAATCAACGTCCTGAAATTGGTATGGCTTATACCACCTTTAATACTAATACGCCGGTTTATCAGTTTAACGTAGACCGTGAAAAAGCAGAGTCTCTAAATGTACCTGTAGCAAGCGTATTTACAGCTTTACAGACTTTCCTCGGCGGCAGTGAGATCAATGACTTCAATGCTTTTGGCCGTACTTGGAAAGTAGTTATGCAGGCGGATGCAAAATATCGTACGAATGTTGATGATATGCGTTATTTCTTTGTACGCAGCAATAACGGCGATATGGTGCCTCTTAATACCTTGGTTACTGACGAAGGTAAAACAAGTTCTGCTACTGTAACCCGCTTCAACGGTGTACGAGCTATTAAAATAGCTGGTAACCCTGCTACAGGATATAGTACAGGTCAGGCTATGACTGCACTGGAAGAAACTGCTGCAGAAATTTTGCCGACTACTTATACCTATGAATGGGTAGATCAGAGCCGTGACGAACTGGAAGCAGGAAACAGATCAACACAGATTTTCATTATTTCTCTGATCTTCGTATTTTTGTGTCTGGCAGCTTTGTATGAAAGCTGGACTATCCCGTTGGCAGTTATGCTGTCAGTGCCTGTTGCTGCCCTTGGCTGTTTTGGCGCTCAGTATCTGCGCGGTTTGCAGAACGACGTTTATATGCAGATCGGTTTGATCATGCTGATTGGTCTGAATGCTAAAAATGCGATTCTGATCGTAGAATATGCAAAGATGAACATGGAAAATGGCGAACCTGTAGTTAAAGCGGCGCTTGATGCTGCCAGACTGCGTTTGCGTCCGATTCTGATGACATCCTTCGCGTTCATTCTTGGCTGTGTGCCTTTGGCGATTGCAACAGGTCCAGGTGCCGGTGCCCGTGTTTCTATGGGTAATGCCGTTGTTGGCGGTATGACCTTTGCTACGATGATCGGTATCTTTATGATCCCGGTATTATTCGTTGTCGTTGAACGTATTTTCAACAGAAAAAAACACAGCGAAGAATAAATTTAGGTGTTTTGTAAATATATAATGCCCCGTCTTAAAGACGGGGCATTATTTTTTTGCAGGATTTTTTTTATTTATGTGGTATTTAAAAAAGGTAACTGAAAATTTCTGACAAAGAGTGTTTAGAGGTAAAAGCAGATGAATGAATTAAAAAATAAAAGTAAATTTCTCAGAGATGTCTGGTACCTGACCAAAAGTTATTGGCAGTCAGAAGAAAAGGGAAAGGCTTATTTGCTGTTGACGGCAATCATAGCACTAACTTTAGGCGTAGTGTATATGCTGGTGCTGTTGAATAAATGGAACAATTCCTTTTATAATGCACTGCAAAATTACCAGACCGAACTGATTTTTGATGAGCTGATACATTTCGGCTGGCTGGCTGTGATCTACATTATTCTGGCAGTTTATGCCTTTTATTTGCAGCAGGTACTGGTGCTTAACTGGCGTCGTTGGCTGACTAACAGGTATATTGATGAATGGTTGAAAAATAAGACCTACTATCGTCTGCAGATGTTCGGCTCTGATACTGATAACCCTGACCAGCGTATTAGTGAGGATGTGCGTTTGTTTGTTGAGATGACGTTAAAGTTCAGTATCGGTGTTTTAAAGGCTTTTTGTACTTTTGTGTCTTTCGTATTTATTTTATATGAACTGTCAGGTTCACTGGAATTTACTTTGGCGGGGCAAGTGTGGCATATTGAAGGCTATCTGGTTTGGGTAGCCTTGGTTTATTCAATTGTTGGCACAGGGCTTACTCATTTGATTGGCAAAAAACTGGTAGGGCTGAATTTTGTTCAGCAACGTTATGAAGCGGATTTTCGTTTCAGTATGATGCGAATGAGGGAAAATGCTGAAAGTGTAGCGTTTTACAGCGGTGAGAAACAGGAAGGCGGCGTATTTAAGAAGCGTTTTAAACTGCTGCTGGATAATTTCTGGAAGATAGTAGAAAAACAAAAACAGTTGGTCTGGCTTAATTCCGGCTATTCACAGATTGCAATTATTTTCCCTTTCGTAGTGGCTATGCCGCGTTACTTAAGTAAGGAAATAACATTAGGCGGCCTGATCCAGATTGCCAGTGCCTTTGGCAGGGTGCAGGAATCATTATCATATTTTGTAGATATGTATGCTTCTTTGGCTGAATGGCGGGCAGTTGTAGAGCGTCTTACGGGTTTTGGGGTACATATGCACGAGGTAAAACAGGAAAAACCGCAGATTGATCTTGAACGAATGGAAAGTCGCAACGATACTATCGTAGCTGCGTCCTTGCAGGTTGAATTACCAGATGACAGGATCTTGTTGAAAAATGTCAATTTTACTTTAGTACCCGGCCGAAATAAAAATATCCTGATCAAAGGCGCAAGTGGCAGCGGTAAAAGTACATTGCTGCGTGCTGTGGCTGGTATCTGGCCATATGTGCATGGTAAATTGGAACTGCCTGCTGCCGAGAAACTGATGTTTATTCCGCAAAAACCTTATTTACCATTGGGAACATTGAAAGAAGCGTTGCTTTATCCAGGCAGTTGCCATAAAACAGATGAAGAGTTGGTGATGTTGCTGGAGCAATGTCGGATTGGCTACCTGGCAAAAGACCTGTATGTCGAAGCAGACTGGTCACATGTGCTTAGCGGCGGTGAACAGCAGAGGCTGGCTTTTGTAAGGGCACTGATCTATCAACCGTCATGGCTGTTTTTAGATGAAGCTACTTCTGCTTTAGATGAGGAGACAGAAGCGGTGATGTATAAGCTTGTTGAAACTTTAATGTCGGATACTACCATAGTCAGTATTGGACATCGCAGTAGTTTGAGCAGTTACCACCAAATAGGGTTGTTTATTGATAAAGGTCAGCACAGTGTTATTGAACGGGCCTTGTGAAAATAATGTCAGGCATAGAATTTTGTAAGTAGAATTTACTGTTTTTTGCTAAAAGAAATTTTTACTTTGCTGTGATTTGCTTATATAATAAATAAAGAAGCAGTTTTTCAGAAAGGAAGTGTAAAAAATGATGCCATTGGAAATAGCTCCTAAAATTTATGATGTGGGTGTTGTTGACTGGGCTGTGCGTGATTTTCACGGATATAAGACGGAACGCGGTGCTTCATATAATTCATATTTGATCATGGATGAAAAAATCTGTTTGATCGATACAGTGAAAGCGATGTTTGCTGAAGAATTATTGGCAAAGATTGAACGTGTTGTCGACCCTGGAAAAATTGATTACGTAATAGTGAACCATGTGGAACCGGATCATGCAGGGGCATTGCCGGCGCTGGTCAAAGCGGCTCCGAATGCTAAGTTTTTTATTACAGCTCAAGGGAAGGCGGAAGCAATTCGTCATTATGGTGATTTATATGATTTTCAGGTCGTGAAGGATGGCGATAAATTATCATTAGGCAAACGTGAATTGACTTTTGTAACTTTACCAATGCTGCACTGGCCTGACAGTATGGCAACTTATTGTGCAGATGATGGGATTTTGTTTTCTAATGATGCTTTTGGCCAGCATTATGCGGCAGCTAAACGTTTTGATGATGAAGTGGATCTGGGAATACTTTTTTATGAAGCAAAAAAATATTTTGCCAATATACTCTGGCCATATGCGAAATTAATTGATAAAGCGCTGGCGAAAGCAGCGGCGCTTGATTTAAAGATGATAGCTACAGCCCATGGTATTATCTGGCGCAGTCATATTCAGGAAATTATTGCCAAATATGCTGCCTGGGGCAAAGGCGTGAGCGGCAGCAGTGTAGTTATTGCCTATGATACGATGTGGGGCGCTACGGAGCAAATGGCTCGTGCTGTGCTGGAGGGTGTTGTCAGTGCTGGTAGTGATGCTGTGCTGCTGCGTATGAACGAAACTCCGAATAGTACTGCTGTTGCGGATTTATTTGAAGCAGGTGGTATGATCATCGGCTCTTCAACACTGAACAGCGGAATGCTGCCCACTATGGGCAGTCTGCTTGTATACCTTAAAGGCTTAAACCCGACAGGTAAAAAAGCAGCTGTTTTCGGTACATATGGCTGGGCCGGCGGAGCTCAGAAAGATATGGAAGCTTTGCTGACAGCGGCTGGTTTTGAGTTGGAACCTGGTTTTACCTGTAAATGGAAGGCACAGCCAGAAGACCTGGAAGCAGCAAGGCAGCTTGGTTATGAATTTGCCAGGAAGCTGCAAAAATAAAAAAATTGATCAAGCAGACGAGTTTTATGCGTCTGCTTGTTTTTTTCTGCTGAAAAGATGTTCACGAATAATTTACTTGCCAAAAGTCGAAAGGTCAAATATAATAGAATTAATCTAATTATAGATGCCGGCAGAAAAGTTTGATTTTAATGCTGAAACGATAAAAGGAAGGTAATTAAGATGAGAAATCTTGCAGATGCAATAGAAAATTTCATCATCAGACAGCTTTTAGAGGACAGAGAGGACGCTGTTTTAGTACAGCGTAATGAACTTGCCGATAAACTGTCGTGCGCACCGTCGCAGATCAGTTATGTGCTGAGCACGCGCTTTACTCCTGAACGGGGGTTTATGGTCGAATCCAGACGCGGCAGCGGCGGCTTTGTCCGTATTGTAAGGGTGATGCCTCATGAATTGCAGGAAGAGAACTGTGAGCCGACAGTGCATGATTTGATTGAGCACTGGGCTGCTAACCGTTTGATCAGCAGGCGCGAAAAATCACTGTTGCAGTATATGATGGAAATTCTGGATGCTGATGAAGCTAAAAAAAGAGCTGTTTTGGAGACGGCTATTACTAAAATGACAGAACGTGAGTGAGGTGAATTGATATGTTATGTCAGAAATGCGGATTAAAAGAAGCTGTGGTCCACGTGGTATGCGTGGTCAACGATAAACAAATCGACAAATGGCTGTGCTCGGATTGTGTTGAAGAATTGGCTCCGTCTAATTTTTTGTCGGGAACTGTTTTCAATGCCAAAGAGTTTTTAGATGGGCTGTTGAAACCAAAGGCTAGAGAAGAACAGATCATGAATCGTTTTACTGAACGTGCCAAAGGTATTTTGGAAGACGCGATGCGTTTTGCATTGGATAAGGGTCATGATCATGTTGGAACAGAACATATCTTGCTGGCGTTGCTGAATGTTGAAAATTGTTTTGCCAAGAAGATTCTAGAAAAACTTGGCATTGATAATCAGGCGGTCATAAAAGAGCTGGAAAGCTGGATGGAGCCCGCTGGCAGTACTGAGCTGATGATCAGTTATACCCCGCGTGCCAAACGGGCCTTAGAGCTTGCTGGTGAAGCAGCAGCAGCTTTTAAACTGCACTATGTAGGGTCCGAGCATTTGCTGTTGGGCTTGCTGCGTGAAGGAGAAGGCGTGGCTGCTCAGGTATTGCGGCGCTTTAACGTTACGGCAGAACAGGTCATGAAGGTCATTAAGGCTGTTTATGATAATCAGCCATTGACAGATGGCAATTATAATGCTGGCGACAGCGATGTGGAAACAAAGAGCAATGTGTTGGAAATGCTGTCGGAATTTGGCCGCAATCTCAATCAGCTGGCTTCAGATGGAAAAATTGATCCCGTTGTTGGCCGCGAAAAAGAGGTTGAACGCATTATTCAGATTCTGTGTCGGCGTACAAAAAATAATCCTGTGTTGATTGGAGAGTCCGGCGTTGGTAAAACGGCTATTGCCGAGGGCCTGGCCCAGCGAATTGTTGACGGTAATGTTCCGGAGATACTGCGTGAGAAAATTGTGTTCTCGCTGGAGATAGGGTATCTGGTGGCGGGAACTAAATACCGCGGTGAATTTGAGGAACGTTTGAAAGAATTACTGGAAGCAGTAAAAGAAAATAAAAATATTATTCTTTTTATTGACGAACTGCATACTATCATCGGAGCAGGTGCCGCAGAGGGCGCTATCGATGCTGCCAATATTATAAAACCGGCTTTGGCCAGAGGTGAAATGCAGGCTATAGGAGCCACTACTTTAAACGAATACCGGAAAAATATTGAGAAAGATGCGGCACTGGAACGTCGTTTTCAACCTATCGTTGTAGGTGCTCCTGATGTTAATGATTCAATTGAGATTTTGAAGGGACTGCGCGATAAATATGAAGCCTTTCATCGTATTCAAATCACAGATGAGGCTATTATGGCGGCAGTGCGTCTGTCTGATCGTTATATCACTGACCGTAATCTCCCGGACAAAGCTATCGATTTAATGGATGAAGCCTGTTCGAGGGTACGGCTGCAAAGCTATAAGATTTCCTTGCCGCAGCGGGAAATTGAACAACAGCTTGAAAAAGTGCGCATTGAAAAAGAATCGGCTATTACTCAGCAAATGTATGAACGTGCTGCTGAATTGCGTGACGCAGAACGCAAGCTGCAGGAACAGCTTGATGGTGAGCGTCAGTCGCAGCGCAGTGGATCAAGCAGTAAATTGACGGTAAGTGAAGAAGATGTTGCCGAAGTAGTTGCTTCCTGGACAAATATTCCACTGCGTAAGCTTACCGAAGGTGAATCTAAAAGACTTATTCATTTGGAGGAGGCGCTGCATGAGCGTGTGGTCGGTCAAAATGCGGCTGTTGACGCTGTTGCAAAAGCTATCCGTAGAGCCAGAGCCGGGTTTAAGGATAAAAACCGCCCTGTAGGATCGTTCCTGTTCTTAGGACCTACCGGGGTAGGTAAAACAGAGCTGGCTAAAGCGCTGGCAGAGAACCTTTTTGGCGATGAACGTGCTTTGATTAGATTTGATATGTCTGAATATATGGAAAAGCATACTACTTCTCGGTTGGTAGGTGCTCCTCCTGGTTATGTTGGTTATGAAGAAGGCGGTCAGCTGACAGATGTTGTGCGCCGGCGGCCCTATTCGGTAATTTTGCTGGATGAAATTGAAAAAGCGCATCCTGATGTTTTCAACTTGCTGCTGCAGATTATGGAAGACGGCCGCTTGACTGACGGGCAGGGACGGACTGTTGATTTTAAAAATGCTGTTATCATTATGACCAGCAACGCTGGTGCCAGAGCATTACTGGACAGCAAGCCGTTGGGATTTGCGACTGGTGAGAAACAGGTAAACGACGGACGCAAAAGTGCTGTATTGGAAGAAGTAAAAAGAATCTTCCGTCCTGAATTTTTAAATAGAATTGATGAAATTCTGGTCTTTGATCCGCTTGGTGAAGCAGAACTGCGGCAAATTGTCGAACAGATGCTCAAAGAACTTTCAGGTCGTTTGCAGGAAAATGGCCTTGATATCAAGGTTACTGATGAGGCTAAGGCCGAGCTTTTAAAAGCTGGCAAGGATACGCGTTATGGTGCACGGCCTCTGCGCAGGGCTTTAAGGAAACTGGTTGAGGATCCTGTTTCCGATTTGTATCTGGCTTCAGAATTAAAACGCGGTGATACTATTTTGACCCGTACTGATGAGGCTGGTAAAATCTATTTTGATAAAGAAGAAGCGCACAAGGAAGAAGCCTTGGTTGCAGCTGGAGAGGAACGTCCGTAATGGCAAAACCGAAAATACGTTTCGTTTGTCAGTCGTGTGGTTATGTAACGGCTAAATGGTTGGGAAAGTGTCCGGAATGTGGTCAATGGGACAGTTTTGTCGAAGAAATGGACGTGCCTGAACGTCCTGGACAGAGTTACCTGCCTGTAGGCGAAACCGCTAAGCCCAAACCGTTGCATCAGGTGGCGGAACAGTCCCTCAGCCGTCTGCAGACAGGTATCCGTGAATTTGATCGTGTGCTTGGGGGAGGGATTGTTCCCGGCAGCCTGGTTTTGTTGGGCGGAGACCCGGGCATTGGCAAGTCGACTATGCTTTTGGATGCCGGCATGAAGTTTAGCCGGAATAATATAAAAGTTTTGTATGTTTCTGGTGAAGAATCAGAAGCGCAAACAGCAATGCGGGCGAGACGTTTAGGCAGCAGCGGTGAAAACCTGCTGGTGATGACGGCTACCGATTTGAATATTATTTTACTGCAGGCACAGGAAGTGCAGCCGGCATTGTTGGTAATTGATTCTATTCAGACTATGTACAACAGCGAGCTGCCTACTGCAGCAGGCAGTGTCGGACAGGTGCGCGAGTGTACGGCGAAATTGCTGCGTTTTGCAAAAACCAGCGGCATTGCCGTGCTTATTATCGGTCATGTGACTAAAGACGGTAATATTGCCGGCCCGCGATTGATTGAACATATGGTCGACGTGGTGCTGCAGTTTGAAGGGGATAGATCCTATTCTTTTCGGGTGCTGCGTGCCTTGAAAAATCGTTTTGGCTCTACAAATGAAAGCGGTATTTTTTCTATGGAAGCCAGTGGGCTGCAGGAAATAAGTAATCCAGCAGGATTATTCCTGGAAGAACGCAGTAACGATGCTTCCGGTTCAGTTGTTTGTGCCTGCCTGGAAGGTAACAGGCCTATTTTAGTTGAAGTGCAGGCTTTGGTTGCCAAAACACCGTATGGGATGCCCCGACGCACTGCTGTTGGATTTGATTATAATCGGGTCACTATGCTTTTGGCGATTTTGGAACGGCGCTTAGGAATGGATTTTGGCGCTTACGATGCTTACGTCAATGTAGTTGGCGGGATGAGAGTCACTGAGCCAGCTGCAGATCTGGCTGTGGCTGCTGCGCTGGTATCCAGCTATCGTAATCGGCCGATTCCGCATGGCGTATTAGTCATGGGTGAAGTGGGGCTTACAGGAGAAGTGCGACGAATAGGTTCGCCGGAAAGGCGTATCAAGGATGCTATGAATCTTGGCTTTAAAAGATTTGTTTTGCCAATGGGCAAGCTGTCATTGGATGAACCCTGCAATGGTATTGTGCAGGTTAAAACTTTGGAAGAAGCGCTGGATAAGGTTTTTGCTTAAAAGAGCGGAGGTTTCTCCGCTCTTTTTTGTTTATTTTAAAATAAAATCAGAAAATTTATATAAAAAATGATTGACACAAATATGGAGCTATGATAAAATAATAAAATTTTGACAAAAATAACAGGAGGTGTTAAAATAAATACATATAAAAATAGCGTGTTCCTTAGGAGGGCAGAAGATGTTTGCAGTAGGAGACAAAGTCGTATATCCGATGCACGGCGCCGGAGTAGTAAAAACAATAGAAAAGCGTGAACGTGACGGTCAAAGTGTCGACTATCTGATCCTGGCAATGCTTCTTGGAGAGATGAAGGTCATGGTTCCGGTCGACAGTGTGGAACGTGTTGGCTTGAGGCATGTTATCGAAAATGATGATATCGATGCCGTTGAAAAAGTTTTGGAAGAACGTCCTGATAATTACAATAAAGCTATTACATGGAACAGACGCTTTAATATGTATTTGGAAAAAATGAAAAGCGGTAATGTTTTTGAAGTTGCCGATGTAATAAGAACATTGCAGGTGCAGGAGAATGAAAAAAAATTATCTACCGGCGAGCGTAGATTATTGGGTACAGCCAGACAGATTTTGATCAGCGAAGTGATGCTTGTAAAAAATGCTGAACAGCAGGATATTGAAAACTGGCTGAATAAGTTTTTTTAGTGAAATACGTCGGATTTTCCGACGTATTTTATTTTTTTAGCTGTTTTTAATACGAAAATTGTAGTAAAATATTATATTATCCATATTATTTAAAGAAAGGAGGTGTAAAGATGTTAAACAGGATTTTGAAGCTGACCATTGTCGTTGTGTTTGCGCTTACCGGACTCATACTTACTGAATATTTACTGCCTTATATTTCGGATTTTTTTGGTTACGATCTTTATGACAACGGCTTTTTTGGCATAGCTTTGGCAACTATTGTTTCAGGTGCTGTGGGCATCTTTGTTTTTGGTGGTCTTGGTGTAGCTGTTGCACCGGTGCTTATTTATCATATTATGGGTTATACGGAACGTATGGCGATCGTTTTATCCAAGGTGCCGACCAGTGATATTCTTGTTATGACGCTTGGTATTGGTATTGGTTTGATTTTGGCTAACCTTTTGGGTGGGCCTTTTTCGCATTTGCCGATTATTGGTCCCTATATTCCTTTGATCTTTAGTCTGGTGCTTTCTATTATTGGGGCGAAAGTTGCTTTACGTAAGCATAAGGATATCGTAGGCTTTTTTTACCGCAGTATTCCTAGCTTAAAAGGTGCGGTAAAACCGGCTGCAGTTAAATCGTTGGCGCTGAGTGACAGATTGTACAGTAAAAATAAATTACTTGATACCAGTGTCATTATCGACGGTCGTATTATTGATATTCTGAAAACAGGTTTTCTGGAAGGTCGTTTGATCGTTCCCAACTTTGTTTTGGAAGAATTGCAGAAGCTGGCAGATTCGTCTGATAATCTGAAACGGGCCAAAGGCCGCCGAGGTTTGGATCTTATTCAGGAGATACAGCAGAAAAATAAAGAACAATTGCTTGTAGAAGATACTGATTTTGAAGATTTGAATGAAGTAGATGCTAAATTGGTGAAATTGGCTAAACAGACAGAAGCTGTTATTATAACTAATGATTTCAATCTTAATAAAGTTGCCGAGATACAAGGTGTCAGTGTGCTTAATATCAATGATCTGGCTAACGCCATTAAACCGGTGGTTCTTCCGGGGGAAGAGATGAATGTTTTTGTCGTTAAAGATGGCAAAGAAAATAATCAGGGCGTTGCTTATCTTGAAGATGGTACAATGATCGTTGTTGAAGGCGGTAAAAAACTGGTAGGTGAAAATACTGCTGTTGTAGTAACTTCTGTCCTGCAGACTTCAGCAGGTAGAATGATTTTCGCGAAACTGAAATAGCGGGGGCGTTTATGGAAAAAATCATAGCGATTGTTCCGGCTGCAGGGTTAGGAAGCCGCTTGGGGTTAGGTAAAAATAAAGCTTTTGCCGATGTGGGCGGATTGCCGCTTCTGGTACAGTGTATGAGAATGCTGGCTGATACAGACTGTGTGAGCAGAGTGATCGCTGTTGTACGGCCACAGGAGGTCAAGGAAGCAGAATTGATGCTGGAGGAATACAGTAAGGAGTATTATCCGCTGTTGCCTTTCTGTGTTGTTGCCGGCGGAAAGGAACGACAGGATTCTGTTGCTAATGCTCTGTCTGCAGTTACGGAGAGTGATGGTTATATAGCTGTGCATGACGGTGCTCGTCCTTTTGCCGGCAAAGAGGTTTTTAAAAGAGTGTTGAAAGCTGCTGCCGATAGCGGCGCGGCCATTGCTGCTGTGCCTGTTAAGGATACGGTTAAGGTTGTGGATGAAAATAATCTTGTGCAGTATACGCCTGTGCGCAGTACTCTGCGTGCTGTGCAGACACCGCAGATTTTTAAAATCAGTATTTTAAAGCAGGCATACGAGCTTTTGCAGAAACAGCATGGTAATGTAACGGATGACGCTTCACTGATAGAACGTTTGGGAATAGCTGTTGCTGTTGCTGAAGGAAGCTATGAGAATATTAAGATTACAACGCCGGAAGATTTGATCCTGGCAGAAAATTTATGTAAAAGCAGAGGCCTTGTAAGATGATAGAAAAAAATAATAACTGGCCGCAGTTTCGTGTAGGCTGCGGGTACGATGTACATAAACTTGCTGCTGACCGTAAATTGATTTTATGCGGAGTTGAGATTCCTTATGAATCAGGGTTGTTAGGACATTCTGACGCCGATGTGGCCCTTCATGCATTGATGGATGCTCTGCTTGGCGCAGCGGGTCTTGGTGATATTGGCCGGCATTTTCCGGATACGGATATGAAATTTAAAGATGCCGATAGTATGCTGCTGTTGAGGCAGGTGGTTGGTTTACTGCAAAAGCATGGCTGGCAGATAAACAATGCCGATGTGACTATTATGGCACAGCGGCCTAAGCTGGCTCCCTATATTGAACAGATGGCGGCTAATATTGCCCGGGAAATGCGGATTGAAAGAAGTGCTGTCAATGTAAAAGCAACGACAACAGAGAAATTAGGTTTTGTTGGGCGGGGGGAAGGTATGGCGTCAGAGGCTGTTGTAAGTATTATCAGAGGATGATGTAAATTCGCTTTACTGAAACGAGGTACTCATATATGTCCTTGTGGTATCGTTTGAGTACTTAGTGAGGTCTTTACGGACTTAGCACTCATACATGCCCTTGTGGTATAATATTCAAGATAAGTATTTTTGGAGGGATCATTCTAATGTCTAATGAAATCAGAGTAAGATTTGCGCCGAGTCCGACTGGACCGTTCCATATCGGCGGCGCTCGCAGTGCTTTATTTAACTGGCTGTTTGCCCGTAAAATGGGCGGCAAGCTTGTTTTGCGTATCGAGGATACTGACCTTGAGCGTTCCAGCCGCGAATCTGAAGATAATATCAAGGCTGCCTTAAAATGGTTAGGCTTGAATTGGGACGAAGGTATTGATGTAGGTGGGGAATACGGTCCTTATCGTCAAACAGAGCGTCTTGAACTGTATAAAAAATATACTGATCAGCTGCTGGCTGAAGGTAAGGCCTACTATTGTTACTGCACAGATGAAGAGCTGGAAGCAGAACGTCAGGCTTTGTCTGCCAAAGGGCAAATGCCTCGTTATATGGGCAAATGCCGTAATCTTACTTCTGAACAAATAGAACAGTACAAAGCTGAAGGACGCAAACCAACCGTACGTTTTCGTGTGCCTGCTGATCAGCAGATACTTGTCCGCGACATGGTTCGCGGCGATGTCGTTTTTGACTCTAACGGAATCGGAGATTTTGTTATCGTAAAATCTGACGGCATTCCTACTTATAATTATGCTGTAGTAATTGACGATGCGTTGATGAAAATTTCTCATGTTATTCGTGCTGAAGAGCATTTGTCAAATACTCCGCGCCAATGCCTTATTTATGATGCGCTGGGCTTTACACAGCCTACATTCGGTCATATTTCATTGATTTTAGGTAAGGATCGCACAAAAATGTCTAAACGCCATGGCGCTACTTCTGTTGATCAGTATCGTCAATTGGGGTATCTGCCGGAAGGCATTGATAATTTCCTGGCATTACTGGGCTGGGCTCCGAACAGCGAACAGGAGATTTTCAGTATGGAAGAGTTGATTCAGGCCTTTTCGATGGAGCATGTCGCTAAAAATCCCGCTGTTTTTGAAATCGATAAACTGAACTGGATCAATCAGCACTATATGCGGCAGTTGGATGAGGAAGCTTTTTTTGCCGCAGCTAAGCCGCATATGGTTGTTGCCGGCTATATGACAGGTGATGAGTGTGGCGAAAAGCTGGAATGGCTTAAACGTGTAGTTGCTACAGCCAAAGAGCATGTTGCTTTTGCTGCGCAGATCCCTGAATGTGTCGCTATGTATTTCAGTGATGAATTTGAATTTGAAAATGCAGAGGCTGCTGCAGTTCTGCAGGAAGAATCAGTACCAACAGTAATGAATATGTTGTTCGAAGAATTGCCTAAGCTGGAAGTTTTAGATGGACCTGCTGTAAAAGCTGCTTTCAAAGCTATCCAAAAAGCTACCAAGCTGGGTGGCAAAGCTGTATTTATGCCGATCCGTGTTGCTTTAACAGGAAATCAGCATGGCCCGGAACTGGCTGAAATGGTGCCGTTGCTTGGTTTGGAACGTACAGAAGCCAGAATTAGGGCGAGCCTTGCTAAGGCAGGTATTACTCTGTAGAGGAGAGCTTAGAATGACGATTAGAGTTTACAATACATTGACGAAACAAAAAGAAGAGTTTGTACCGGTACATCCGGGTAAAGCTAATATTTATGTCTGCGGTGTTACGCCTTATAACCATCCGCATATTGGTAATGCGCGTCCATTTGTAACATGGGATGTTATCCGCCGTTTTTTGGAGCATGAGGGCTATGATGTTCTGCATGTACAGAATTTTACTGATGTCGATGACAAAATAATCAACACTGCCAATAAAGAAGGCGTTTTATGGAGTGATGTCTGCGGACGTTATATAGATGCTTATTTTGAGGTAATGGATAAGCTCAATGTGCGTCGTGCACATGTATATCCGCGTGTTTCTGAGCATATGGAGGAAATCATTGAAACTGTAAAAGCTCTTATTGATCGTGGTTATGCCTACGAAATGGACGGCGATGTTTATTATAGCGTTGAAAAATTTGAGCATTACGGTGAACTTTCCGGGCGTAATCTGGAAGATATGATGGCAGGTGCGCGCGTTGATGTCAACGATAAAAAGCATAATCCAATGGATTTTGCCTTGTGGAAGGCTGCTAAACCGGGAGAGCCTTCCTGGAGCAGTCCCTGGGGTGAAGGACGTCCTGGCTGGCATATCGAATGCTCAACAATGAGTATGAAATATTTGGGAGAAACCTTTGATTTTCATGGCGGCGGCAGTGATTTGATTTTTCCGCATCATGAAAATGAGATTGCACAATCTGAAGGCTGTACAGGTTGCCATCCCTTTGTTAAATACTGGCTGCATAACGGGTTTATGTCTAAATCATTAGGTAATTTCTTTATGGTTATTGATATCCTCGAGCATTATGAGCCGGAAACACTGCGCTTTTTTATTCTTTCCACTCATTACCGCAGTCCATTGGACTTTAGTGATGAGAGGTTGGCGGAAGCGCAGCGCAGCTTGTCCAGGTTGAAAACGGCTCAGGAAAATCTGCAGGCCTTAATGGCTTTGATGAATGCTGGCCCGACAGAGGAAAGCCTGAAGCTGCGAAGAAAAGTTTTGGAACTGCGCAACGAGTTTATGGAAGCCATGCGTGATGATTTTAATACTGCTTTGGCAATCAGTCATATGTTTGCTTTGGCAAAGGAAATTAATATTTATCATCAAAGTATTGTCAGCGTCGGCAGTAAACCGGATGGAAAGCTTGTGTCTATATTGCAAAGTGTTTTCTCTGAAATGTGTTCTATTATTGGAGTACTGGAATCAACTCAAGGTGCTGTTGAAGCTGAAAGTTGCGGTTTGGAAGAACCACTGATGGAAATGCTTATTGCTATGCGCCAGGAAGCCAGGAGCAATAAGGACTATGCACAGGCTGATGCTTTACGTAATAAATTAAGCGAGATAGGAATTGTTCTGGAGGATACGCCTCAAGGCGTACGTTGGAAAAAACAGTGAAGTTTGAACAATATCAGCAAATAAAAGCTCATGCTTTGGCAGCCTGTACGGCTGCCGGGCTGACTTACGGAGAACCGAAACAACTTAATCCGATACTTTTGGCATATATCGGTGATGTTGTTTTTTCTCTTTATGTAAGGTTGAGGCTGCTGCCAACCTCAGGGCAGGTTCGTGTTATACATGATTTGGGTTCAAAAATGGTATCGGCGGTTATGCAGGCGAAGGCAATGGAGGCATTGCTGTCGGATTTGACGGAAGAAGAAGCCTATATTGCCAGGCGCGGCCGTAATACTAAATCGATAGTGCCTAAAAGCGCCTCCGTACATGAATATCGTATGGGAACAGCATTTGAAGCGCTGTTGGGCTGGTTATTTTTGAGCGACAGGGAAGAACGACTGGAGGAGATATTAGAGCGTTCTTTTGTAATTATTTCTGAGGCTATGCAGAAGAAAGGGTGAATTAACATGGAAGTAAAATTACTCAGACACACACCGGAACCGGAAAAGACAGTTGCTATGAGCGCACGTCTGTGCTATTCTCCCGTTGGTGCAGCCCAGCTTGAAGAAACAATGTCTGATGAACAGGCAGCAAAATTAGTGCGTAAACTTGTGGAAATGGGACATTTTTCGACATTGGAACATGTTACATTTACTTTCGCTATAGAAGGAGTTTCCAGAGTATTGACGCACCAGCTGGTGCGTCACCGTATCGCTTCTTATTCACAGCAATCGCAGCGTTATGTGAAAGAGCATGATTTTGAAACTATTATGCCTCCTACTATTTCCTCAAGGCCTGAGGCAAAAGCTAAGTTTGAACAGCTTATGGCTGATATTCAGGCTAGGTATAATGAATTTACTGATGAATTTGGAATCCCGGCAGAGGATGCCCGTTATGTACTTCCTAATGCGGCTGAAACTAAAATTGTGGCAACATTTAATGTCAGGTCTTTGATGAATTTCTTTAGCCTGCGCTGCTGTAATCGTGCCCAGTGGGAGATCAGGCAGCTTGCAGAAAAAATGCTGGCTGAATGTAAAAAAGCCGCACCGGTATTATTTGAAAATGCCGGTCCTACTTGCGTAAGTGAAGGTATATGCAGAGAAGGTGCAATGAGCTGCGGACGTTTGGACGCTATTTTAGCGGCAAAACAAAAACAACAGTGATAATTAGGAGGAGCTATGTCTGAAGAAATTCTTGCCGGACGCAATTCTGTAACAGAAGCCTTGCGCAGCGGCAGATCTATTAATAAACTGTTGGTGCAGGACGGAATCAAAGGCGGCAGTGTCAGTGAGATTATTGGCCTGGCGAAGACTGCGGGCGTAGTTTTGGAATTTTGTAAAGCTGAAAGATTGGATAAACTGGCAGATGGTTTGCGGCATCAGGGGTTTGTTGCCTTAGCTGCACCTATTCGCTTTCACAGTTTAGAAGAGGTTTTGGCATTGGCAAAAGAGAAAGATGAAACTCCTTTTTTGCTGCTGCTTGATGAGCTGCAGGACCCGCAGAATGTGGGAGCGCTGATTAGAACGGCGGATGCTGCTGGTGTGCATGGTGTGCTGCTTCCCAAGCGTCGCAGCTGTCCGCTAAATGCTGTGGTAGCGAAAATTTCTGCCGGTGCTGTTGAATATGTCCCAGTAGTTCAAATTGGTAATATTCCGCAGACGATTGAAGAATTGAAAAAACTTGGTTTTTGGATTGCCGGTGCGGATATGAACGGTGAGGATTATTACAAAAGTAATTTGACTGGCCCGATGGTCATTGTAGTTGGTGCTGAAGGAAAAGGACTGGGACGCCTTGTAAAAGAGAAGTGTGATATCATTGTCAGTCTGCCGATGCAGGGGGGAGTTTCTTCGCTGAATGCTTCGGCGGCAGGTGCCGTTTTGCTGTACGAGGTCGTACGTCAGCGCCGGGTGCAGGCGGGCGTTTAAAGTATGAAAGAATGGCTTGTAGTGGACGGTTACAATGTTATCAACAGTTGGCAGGATTTTCGTAAATTCCGTGAAGAGAACCTTGAGCATGCCCGTGAACTTTTAAAAGAAAAATTAGCCGAGTATATAGCTTTTAAAGGATATTCAGGAATTGTTGTTTTTGATGCCCAGGAAGTACAGGGAGTTGCATCATTCGAAAAAAACGGAGCTTTGGAGATTGTTTTCACGAATGAAGGTGAAACCGCTGATTCATGGATTGAACGACGCGTATATGATCTTGTTAAGAGCGGAAGCAGTGTTTTTGTTGTGACCAGTGATTATGCAGAACAGCTGAATGTTTTAGGGAGTGGGGCCTATAGGATTTCGGCGCGTGAATTTCGTGAAGAATATCTGCTTACAAAAAAACAGATCGCGCAGCGCAGCGAACGACTTGCTAGGGGTTTGGGACGTAATGAACTTGGCGGCAGGCTGCAGGAGCATATTCTGGATCATTTTGAAAAGCTGCGGCGCAATACCTAAAAATTGACGCTGACATAACTATGGAGTATAATGAAAAAGCTGACAGATGCAGGAAATTCCTAGGAAACGGAGGTTGTGCCAATGAGTACGGAAACGCCATATAATCCCTATGCTGCTTTTGAAAACATGGCGGATGAAGATGTCGTCTTAAAGGCTAAACAAGAAGATAACGCACTTGCCCAGGAATATCTTTTGCATAAATACCGTAATTTTGTGCGGGCTAAAGCCAGAAGCTATTTTTTAATAGGCGCCGAACGCGAGGATATCATTCAGGAAGGAATGATAGGCCTTTATAAAGCTATCCGTGATTTTCGCGGCGATAAACTGTCATCTTTCAGAGCTTTTGCTGAATTGTGCGTTACTCGACAGATTATTACTGCTATAAAAACAGCTACCAGGCAGAAGCATATTCCTCTTAATTCATATGTTTCTTTGAATAAGCCTATTTATGAAGAGGATTCTGATAGAACGTTGTTGGATATTATTTCCGGTGTTAAAGTTGCTAATCCTGAAGATATGATTATCAGCAGGGAAGAGTTTGCTGATATTGAGAATAAGATGAATAATATTCTCAGTGACCTTGAGTGGAAGGTTTTGATGAGTTATCTGGATGGCAAATCTTATCAGGAAATTGCCGTTGAACTGGATAGGCACATCAAATCAATTGATAATGCTTTGCAGAGAGTGAAACGCAAATTAGAAAAGTACATTACAAATCGTAATGATAACACTGATCTGAGTGAGGTTTATAGTGGGCTTTTAGCTATTGATCCCAGCGAACGGTTCAGTCATCGTAAACGTGATTAATAAATTGATAAATGTGAAACAAAAAAGCAACATCATTTAGATTTTTCTGAATGATGTTATTTTTTTAAAGGATTTCGTAAATAAACAGCGAATATAGCAATAACTAGAAAGTGAAGGGCAAATTTTACGCTGAGCGTAATTGGGAGGTAATGGACATGAGCCAAGTAGAAGAATTTGTAAAAATTGTAGAAGGCGTTAAAGATCACGATGTAAAAGTAGTTATCGTAACAGGTAAACCGGGCAGCGGTAAAAGTAAAGTATTGCGTGAAGCTGCTGAAGAGAAAAAGTGGGATTACATCGATTGCCGCCTTTTAATTACTGAAAAATTTTTGGAGGTTCCTCCTGGAGAACGTCAGGCAAAAGCACCTGAGATGATGGCAGACATATTGGAAGGATATGACAGCGAAGTTATTTTGTTGGATCGTCTGCAAACACTGTTCGTACCGGTGTTTCATATTGATGTCGATGCTTTGCTGCATAAACTTAGTGAGAAATTTGTGATTGTAACAGCTTGGCCGGGTTACCTTGAAGAAGGAAAACTCTGTTATGATAAATTTGATGGAACGGAATCGATCCGTATCAGTTCGGAAGGTTTTACGGTTTGGAACGTTGATTAAAAAGCGAGGTAAGCAATGAGCCAAGCAAAGAAAAGACTGGCAGTTTTGACTGGCGGCGGCGATTGTCCCGGGTTAAATGCAGTCATCAGGGCTGTAGTGAAAACAGCTCTTAATAATGGATATGAAATATTTGGCATAGAAAATGGTTTTAACGGCCTCGTGACAGGCCGGATGGGACTGATGGATTACAAAGATGTTTCAGGTATTCTGCCGCGGGGCGGAACAATTCTTGGAACAACTAACCGCGACAATCCCTTTAAATTTGCAGTAGAAGAAAACGGGGAATTGGTTTATTATGATAAACGCGCGGAAGTATTGGCTAATCTTGAAAAACATGGTATTGAAGCTTTAGTGGTTATCGGCGGAGACGGCAGCTTAAATATAGCTGCAAGGCTGGCTAAAGAATGCGGAATAAAGGTCGTGGGGGTACCTAAAACGATCGATAACGACCTTCCGTGTACAGAACGTACTTTTGGTTTTGACACAGCAATGGCGATGGCTACAGAAGCTTTGGATAGGATCCATACAACGGCAGAATCCCATCATCGCGTTATGGCGCTGGAAGTTATGGGACGTTATGCTGGCTGGATCGCATTGCATTCCGGCATAGCCGGCGGAGCAGATGTTATTTTGATACCGGAGATCCCTTACAGTATCAACTCGGTTATCGGAAAAATCAGGGCCCGCCAGGCTGCTGGGAAACAATTCAGTATTATTGTTGTAGCTGAAGGGGCACGACCTGTGGGCGGGGAAATGTCGATCGCGCGCATGGTCAAGGGCAGCTTCGAGCCCATCCGTCTTGGCGGAGCAGGAGAAAAACTGGTTCGCGAGATAGAGGAAAAAACGGGTATCGAATCGCGGTGTACTGTATTAGGTTATTTACAAAGAGGCGGCACGCCTACACCTTTCGACAGAGTTCTTTCTACGCGTTATGGTGTAGCAGCGGCCGAGGCTTGCATGCGCAAGGAATATAACGTTATGGTATCACTGCAAAACGATAAGATCGTTACGGAGCCTATTGAGAAGGTTGCCTCCGAGCCACGGTTAGTACCAGTAGACAGCGATATAATTCGCACAGGACGTCAAATGGGCTTATGTTTTGGTGACTGACCCAATAAGTAAAACAAAAGAACTTTAGTTTACAGCAACATTCAGAGGACAGCGGAAATGGACGCCGCTGTCCTTTTCTTTATTATTCAGATAAATTTCAGGTAAATTTATATAATTAAACTTGGCGGTAGCGATAATAACCTGTATAATGTAGAAGTTAGTAAAATTTATGTGGCAATGTAATTATGGAAGGATAGATAATTATAATGGATCAGAATCTTATAGCGGTAATAGTAGGCTTTGTAGAAGGGGTAACGGAGTTTTTGCCGGTGTCATCAACAGGTCATATGATTATAGTAGGACATATGCTGGGTTTTGATGGTCCGGCGGCAGATATTTTTGACGTTTTCGTACAGCTGGGGGCGATTTTGTCAGTTATTTTTATTTATAAAGAACGTTTTGCTAGATTTTTTACAAAAGAAGGCTGGCAGGCTGATAAAGGGCTGAGCGTCTGGCATGTAGCCGCTGGTATTGTGCCTGTAATGGGCGTGGCTTTTTTTGCATATAAATATATTAAAGAATATCTTTTTTCTCCATTTACAGTAGCGATAGGATTGGTATTGGGTGCTTTATTAATGATGTATGCTGAATATAAGACTAAAGATAACCAAGCAGAATTATTGGATAAGATCTCTTTAAAACAGGCGGCGCTTGTTGGGGCGTTTCAGTTGCTTTCGTTGTGGCCTGGTTTTTCCCGGTCGGGAAGTACTTTGGCGGGTGGACTTTTAGTAGGTTTAAAACGTGAGACTGCAGCAAATTATACTTTTTTGATTGCTGTACCTTTGATGTTTGTAGCCTGTCTTTATGATCTTTTAAAAAATATCAGTATTTTAACAGTAGATGATCTGCAGATGTTGGCGATTGGTTTTGTGGTTGCTTTTGTGGTTGCTTACTGGTCCGTGCTGTGGTTTTTAAAATTTCTTCATAAATATAGCTTGACATCTTTTGCATATTATCGTATCATACTTGCTGTAGCTGCTTTAACATACTTTTACTTTTAAAGAGTTTTGTAAAAAAAGTTACTGAATTAATTGAAAAGTAGTTGACAAAATGATTATGTTAATATATAATCTTCCTTGTCACTAATTAAGTGCTGGCATAGCTCAACTGGTAGAGCAGCTGACTTGTAATCAGCAGGTTGTGGGTTCAAGTCCTATTGCCAGCTCCAAATGGAGAGGTTCCCGAGTGGCTAAAGGGAGCAGACTGTAAATCTGCCGCGTTTCGCTTCGTTGGTTCGAATCCAACCCTCTCCACCACTTTCTTAATTAGTTTTCATCGCGGGGTGGAGCAGTTGGTAGCTCGTCGGGCTCATAACCCGGAGGTCAGTGGTTCAAATCCACTCCCCGCAACCATAAAACCCTGAAACTGCAATGGTTTCAGGGTTTTTCTCTGTCCCGTTGTAATTTGCAACTGTTTTGATTGAAGAGTCTGTCTCCCTCTTACACGGGGAATCATTTTATTTTTCCTTCAAAATGTCCAGCTTCCTCTTATTTTTGCGCGGCGGCGGTCTTCTGCGCCTTCACGTTCAGACAGTCTGTAAAATTGGTGATGGCCTCCCGCTCCACCTCGGTGCTCTTGTAGGTATAGAAGATCTACCTCGTGGAAACCGAAGCATGGCCGTTGGGGTTCACTCTCTTAATCTCGCAACGCTTAGAA
>OHNZ01000494.1_pt1 | contig 21696 bp, 12 predicted proteins | sample 1569761 | NCBI WGS metagenome assembly OHNZ01 (sample SAMEA3879562, study PRJEB24766) | human gut metagenome | biome: human-associated habitat; feature: feces | place: USA | collected 1985/1987
CCCCAAACCCCATTTTCAAAAATTATATAGGTTTATCGACAGACTGAGGCATCGGCTTTCGCCGATGCCCCCATATTCAACTTGACTTTGCTTTACTTCTGTGTTCTCGCCGTAACAACTGCAGAATAAGCGCTGTACTCATTTACATTGCCTATCGTCTTGTATGCACGGATTCTGAACTTATAAGCTGTATCAGCCTTCCTCCTGCCTTCGGAGGCGTTATCTGTACATATATATCCTTATCATACTCTTCAAACGGCACCCTCAGGTTGTTAATCACTACCGTTCCGTTATTGGAAACCGTGAACAGTTCCTCGTCATCTTCGGATGTCAGCCAGAACTCTTCTTTGTAAGTATCAAGCCTACATCGGAATATATATCCCGGAGAAAGCGCATATCCCGACTTAGGTGTTACCTTGAATTCGACTGCATAACAGTTATCTACTATAAGTTCGTCATCGCCGTAAACCTCTTCGTTATATTCCCATGTGTTTAAAAGCGGTGTAACAAGAGTTACCGAATATTTATCAGGTTCCGACGAAGTAAGCTGCAGATCGTTTACCTTTCTGTAAGGCAGGAAGTTGCTGATCTCGACCCCGACCGTTCTGACGCCTTCATCGCAAACCAGAACGCTCAAAAATGCGATCTCGTTAAGGCCGACGTAAATATGGTCTGCCGCTTGCCATTCATTTGCGGGATCCTCAAACCTGCGCATCTTTACTGTGTCGGTTGTATACGATGCAATATATCCGCTGTTCAGCTTTACTTTTATAAAGATGTTGTATTTGAAGCCTTTGCACAGCTGACGATCGTTTACTACATTGTTTCCGTAAACATCACGGATACTGTTTATCGTCAGACTGTATTTTTGAGGTTCGCTCGACACAACACTGACGTCGCTTAACGTCGAACCACCGTGAAAACCTGACACGACCGCCTTGATTTCCGTTACGGCTTCAAAGTCGTAATCAATTATTATTATCTCGTTGATTCTCAGCACATTGCCGTAATTTATAACTGCCTTATACAGCATTGTGCATTTTTCCGTAACCTCCGGCGGCGTATACGACAGATCGTTTATAGCTTCGGGAATTGCTGTGAACGAGCCGAAATTCTTGGATACATACCAATCTACCGATTTTATCGGATCGCCCGTGCCGTACGGATTGGGAGCCTTAGTGAGCAGGTCGATCTTACCTACGCTGTTGCTGTTGACGGTAAAACGTGTGCGTTTGTTATTGCTCAGCACATAATTATTTCTGTCGGTCTTCAGCCTGCAGATTTCGTCTGCGCCTCTTGCGGCCATAGCCTTCTTTTCGTCAATGCCGGCCTGCGGTGCGGTAAGCAGAGTCGTGTACTCTACCTTTTCTGCAGAATTTGTGATTGTACCTGCTTTAGAAGTAAGTACCGCCTTCTCGGTAGGATAATATACCTCTATATCATTTGGGCTAAGCGGCATGGTTCCGCCCAGGAGCGTTATGTTGTAATACTTGTTCTGTAACGCCTCGTCACCTTTAACACGGACAAAATACGGATCGGAAATTATCGTTCCCTTTCCATCGGTAACTCTGCCCTTGCTCTTGTTTGTGATGGTTCCGCCCGTCATAACCAGCGATGCGTAATAAGCACAACCGTCTATAGAGGAGATCTCTATACTGGAGGTAGTTACTATAGTACCTCCGTTTATCAAAGCAGTAGAATTAAGCGTTCCTTGTCCGCCGGCAAAACCGTTATCCAGCTTTATCGGAGTACCTATCTGTGCGTCAAAATAGCCGTCGTTGATTACAAGATCCGACGCACTCAGCTTGATCATTTCGCAATACATCGCATTGGTACCCGTGTAGCAGAATGTACCTCCGTTTATAACGATCGTACTTCTGTTCTCAGCCAAAAACAGATTCTGGGCTACATCCTTGGCATAGAAATACATCTTACCTGTTCCCACCGAGTCCTCGATGGTCAGCTTACTGTATTGGACGCTCAACAGATGATCCTGTGCGTCAATTTTGTTACCTGTCTTTTTAAGCGTATATCCGGCAAGGTCCAGCGTCTTGTCACTTTCTATAGGCGGACACATTCTCGTCAGATAGTTAGGCTTATATTCCTCAGGGTCGCAGTCAATATCTGCGCCAAGCCTTATCTTAGACTCTTCGCTGCCGTTGTATGCCAATCTCAGTTGCTGGTAATTACGGACGATAAGGTATCCGTCACTTGAATACTCTGTGCTTTCACCATCGGTGCCTGCGGCACTGCTTGGTATGATTGTCAGCGGCAGTGCGGTTATCATAATAGCAAGTGCCGCAAACAAAGCTGTAATGCGTTTAAATTTTATTTTCATAATCCTTTACCTCCTCATTATAATTTTCAAAGTTCATATAAGTAAGCCCACTGCTCTTTATTATATTTTACACCGCATTCGGCAAAATGGCATTACCCAGATGGGTAAATTATGTAATTCATCTTGATACCTCATTGCCTTTTTCGTTATTGCGAAGCTCATCTTCGGTAATTGTGCGGTTTTCCGCCCGAAATCACCGCAGCGGATTTTCGCATATCTTGCAGACAGAATACCGGCTAAGGTGGTTTGACATAAGATACGACAGGCAATAAACAGAAAACCCCTCCGCCATAAGCGGAGGGGCTGTATGCTATTTAATTAAAACATCTCATCACTTAAAAGCGATTACTTGCTTCTCTTCCTCTTAAGAACGATACCTGTTGTAGCAACTGCCGCTGCAGCGAGAAGTGCAGGGATAACCGCTACTGCCGCACCTGTAGGAGGGTTAACAGGCTCGCCTGAGCATTCGCCGGGCTTAACAGGATCTGATTCACCGGGCTTTCCTGTGATTTCTTTGTAGCTGTAACCGCATACCGAACACTTATAAAGTGTGTATCCTGTTGATGTATATGTAGGTGCTACTACAGTTTTTGTGTACTGATGGCCCTTAGCAGGAATTATAACAGTTTCTTCTTTCCCGCAAACTGTACATATACGAACCTTTGTTCCGTTTTCGGTACAAGTCGCATCCTTTGTGATTTTCCATTCGCCAAATTTATGCACTTTGCATTCAAGTATCTCATATTCAAAGCCATTGTCCTTTGCGTACTTTTCTGCCACAGAATCACCATAACAATAAATATTAAATCCATCATATTTCGAAATAACACCTTTATCGCTATTGAAATAATAGCCGAAAGCACGCTCACCGATGTTTTTAACGGTGTCAGGTATTGTTACGCTCTTAAGGGAAACGCAACCGAAAAATGCATAATCTCCTATACTTGTTACGCTATCAGGTATTTCGACGTTTTCCAAAGACGTACAACCTGCGAATGCATTAACACATATGTATTTAACACTATCAGGTATCTTTATGCTTGCCAGATCACCTAAATAACCGAATGCATATTCTGCAATTCCCACAGTTCCCTCTTTTATTGATGCCGTCTTAATTTTATTGTCGCCATCCACAACCCACTTATCAACGTATTTGACGGGTGTCGTCTGATTATTCAACACTGCCGTATTTTCAAATGCACCGTAACCGATATTCTTGACGCTGTCGGGTATTGTTACACTCTGCAGATCCTCGCAATTATAGAATGAACTTGATGCAATACCTACAGTACCCTCTTTCAAAGAAACCGTCTTGACGTTTCTGTCGCATCCTACTACCCAATTTCCGACATATTTAACCGGTGTAGTCTGATTATTGACTATTGCCGTATTGTCGAATGCTTCGCTATAGACGCTTATTACGCTATCAGGTATTGTTATATTTTCGAGTGAAGTACATCCGGCGAATGCATAAGGAGTAATAACTCTTATGGTGTCAGGTAAGTCCACACTTGTAAGTGTTGTATTATTACTGAATGCATCATTGCATATTTCGGTAACCTTTTTGCCACCTATTTCTGACGGAACAGTAATTGAACTGTCGTTACCCACAAATCCCTTGATGCCAACCGTGCCGTCTACTAACTTCTCTGTAACCAGACAAGCTTCATCCGAGAAACCGTTTGTGATTGCATAGTAATGACCGTATGTATGCTTCGTATAATTTATTTTAAAGCCGTCAACCTTTGTAAGGTTCCGGTCTTCGTCTACCATATATCCGAAAGCCTTATCGTTGATTATATCAACGCTTGCGGGAATGGTTACAGACTTGAGTAACGGACAATTGATAAATGCTTGATAGCCTATCATTGTTATACTGTTTGGTATCGTCACATTTGTAAGCATATTACTGCCTGCAAAAGCATCGTCATATATGGCTGTGACTTTTTTACCGTTTATTTCTGACGGTATAGCGTAGCTTTTATCTTCTCCTGCATAACCTGTAATGGCCAGCGTTCCGTCAGATAATTCTTTTGTCGCAAGACAAGATCCGCTTGCAAAACCGTTCTTTATTGCATAATAATGACCGATGGTATTCTTGACGTAGTTTATCCTGAAGCCGTCAACTTTTGTAAAATTGCCATTGTCACCGCAGAATCCGAAAGCGTATTCGCCGATATAATCAGTGCTTGCGGGAATTGTCACTGATTTTAGCAAAGGACAATTTAAGAACGCATAATCGCCGATACCGGTAACAGTTTCCGGTATTGAGATACTTGTAAGTGAGATACAGCCGGGAAATGCAACCGATTCTATATAAGTAACTGTGTCCGGTATTGTTACGCTTTCAAGATTTTCGCTATCAGCAAATGCGTCGAAAGCGATACTATCAACCTGTTTACCGTTTATTTCTGACGGAATTGTAAGTGTCTTTTCATTACCGGCATAACGCTGAATGCTGATCGTACCATCATAGTTCTCTTCGGTCACAAAACAAGTTTCATCCGAGAAGCCGTTCTTTGTTGCGTAATAATGACCGTATGTGTTTTTAACATAATTGATCTTGAATCCGCTAACCTTTTCGTTGTACCGGTTTTCGTCATAGTAATAACCAAATGCGTATTCGCCAATAGAAACAACGCTTGCCGGAATAGTTACAGATTTGAGTGATGTACAGCCAAAGAAAGCTTCCCTTTTAATGCTCGTTACGCTATCCGGAATTGTTACACTTGTAAGTGATGTGCAGTTCAAAAATGCCGCCCAGTCTATGCTTGTCACACCGTCAGGAATATTTATGCTTTTAAGTGCTTTACAATGAGCGAATAATGCTTCTTCTATCACTTTCAGATTACCCGGAAGTTTTACGCTTTCGAGTGAGTCACAAGTAGCGAACGCCATAGTCCCGATATGAATAACACTGTCAGGTATCGTCACACTTGTAAACGTAGAATGGTTCTCAAATGCAAAGCGTCCGATCTCGGTAACCTTCTTGCCGTCTATTTCAGCCGGAATATCAACCTTTTCCGCATTACCGATATACTTTGTAATCCCCACCGTACCGTCATCAAGTACGCTGTACTCAAAATCCCCATAAGTCTCTGCCCCTGCGCACACCGCACAGATTACAACCATCGCCGCAAAGGTTGCAAAACCGAGCAGCCACTTTTTAAGCCTCATAAATATTTACCTCTTCCTTAAAATATATAAAAAGGTAAAACCTGCCCTAAGCAGACTATGCCTTTATTACCGTATTGAATTTTACCGAGAGCTTTTGTGCATTACTTACAGAGACGCTTTCAGAACGTCCCCCAAGCCACATATAAATTGCGATTTACCGTTTCGCACATATCTCCCACTATTTCATAATATCATCTGAATATTTATTCGCAGTTTTTCCTTTAGCATATCACTATTGTTAATTGCTGTCAAGTATCGATCCGGTAGTTGCCATAGTATGCACATAAATATTCAAGCGGTCACAGCATATCACCGTGACCGCTTATCAGCTAATTATTGCTTTGTTTATTCCCGACCGTTCGCTAACCTCAATAACGCACCAACCTTTAAAAAGGTCGGAATTTACAGTGGCTTTCAGCCACAGGCGGAATTGTCAGCGGCTCACAGCCACAAAAAGCGGTCACAGCATATCACCGTGACCGCTTATCAGTTAATTATTGCTTTGTTTATTCCCGACCGTTCGCTAACCTCAATAATGCACCAACCTTTAAAAAGGTCGGAATTTGAAGCGGCACACTGCCGCAAAAGCGGTCACAGCATATCACCGTAACCGCCTTATATTGACTATTGCTTTGTTTGACCCCGCCGTTTTGCCATCCTAAACTGTACTGCAACAGCATTAAAGGCGGAACTTGAAGCGGCACATTGCCGCACCGCCGTTTTGCCATCCTTCAAATAACTCAAGCGTTTTCAAAGGCGGAATTTACAGTGGCTCTCAGCCACAGGCGGAACTTGAAGCGGCTCACAGTCGCAAAAACGGTCACAGCTTATCACCGTAACCGCTTTATATTGTTTATTGCTTTATTTAATCCCGCCGTTTCGCCATCCTTCGAATAACTCAAGCGTTTTCAAAGGCGGAATTTACAGTGGCTTTCAGCCACAGGCGGAATTTGCCGTGCCCCACGGGCACTTAGCCGTTGCCGACTTCCACAACGTAAATATCAACGTATTGCAGACCCCATGCGCAAGCATCGTCATAATGCTCCTCTGTACTGCCCATATATACGTCTACAGGGATCGTACCTGCCATCATTCCGTCGCCTGTATCGGCGGCAATAGCATAGCCGTAGCAGATATTGTCATACTGACCGACTATATAGAGCTTCGAGCCGTAGGGGATAACATTGGGATTTACCGCAACTGTACCTATCTCAGCTAATCTGCCGCTTGCGGTATACGCACCTTCGGGCGCTGTATAGGCTGTAGCCTTGCCGGATACCACATACTCATAGTCAACCGGTCTGCCGTTCCTCAGTACGATAGATGTATCGTCTATCTTGCAATAGGGCGTTACGATTGCCGCACCCTCGGCTATAACCTCGTCAACCTTCTTTGTCACTACCTTTGTGGTCTTCTTTACATCCGTCTTTACACCGTCGATGTAGGTGGTAGTCGTTGTAGTTCTTATCTTACCGTTGACACCCTTTGTGCGAACTTCGCTCTGACCTATAGCCAGAATGTTGCTCGTTACGGTAGATGTCTGATAAGGAATAATCTTATCCTGATTTTCAGTCTTTATCTCGACTCTTGAAACCTTTATCTCGGTAGGTCCGGTTATCTTGGATTCAAGCTCCTCGCTTACCATATCGTTCTTGCCGAGTGTTATTTTTGCTCTTTTCAAAAGCTCTGAAACCGTGTTGTCAAGGCACTTTACGATTGTTGTCTTTCCGTTTGCCGTAATCTTCACGTCATAGGCTCTTGTAACAGCGATCTTCTGTCCTTCTTTAAGAACAGCCGTCTTTGCAGGTGATACCTTGTCATATTCGCCAAGCTCAACGCCCGCCTGTTCAAGCAGCTGTGCCACTGTAGCGTCAACGCTGTGTGCAGTGGCGGTCTTCTTGCCGCCTTCCAGAATATCAACGTCAAAGGCTCTTTCGATAGTAAGAGTGGCTGTTGCCACGTTCTCCTCAAAGCCTGTGAAGTCTATCCTGTCGTATGCGCCGAGCGTTATGTGGTTCTCTCTGAGAATCTCATAAGGGTCGGCACTTACCGTATAAACAATACGCTTTTCGTTCTCGTCGATTATCTCAACGTCATTTCTGAAGTAGAGCAGACCTGTCATAAGGAATACTCCGAAGATACTGCCGAATATAAGCAGTATTTTAAGTGCTGCGTTCTTTGATATGCGTATTGTCAGTCCGGTGTTTCTGAATCTGGGAAACATATATCCGCCTTTCGTCATCATATCTGTAGGTTTAAGCAGTACCCATACGGGCATCACGGCATTAAAATTACGGCTAGTTCCGTCTGTCACCACTGACCGTGTACGATAACTCCCCGTGCGGAGAGAACCGCTGCTACGTTTATTATCGGGCTTTTTTCAAGCTCTAGACAATTATAATTTCCGTTTTGCAAAATGTCAAATAGCTTGGGGTAGTCATTTTTGGTGAAAATGCACAAGAAAAAGCTGTAACCGTTTTGTAACCTTTTTGTTACCGTTTTGTAATCAGTTAAAATTTGGCTATTGTTGGCTTAATTTGTAATTTAATTTGTTAATCTGCCCAAAATTGAAGTTTGGATTTTTGTTGTGTTTTTAGACAAAAATAGTTATACAGATTCGGAGATTTTAATGCAGATGTGTTGTGAAATGGTAATAAAATTACACAAAGAGGGCGGGCAGGCAGGCGGGAAAACAGCCGATATTATAGCAGGAAAGCCGATTTATGAGCATTTTTAAGGTGACTGAGGGGTGAATGTAAACGTATACTTTCGTGAAATATCGGGGGCGATCTGAAGGCGAAAATATGATCGTGACGTGTCCTTTATATATTATAATAGTATAGCCCGTATTTTTTGCCTTTGTGAAAGACACACGATGATGAATTATGATGAAGATAACGGCAACGGTATTAGCGACAATTGATGATTTATGATGATTTTAAAGGGTAGAAAAAAGCCGCCCGATGTGAGCGGCTGAATTTTGCGATACTATTATAATATAAATATAGAATAAAGGCGGTCGGGCGTGTAAAAAAGCTCACGCATAAGTTCCGCCATATAATATATTAATGTTTATATATCACTTGATTTCCAATTAAGGATTTCTTCGGTAAGTTTTTTGTCGAGGTCAAGACGCATAGCTTTACATTCGGCAGGGAATTTTTTGGCGGCAGAGAAGGACATATTTACAAGTGTATCGGCGCCGACGGGCAGAGCCTTTTTCAGTACGCTTTCGGGGAACACAAAATGTGTGCCGTGTTCATAGAGATACACCGAGTATTTGCAGGAATGCGGGTGGGATAGTGCGGATTTGGAAGGGTTGGTGGGGGCGAAGGCGGTGGTTGTACTTTTGAGAGGGTTGTGGGAATGGAAAAGTTCGGTGCAACGGGAGGAGCAAGCAAGGCAAGGGTGTTGGTGTGGGGCGTGGGATAGTGCGGAAAATCTCATTGATGGTGCTGATGGGTATCAATCCCCACCGTCTTGCAGACAGAATAATTGCAAATATACCAGCGTTTGATATATCGCATAATAAAGCTGAATTTTCAAGTCTTTCGCTTGTCTACAAGCCACCTCCCCTTTTTCAAGGGGAGGCAAGGGTGTTGGTGCGGAGCGAGGGATAGTGCGGATTTGGAAGGGTTGGTGGGAGTGAAGGGATGAATGTTCTTTTAAGATGGATGTGAGAATGGCAAGGTTTGATGCAACGGGAGGGGCAAGCCCACTCCCCTACGAAAAGTGAGAGTGATAGTGCGGATACGAAACCGTATAAGCACACACAGGCACTCGCCATACAGTTATATTAACGTTTGTATATTGATTTATTTAATTATTTGATTTCCACTTAAGAATTTCTTCGGTAAGTTTTTTATCAAGGTCAAGACGCATAGCTTTACATTCGGCAGGTAATTTTTTGGCAGATGAGAAGGACATATTTACAAGTGTATCGGCACCGACAGGCAGAGCCTTTTTCAGTACGCTTTCGGGGAACACAAAATGTGTGCCGTGTTCATAGAGATACACCGAGTATTTGCAGGAATTCGGACGGGATTTCAGGCGATTGTCCATTCTGCGTATGTATTTTGCGGTATCCCAGAGAGAATCGTCTTCCGCACCGACAAGAACGAGCTTACCGCCGATATTCTCTACAGGTATAAAATGCTCCTCTTTAAGCAATCCTGCGACTTCTGAGTCATCGAACACATCCTTTGAATATGTGGAATCGCCGTGTTCCTTAGATGCTTTGGCTATCTTCTGCCAATACTCAGGGTGCTTATAGACAAAGGGCATAAAGGGTACGGGTTTGCCGCCAATCGACACGATAGATTCGTTTTCAATCGGCCATTCCTTACAGCCGTCACGATTGCCCTGTGCGAAGCCCTGCCATACGAAGTCGCTGGGGGTCAGGGCGATAGTGAGCGTGAGGTCGTGATAATATGAGGCGGCGATAAGAGCGACTGTTGCTGTTGTGGACGCACCGACAATGCCTATTTTCTTGTTGCCGTGTGCTTTGAGCCATTCTATAGCCGAGCCGATACGTTCAATGGGATAGTTATGGTGGCTGTAATTCTTCTTTCCGGGCGACATTGACATTACGTTAATTCCGTAGGTATGAAGCCATTTCACGCAGGTTTTGCCCATATAGTCTTCGGGGTCGTCACCGAGCATTGCTATCATTGCGGTATCGGACGGGGTTTTACTTTCCCAATATGCGCCGTAAAAGCCGTCGGTTTCGGGTTCAAAATGCAGATGTTTCATAGTTTGCTCCTAATCAATCATATTAAGTTAGTTCTCGCTAACGCTAATAAAAGTATAGCACGGGGACGGGGAGATGTCAAGGATGTGCGGAAAATGTTGGAGCGATTAAACAAGCGGGAGATTGCTCCTTTTAAAATGATGTAAAATTTATGTAGGGTTAGTGCTATCTGAAAAATAGAACTATCACTCTTGGCTCCCTTGTGTAAAGGGAGCTGTCACAGTGCGGTACAATATTTTCGGTATTACTTTTAATATCAGGTCGAAGATTTTTTATAAATTAATAAGATTTCCGTCACTGTGACTGAGGGATTGTTAACGAAGGTGACGGCAGGGCTGAAACAGTTTGTAGCAAGCAATCCCTCAGTCTTGCGACAGATAGGGTTGAGAGGATATTAAAGATACTTGAATCGCAGAGCAAGACAATATATGATAAGAAGTAGCCTTGTCGCAATCCAGCTCCCTTTGGCAAGGGAGCCAAGTGTGGCGGTGCAGGGCATGGGACAGTGCGGTTTTGGAAGGGCTGGTGCGGGGTGTAAGGGGTTGAAATTGATAGGAGGGTTACCGTAAAACCTTCTACGCATTCACAATCCCCACCGTCACGGCTCGGAATAGTTTCAGGATTGTAAAAGCAGGATTATCTGAATACTGTACAGCAAACCGAAAAACATCTACAGCCGTGCCACCTCCCCTTTTTCGAGGGGAGGCAAGGGTGATAGCACTTCACGAAGGATTGTTGTGCTTTTGAGAGGGTTGATACGGGCGAGGGTTGGTGCGACGATCCCTCAATAGTTGGCAGTGCTTCGCACTGCAACAGAAGCTCACCTTTGGCAAGGGGCGGGCATGGAAGCCCGAAGTTGAACGCCCAATGACTTTAAGAATGAATGCTTACAAGCCACAACTTATACAATTTTTTATCAAACGTGTTGACAAATTACAACAATATATTGCAAAATCCGTTTAAATTTGTTATACTATACCAAAAGAACCAAAATACCAAAAAAGCCGAAGAACCGAAACATCATAAGCAATCGGCTGTCGGTTTTAAGGGGAGGGCATATATGAGCGTGAAATACATACTATATAATCCTTTATCTTGCAATGGAAAAGGAACAGAGCTTGCACAAAAGCTGACGGAAATATATAAGGACGATGAACTGAAATATTGCAATATGACGCAGATAAGCGGGTACGGCACATTTTTTGACAGTATTTCGTCCGAAAGCGATATTGTGCTGTGCGGCGGTGACGGTACGCTTAACCGTTTTATTAACGACAGCGACGGATATCCTTATGAAAATCCGCTGTATTATTACGGTACGGGAAGCGGCAATGATTTTTTGCGTGATCTCGGCAAGGAGCAGGGATGTGAGCCTGTAAGGATAAACGAATATGTCAGAAATCTGCCGATCGTAACGGTAAACGGCAAAAGCTCACGGTTTATCAATGCCATAGGCTACGGTATTGACGGATATTGCTGTGAAACGGGCGACGAGCTGAGAGAAAAATCCGACAAGCCGATAAATTATACATCTATTGCGATTAAAGGTCTGCTGTTTCATTTCAGACCGGCGAATGCGGTTATAAACGTTGACGGCAGGGAGTACAGCTATAAGAAGGTATGGCTTGCGCCGACAATGAACGGCAGGTTTTACGGCGGCGGTATGATGACCGCTCCGCAACAGGACAGAAACGATCCAGAAGGAAAACTGTCGGTTGTTGTGATGCACGGCAGCGGAAAGCTGAAAACGCTTATGGTGTTCCCATCAATCTTCAAGGGGGAGCATATCAGCCATACCGAGATGGTTGATGTACTGACCGGAAAGGAAATCACGGTGCGGTTTGATTCGCCTGCCGCATTGCAGATAGACGGTGAAACGGTAAAGAATGTCAGCAAATATTCGGTGAAGGCGTGTGACCGGCAGTATACAGACGGACAAAAGGAAAAAGAAAGCGAAACGGTTTGAAGTGCGTAGGCAGGCGATGTCGGTGTGTGTTGCAATTTAAGCGTGTTATAATTTAATAGAATATATCCGCAGAGCCTGCGTATGTCTGAGATAAAAATATAAACAAAAAACCGCTTGATTTTGACAATCAAGCGGTTTTTAACTGGTCTGAGTGACAGGATTTGAACCTGCGGCCTCTACCACCCCAAGGTAGCGCGCTACCAATCTGCGCCACACCCAGATAACAGTAAACATTATACACGGTTTTCGGGTATTTGTCAAGGGCTTTTTTGAAAAAATACGAAATTTTTTCGGCGGAGCTGTTCAAACAGCTTTGTTGTGCGAAATGACGGGTTGTGGTCGATGTGGCCGTAGGGTGAAGGCAAGGCGGTTGTGGTCGATGTTGCCGTAGGGTGAAGGCGAGGCGGTTGTGGTCGATGTGGCCGTAGGGCGAAGCGGAGCGGCCGTGGTCGATGTTGCCGTAGGGTGAAAGCGGAGCGGCTGTGGTCGATGTGACTTTAGGGCGAAGGCAAGGCGGCTGTGGTCGATGTGGCCGTAGGGCGAAGGTGAGGCGGTTGTGGTCGATGTTGCCGTTGGGTGAAGCAGAGCGGTTGTGGTCGATGTGACCGTAGGGCGAAGCGGAGCGGTTGTGGTCGATGTTGCCGTAGGGTGAAGCGAAGCGGTTGTATGATATACGGAAATGTGAGTTTTGAGAAAAAATGACGTTTGCTATTGCGAACACGGATAATTTGTGGTACAATATAAAATGTGTCGGTATGTGCAGATGAAGCGCTGTATGCGTAAAAGATACAGGCGGCAGATACAGACGACACGGGAAAGTAAAAAATCCGATGAAAAGGACGGTTATTTATAATGACAAATTATGAAACTTACGAAAGCCCTTTCTGTACGAGATATGCAAGCGAGGAAATGCAGTTTACATTCTCTGCACAGAAGAAGTTTTCGACATTCCGCAGATTGTGGGTAGCGCTTGCGAGAGCTGAAATGAAACTCGGACTTGAACAGGTAACGCAGGAAAAGGTCAACGAGCTTGAGGCGCATATTGATGATATTGACTTTGCTTATGCGGCTGAGGAGGAGAAGAAGCTCCGCCACGATGTTATGGCGCACGTTCATACATACGGAAAGTGCTGTCCTAAGGCCGAGGGTATAATCCATTTAGGCGCTACAAGCTGTTATGTAGGCGACAACACCGATGTTATCGTAATGCGTGACGCTATGAAGATAGTACACAGAAAACTCGTGAACGTTCTTTCGAACTTCGCTTCTTTTGCGGATAAATATAAGGATATGCCCTGTCTTGCATATACACATTTACAGCCTGCACAGCTGACTACCGTAGGCAAGCGTGCTACGCTGTGGATGAACGAGCTTCTGATGGATCTTGAGGATCTTGAATATCAGATGGGTAATCTGAAGCTGCTCGGTCAGAAGGGTACTACAGGCACTCAGGCAAGCTTTATGGAGCTGTTCCACGGAGATGAAGAAAAGATAGAAAAGCTGGAGCAGATGATAGCCGAGGAAATGGGATTCAAGCAGTGCGTACCCGTAAGCGGTCAGACCTATTCAAGAAAGGTTGACAGCAGAATAGTAAACGTACTGGGCGGTATTGCACAGAGCTGTTCAAAATTCTCAAACGACCTGCGTATCCTTGCAAACTTCAAGGAGATCGAGGAGCCTTTTGAGAAGAATCAGATCGGTTCTTCGGCTATGCCTTATAAGAGAAACCCGATGAGAGCGGAGAGAATAACCTCGCTTTCAAGATATGTTATGATAGATACTCTTAATCCTGCGTTTACGGCAGGCACGCAGTGGTTTGAGAGAACGCTCGACGACAGTGCGAACAAGCGTATCGCAGTAGCGGAGGCATTCCTTGCAACAGACGCTATACTGAACATTATGCTGAATATCACAAACGGACTGGTTGTATATCCTAAGGTAATCCGTGCAAGAGTAATGAAGGAGCTTCCTTTCATGGCAACGGAAAACATTATGATGGACGCAGTTATGAAGGGCGGAAACAGACAGGAGCTTCATGAGAAGATAAGACAGCACAGCATTGCCGCAGGTAAGGTCATCAAGGAGGAGGGCGGAGAAAACGACCTCGTTGACAGAATCGCCGCAGACCCCGACTTCATGACTACAAAGGAAGAAATCGAGGCAAAGCTCATTCCCGAAAATTATACGGGCAGAAGTGCAAGCCAGGTGACAGCATTCCTTGACAGGTGCATAAAGCCTGTCCTTGAAAAGAACAAGGATGTTCTCGGAGAAAAGGCTGAGCTTTCCGTATAATGAACGGATTGTGAAAATTGCAAAAATTCTTTACTATTTCTTGACTAATCGAAATCATTATAGTATAATACTGTAATGTATAAATTAACAGGATGTGCTTAGGCACAGAAACGGAGTGAAACATTTGAAAAGAGTGGCAAAGCCTGTGTTCTTTATAGTGCTGGCGGTTATACTGGCATTTACAGGCATAGTATTTTTCGGTGTTCATACCCAGTACGGCGATTTCACGACCACTATTATAAGAGGTGTAAGCGATATTCGTTGGGGTATTGATATCAGAGGCGGTGTTGACGTTACATTTACGTCACCGGCAGATTACGATGCGACCGATGACGAGGTCGATGCGGCAAAGTCGATCGTTGAAACAAGACTTGTTGCAAACAACATAACAGACTATGAGGTTTATGTTGATTATAACAGCGATAAGATAATCGTGCGTTTCCCGTGGCAGGCTGAGGATGACAGCTTTGATCCGGAAGCGGCTGTAAAGGAGCTTGGTGCTACCGCACTGCTCACCTTCAGAGAAGGTTCGGAAAACTCACTTTCCGACGGTCAGACATACGAGGACCTGCCCCTTATCATTTCCGGCTCGGACGTTGAAAAGGCTTCTGCCGTATATCAGCTCAAGAGCGGAAACAGCAAGGAGTATGAGTATATGGTATCCTTAAAGCTTAAAGACAGCGGCAAGGAGAAGTTTGCAGAGGCTACAAAGAAGCTTGCTTCGTCAAAGGGATACATCTCGACATATATGGATGACAAGTGCATATCCACAGCTTCTGTCAGAGAGGAAATCAGCGGCGGTGAGGCTACGATAAGCGGTAACTTTACGGCTGATGAGGCTAAGGCGCTTGCAGACCAGATAAACGGCGGTGCGTTACCGTTCAAGTTGGAAACATCAAGCTTCAGCACTATCTCGCCCACACTCGGTACGGGTGCCCGTGACGCTATGGCGATCGCCGGCGTTATCGCATTCGGACTTATTATGATATTCATGATTGCACTGTACAGACTGCCCGGTGTAGTTGCCGTTATCGGTCTTATCGGACAGGTTGCAGGTACGTTCTGCGCTATAACAGGCTTCTTCCCGTTCTCAAACAGCTTTACGCTGACAATACCCGGTATCGCAGGTATCATTCTTGCAGTTGGTATGGGCGTTGACGCTAACGTTATCACGGGCGAGCGTATAAAGGAAGAAATAAACAGCGGCAAGACGATAGACACAGCGATAGCTACAGGTTATAAGAGAGCGTTCAGTGCGGTATTTGACGGTAATATCACAATGATTATCGTTGCTATCATACTTATGGGTGCTTTCGGTACTCCTGACAGCCTTGCGTCTACTATACTGAAGCCCGTATTCTTCATGTTCGGCGCTTCGACAGAGGGTACTATCTACTCATTCGGTTATACTCTGATGGTCGGCGTTATACTGAACTTCCTGTTCGGCATATTTGCGACAAGACTTATGACAATGTCGCTTTCCAGATTCAAGATATTCAGAAATCCCGCTCTCTACGGCGGAAAATCTGCAAAGAAGCGTGCCGCTGAAAAGGCTGCCGCAACGGAAGGCGGTGCTTCAAAATGAACAACAAAAAAGTATTTGATTTTATAGGATACAGAAAGGTACTCTTTCTGATACCGATCGTCATTGCCGTAATTACGGTTATCTTCAACTGCATATTCGGCGTTGAAATGGCTATTGAATTCAAGGGCGGTACGATGCTGACCTACAGCTATACCGGCGAAATTGACACAAATGCGGTAAAGAAGACGGTTGAGGGCGAAAACTACGGTGCTGTTACGGTAACTACAGGTTCTTCGATGAACAGCTCACTTGAAGTCGTTGAAATTTCATTCTCGTCTTCGGAGGGACTTACTGCAGATAAGCAGACAGCTTTATCGGATAAGCTCCAGCAGACCTTCAAGGATAACAGCCTTACGCTTGTAAACAGCCAGGATGTCAACCCCACATCAGGTACGGAGTTCTTCCTTAAGTGTCTTGTTGCGGTATTGTTCTCGTTTATACTGCTCGTTATCTATATTGCGTTCAGATTTAAGAAAATCGGCGGCCTTTCGGCAGGTGTGTTTGCACTGGTAGCCCTTGTTCACGACTGCTTCATGGTTTATGCGGTGTTCGTGTTCTGCCGTTTCCCGATCGACGCAAACTTTATGGCGGTTGTTCTTACGGTACTCGGTAACTCTATCAATAATACAATCGTTGTATATGACCGTATTAGAGAGAACCGTAACCTTTACGGCAACTCGCTTTCACTCAAGGAACTTGTTAATATGAGTATCACTCAGTCGATAACACGTTCTGTAAACACAACTGTTACCACAGCCTTTGCCGTACTCGCAATCTGCGTTGTATGCGCAATCTGCGGCGTAACCTCGATAATGACATTTGCTATTCCTATGATGGCAGGTCTTATCTGCGGTACTTATTCTTCACTGTGCATCTCAGGTCCCCTGTGGGTACTCTGGCAGGAGAAGCACGGCAAGAATTATACAAACGCAGGAAACGGCGAAAGCAAGAAGGATACAAAGAATCTTGCTTCAAAGGGTGCAGTAGACACAAAGAAGCTCATGGTATAATCACCTGCGGCTGATAATTCAATCAAAAATAAAAGCCGCATAGCACATAAAGTCTTTGCGGCTTTTGAATTTAGACAGATATTCATAACAACCAAATGGGAGAGATTTTTAAAAATCCCGGAGGATATTTTGAAAAGAGATATTACTAAAAAAATCACAACACATTTCGGTAAACTTATACGCAGTCCAAAGCTGTTGCTGACGCTGATAATTCCGCCGATAGCGGTAATTGTCATAGGGCTTGCGGTATTTGCGGGCAGCGGGCTTTATCCGTTCGGAGATAAAACGCTCGCATGGTGCGATATGCACCAGCAGGTGCTTCCTTTATTGCTCGACTTCAAGGACATACTTGAGGGCAAGGGGGATTTCTTCTTCAACTGGCAGAATGCCGGCGGAATGAACTTCCTCGGCGTGTTCCTGTTCTTTATATCAAGCCCGTTTTCGCTTCTTGTTGCATTTGTCGACAAGGCGGACATGATGCTGTTCATGAACATTATGACGCTTATGAAAATGGCTGTCTGTGCGATAACCGCAAATGCGTACTTCCGCACCTGCCATAAAAAGCTGGATGTGACATATTCGGCGCTTTTCAGCGTTATGTATTCGTTCAGCGGTTACTCTATGCTGTTCTATCAGAACACGGTGTGGCTCGATGTAATGTACTTCTTCCCACTGCTGTTGATAGCGTTTAATTCGCTCGTAAAGCGTAAACGCATAGGCGGACTTATATTCTGCCTTGTCGGAATGCTGGCGCTGAATTATTATCTCAGCTATATGGTGGTATTGTTCACGATACTGTATTTCGGCGTTTACATTTTTCTCAACAGAAAAAAGGGCAGTACAAAGGGCATTGCGCCGAGGTTTATCATCGGCTGTGGTATAGCGGCGCTGATTTCCGCTGTTGTATGGCTTCCGAGCTTTGTGCAGTATCTTTCATCCGCAAGGGGAGCGAACATACTCAAGGGTCTGTTTGATTCTGCGGTATTTGCAGGGATATATACAAATCTGCCGCTTATTTTCTGTACGGGATTTTCCGTTGCGGCTTTCATTGTGTATTTTCTGCGAAGAAAGAGCAAGAACAGCAGATTCTATGCGCTGCTTTCGTTTCTTACGATTCTGCCGGTAGTGTTTGAGCCGATAAACAAGATGTGGCATACGGGCGACTATATGGCATTCCCTATGCGGTACGGCTATATGACTACGCTTATGATGCTGACCTTTGCGGCGGTCAAGCTGTCGCATACAAAGCCTGATGATTATGCGCAAAAGAATAAAAAGCCCTATCTTATCGGAATAACTGCCGCCGGCGTTATTTATTTCGGTTTTACGATATGGTACTACTGTAACTGCAGATACGAACTGGATTCGTATGTTTCGACACTGTGGGGAAGCTCGGAGTCGTTCTTCCTGCTTTTGATTATCTTCTGCGGATTTACGGCACTGTATGTTCTGACTATGGCTTTCGGAGTTTTCAAGAAGCTCACTTTCAAATCGGTTTGCTCTGTACTGGCTGTAATTGTTGTAGCAGAGAGCGTTTTCAACGCAAACGTGTATATAGGCGCATCGGCATATACTCCCGTCAAGTACAACAATGCGATAGAGCTTGAAGGAAAAATCCCCGAGGACGAGGACTTTTACAGGGTGAAGCTGACGCAGTGGCCGAAGAAATATTTTGACGCAAATCTTATAGGCGGACTGGGCTATCCCACCATCGCACATTATACCTCGCTTACATCGGAGGATTATATGTTTGCGATGAAACGGCTCGGCTACTCGTCCTACTGGATGGAGGTAACCGGCAACGGAGGCACTGCCCTTACCGATGCCGTTATGAATATAAAATATTATATAGAGAAATTCAGTGCAAGAGAGCCTGTGATTTATCGTGACAAGAACTATTCGATCTATGAGAGCGAATACTATCTCCCTCTCGGCATAGTGACCGACAGCGATCTTTCGCAATGTACGGAACTGCCTAAGGCGGAACGCATAGTTATACAGGAATATCTTGCAAAGAATCTGCTTGATACGGGCAACGAGCTTCTGTTCACCGAGTATGAGCATACCGGAGAAAAGAATATACGGTATGCGCATCATGACGGGATATATTATTTCACGCCCAAGAGCGATACACGCATCGCAACGCTCAGCTACAAGCTGGATATAGGCGAAAAGCAGGCGCTGTATTTTGATTGCTTTGATCTTGTGACAAGAAATATCAACGAGCATATCAACGGTTCGTTTGCAATATATGTAAACGGCATCAAGCAGGATCTGTCATTCCCGAATAAAGACAGCAACGGTCTTTTATATCTGGGCACTTTCGAAAATGAGAAGGTAAGTATAGATGTTGACGTAAACGAAAGCACTTACTGCTCAAGCTACGGTATTTACGGGCTGTCGCTCGGTAAGCTGGAAAAAGCTATCAACAAAACAAAAACCGCCGACCTTAAGGTTGACGGAGGAAATATAAGCGGAACAGTAGACAACGCAAAGAGCGGTCAGTGGCTGTTTTTGTCGGTGCCGTATGACAGCGGATTTTCCGCAACGATAAACGGCAAGTCTGCTGAGATATACCGTTCAATGTCGGGCTTTATGGCGGTAAAGCTGGAGGAAGGCAAAAACGATATAGCCTTCAGCTTCTGTCCCAAGGGACTTAAACCGGGTATTGTGCTTAGTATTGCAGGCTTTGCGGCACTGGCACTGTACATTATATTCCGTAAAAAGATAACGGTAATTGCCGATAAGGCGGAAGGTCTGTGCAGAATCGGCGTTTACGCATTGCTTATTGCGGTGCTGGCGGCGGTGTATGTATTACCGCTAATCATATCAATAATAGGGAACATTTGTTCTCTGGCGGGCTGATTTTCAGAAAGGAAGTAATGAAAATGGATATTGGCGTATCAACGGCTTGTCTGTACCCTCTTGAAACAGAAAAGGCTCTTTATGAGCTTGCAAAGCGGGGTGTAAAAAATGTTGAGATATTCGTAAATTCGATAGACGAGCTTGAAGGGCAGGTGCTTGTTGAGCTAAGAAGAATCATCGGTGAATACGGGATGAACGTAATATCCATGCATCCGTTTTCTTCGCCTATGGAAACGCTGTTCCTTTTCGGCGATTATCCACGCAGAACCGAATATCTGATAGATATTTACAAGAGGTATTTTGAGGTTATGGCGGAAATCGGTGCGGGCGTGTTTGTCCTGCACGGAGCTATCCTAAGCTCAAAGGTACCGGATGAAAGGTATATGGAGCGTTATCTGCGCCTATTCCGCCTTGCAAAAGAATTCGGTGTTACGGTGGCACAGGAAAACATCTGCTACTGCAAGAGCAGCAGTGTAAGATTTATCGAGGATATGATCGGACAGCTTGGCGACGAGGTCAGATTTGTTGTAGATCTCAAACAGGCAAGAAGGAGCAATGTAGATCCGTTCAGGCTTCTGGATATAATAGGCGACAAGGTCGTACATCTTCATGTGAGCGACGGAAACGCAGGTTGCGATTGCCTGCCGATAGGAAAGGGCAGTTTTAATTTCAACCGTCTTTTCGGAGAGCTTGAAAAAATAAAGTACGATAAAGCAATGATAGTCGAGCTTTACCGTGAGAATTACAGCAGCTATGACGAGCTTGCTGTGTGTGCGAATAATATGAAAAAGATATACGATAAGTATAAGATGGGTCTTTGATTACAGAAAACGCTTGAAAAAGCTGCGAAAGTGTGTTAAAATACATAAATACAGCAATATGGAAAAGGAAACCGAGAGGATTAGAGCGAAAGCGAGGAAAACAGATGAAATGCCCGGAATGCGGATATGAGGACAGCAAGGTAATAGACAGCCGTCCTGCGGAAAATAAAATTCGCAGAAGACGTGAATGTCTGTCGTGCAAGTGCCGTTTTACGACCTATGAAATGGTGGAAACAATACCGCTTATGGTTGTGAAAAAGGATAATACCATTGAACCTTTTGACCGTGACAAGCTGATAAACAGGCTTGCGAGAGCTACGGTGAAACGTCCGGTACAGATCGAGGACCTTGAAAAAATGGTTGAGGATATTGTGCAGGAGCTGAAGAACCAGTTCAGGCGGGAGGTATCGTCGGACGAGATCGGCGAACTGGTACTGCGAAGGCTGAAGGATATAGACAAGGTGGCGTATATCAGATTTGCTTCGGTATATCGTGACTTTAATGATATTGACAGCTTTGTCAGAATAATTTCCGAGCTGAACGAGGAAAAATAGGATTTTTATCGGTGCCGTCCTTAAAGGGCGGCATTGTTTTTAGCTTTACGGAAAGAATGCACGAGTTTTCAACATACAGGAATGCGGCTGTTGATAACTAAATATTGATAGCGAAAAACTGTATATTGTGGTTGTTTACATTTTGCACAATCGGAGAACATAACGGTTTAAAACCATTTGTGCAAAATTAAAATGAAAAAGCTGTTGACAAAGCTCGAAAAGCGTGATATAATAGACAAGCACTCAAATGAGAGGGCACAAAAACAGAGGGTACTTAAGGAAATCCGAAACCGCTTGAACAGCGAGAAAGAGGGCAGTCGAGGGTACGAAGATGAGCT
>OHNZ01000506.1_pt1 | contig 20938 bp, 13 predicted proteins | sample 1569761 | NCBI WGS metagenome assembly OHNZ01 (sample SAMEA3879562, study PRJEB24766) | human gut metagenome | biome: human-associated habitat; feature: feces | place: USA | collected 1985/1987
AGGCCGTAATGCCTTTCCAGTTCTCCAGATCGTAGTGGACGGCGTTTAACCCCATGGTTTCCGCAACCTGCGACGCATAGTATTCGCAGTAGGGTTCCCGGCCTGCGTTGGACGCGCCGGTGGTGCCGCCTTTATAAAGATAAATCCCGTCCTGCTCCACATAGCGCCACGCTTTGGGCAGCATACCGCCTGTGGTAAGCTCCGGGGAAGTGGTAAATGCCTGACGGCTTCCTCCCGCGCCGGTAGGCCACCAGGGCTAAAATCTCGGAAAAGCGGTTTTCATACAGGTTATATTGGGAAAACTTCCCCTCAAACCCCTCCGGCACCACCCAATAGCTGTCATTCAAAGACAGCCCCTTGCACACGTCAATGATCCCCTTGGTATCGTTATGGCTGAGGCCCAGGGTTTTCAGAATCTCATCCACAAAGGCGCGGTTTTTGGGAATCACCCGCCGCTCCAGCCAGTGAATAACGCCCTCGCCGGTGCGCTCCATATCCAGGGGCAGTAAGTGGGTCTGTTCCTCATTGGTATAAAGGATTTCGGCCACCAGGCCGGACAATCCCTGCTTCTCCATTGAAAAGCGCATAAGCTCCGTGTCGTAGATACGCAGACTGTAAATGTTGCTCATAGGTTCCTCCTTGTCGTCCAAAAGAAGGGAAACGTCTTTCCCCAGCGCGGACGCAATCTTCAAAATCATATCCAGCGTGGGATTCTGCACACCGCTTTCCAGGCGGCAGATATTGGAGCGCTGGGTTCCCACACGCCTTGCAAGCTCCGCCTGAGAAACGCCCTGTTCCAGCCGGGCCTCTACAAGCTGGGCAATAATTTTTTGCCGTCCATGCAGTTCATCCATGTTCTCACCTCGTCTATAATGTTATCATAAAAGATAACATTATGCAAGGCGAATGACAATATCACCTTTCGCTCATCGTTCTTGCTCCTTTCCTTTCGCGCCCCGGATAGGAATACCCAGCCTTCGGCACAGGTAGTCGTTCACATCCTTTCCCCTGGGCGGCGGGCAGTTTTTGACCTCGTATTCTTTGGAGATCACTGTCTGGATGGCTTCGGCGGCCATCCTGCCAGGGCCGTCGTTGTCCAGATGGAGATAGAGGGTTTTCACATGGGGGTGATCCTCCAAAAAACGGGTGAGGGCGGCGGGCAGCTTGCTTTCCTCGATCTTTTTCTTCGGCTGGTAAATCCCGGCCAGGGATAACAGGTTGTGCCGCCGCCAGTCAATCCCGTCCAGCTTGCACAGGGTTGCGTAGGACATCACATCAATGGCGCACTCGCACAGATGGACAGCCGGGTTTTCCACGCAGGCGGGCAGGGCAAAGGAATAGTGCTTGTCGCTGCCGCTTAAATCCCCGTGGAACCGGGCTTCGCCAATCCCCCGCAGGCAGCCGAACCGCGCTTTGCCATCCTTGTCAAAGCCCACAAAAACCACGTTGCCGTGGCCCTTGTTCCGGCTCTCATAAACCCGCCCGGTCTGGACGCAGTAGTCCAAAATCTCCCTGTCAATGCCCCGGCTTGCAAGATATTGGAGCATGGCCCGGTTATCCGGGGCGGGCGGCGGCAAAAGCAGGTGCTTGGGCTTTTCCTCCTTTGTGGCGGGCGCACGGGACAGCGGCGGGATGGCCGCCCTGCCGATGACAGCCTCCATGGCCTCCATAAAAGAGCAGCCTTTGACTTTGATGAGGTAGTCCAGCGCGCTGTATCCGCCGATCCCACGGGAAAACCAGCACCATTTGCCGTTGGAAATCCGCAGGCTGTCATGTTCCCTGGTACAGTAGACATTGCCGGAAACGTGGACAAGCTCCTGCGGCTCGCAGGTTTGCAGGTAGGTGAATAAATCCACCTGGCGCGCTTTTTCAATCTCCTCCTGGTTATAAAAAGGCATAAAAAAATACAGCCCCCTTTCCATAGCCGCAGATTTACCGCCCGCATGGGGCGGCTGGCTATGTAAAAGGGGGCGATATTCTTTTCAGATATGTAGAAGGCCGGCTGGATTGCTCCAGCCGGCACAGGTGGTCAACGCTCCAGCCCCACCACCTTCCTTTCCGGCATTTCTTCCCCTTCGTCGGGGCCGTCGTCCATCAGCGTTTTGTCTTTCTCATCCATGTTGAGCAGGATGTTCAGTTCTTTGAGCCGTTTGGTTTTCTCCGCCAGCTCCGCCTCGCGGGCAAAGGGCGTTTGCAGCTCGGCACGGGCGTTTTCAAGCTGGCCCCTGGTTTCCTCCAGACGGTTTTGCTCGGCCTCCAGGCTGCCTGCAAGGTTTTCCAGGGCGTTGTCCAGGCGGGTGATATTGCCGAACACATCCGCCCCCAGCGTCACCGTGTGGGAAAGAGTGCCTTTGAGGGTGATCCGGTACTCATTGCTCCTGCCGTCGTAGGCCAGCACCATGGAAAAGCCCCGGTACTGCCCCAAAAGAACAGCGTCGGAGCCGGTCATACGGGTGCAGACGTCGATGATGGCCTTGCCCGCGTCCTCCTTTTCAGCGTAGTGCCTGCCGTCCACCTCCATGCCGCAGAAGCCCTCCTGGGCCTTGGGGTGGGCCGCCGCCAGCGCCACGTCCTGCCCGTAGCCCTCGATTAACTCCGTGAGCCGGGTGATTTCCTCCGGGTACTTGCGGTACACCAGTTCCTCCAGGGCATATACCTGGTTCAAGTGGCTGGCTTTCAGCATATTCAGCCGCGCCACCTCCATATCCAGGTTGCACTTTTCAATGATAAGCGGGTTGCCGGTGGCCAGCGCCTTGATCTCCGAATAGCTGAGGGCGGTTTCATCCACATCATCCGCCACACGGACGGGAGCCTTGCTGGTCATGATCTGAGCGATAAACTTCTGCTTGTTCTCCACAAGCTGGTAGAGGTAAGCGTCAAAAGTGCCTTCCGTTACATACCGATAGATTTCCACCTCCTCGTTTTCGTTGCCCTGGCGGACAATACGGCCCAGCCGCTGCTGAAGGTCGGAAGGCCGCCAGGGGCAGTCCAGGTCATGCAGGGCAATGAGCTTATCCTGGACGTTGGTGCCCGCGCCCATTTTGGCCGTGGAACCCAGCAGCACCCGCACCTGCCCGGAGCGCACTTTGGAAAACAGCTCCTTCTTTTTAGCCTCGCTGTCCGCTGTGTGGATAAATGCGATTTCTTCCTCCGGGATACCGGCGTCCATCAGTTTCTTTTTCAAATCATCGTAAACGCTGAAAGAACCGTCAGTGGTTGGCGTGGACAGGTCGCAGAATACAAGCTGGGCAGAGCGTTTTTCTTTGGTCTGTTCCCAGATGCGAAACACATTCCGGGCGCAGACAGCTACTTTGCCGTCCGGGTCGTCCGGGGCCAGAGGCTGGATGAGCCGCATATCCAGTGCCAGTTTCCGCCCGTCGTTGGTAATGCGCAGCATATTGTCCACATGGGGGTCAACCCCTCCGGCGTGGATCTTCTCGGCCCGTTCCGCCAGCCCCTTTATCATCTCTTTCTGAATCTCGGACGGTTTAATGACTTCCGTGTGGAAGTTGGCCTTTGGTACGGGGAGTCCCAGCATATCCGCCGTCTGGATGTCCGCCGCCCCTTTGAAAGCGGCCATCAGTTCCGGCAGGTTATAAAACTTGGCGAACCGGGTTTTGGCCCGGTAGCCGGTGCCCTCCGGCGATAACTCGATGGCGGTGACAGTCTCCCCAAAGTTACTCGCCCAGTCATCAAAATGGACAAGGCCCATCTCCTGTAACATCCGGTACTGCAAATACCGCTGGATGGTATAAAGCTCCACCATGGAGTTGGAAATGGGAGTGCCGGTGGCAAAGATCACGCCGCGCCCGCCGGTCAGCTCGTCCAGGTACTGCGTTTTCATAAACAGGTCGCTGGATTTCTGGGCTTCCGTCTGGGCAATGCCGCCCACATTCCTCATTTTTGTCGCCAGAAACAAGTTCTTAAAATAGTGGCTCTCGTCGATAAAAAGGCGGTCGATACCTAATTGCTCGAAAGTGACCACGTCATCTTTACGGCTCTGGTCGTTGAGCTTGGCCAGCCTTGTCTCCAGGGATTTCCGGGTGCGCTCCATCTGCTTGACCGTGTAGCGTTCCGCCTTCTGCGCCTTGGCCTGTTCGATCCCTTCCAGGATTTCCTCAATCTGGCGCTCCAAAATAGCCTGCTGGCGCTCCACGCTCATGGGGATTTTCTCAAATTGCGAGTGCCCGATAATGATGGCGTCGTAGTCTCCGGTGGCAATGCGGCTGCAAAACTTCTTCCGGTTCTGGGTTTCAAAGTCTTTCTTTGTCGCTACCAGGATGTTGGCAGAAGGATAGAGCTGGAGCCATTCCGCCGCCCATTGCTCGGTGATATGGTTGGGCACCACAATCAGCGATTTGGTGCAAAGCCCCAGGCGCTTCATCTCCATGGCGGCTGCCACCATCTCGTAGGTTTTGCCTGCCCCTACCTCGTGGGCCAGCAGGGTGTTTCCGCCGTACAAAATGTGCGCAATGGCATTGATCTGATGGGGACGTAAGGAAATTTCCGGGTTCATGCCTTCAAACCGGATGTGCCGCCCATCATATTCACGGGGGCGGACGCCGTTGAAGGTTTCGTTGTAAATGCGGCACAGCAGTTCCCGGCGGTCGATGTCTTTCCAGATCCACTCGGCAAACTTCTGCTTGATGAGTTCCTGCCGGTCCTGGGCAATGGCAGTTTCCTTCTTGTTGAGGACGGGCTTTTTCTTGCCGTTCTCGTCCTCAATATAGTCAAATACCCGCACATCCCTTTGATTTAGAGTCTGCTCCAAGATGTGGTAGGCGCTCATCCGCTTGGTGCCGTAGGTGGTATTGGCTTTTACATTGCTGCGGTCGGCGTTTTTCTCCCGGATACTCCATTGGCCGGTGGCTTCGGAGCGCAGGATTTTGATACGGTCCCGCACATAGTAATTGGGGGTGAGCAGCTCCACCATGAATTGCTGGTACACCTCGATGGGCACCCAGTTCGCGCCAATGCGCACCCCAATTTCACCAGCGCCCAGGTCCTGGGGCTGGACGGCCTCCAAAGCCTCCACATTCCGGCGGGCGGTTTCCTTCTGATTGTCAGGGGCCACTTCCAGGAATGCTTTTGCCATCCGCAGCTTTTGGCGCACTTTCCCGGAAAGGTACTCATCCGCCGTGACAAGAGGATAGCGACTCAAATCCGCCAAAGAAGGCAGGATGTCCTCCGGGTTCTCCGCACAGCGAATATCCCGGTAGACCACCCCGGCAAGCTCTTTTTCCAGTTCCTCCGGGGATTTGCCCGACAACTCTGCCATATAGTCCATATCCACACGAGCTTTTTCCGAAATGGACACCGCCAATGCTTCACTGGCCGTATCCACGCTGGTAACAGCCACATGGGGCCGGATGGTGCGCCGGGTGAACATATCGGCTTTTCTTTTTAGGCTGCCCTGCTCATCCAGCACTTCGAGAGAGCAGAGCAGGCAGTAGCTGGAATCCTCCGAAAAGGCCAGCTTGTTGCCCCGGCTGTTGATAAGGCCGTACTTGGCGGTGAAGCTGTCGTAAAGGGCATTGAGCTTTTGCTGCTCGGCTGCAATATCCTCATCCGGGTAGCCTTCGGTCTGGTACTCAATGAGCCTACGGACACATTCCCGCAGCTCGATCATGCCACGGATACGGTTTTCCGCCGTGACGGAGACTTCTACCGGGTGCATAAGGCTGTTTTCCCGGTAGTACACCTGGCCGTCCACCACCGTGTAGCTGAAATTCTTCACAGTGGGGTCGGCGGGGATGGAGCGATCTTCCTCCTCGTCCAGCTCCTCCAGCTCGTAGGGCTTGATTTCCGCCTGCAAAAACTGGATGGCATTGGCAAGCTGCTCGGACAAATCTTCGCCCTCGCGGGCTTTGCAGGCGCTGTCCGGCCCGAACCGGGTGGATTCCATCACCATGTCGCCTAAAATCATCTCCGGGTGCTGCACGAAATAGCGGTTCATGCGGATTCCGTTTTCATCCGTGTCCAAATGCACCCAATCCGGTTCCAGATCGGTGATGTGGTCGCGCTTTTGCAGGAAAATGACGTCGCTGGTCACTTCCGTTCCGGCGTTCCGCTTGAAGGTGTTGTCCGGCAGGCGGATGGCCCCGATGAGGTCGGCGCGCTGGGCAAGATACCTGCGGACGGCGGAGTTTTCCTTATCCATGGTGCCTTTTGAAGTGACAAAGGCAATCACGCCTCCGGGCCGCACCTTATCTAACGCTTTCCCGAAGAAATAGTCGTGGATGAGCCAGTGGTGCTTGTCGTATCGCCTATCCAGCACCTTAAAATCCCCAAAGGGGACGTTTCCTACAGCTACATCAAAAAAGCTGTCGGGCATTTGCACGGTTTCAAAGCCGTTTACGGAAATGCTGGCGTTCTGGTAAAGCTGGCCCGCAATCCGCCCGGAAATAGAATCCAGCTCCACACCATAGGCTTTGCTACCCGCCATATCCGCAGGGAGCAGGCCCAGGAAATTGCCGGTGCCGCAGGACGGTTCCAGGATGTTGCCCTGGGTAAAGCCCATCTGCGCGAGAGCCTTGTAGATTCCCCGGATAACCACAGGCGGCGTGTAAAAGGCGGTGAGGGTGCTGGCCCTGGCCGCCGCGTATTTCTCTGAATCCAGCAGGGATTTCAGCTCCTCATAGTGGGGGCTGGTTTCCTCAAAGCAGTCCGCAAGGCCGCCCCAGCCCACATAGCGGGATAGGATTTCCTGTTCTTCGGGAGTGGCCAGCCGTTCCTCCGCCTCGATCTGCTTCAACGTGCGGATGGCGGCGGCATTGGCCGCGTATTTCTCGCTGGGGGTGCCGTGGCCCAGGGCGTCGTCGGTGATGTGGAAATCATGGCGCTGATCCCTGGGAACCTCCGGGTGCAGAGTCGTGAAGGTAATGCGCTCACGCCGGGGGCGTTTGGGCGGCAGCGGGGCCGGTTCTTCTTTTTTAGGCTGTAAAACGTCCTGCTCCTGGCTGGTTTGCAGTTCCTCTGCGGCAAGCGCCGCCTGCTCGATGGCCCGTTCATCGGGAAAGTCCCCGTAAACCCGCAGCCACCGGCGCTCATTCAAATCGTAGATACCAGCGCCGTCATAGGCAAAGCCGTCCTCGCCCTCCATTGTTCCGGCCACATATTGTTGCGCCGCCTGTTCCGCCTCTGCCAGCGTTTGGTAATCCAGCCGTTCATCAAAACCATTTTCAAAGCGGTGGTACACCACCACCTCAAAAGACGGTTCCATACGCTGGGCGTAGCGGTCGATGTCCTCCGGGGTGAGCCATTCCGGTTTTTCCGGCAGGGCGGCGTAGAGTTCCCGCATTTTGGCGATCTGTTCCCGCACGTTCCCGGCCCACAAATGCTTTTCCGCACGTCCGCCAGTGCCCAGGAAGTAGTCGCAGTCGGCTTTGAGGCGGCCCAGCAGGCGGTATTCGTCCCCATGGCCGGATGGCATGGCTTCCGCAGCCGGTTCTTCTGCTAACAGCTCGCGCTCGATAAATCCGGCGACAACCTGGCTGTTCCCTTTGCCGCCATGGGAACGGTATTCAGAAATGCCGTCCTCGATCAGCTCATCGGATGCCGCGTATCCGGCTTCATCCAGATAGGTTTTGATTTCTTCCCGCAGGGCCTGCTCCGGGGTAAGGGCAGGCGGCAGCGCCTCGATCTGCTCCAGGCAGAGGGCCACATCCACCGCGATTTCTTCCTCCGGGTCGGCATGGTCGAGGAAAGAGCGCAGCAGCTCATAGAGTTCCTCCCGCTGTGCGGGGTCGTGGAGCTGCCGGGCAATATTCTCTACCGCCTGGGCGTCATCCTCGCCGTAGTCCATACGGGAACCATCAAACTCGCCAATAAGGCGCAGCACCTGGGCGGCCAGCGCAGGATAGGGGTCTGGGGCTTCTTCTTTTTGAGGTGGTTCCTGCGCTCTGGGCGGCACGGCGAACACCGGCGCGTCCTGGGTAGCGGAAATCGTCATTTCCGAGGCGTCGGCAATCCGCTGAATCTCATCCCGCACCGCCTGGGGCATTTCCTCATCGTATATCGTTACCGTGCGATCCGGCGCGATGTGGGCTACTGTTTTGTAGTCCCCGTGTTCTTCCTCCAGCCGGTTCCAGACGGTGAGGCCGTTCCCCAGGTAGCCATAGCCCAGGTCGTAGGCTTTGGACGGGGGCGCGGCTGTGGCCGCAGGCTCCTTGTGCTCTGCAAAGAGGGTAAACGTACCCTGCCGGAAGGCGGTGAGGTTTTCAAAGGCTGTTTTCCGCCACTTATACATCCGGTCGCCCTGCGGGGTGGCCTCCCAAATGGGAACCATCATCTGGTAGATTTCCTCTACGCGGGCCGGGTTGTCAAGCTGCGGCTCGATGGCCTTCACCGCGTCCCAATAATCGAAGCTAAACGGATAGGGGTGCGGCTGTTCCTGGGGTACGTTCTCGAAGAACGTGCGGATATTCCGGGCAAGCTGGTGCTTCTCATACTGTGGCATGGCGGCACGGTCGTCCTCGGATAAAAACCGCCCCTGGGCGATCATGGCGCTGACGTGCTTTTCCACGGCGCTCCATTTCAGCTCCACCTTGGCGTAGGGGGCGGCGATACTGCCATGGCTGAAGGAAACGCCTTTGCTGAGCTGGTAGGTCACATCGTCGTTTCCGCCGCCATATCCGCTGTATTCCCCGTGGTAGTGCTTTAGAAAATCCTCCCGTTCCTTGCGGTCTGTGTGGTTGCGGTAAAAGGAATACACGGCCAGCCGGTAATCCGTGCTGCGTTTTCCGCCGCGCAGAAGGTTGTCGATCTCGTCTGTGGAGATATACAAACGCCGCTGGGGGTCATACCCCTCGGCGGCGGTAAAATGCAGCGGCTCCCGCTGTAAATCTGCAAGCTGGGCCTGGAGAGCAAGCGGACGGTAAAAGCGGAACCGCAGAATAGCCGGGTTTTCCTGGTAGTCGGCGGCAAAGGCTTCATATTCTGAGAGGATGGCCTGTAAGCCATCTTCCCGGCTCAAAAGCCCAGCGATTTCTTCAGACGCCTCCGGGAACCCGCCTGGTTTATCATAGACGGCCCGCAGCGAGGGGAAAAAACGCTTATCTTCATCTGCAATGTCACGGAACATCAGCAGCAGCCGGTCGGCCAGCGCATTGACTTCATGGCGATCCACCTGGTCAAGTTCGCTCTGGGACATATACCGGCCCAAATCCAGCAGTTCCCGGATACGGGCCGCCGCCTGTTCCCAGGGGATGAGGGCGGCGCTGGAACGCTGGGCGCTTTCACCCTGGGCAATGCGGATTCCCTCGGCGTTATACCAAAGAGCATACTTTTTGCCGTTCAGATAAAAACCCGCGCCGTTCTCGCCATAGTGTTCCGCCAGAAATCGGGCGTTGTCCGGCTTATCTTTTTTAAAGTAGGCGCAGATGATGAGGCGGCTGTGCTTGTGGTTGGAGCCGATACACAGCGCCTCGTCGATCACCTGCTGGGGCAGAGCCGGGTGAGGAAAAACGGATGGCTGCGCTGCGCCCTCCGTCCGGGCTGGCTGCTGAAACGCCGCAAAATCAAAAAGGGACATCTGCTGGCCCTCCTGAGTGGGGAGCCTTGGGATGTCCGTCTGAATGAAGTATTCTTTTTTGTCGATGAGCCGGGCCGTCCATCCGGCTACCAAATCCCACGAAAACACCGATTCCTTTGTGCGGGAAAGGTAAGCGCCTTCCCACATGAGCAGCCCGTCCTCCTGAGGTCTATATCCCAGGCGCTGCCCGTCTGCGATGATCTCGGTAAACCTGTCCTGGTAAGCGGATTTCAGATATTCCGCCCGTTCCTGCTCATCCGGGTGGACGGAAAAGAAAAGCTCGATCTGCTGCTTTTTGTACTTTAGGTCGTCATCCTTGTTGGCGATGATGGCCATGATCTGCTTTTCATCCAAAAGCGCAGGGAGCTGTTCGCCACCTGCGCTTTCTTCCGGTTCATCCTTTAGTTGTAGATTAACTCCGCCAGCACTGTTTCCTCCGCCGCGTTCTGGATGTTGTTCATCATCTGCACCCATTTCATCTGGTCGCTGGCTTTCAGTTCCTCCGTCACGCCCTGGGCCTTCGCCATCTGCGCTGCGATTTCCTCCATCCGGCGCTGGGCGCTCTGCTGGATCTCCGCCAGATGGCTGGAGAGTTTCCCGCTGGTCAACAGGTTCGTGTAGGTGATCCTGCGGTGCTCCTTGAGGAACTTCTTCCGAAGCAATGCGTATTTCCCATGGGGAACCGGCTCCTCCTGGGGCGGCAGAAGGTTCGGCAGATTGTAGTCGCCCTGCCTGGTGTAAGTGATCTCGGTCATATTCAAAACTCCTTTCCGGCTGTGTGTGTTCCTGTTCAGTTACAGCATACTGGTTTTTCTGCTGGGGTTCAAATGTGCGATTTTCTTTTTGGGGCTGTCTTTGCAGGGCAAGGACCGTGCGGGAAATGGCGGAAAGGCACATCTGGGAGATGTCCCCGGCAGCCACGCCCAAAGCGTTCAGCGTCTGCGGTGTGTTGAAATTCAGCACATCCCGAAAATCCTCATCCTCAAAGTAATCAGACGGGTCGAGGCCGCAGCGCACCAGCAGCATATATCCAATGCTGTTTTGCACCGCCCTGCGGTATTCCACCTCCAGGTTCAGCTCGTCCAGTTCTTCCAGAAAGCTGCCTTCTGTAAGGGTTTTCAATTCAGAAAGATAGTCGGGCATATTGTCCTCTACGGCGTTCTTTGCCACAGAGAGCAGGGCTTCGCCCAAATCCTCCTTGTGCTCCAGTTCTCCAAAGCTGTTTTCCAGCGTTTCAATGATGTCCGGCGCGTATTCCTCCCGCACCGTCCAAAGGGGGACGGGCCGGGGGAACCGGGCTTCATGGGTATCGGAAATATCAAAGTAATATTTCAGCCGGGGCTTGCCATTGTGCTCCCCATCAAAAACGGCAATGCCGTTTGCGCCCCGGTTTACCCAGCGCCCAAATTGCCGGTTCCATCGCTCGATCTCCAGGACGGCGGTGGCGTCTGGGCGCTGGGCAAAGACAAGCAGTTGTTCATCGAAAGAAAGCCGGTAGTTGCGGCAGGCAGAAGCCAGAAACGCCCGCCACTGGTCGGGAGCTGTCACTTTGCGCTGCGTTTCCCGGTACAGCTCCGTCAAGGCTTTATATAATATCGCCATCGGTTGCCCCTCCTTTTCTTATTCTTTTTTCGCAGCTTTCAGTTCTGCACTGTAATCCTTATCCGGGTCACAATAATTGCACAGGGAGAGCAGCAACAGCCAGATGGTATTTCCGGCCTCCTTCGGGTACATCCGAAGCGCCACGCAGGGCGCATGATAGCTATCAACAAAGGGCCTCCCATAACGCATAAACTGGCCGATCAGTTTTTGGGCCATCTCCCGGTATTCTTCAAAGGGGTTCTGTTCCGCCTGCTGATGGAGAACCGTCATCAGCAGGTTGAACCAGTCCTCATGCGTGTCCAGTATTACAGGCGGTAAAGACGCCATTTTTATCACCTCATCTTTCCATGGCTGCGGCCTGCCGCTGCCGGGGAATGGAAAACCCGTAGACTTTGGCGATGTCGTCGCCCAGCCTGCGGGTCACTCTCGTAATATCGGCGCGGGTCGCAATGCCGCGATATAGTTTTTCTTTCAGCAGTTCAATTTGGGAAGGGCTGGCGCTGTCCTTGTAGACGCGGTAGAGGTAGTGGTTTGTGCCGTCATGGTGGATGGCGTCGCACCGCAGATCGCCCAGGCGGTCTACATACCATGTGGAATAGTCCGTATCTCCGTAAAGGCAGTCCCGGATATTGCCGCTGGGGATTTCCTTATATCCCATGCGCCGCCCATTCCACAGGCCCAGGTCGCCTACAACCAAAATGGGCTGGGAGAGCTGCACGTCAAGGTTCATACGTTCATCGTCCAGGTAATCCCCATTGATCTCATACATCAGGGAAATGCGCTCATCTTCGGATAAATCCGGGTAATCCGCCTCCAGATCGTCCCTCCAGTCCTCATAGTCCAGGCTATAATTGCTCCAGATAACGTGTCTTTCCTCGTTCATCGGGCTTCACCCCGGGCTTTCCTTTTGGAAAGCTGCGCTTTCTCCGCCAGCGTTTTTTCCCGCGCCTGCCAATATGCGGCATGAAAGGTTTGCAGGCTGTCATTGATAAGGGCCTCATACGCACCGGGGGCAAAGCGTTCGTTGACGGGCGCTTGGTACATCCCTTTATCCATCAGCTCCCGCAGCGCCACCGGCTCGTCGCAGTCCTCTTCAAAGCAAAGATACGCGCCCTCGGTAAATCCGCAGTCCAGTGCTTCTTTGCGGAATACCTTTTCCGCTACTTCCCGGCGTACCATAATGCCGCCGTGTCCTGGAGTGGAAACGGAATAAACGCCGGGGCAGAGCGTTTCGCACTCCTGTACGTTCCCCCATGGGGAATAAGGCGGGGTCTCCGGCGCAATGGCGTCATGCCGCTGTTCTTCCAGGCACTGTACTTCTTCCTGCGCCCGCGCCACCAAATCCTTTTGCGCGGAAAACAGGTCGCTGAAATAGTGGCCCCAATAATAGTCCTTCCGGTCGGTGCATTTCCAGGTAACGAATTGCTGGGGCGCTGTCAAATGGACGCCCAGCACAAACTCGCTGTCGCCCACATGGCAGGAATCCGTAATGATATATCCCGCGTTCTCTCTGTAATCCATCATCAAACCTCCGTTTCATTCAGAATAAAGCCCTTGATTTCCTTTATGCTGGCAAAATCCCGTTCATCCCCGGTAAGGTAGCGCACCGCGTCCTGCCATTGGGACAGCGGGTAGCCGTTCTCATCCATCCCGCACAAGTCGGACAGGGCCGCCCTGCGCAGAAATGGGGTGAGGTTTAAGTCGGAGATAAAGCAGCCATGCCGTGCCGCCAGTATATCCAGCAGGTGCAGTTCACTCATGGCCGCACCTGCTTTCCCCGGCCTCTTTCAGCAGTTCTTCCACCAGCCTGCCGCTGCGGATTTTGTTGCGGTCGGCCAGCACCTTGTTCTGGACGCACAGCACCGCCCGGATATTGGGGACGGTAATGCCGGGGATCTCCACCATCTCCTCCGGGGTAACGGTGAGAAGCTGCACCGGCGAGTAACCAGCCTGGGCAAAGATACGGAACAGCCGCTGTTCAAATCGTTCTTTCATCATCAACGCTCCTTTCTTTTTTGGTATGTAAAAGGGGCGGCTCCGCATGGCCGCCCCTGGCTGGTTACTTCTTCCGGCTTCTGACTTTCAGGAAAATCAGGCCGCCGATGATGAATACCACCAGCGCAATGGCAATGATCGCTTTCAGTTCCATAAAATCATTCCTCCTTACACAGATTCAAACCGCCGTTATTTTGCGGTATGGTTGTCCTTTTTGCGCTTGCCCACATAGGCCGCAACGCCCAGGGCGGCAGCGCCCATAGCGGATACGCCCATCAGGGCCGCCCACAGCCACGGCTTGCTGTCGTCGCCGGTTTTCGGGGTATCGCGCAGCTCGTTGTGCATTTCCGCCACGGTGGTCTTATCCGCAAAAATCGTCACCGTCTTATCCGCAGGCAGCACATAGTTGGCGCTGGCCCCATCCGATACCTCGGACACGGTGTAATCGCCTACGCGCAGGCCCTCGATGAAGATTTCGCCGTTTTTATCCGTTTTGAAGGTCTGGTCGTAGCCGTTGGCCCCGGTCACGCGGAAGGAGAAGCCCTCCACTTTGCCATCGCTGGACGTCTTTTCAATCCGCAGGGAGCCAGTCTGGGCCATATTGGTAAAGCCAATCCCGGCCTCGTTCTCTACCTCGTAAATCTTGCCGTTTTCGGTGATCTCCACATAGTAGGCGTTTTCATCCAGCAAAAAGCCCTCCGGCGCTTTGGTTTCCTTTACGAACACGCCGCCGTAGAGGATGTGGGACATCTCATAAATGCCAGTGCTGGTTTCCTCCAGCCTGCCCAGCAGCTCGTCGCCCTCGTCCAGTTCTTTGTTGCCGTTAGTATCGTGGTACACCTCGAACTCGGCCCCGGTGAGCTTGTTGTCGGGATAGTCTTTATCCACCTTCGTCAAACGCAGGTCGCCGTAAATGCGCTCGTTGGCAAGGGAGATTTCCACTACCTGCCCATCTTCCTCCACGGTAACGGGGAGCACTTCATCGGAGAGGATGAACCCTTCCGGGCTTTCCAGCTCTTTCAGCACCCAATTCCCGTAGGGGACGCCTGCGAAGGAGAAGCTGCCGTCCTCCGCTGAAGTGGCGGTGGCAAGGGCGTTTTCGGCGGCAAACTCGGTTTCATCGGACTGAAACAGACCGATTACAGCCCCGCCCAGGCCCGTGCCGTTCTCATCGGTTTTGAGGCCCTTGATTTCGCCGCGGATCAGCTCGTTGGTGACAGCCTCGCCGTCATTGGCAGAAATCTCTACCACGGCAATGGAAGGCCCGCCGTACTCAAAGGTAAACGGGAAGGTTTCGCCATTCAGCAGGTAATGGCTGTCGGTGGACAGCTCCTTCAGGTAGAAGCTGCCGAAAGGCAGGTCGGTGCTGCAAACGGCCTGGCCGTTCTCATTCACAGAAACGATTTCCAGAAGCCCGTCTGCCGGGATCACGGAACCGTCTGCTGCGGTGATGTCCTCCTGGGCATAGAGGCCAAAAGTTACGGCGGAGATTTCGCCATTCATGCCAATGCCAAAGGTTTCATCCTGCTCCAGCACCTTGTCAAGCGTCACAAGAGCTTTCTGGCGCTGGTTGTAGAAGCTGGCAGAGGTTTCGGTGACTTCCACCTCCTGGCCTGCGTACACCAGCTCCACGTTGGTGACGTTCTCGCCGGTATCCACCATGCCGTGGGGGAACTGGATTTCCTTCACCTGGAACTTGCCCAGGTAGAGGGGCTGGCTCTGGGCTGTCCCGTCCTCGCCGGTGGTGATGGTGTCCACTACCTCGCCCGCAGAATAGCGCAGGGTGCCGTCCAGGGTGTAGACGTCCTCCAGGGCGGTGATTTCAAACACCGCACCGGGCAGGTCCTGTACCTCATACACCGGCTGGTAAACGCCCTCGTTTTCTGTCACAGAGGAAAATACCTCGCCGGTCTTGCTGACTTTGATGATTCCTTTCTGGGCCATGTTGGGCTTGGTGACTTCGATCACCGTCACGCCGCCTTCCTCGCTGGAATGATCCTCGGTCACATCAAAGTAAACCGGGGTGCTGTCCAGCACATAGCCGTAGGGGGCCTGTACTTCAACCAGAGAGTACCCGGAGCCATACTCCAGCTTTTCAGGCGTTACCAGATAGCCCTCGGAATTGGTGTAGAACGTATCAATGGTGGTCGGCGTCGGGTAAGTGAAGGTCATTTCCACCTTGCTGCCATCGGGACGGTAAATCTGGAACCCGGCCCCCGCATAGGGGATGGTGACGCCGGTTTCCGCATCCACCTTGACCACCTTGATGAAGCTGGCAAAATTGGCGTTGTTGATAAGGTAGCGGTAGGTCTGGCCGTCCTGGGCGATATACACTTCAAAATCGTCCATCAGTTCGCGGCCTTCCCAGCCCTTGGTCTGACGGACGATATAGGTGCCGTAGGGCAGCTTCTTCGACTGTGCAAAGCCATTCTCATCGCAGACGAGAACATCGCGCTCGGATTCCTCGGCGTTTTCATAGCTGCCCGCAGCTTTCAAAAACACCTGGAACTCCGCGCCGGATTCCGGGGTTTCGATCTGGGTTTCCCCGTCATCGGTATGCTTGATGATGGCGATGTCTCCCTTGATGACCTGCTCCGTCACGTCGTTGGCGGTGTCGTTCAGCTCAATGGTATAAAGCTCCGGCTCCGCCCCCACCTTGTGGATGGTGGAATCCAGCAGGTAGCCCTCGCTGGGGCTGATTTCACGGATTGTCCAGTCCGAATCGCAGACGTAATAGCCGGTGGTGAACTGGCCGTTTTCGTCCGTGGTAAAGCTGTCAATGAGGGTATCTCCCTTATACAGCCCATACACAGCGTCGGCCAGGGAACCGTCGCCCTGGGGCGCACCCGTTTCCACATCGCTCTTGGTGACGGTGACGCGGAATTTCTTCAGCACGTTGTTCACGCTCTTGTGGGTAACTTCATTCCACTCGATGGTGGCTGTCTGGGAATCCGGCACCACATAACGGATGGGGGTATCCACCTCGTCCAATACATAGCCTGTGCCGATAAGCACGTTTTCAAAGCGCGCCACACCGCTGGAATCCGTCACAGCATACTCATCCACCGGCTGCCCGGAGAGGGATGTGCCATACAGATGGAAAGTCATACCTTCTACCAGCCCGTCCTCGCTGGTTTTCGTCACTTCCAGGCTGCCACGCTTCAGCTTGTTGTTGAAATTCACGGTAGCAGTCTGGCCGCTGACGATGGTCACGCGCTGGGTTTCCTGGGGTTCATACTTATCAATCGACTGCTCGGTTACGGTATAAACGCCGGGATTGAGGTCGGTGATGTCGATCTCGCCCGCCTCATTGGTGGTCTTGGTGGCGCTGTACCCCTCGCCGGTAATGGTGAAGTTGATCCCGGCTACCTGTCCGTCCTCGGAAGTCTTAATCAGCTTCATATTGCCGGTTTTCACTTCCAGGTTCAGATAGCCCACCATAGAATCGGACACGGTTTCCCCATAGGTGGCAAAGTCCTGCTTGCCGCCGCCGGTAATGCCATCCGTCCAAACCACAACGCCGCTGCGCTGGGCAGAGATTTTCTCTGCTTTCACCGTTACAGAACCTTTGATGGCCTGGGCGGAAGTGATGGTGAGCTGATTGCCGTCCACGGAGAAATTCAGCCCGGTGGTGCTGCTGGAGAAGGTGTAGTCACTCAGCACACCGTTGGTATCCGTGAGAGTGAGGGAATACTGCTGACCGTCCCATTTCAGCTCGTAGGCCCCGGCGTCTGCGGTGCTGCTGAAAAAGCTGGGCAGCATGGTATGGCGTTTTACCGCGCTCTCAATGGCGGAATACTGGCTGAAAATCTCGCTGTACAGCGGATGGTCGGCGCTGATATATTCCGCGATATTGTTCTTGCCCTGGGCGTTGGCGTCCACATGGTTAAACTGGCTGTCGCGCTCACCCACGACGGTTTCCCAGACAAGAAGCTGGGTGGCGATTGCCCCGGCCATCTTGCTGGCATCCTCCGGGTCATCGGTCATCCATGAGGTGCTGGCGTTACCCTGCCAGCCATAGGTCATAATCCGCCCGATATATTCCTTGATGGTGTCCGGTGGAATAGTGGGGTTCAGATCGGACGGGTAATCATCCCAGAAATCCTCGCCCCGGCCAGTAAACTGGTCGCCGGAATGAACGCCGACGCCGGGTTCGATACAGTAGATGACTTTCCCGTTAAAGGAATCCTGCGTGTGGATGGTAAAACCGTTATTTTCGCCGGTAGACCATCCGCCCAGGAAATTCATAGCAGAATGTCCCCAGCCTGCCTTGTTGGGGTCGCTGGCACGGGGGAACTCTACCATATACGTCGTCATGGTTTCCCCTGCGGCAAACGCTGTGGTTCCCGTCCCTGCGAATATGCCCAGGCACATGAGCATGGCCATGAACAGGGACAGGGGCTTTCTCAATGCTTTCATCGTGTTACCTCCTTGAAATGGCCGCAAAAAAAGCACACCGTTTCCGATGTGTTGCGGCTTGTGTTGGTTACTGTCTAAAAAAGAGAGGCCCGCCCGGTTTCCCTCGCAGCCCGATGTCTGCCTGTGGAAAAGAGGCCGGAGCTTTTTATAAACATCCAGGCTCCTCAAATATCTTCTTTTTTAGGCTGTTTAGGTTGTTTGGAAGGGGTGAGGTGTGGAGAGGGGGAACCGGCACAAGCTGGCGTTTTCCCGCAAATGGGCGCACTTCCCCCTTGTGAGTGGGCTATCTCTCTAAACTGCGCTGGCGTTTGCGGTAGAGTTCCAGCGCCTTGACAATGGTGTCCTCGATCTTCTGCGTGGGCGTCCCCGGCGCAAAAAACCGGCTGATTTTTTCCTTTGGGATTTTGAACTGTTCTTTTTGATTGCCTTTTTCCTCCTCCATGATAACCGCCATGGCGTCCTTGGACAGCCGTTCATCGCCGGTCTTGGCTTCGGACATCCGGCGCATTTTGATGGCTTGGGCGTGGGACGGGGTGCAGTCCATCTCGTCCATGATAGCGAACAAGTCGGCCTGTTCTTCTTTTCGCAGGTAAGACAACTCCACCGCTGGGCGCAGGGCAATTTGCAGCATATCCGGGTCTTTGAGTACCGAGTTATCTGCCAGCTCCAGGATTTCCGGGATAAGGTGGGTAAGGCGAACATAACGCTGGATTTGGGTATTACTGTCCGGCGAATTTGTTGCAAGTAACTCTCTGGATTTCCCCACAATAGAATGGTGTCCCAGTGGGACACTATTTTCTTTTGAGGGCCGTCCGGCCTGCCGTTTCATCGCGTCCAGCTTCATCTTATAGGCAAACGCTTTCTCCGAGGGCAGAATCTGCTCCCGCTGCAAGTTGGAATCCACCATGATAATCGTGGCTTCATCATCGGTGAGCTGCCGCACAATACAGGGGATTTCCGTAAGCCCCGCCAAATCCGCCGCCTTTTTCCTGCGGTGTCCGGCCACCATCTCATAGCCGCCCTCCGGCTTAGGGCGCACCAGGGTGGGAACCAAAACGCCGTACTGCTTCACGCTCTCTGCCATTTCCTGCATGGCCGCGTCCATCCGCACCTTAAAGGGGTGATTGGGAAAGTCGCTGATCTCCGCAGGAGAAAGGTTGACGACTTTTTCAAGCCTTGCCTCAGCCCGTTCTTCCTCCGTGGAAAACAGGTCATCGGCTGAGGGAAGATTGAAGTTTAGCGCGTTGTTTCTCGCCATCCGCCAACACCTCCTTTGAAAACTCCGCGTAAGCCTGGGCCACTTTGCTTCCTTTGTCGTAGGCGTAAATACTCTTACCTGCAGCGCTGGTTTCTGCGGCTTTGATGGCTACGGGAATCTCGGAACGATAGATTTTTAATACGCTCCCGTAGGTCTGCCGCAGGATTTCCGCCGTCTGGCGGGCCAGATTAGTACGTCCGTCTACCAAAGTGAGCAGCACCCCGTCTACCTTTAGGGCCGGGTTAATCCGTTTTTTCACCCTTGTGATGTTTTTGATAAGCTGGGTCATGCCCTTGGCTGGGAGATAGTGGGCCTGCACCGGAATAATCACGCTGTCCGCCGCAGCCAGGGCGTTGATCGTAATCATACCCAGGGACGGCATACAGTCGATGAGCACCACGTCATAATTTTTCTTTGCTTCGTTGACATAGGTGCGTAAAGTGATCTCCCGGCTCATGGCGTTGACAAGGGTAGCCTCTAAATCTGACAATTCAATGTTGGCAGGCATGAGGTCTACGCCTTCGCTGTGGTGTAAAATACCCTCGTCTGCGGAAAAAGGCTCGTCGCGGATGATCTTTCCCATGACGGTAGCAAGGGTGGTGGGCAAGCTGTCCTGGTCTTGCCAGCCCAGGCAGGTGGTAAGGTCGCCCTGGGGGTCTGCGTCAATGAGCAGGACTTTTTTCCCCAGACGCGCCAGACCAATGCCCAGGTTCACCGTCGTGGTGGTCTTGCCTGTGCCGCCTTTTTGGTTGGCCAGCGCGATCACGCGGCTATCCCTGGGGCGGCTTCTTTGTTCCGGCATTTTCATGTCCTCCTTCTTCATAGATTTAGCCGCCCGTTGGCAGGACGGACGGCTATGTATGGGGAAATCCGAAAGGTGGGCATGAAAAAAGCCGCTTACTCTTTCTGAAAAGAATAAGCGGCTCATTCGGCAGCGATATGTAATTTTACATCTTCTTTACCGGGGCGCACATCACTTTGAGCAGAAGTTCGTCCAGGCAGCCGGTGTCCCTATTTTCCCGGAGCAGGGCGTTGCGCAGGTGGTTGAGGCTTTGGATAACAATGCTGTTTTCCGTAGGGGTAAGAAATATCTTTAATTTCCGCTTTCTCATTTGGCACTCCTCCTTTGTGCTTCTATTATATATGTAAGGGAACAGTACCGCAAATGTGCGATTTACACTCAGATAGAAGCTGACTGGCAAAGGTATGTATCCACATTTACCCTTAGCTTTTCCAGTGCGGCAAGGATTTTATCGTACTCCTTACGGCGCGGAACGCGGATTTCTCTTTCCCAGCCAGAATAAGACGTTTGGCCTATCCCAATCAACTCAGCCATTTGTATTTGAGTTAAGGAAAGATCCTGCCGTACCTTTTTCAAAAGGGAGGAATACGGGTAATCTACAAAGGCGGTATATTTGTCCAGAAGCCTGTTGCGGTCAATCCCCAGCGCATTTGCAAGTGCTACCGCTGTGATGTGCTTGATGGGGTGCCGGTCATTTTCATACAGAACCAATGTCGCGGGCACAATGCCCACCTTTTCCGCCAGTTCTCGTGTGGAAAGGCCCTGGAATGTCCGGTGATACTTCAAATATTGGCCTGGTGTGGTGCATTTTTCATCGGTTTTGTAGTCAAAGGTCAAATGAATCATGATTTTGCCCTTAGAATAGAGGTAAATCCCTGTGTGATTGAGATTACTATCGGTAACACTACATGGTATTTGCACATCCATTTTGTGTGGGATAAACTATTTGTTTTATTTACCATTAAAATCACCTTTCTTTTTTACAATAGACTTGAACATTCTTATTGTAATACGATTGGTGATTTTTTTGTATAACTTTTTATGCACACTCGCATAGCGGGTGGTTGTTTGTACCACGCAAGCGCGGCACTGGGTAAACCCATTAACAAAACAAGCGACAGCTTAATTTCTGTCGCTTGTAATTATTATTTTATTTTCCGAATTTTCCCAACTATTGACATTGAACCACTGTTTTCTTAACGCTCACCTTCTTGCCCGATTTAGCAGTAAATTTAGATAAAAAAGAAAACAGAGTAGTCAAAAGACTACTCTGTTTTGGCTCCCCCAACTGGGCTCGAACCAGTGACATCATGATTAACAGTCATGCGCT
>OHNZ01000522.1_pt1 | contig 19699 bp, 18 predicted proteins | sample 1569761 | NCBI WGS metagenome assembly OHNZ01 (sample SAMEA3879562, study PRJEB24766) | human gut metagenome | biome: human-associated habitat; feature: feces | place: USA | collected 1985/1987
GACACAAAACGTATTCTTGCGTTTCTTATCTCGATTGCCTTTTCGATATTGTTCAGATATTATCCCGTTGCATTTGTGCCTTTTGCTCGGGCGGCAGGGATTTTTAATCTTTGTCTATAACTGCTTCGAGTATACAGTGACAGTTGAGATAAAACGCTTCTTACCTATTGAAAAAAAGCATGAAATGTATTATAATAATAAAGAATAAAGGAAATAAAGAAGTTAAGAACAGCGGTAACGAAAAACCGCACAGAGAAAGGAAAACATTTTGAATTTAGAAACACTTATTATCGCCACATTGTTTGAAAACGGCGGGGGAATGACATTAAAGCAGATAGCAAACAAGAACGAGTTGCCGAAAAAATATCTTGATAAGCTGAAAAACACAGCGAAGTCAATGATACGTCAGAGGACTATATTCAAAGCCAAAAGCGACCTGTATTATATAAGCGACATACGCACAGTATTCACAGGAAAGGTTGCAACGCTGTCACGCACATTCGGCTTTGTTACAAATCTCGCAACAGGTGAGGATTGCTTTGTAAGCGGCGGAAAGCTGAAGGGCGCCGTTCCCGGCGATACGGTCATCGCCCGTGAGATAGCCGCTAAGACAGAACAAAGAAGTGCGACCGCCGAGGTGCTTGCGGTGCTTGACGTGTCGGAGGAACTGTTCGGCGGAGTTATCGTAAAAGAGGGAATGATGCTGAAAGTTCTGCCCGATTCGCTCGGCTGTCCTCCTCTCACAATCCTTAAAGTCAAGGAGCAGATAAAAGAGGGCGACAAGGTACTTTTCTCCATAAGAAAGCGTGGCGAGCATCACTCCGAGCATATCGTTGATATAGTCAGGGTGCTTGGCTCAAGCGAATACGCAAAATCCGCCACCGAGGCTTATCTTATCCAGAACAATATACCGATTGATTTCTCTGAGGAAGCACGCAATCAGGCAAAGCAGTATGTAAATGCCGTTATAGACGAAAAGCAGACGGCTAAAAGGCTTGACCTGCGTGATCTGCCCATATTCACCATAGACGGCGCAGATACGAAGGATATTGACGATGCGATAAGCATTGAACGGATAGAAGGCGGTTTTAAGCTCGGCGTTCATATTGCCGATGTCAGCCACTATGTCACCGAAGGCTCGCCTCTTGACAACGACGCTTTTGAAAGAGGCACAAGCGTTTATATTGCGGACAAGGTAATACCTATGCTCCCGAAGGAACTCAGCAACGGTATATGTTCTCTTAATCCCGGAGTGGACAGGCTCGCATTCTCCTGCCTTATGGAAATTTCGGACAAGGGTACGGTGAAGAAATACAAGTTTGCAAAAACGGTCATCCGTTCCCGTGTGCAAGGCGTTTACAGCGAGGTAAACTCTATACTTGACGGCACCGCAAACGCACAGATAAAGAGAAAATACAAGGATGTCATCGACTGCATACCCGTTATGAACGAGCTTGCACAGATACTTATAAAGAAACGTAAGGACAGAGGCGCTCCCGATATAAAGTCAAGCGAAAGCAAGGTCATCTGTGACGAAAACGGCATCTGTATTGACATTAAGCCGAGAATACAGGGTGTTTCGGAGGGCATTATAGAGGAATTTATGCTGATGGCGAATAACTCAGCCGCCAAGGTAGGTATGAAAAAGGAAATCCCCTTTGTTTACCGTGTGCATGAAAATCCGCCCGCAGAAAAAATCGAATCGCTGAAAACCACTCTCGAGGCACTCGGCATAAATCCGCTCGGAATAAACGAAAAGGCCGAAGCGAAAAACTTCGCCAAGCTGCTTGAAGAAACTGCAGACGATCCTAAGAATATAATCATAAACAGAATCGTACTGCGTACTATGGCTAAGGCAAAGTATTCCGAACAGCCCATCGGTCACTTCGGACTTGTAATGAAGGAATACGCACATTTCACTTCCCCGATAAGACGTTACGCAGACCTTTCTATCCACCGTATACTGACCGACTATGTTTCAAGAAAAGGTGCGGACAAGCTGAAAAAGAAATACGGCGAATTCTCTGTCAAAGCGGCGACTCAGGCAACAAAGACAGAGCTTTCCGCAGTAGCGGCTGAAAGAAGCTGTGAGGACTTCTATGCGGCTGAATATATGAAAAAGCACATAGGAGAGGAATTTGACGGCATCATTTCAGGCGTTATCGGCAGCGGACTTTTCGTTGAGCTTCCGAACACGGTAGAGGGCAAAATAGATGTACGCTCACTGTCGGAGAATTACTTCGAAGTAAGGAACGGCATCGCTCTTTATGACGGTGTAGCCGGCACTATGTATACTATAGGCGACAAGGTGCGTGTAAAGTGCATCAACGCAAACGTTAACTTAGGACAGATCGACTTTGAACTTATCAAGGTTTATGAGGATGCATCAAACGGCGAAAAAGCCGAATAATAAAGGAGAAATATTAAAATGGCAGCAGAAAAGAAAACGCAGCACAAGGACATTCGTGATGCAAAGGCATTCAAGGCGGTAGGTCAGGGTGTCGAAAAGGTCGGAAAAATCAAGTTCATAAGCGAATTCAAGGACTTCATATCCAAGGGCAACGTAATGGATATGGCAGTAGGTATGATTGTCGGTGCGGCATTCACAGCAATCGTTACATCGCTTGTAAACAACATTCTTATGCCTGCACTCGGTATGATCACAGGTCAGATAGACTTCTCCGATCTTAAAATCGTACTCAAGGCGGCTGTGAAAGAGGGTACGGAGATTATCGAGCCTGAGGTCGCTATCGGTTACGGCGCATTCATCAATTCCGTTATCAGCTTTTTACTCATAGCACTGTCGGTATTCATACTGATAAAGGTACTCGGCGCATTCAAGAGAAAGAAAGCGGAAGAGCCTAAAGAAGAACCGAAGCCCGATCCTCAGATAGAGCTTCTCACCGAGATCCGTGACCTTCTTAAAGGTGAATCTGCAGTGAAAGCAGAATGCGAGGAAGAAGAAAAAGAGCGTGAAACAGTTACCGAATAAGATACATACATTTCTACGGAGGGCAAATTGAAAAAGCAGGACATAATCATTTCCGATGATGCACTCACAAAAGAGCAGAAAGAAAAGCTGGAACAGGAGTTTTTCACTCGTCAGCAGAAAGAACTGCATAAAGGCAAGCTGTTTGAGACAGCAAGCGTAATCGCACTGTATGCTAATGCGGTTATCACTGCGGCTTTGTATCCGCTGTACCTGAGAAATCTTCTGCGTTCTATATTCTTTATAAAAGACCCTAAAAAGCCTGATGATTTTGCTCTGCCCGAATCAGCGATAATGTTTATCACAGTGCTGATAATCTTTATCATACTGTGCATAAATATCGGTATGGCGATAGCCACCAACATCTGTGCCGCAAAGAAAAAAGGTGCAAGACCTGCGGCGGCTGTATCGTTTATACTTGCAGAGGTCATAAACCTGCTGATAACCGTAATGCAGTTAAGTTCGGCTCTGACCTACAGCGATACAGCGGCAGAAATTGCAATGTTCGTAAACATTCTGTTCTGCTGTGTTTGCGCAGCAGGCATATACATAACGATATTCAAGTCGAATATTTCTGATTATACCTATGCGGCGGTGTCGGAAACGTCGGAAAAAGCCGAAAACGAATAATTTACTTAAAATCGAAATTTCTTTAAGTAAATTTAAGAAAAGGTATTGCATTTTCCGTGTGGCTGTTGTATAATCATATCAACAGCTATTTCCGATAGCTAACACAACTAAACCGAAAGGAAAAGTACTTAATAAATGAGCCTATTTGAAGATAACAAGAAGAGAGTGATAGACAATTACGAGCGTCTTATCAACAGAAAGAACGCCGTTGCCGACTGCTATAACGGCATATATGACAGATATGTGAATCCCGTTCTGACAGCCGATCATGCGCCTTACTTCTGGAAGTATGATATGGACCCCAAGACAAACCCTTACTTTATGGAGCGTCTTGGCATCAACGCCGTACTGAACTCGGGTGCGCTCTATATGAACGGCAAGTATTATCTTGTAGCAAGAGTTGAAGGTAACGACAGAAAGTCGTTCTTTGCCGTTGCCGAGAGCGACAAGCCTACAGAGGGCTTCCGTTTCCACTACTACCCTGTTTTACTTCCCGATACGGAAAAGGAAGAAACAAACGTGTACGATATGCGTCTTACTCAGCACGAGGACGGCTGGATCTACGGTGTGTTCTGCTCAGAGAGCAAGGACAAGGACAGCAATGACCTTTCCGCCGCTGTCGCTCAGGCAGGTATTGTTCGTACCAAGGACTTAAAGACGTGGGAGCGTTTACCTAACTTAAAGTCTAAATCGCCCCAGCAGAGAAACGTAGTTCTTCACCCCGAATTTGTTGACGGAAAGTACGCTTTCTATACACGTCCTCAGGACGATTTCATTCAGACAGGTTCAGGCGGCGGTGTATGTTTCGGTCTGTGTGAGGATATTAACAATCCCGTCATCTGCACAGAGGAAGTTGTGATTTCGCCCAGACAGTACCACACTATCACAGAGGTCAAGAACGGTGCAGGCGCTGTTCCGATCAAAACGCCTAAGGGCTGGATACACATTGCTCACGGTGTCCGTAACACTGCGGCGGGCTTGAGATATGTAATTTATGTATTCGCTACCGATTTAAACGACCCGTCAAAGCTGATTGCGTCACCCTCAGGTCTGTTCATCGCTCCGCATAAATCAGAGCGTGTAGGCGATGTATCAAACGTATGCTTTACAAACGGTGCGGTTGTTACCGAAAACAACGATGTATATATCTACTACGCTTCTTCCGATACAAGACTTCACGTTGCGGCTACAACGATTGACAAGCTGATGGATTATACATTCAACACTCCGTCAGATCCGCTCCGCTCGGTTGACTGCGTAAAGCAGAGATGCGAGCTTATAAAAAAGAATCTTGAAATAATGAACAAGTAATCAAACTGCCCCCGATGGAAAGGGCGGTAGCCATAGAGAAGTTTTCAACCCAAATGGTTTAAGACAATCGGTGGCTAATGTAAAAATGAATGAACAACAGGCGTATGCAAATAAAACTGCATACGCCTGTTGGCTTTTTATCAGAAAAATCACCTTTCTTCGTGTTATTAACTTATCGTTCAGTATAACTGTAAAGAAACGCTTCCAACTCCTTGTTCTTCATTATTTGCGCGTAATATGCCTCGGGCATCATATCTGCAAATTCTTCTAAGGTACAGCCTTTGTGAAATTCCTTTGGCATAGTTCTTGTAAATTCTCCGCCCATGGTATTTCCTGCTGAGATGCCCTGACAAAAATCCTCATACAACAACGACATCTGACCACTCTCGTCAAAGTGTAGCGTTATTGTCCTCGACTCGCAATGCTCTTCATTGTGTCTTATTCCAATGTAGATGTCCTTGTGAATGAACAGCAGACTGTTTTCCACAGCAAACTTCTCTGCATAAGTATTATAGCAACCCCTAATGACAACATTATTATTCTTCAGCAGTTCATTAAGCTCATTTGTCATTTCAATGTTCTTTACGGTACTGTCGATGATAAGCTCTTTCAGGTTGATGAATGATTCGAGGAATCCGTTTTTTACCTCTGTAATACCGCCTTTGAAATAAAGGCGAGTATATTCCTGTGTCCAGTTTTCCTTTCCGATGTCTGTGTCCGCCCTGTAGATAGCACCATTTCCCTCAATAAGTACATGCTTGCCCCATGTAAAGAAATATGTGATATCGTTGTTGTGTCTGGAATAATACATTATTGTTCTCCTTTATCTTTGTGCAGGCATACCGTCATATCCTACGGTAAAGAAATCATCTCCCACAGGCTCAATATCAGCCTTGCCGAAAATATCAAAATGCATATTATCAGGGTCTGTCAGCACTGACACTGTCTGGTCGCTGTAATGTGGTGCAATAGTTTGTGTTCCAACCTTATTTATACCTGTATCGGTAATATGGAAAGTATAAAGTTCAGTCTGTGCTTCAAGTTCCATTAAAACATAAAGATAGTTTTTGTCATCTGCCGTTTTTACATAATATGCTTCACAGTCGTTTGCCATAAGCTTTTCTGTATAATCAGTTTCAGAAGTTGAAATACGCAGACTCAGAGTTCTGTCAACACCAAATTCGCCTTCATAGCTGTCTGCTATGGTAAGTTCATCACTGCTTCCGTCTCCGTCAAGGTCTGTATAAAAATTTGATTTCATTGGCAGTCCAACAATATACGCTTCGGGAACAGCAGTATATTTATCATTGAAAAGCTCGGGATATTCTGCAAATTCTATCGTGAGGTTTATTGCTCCGAAGCCTGAACCTGCAATTTCACCCTCGCCAAAATACACTGTAACACCATTATATTCAAGCGTCCAATGAGTTCCGTCAGCACCGTATTCCTTGAAATATTCCTCAATAATCGTATCGCTGTAAAAAATATCAGCTCCAACTGTGCTGAAAAGCTCGGCTTCAACCACCTTTGCAAATTCATCAATATCAGTTACAACGTCGGGAAGATAAAGTTCTTTACCTGTTTCAGCGTCATAGTTTCCGCCCTAGAAGCTTCTGTTTCCGTAATTCATTCCATTATAGTAATATGAGTCGTAAAGAATACTGAGCACAACATCATCTGCACGTCTTATATGCGTATCAAGGGTAGAAACAAGCGTATTAAAGCCCTCTGCACCTGAAGAAATAAGCTCCTTTGCTAATTCCTTATCCATATCAAATCCCTCAAGCATATTGACTTCATAAAAATCAGCAGCTGCAGACAGTGCATCTGCAAGCTCAGGATAACGTTTTGCATCCTCATCTCCAAGGTGTATTACCGAGCATTCAAGCTCCGCCAAAGCCATACCATATTCCTCAGACCATTCGTAATCGTATAATTCTTTTCTGTCAAACTTCAGTATATGTTTTTTTACTTCTGATGGAGCAATCTCGGTTTCAGCTGTGTTTTCCGTTTTCTGTTCAATCTGTACCGTTGTTGTTTCAGTAACTGTCGTTTCTTCAGATATTGATGCAGAAGTCGTCTGTGAAGCTGTCATTTCATCTGTTTTGTCGGTGTTACCGTTACAGCCTGCAGCTGTCAGCACCACGCAAAGCATTAAGACTATTCCCGTTATCTTTTTCATAGCAATTCCTTTCCAAGCATAAGAGCGAAAGAGCATATACTCCTTCGCTCTGTTTTTTGCTGTAAACTTACTGACGTGTATAAGCTAAACCATCCACATATTCATTTCTGACTGTCATTGTGTCATCAGCAATTTCGAACTGGAACCCGCCTTCAGTATCATCGTCATAGTAGATATTAACATAATCGCTTCTCAAGAAATCAAATGTGAAATTGCATTCATATGTTTCGCCTTCATAAGCATAGCTGTATTCTCCTGTTCCGTCTGCCTTGAAGGTAAATATTTCTACAAATCCTGATTCGCTTGCCTTCCATGTGCCGATGATTTCGGATTTTGGATCAGGCTCATCTGTGCCCACTGACTCCTCTGTTTCGGCTTCTGCAGGTGTTTCTGTTTCATCGGCTGACTTTGTAAAAGTCTGCTCGTAGCCGAATTGTTTATCCACAAGAACAAGCTTGCTTCCGTCTACCGTTGCGGTATATTCTTCGGTATCGTCCTCAGTGTAAATAAGCGTCAGTGTATCTCCGCTTACCTTGTATGTGAAATCATATTCAAGACCGCTTATGTAAGTTCCTGTACCGTCGGCGTTGAAGATATATGTATCCTCCCAGTCGCTGGTCAGATCCACCCAAGTGCCGACAAGCTGAGAACTCTCAACATTTACAACAGCTTCTGTGGTTTCCTCGCCGCTTGCTGTAAATGGATTTGCAACACCTGAATCAACACCGAAAAGCTCGCCTATAATCCATGCGCATTTATCCTGTGTCAGGTCGTCAAAGCCATAAGAATACATATCAAAGCCGAAAAGTGCCTTTGTTGTCAAATCCTTAACTTCTCCCGTGCCCTCTTCTGCCTTCCAGTAATAGAGGTCATATTCCACGCCTGCAAAAAGCTCGGTCTGTTCGCCGTAATCCATAAAAGTGTATTTTGTTTCAATGAGAATGACATCATAACCGTTCCATTTGAAACCTAGAGGTGTTACATTCTGTGAACAGCCGCTGTATTCCTCTGCTGTTTCAGCGTCGATTTCTCCGTCAAAATAAAGCTGTGCAATAATCGGATAAGCTGTAGGCTCGCTGCTATATGCGTCACGGTGCCAGTGAGTATTGCTGGTTGCGGAATACTCGTTGACCTCATCATCTATTTCTGCCGTCATGACACTGCCGTCTTCTTCGTAATTTTTCAGCGTGTTATCGCTGAATTTTACTCCTTCGGGACAAAATATTTCCGTTGTATATTTTGCCTCATCTTCAGAGCCGCCCCAACCGTAGTAAACCATAACGCTTTCCGCACTGCTGTCATTAACGGGTGCAGCGGTTTCCTCCTCTTTTGCCTCCGTTGTTGCGGCAGTTGTTGTCGTTTCTGCGATGCTGTCTGTATTTTCGGGTGCGTTATCACTTCCGCACGCAGACATTGATGCTGTTACCATAGCGGCAAGCATAATCGCTAATACTTTTTTCAGCCTCATGATTTTTCACCTATTTTCTAAATAATTTACCAAAGAAGCCCTGTTTTACCTTGCCTTCTTCAATATCATTTGCGGTTTCAACGCCCTGTTTCACAGCTTCCTCAACGTCTCCGCCTGTTACAGCGGCTTTGAGCGCGGCTGTTGCTGTGTCGCTAAGATTACGAAGCTGCATTTTGTTCTTTCGTTCCGCGTCGTATATGCCGTTGTTTATCCACGCCTTGCGGTCGCTGTTTATCTGTTCAGCCAAATCGTAAAAAACGTCCTTGCCACTGTTATCGCTTACATTTCCGTTTAATCTTATCTCACGGATACAGATATCATTATACGGAATAACTACCGTGCAGGCGGTAAGCTGCCATCCATATCCTTTTCTTCCTTGACAGCAACATATTCCGCATTTAAATCCATTATCTCGCTGTTTCTGAACCCTTCAAGATTTTTGTTTCCACTGTCAAACTGATACGGTATCATTGTATCAAAATAAAACACAGGAACGTGTTCATAGCTACTGTAATTTTCGGAAATAATCTGAAAAGCACCAAGTCTTGTATTGCAACGGTACTGTACTCTATGGCTGCCCAGATCCCATGTATTAAAGCTCCTTTCGGCACTCTGAAAACGGTTTTCGGCACTGTCAAAGCTTGCTTCAAAATCAGCCGCCTCCTGTGCAAGCGTATCCATCATAAGCTGTGCATCGTCCTTTGAGGTGTAATCCATTCTTGCAAAGGGATTTGTCTTTCTCTTGCACTCGTTGCATATATATTCCTTGGTCTGAAGCTTTGAGCGTTTCAGCATACCAACCTCTGTACCGCAGAAAACGCAGGCTTCCTTACTGAATAAACCCATACTAATCCTCCTTTATTACGCCCAAGGGTCTTCCTCTACAGGTACACGGATATCCGCAAGGCACTGGATATCATTCAAAAACCACTGACCCGTAGAAGGCTTCTTTCTGAGCTTTATGGGACGGGGATTATCCGCACCGCCACTTGTAACATAAAGGGTTGCCCAGTTCTCATCGTCAAAGGAATAAGGGTTCTCGCTTACCTTTATTACGAATGGAGTGTTTGGCTTATATCCGTTTTCGGGAGTTGCTCCCTCGAAAAATGAGAATGTCTTGTAGAATTTGCCGCTCAGACGTTCATTGATAAAGCCCTTTTCGTATGTACTTACCTCGGCAGGTCCCTTTAGGAAGTTCAGCATTTCAATACAGCCGTCAGGATTTTTCTCGTATGCACAAAGCACTGCAATTGTAAGTGCTGTTGTCTTGAACGCTGAGTCGAGAGATGCCTCTGGCAGCGCCTGTAACTCCGCTACGCTGTTCGGAAGTGCGGCAAATGTAAAGCTTTCTGTGCGGTTTGTGCCCTTGCCAACCGAAGAAGCGGCGTTGCTTACTGCCTTTACGGTTTCAGCCTTGATAGCGTTTCCTGCCGATTTCATAAGCGAATCAAATAATCCCATTTGTCAGTCCTCCTTGATAAATCTGAAATTCATAAAGTTAAAAAAGCCGTTTTCGTCAATGGGCTTTACCCAGCTGCTGACCTTTTCGTCATAGACCTCGCCCTCGATGCCTGTATCAAACCAGAACTCACCGTCACGAAGTTCCCAGTTCATAGGTTCGTCTGCTATTGCTCCGTCCATAAGCTTTATTACCCCTGCTGAAACCGCCTTGTCAATTTCATCCTGTGTGACACCTTCGGGTAAAGACATAAGCATATAAAGCTTACCATCATCGCAGATTTTTATAAATGTGCCAAGCATTTTTCTGCGTTCTCTCATTTCATCTGCAACCGCTTCCTCGTCAGTTTCATCAATGTATGGCATTGGTGAGCTCAGATACTCCTCCGGAGTAAGATAAAGCGGCATATTGTCGTCATCATAGGTCATAACTGAATGAAGCGTCCATTTTCCCGTGTAATTCATAGATTTTCTCCTTTGCTGTTTTTTGGCATTCTTGACTAAATAGGTGCAATATGATAAAATAAATTGATGGGCGGTTCCTGTGACTGTTGGCGCACCCACAGGAACATTACAGAGTACCCAAATGCTGGCAGGATATATACTCTCTTTTACCCTTGCGATATTATTATAATGCAAATCAGTTATTTTAGCACCACCCGAATTTTGAAAAATGGGTGGGAAATCACTAAAAACACGCACAAAACGGGTTGTAAATCGGGTAGGATGCCCGTACAGAAAGGGAATATATAATGAAAAAGATTATTTCTATAATTTTAACTTTTGCAATAACAGCAGTCTGCTTTTCAGGCTGCTTGGATAAAACAAAGCCTGATGCCGATAACCCTGTAACACTTACAATGTGGCACGTTTACGGCAGTCAGACAAAATCTCCCCTCAATGACGCAATTGACGAATTTAACGATACCGTCGGCAGAAAAAACGGGGTTACTGTAAATGTTGTGTCGGTAACAAGCTCCTCTGCAATTGACAAGGCACTTTCCGCTTCGGCAAACGGCGAACCGGGAGCAGAAGATTTACCCGACCTGTTTACCGCATATCCGAGAGTCGCGGAAATCGTGGGAGAGGACAAGCTTCTTTCGTGGAACGACTATTTTTCGGAAGAAGAGCTTTCTGCTTTCAGAGATGAATTTATTTCAGAAGGGTATTTCGGCGACAATTTGCTGATGCTTCCTGTTGCAAAATCCTCTGAGGCACTGTTTCTGAACAAGACCTTGTTTGACAGGTTCCGTGCCGAAACAGGCGTATCAACCGATACGCTCGAAACCTTTGACGGATTTTTTGAAACAGCAAACCTCTACTTTGATTGGTCAGACGGTCAAAATTTCACTCAGATAAACGATTTTTACAACTACGCATACATCGGAATGAAAGCCTGCGGCGGCGAGTTTATCAAGGACAGTAAGCTTAATCTGGATGATAAAGCCTTTGAACAGATATGGTATCCATTGAGCAAAGCAGCAATCTACGGCGGAATATGCCTTGATGACGGATACGCCGCTTCACGCTGGAAAACTGTTGAGATCATCTCTAATATAGGCTCAACCGCTGATATCCTTTATCAGCCTGAAATGGTGTTCTACCCTGACAACACGACCGAAAGCATAACCTCCGTTTCCTTGCAGTATCCCACTTTCATAGCGGATAAGCCAGCCGTTGTCCACAGAGGCGGAGGACTTTTTGCTGTAAAGAGTGATGATGAACGGAAGAATTACGGCGCATATATTTTTGTAAAATGGCTTACCGAAAAAGAAAATAACCTGCGCTTTGTTACAAGCACAGGCTATCTTCCTGTTACAGATGAGGCTTTTTCGGCGCTCTTTGCCGATACAAGCATTGCCGAAAAGGAAAGCTACCGAAATCTGTACGATATGATGAACAGTATGATGAACAGCTATGAGCTTTGCGCACTGCCCCGTTACAGTAACGCTTCCGATATTCAGAGCCGCTTTGAACAAAATGTAAAGCTGGTGCTGAAATCCGCACACAACCAGTATGTTGAACGGATAGCGAACGGCGAGGACAAGGAAGCTGTACTGAACGAGCTTGCCGCCGCTTCGCTTGAAGAACTGAAAAAGCTTTCAGACAAGGATATGTGAGGTTGCGGATATGAATATACTGAAATATCTTGACATCAAGAGCCTTATAAAGCAGTTCAAAGAGGAAGGCTTGTCAATGCGCAGAAGATTCGCTTTCTATGTTTTTTCGGTCATCTGTCTGTTCCTTGCGGTCATTATTATTCTGCTGAACCTGTTCGGTATTCTTAATCCTACTAACAGGCAGATAATGAATGACCTTGGTGCACAGCTTTCTGCCTGCTCGGACAGTATCGAGAGTGACTGTGACGAGCTTGCGGCTTGTGCGATATCCTTTTCAGGTCAGCTTTCAGAGTCAATTCAGGACTATCTTACCGAGAACAATCTTACCTTTGATGAACTGAAAAACAATTCCGAAGCTCTTGACGCCTTGCAGAACAGGCTTTACGACTCGGTTTACCTTAATATGCAGGTTGCTCCTGCAAGCGGTGCATTCTGTATTCTTGACACCACCGCAAACAGCAATTCCAAAACAGAGCTTTACAGCGGAATATATCTGAAATACATCAACCTTTACTCAGAAAACACCGTAAACAATGATTTTTCTATTTACAGAGGCTCATTCTCCACGGGAAAAAGCAGGGGCATCAATTTCCACAGTGGTTGGAAAAATGAAAGCAGTACTGATTTTTTTGAACACTGCAATGAAACTTTTTCGGATGGAACGCACTATGTCTTAAGTCCTGCCTCCACCATCCCCGATACATGGGAAAGAGCAAGATATATTTATGTTCCTATTCGGGATTACAATGACAATATTATCGGCGTCTGCGGCTTTGAAATAAACGACCTGCTGTTTCAGCTGTCACACAAAACCGAGGATGGACGCTGGGGCGACGAAATCTGTGGTTTGCTTGATGAACATAACGGAATTTATTCGGGGCAATTCAGCTCTAATCGTTATAATATCGAAAGCAATCTGAACATCAAAAGCAAAAACGGCTCTCAGCTTTTTGATTTCGGCAGCGAAAAATGTGTGGGGCTGACAAAAGAAATCATGTTTGGCAGCGAAGCCTTCAGTGTTGCTGTCATGCTCCCTAAAACGCAGTATGAAAGATTTCTGCGAAAGGGACAGATGAATATTCTATTGATTTTTCTGATTGCGGCAATTCTTGCGGCTGTCTTCTGCATTTTTATGAGCAAGAAATATGTTTCACCTATTTTAAAAAAGATAGAGCAGGTCAAAACAAAAGAGGATTACGGCGAGCAACTCCGTATCCGTGAAATAGATGACCTTTTCTCTTTTCTTGAGGATAAGGATAATTATTACGAGCAGCAGCTTGACGACCTTGAAAATGCAAAGAGATTTGCCGAAGAAGAAGCACGCAGGGCAAAAGAAAAATATGAACAGGCAGCGGAAAAATATGAGCTTGCCAAAAGTGAAATCGACCGCCTTGCCGAAAAGCACAAAGAGGAAATTGTTCCTGAGGAATACAATTATTTCGTGGAAAATCTTGGTATGCTCACCCCTGCTGAGTACAGGGTTTATGAGCTGTATCTTTCGGGAAAGACCGCAAAGCAGATTGCGGAAATTCTTCACATTACCGAAAACACGCTGAAATATCATAATAAAAATATTTACAGCAAGCTGGGAATTTCCTCACGCAAGCAGCTGCTGCGCTTCGCTGCCCTGAAACAACACAGGGACGGGAAAGAGGATTGGACGTAAATACTATAAATCGGGTTTACAAAGCGTAGACTCGATTTTTGTTTTTTCTCTCACCCGCGATAACTCAACGCAGTTCGTTACGCACTTGTCCTATTTTTAAAAAATCAGTGTCATACCTCAATTTCAAATGTGAAATTTTTGTGAAAGTTTTGGAGTTATCTCCACCCACTACCTGTTTCAAAAATGATACAGCGGATTTATTTTTTTCAGAATTTATGCAGAAAATTAAAACCAATCCCTATTGCTCCACCGCTATATCAGAGCTTGGAAACGGCTTGGTTACGCAGTTTTCTTGGAATTTTAGGGTTGACAAAAATCGAATAATGTTGTAAAATAGGAAACGTAGTAGAACGAGTGTTCTTGCATTTTGCACTCTATCAAGAGTTGCGTATATATTGTGCCGTGCATTTTTGCTCAGGCGGTCGGTTGTAATCTTATCAGCCGAATGATAACGGAGATTTAAAGCCGTTACACTAACATAACAATCTAATTAGTCCTGACTCATCAGAAAAAGCTGTTGGGTCTGCTTGTTGTAGTTATGTGGGTGTAACGGCTTTTTGTTTTGCTTGAAATAGCTGATGTATCATTTAAGCAAATCGGCTATTCTATGAAAAATATCAGCGTGATTATTTCAAAGGACGCCCTATTTCAGGGCGACCTGAGTGTACCTCGTTTCAAGGTATACCTACGGCGAACAAACTGTTCACCATTCAGACCGCCGCCCTGAATCAGGGCGGTGGTTGTGGAGAAAACACACGCCCCATATCAGGGCGAGTGCGACAAACGGAATTATCTGGCGTCGTGAAATGCGACGTTAGGTGGGTAGTGTTTCACGCCCTACCATCGGCACAGAGCCATTCATACCACCGTCGCAAACTGGAGCTGTTGACAAACTCAAAAATCCTCGACTTAAATACCGAAATATGGTATAATAGAAGTACGGAAAGTGAGGTAATTGCGGATGCTTAACAGGAACGAGAACAGACAAATGAAAATGTGCTTTGTAACGCTTGAAGAGCTTATGCCACAGGAACATTTTCTTCGTGATTTGGATAGATGCGTTGATTTCAGTTTCATTTACGATAAGGTTGAAGCGTTGTATTCAAACACAGGTCGTCCGTCTGTTGACCCTGTTATGCTCATAAAGATGATGCTTATCGGTTATCTCTACGGAATAGAATCTGAGCGCAGACTCGAACAGGAAGTCCGTGTAAATATTGCATATCGTTGGTTTCTTGGAATTGAACTTGATGAGCCTGTTCCGGACCACTCCACAATCTCACAGCTTCGCCGCAGAAAATTCAGCGGAACAACAATATTTCAGGAGATATTTGATGAAATCGTGCGCAAGTGTATGGAAGAAGGTCTTGTAACAGGAAAGCTTTTGCTTACAGACTCCACGCACATCAGAGCCAATGCACGAAATGATTTGAGAGAAGTAATTGAAGTTCCTGACACACCGTCCGAGTATATGCAGAAGCTTGACCGTGAAGCTTTTGAAATGGGACTTATCAAAGAGCCTGTTGAGTATCCCGAAAAGACTAAGGAAACTATCAAAAGCACAACCGACCCAGACAGCGGATTATTAAATCGTCCCGGAAAGCCAAACGCTTTTTGCTATCTCAATCATCAGACCTGCGATGCAGAAAATGGTATAATAACTGACGTTTTCGTTACAAAGGGAAATGTAAATGACTGTACACCGCATACTGAACGACTTGAACATCAGATAGATAAATTCGGATTTGCGACAGAAGCTGTTTGCGCTGACGGTGGCTATGACAACTGTGAAGTATACGCTTCAATGATGAAAAGAAAAATAAATACTTTCATTCCAAAAAAATCAAAACCAAGTTCCAAAACTAATTACAATAGTGATTTTCAACCTGAACATTTTATTTACAATGAAGAAGAGGATATTTATGTTTGTCCTGCGGGACGAAAACTCCATTACAGTTCATATTTAAAAGGTAGAGGATACAAAAGTTATTTAGCCAGTTACAATGACTGTCAGAAATGTTGTTTCAGAAATCAATGTATAGGAAAGTCAAAACGTGCACGAAGAATTCAGCGACATATTCAAGAAGATTTTCGTCAGCGTCAGATGCAGAATTTAAACACCCCAGAATATCATAATGCAATACGTCTAAGGCAGATATGGTGTGAAGGCAATTTTGCTCATCAGAAAGAGCGACATAATTTAAGACGGACATTCAAAAGAGGCATTGAAAAAATAACCGAGCAATGCCTCCTTTCGGCGTGTGCATTAAACTTAAAACGACTGGTAAAGGCTATATGAGTAGTCCTTTTTTATTGCCCTGACACGGAAATATTACAATTATTACGCTTTTGAAGTGCTGATTTGCTCCTGAAAACAGGGGTTTGTCAACAGCTCCAAATTGGACCCCCATCTCCGAAACAAAAGAGGTTTAAAGGCGTCATCATTTAGATGACCCCTGACAGATAAAATGAGTTTTAACAAAATGATAAAACTCAGAAATTTTCAAAAAAGTCTACCGCTTTGAAAATAAATCTTTGAAAAAATGTTCATGCTCGCTATGCTTCGCAGGTTGAGAGCAAGCATAGCATTTGTAGCCACAGTACGGGATTTTTATGAAAATCCGACTGCGGTTACAAATACAAAACTTGTTGGGAGAACCCAAACCCCTTGAATGGAAATCGGCAATTCTGCCGATGAAATATTTTTGAAAAAACAAATTTACAGGAGGAATTATTATGCCAAAGAGAACGAGAGATATTCTGCTCAGATTTTTCGTAACAGCCAAAGAAAAGGCGGCAATTCAGAAAAGAATGGAGCTTGTCGGATTGAAAAATATGTCTACTTATCTCAGGAAAATCGCAACTGACGGATATCTGCTGAATGTGGATTTAAGCTGCTTCGATAAAATGCTGGAGGACATTCACGGCGTTTCCAAGAACATCAATCAGATTGTAAAACGTATCAATGCGACGGATAACATCTACGCCGCAGATATGCAGGAGCTCAAAAATAATCAGGAAAAAATCTGGGAGCTGCTTCGAGAGATATATTCTCAGCTTCCGTAAAAATCACAGAGAAAGGACGGGATAAAATTATGATTTTCATATTTTTAAAAGGAAGGAGGCTTGCCTATATGCAAAAGGATATCACATCTGCAACCGAATACAAAATCGGTAATACGACATATATCGTGAACGTAAAGTTCGCACCCAATTGTAAAGAAAATATTTCCGACGTAGTGCGTCGATTGATAGAGCGTGATATTGAAAAACAGTCAAAACAAGCGGCATAACCGTTTCATGACTCTATGAAAATTCATCGCTTTAAAGTATTGATATTTTATGACAATTATGGTATAATGTAATCACATTAGCCGCCGTAATTGTCGGAAAGGAATGGTTATGTTTACAGACAAGATTACGGCTCTATATTGTCGCTTGAGCAACGACGATGATTTACTGGGTGAGAGTAATTCAATCACCAATCAAAAAGCAATTTTAAAGAAATATGCTGATGAAAACGAACTCGGAAATACAGCTTTTTATGTTGACGACGGCTTCAGCGGAACAGATTTCAATCGACCTGATTTTATGAGAATGATGGAAGATGTTAAGTCGGGAAAAATTTCTACCATCATTACAAAGGATTTATCACGTTTCGGCAGAGATTATCTGATGACGGGTCAGTATATTGAAATGGTGCTTCCTGACTACGATGTTCGGTATATCGCTATAAATGACAATGTTGATACTCTGCGTAGTGAGAACGAAATAATGGTTTTCAAGAATGTATTTAATGACTGGTACGCCCGTGACTGCTCAAAGAAGATTAAGGCAGTTTTCAAGGCGAAAGGTCAATCGGGAAAGCCACTCACCACAATTCCGCCTTACGGCTACAAAAAATCTGAAGCAGACAAGAATGTATGGGAGATTGACGAGGAAGCCGCCGAGGTAGTCCGCAGAATTTTTCAGCTTTGCATTGACGGGTACGGTCCGACGCAGATTGCAAGAATACTGACTGAGGATAAAGTTCTTACGCCTACTGCCTACACAGAACTGACAAAATCGGGAAGCATTACTTGTGCAAAGCCTTATCGCTGGTCGCATAGAACAATTGGAGCTTTACTTGAAAAGCTCGAATATATTGGTCATACAGTGAATTTCAGAACAAAAACAAAATCTTATAAATCCAAGAAGCGGATTATCAATTCCAAAACAGATTGGCAAATCTTTGAAAATACGCACGAAGCAATTATTTCAAAGGAAGATTTTGATTTAGTTCAGGAGCTACGCAAAAACAAGAGAAAGCTTCAGCATCAGGAAGAAGTCAATCCTTTTTCGGGAATGGTTTACTGTGCGGATTGCGGCAAGAAGATGTATCTCTGTCGTTCTAAAAGTCTTAATGCAGACCAAGAGCATTTGAAGTGTTCAACTTATTCAGCGGATAAGGACGATTGCTCCGCACATTTTATCCGTACTGTTGTGCTTGAAGAAATCGTGCTATCCGAACTCAGAAAGATGACAACATTCGTTAGGGAGAATGAAGCAGATTTCTTACAGTCGGCTTATGAATGTTCTCAAAAACAGCAGTCTGCGGAACTAAAAGCAGCAAAGAAAAGGCTTGCTCAGTCGGAAAAGCGAGTTACGGAACTGGACAAGCTGTTTACAAGGCTTTATGAGGATAATGTCATTGGAAAGATTTCTGATGAGCGTTTTGAAATGATGTCAAAGAATTATGAAGCTGAGCAAAAGGAACTCAGGCAGATTATTCCCGAATTATCTCAGTTCATTGAAGCAAGGGAGCAAAAGAATGCTGACACGGCTCAGTTTATCGGAATTGTCCGCAAGTATTCCGAAATCCCGAAGCTCACTCCCGAAATTATGCACGAATTCATTGAAAAGATTGTCGTATATGCACCTGACAAGTCAAGCGGACACAGAACACAGCAGATTGATATTCATTTTCGCTTCAATGTTGCTGTTGCAACCGCTGTCGCTGACAGTATGGTTTACGACAAAAAGAGAAAGGCTGCGTAGGGATTTCCTACGCAACCTTTCGGTACATACGATAAAACTTCTTTATCGACCGCCCCTTAATATTCGGGGGCAATTTTACAGGTGAAATATGAATAAGGAATGGTCTGATCTTAACAAGAAGATGCAGTTGCTACTGCGGAAAAAGGATACTTTTAAAGACGGAATAAGCGTATGCCTTGAACTCAGAAACACGCTTTCGGATGCTGTGAAAAAGCTGTGCCTAAAGCTCAGCTATGAGCAGTACAGCCTTATGCCGTATCCTGATGCAAACGGGTATCACTGCAAAACTATTGCATATTCAATATGGCATATGGCAAGAATCGAGGATATTACGGCTCATACGCTGATTTGCGGTGATGAACAGGTTCTGTTCAGAGATGATTATATGAAGGCTACCTGCTCACCTATAATCACAACAGGAAACGAACTTGTAAGAGATGAAATCACTGCGTTTTCGCAAAGTCTGAATATAGCCGGATTATTGCGGTATGCGGCTGATGTGAAGTCAAGTACAGATGATCTTTTATCAAGGGTGAGTTACGAAGATTCAAAGAGAAGGTTCACAAGTGACGATAAGGAACGTGTGATTGCTTCAAAGGCTGTCAGCACAGACGAAAATGCCGTCTGGCTGATTGACTACTGGTGCGGTAAGGATACTGCAGGGATAATCAAAATGCCGTTCACAAGACACCTTATTATGCACATTGAGGCGATAATGAGGATAGCCGGTAAAATCGGGATTGAAATATAACAACACAAAAAAGCCGATGATTTCTCATCGGCTCAGTCTGTCGAAAAAGTCAAGCAGAAATGCTTGGCTTTTTCATTGATATGTGGT
>OHNZ01000586.1_pt1 | contig 17191 bp, 27 predicted proteins | sample 1569761 | NCBI WGS metagenome assembly OHNZ01 (sample SAMEA3879562, study PRJEB24766) | human gut metagenome | biome: human-associated habitat; feature: feces | place: USA | collected 1985/1987
AAGTGCTTTTGCGTTGCTTTCGGGAAAGTAACAAAGCTTTCTGCTGCAGATGGCTCCGATCCGCTCCGGCCAGATAGCAAAATAGGCAAAAAGAAAAGAAGTAGCGTTCTGCTACTCCCTTCTATTGTCCGTTTTTCGGACATCTGATTTTTCATTCAAACATATTTATTTGCCCTGGAATATGCTGCACTCCGTTTAATTCCGCCATAGTCCGGCGGTATGCTTCGTACCCTTCCCACTGCTTTTTCTTTTCGATATAAAACGTAATTGCTACATAGCTTCGCCCCTGCTTGTATGGCTCCCATTTCACATTCAAATCCGTATATTTATTTACTTCTTCTACGGCTGGTTCTATAACTTTTCTTCGTAATGCTTTATACTCTTTGTACTTATCTGTTATTGATAGATAGATTTTTAAATCATCAATGCTTACGGTTATTTTATCTTTAAAGCTATGAGATTTCCATAATTCATAAAGAGCAATCGAATAAGCCCCTTTTAATGCCAATGTCTGATATAGTTCATATTGTGTAAACCTCTCCTGCAGGTCAAAAAGATACGGTGCTATTTCATCAGAAAACCGGATTGATACTTTCCCGGATTTTTTTGTTATTCTTGTGCTATCAATCCATCGTAATAAAACTTCATCGTCTCCTTCTTCAATCCAAAATGAGTTATCAGACAGTTTTTGAAGGGCAGCTTTCACATTGGCATAATTTTTCCCGTTATCATAATCAATCCCACATACCTTACAAAATAACCGCACATCAAAAGAATATCTGTACTGCGGTTCCTCGGCTGCATTTTTCGGCGGTTTAATAAGGCTGATAATAAATCCTAAAATCTTTTGTTCTAATGCTGTCAGTTCGTATTTCCTGCGCCGTACATTCTGGATTAGCTTATTATCTTTTACAATCAAGTGTTCTCTTGCTTTGGCAATCTGAATTTCTTCATCAAACGTGGACATATAACGCCCCCTCATCTATGCTTTTTTTATATTATATAGGTGTACAAAAAATAAGTCAAGTACACTTATAACCGTACTAAATGTACACCTTAAACCGTACCAGACGTACACCTATATTTTCCTCCGAAAAGTTATCCACCGTACCAAATGTACACCTTAAACCGTACCAAATGTACACCTTAAACCGTACCAAATGTACACCCAAAAACCTCGAAAACCGCATAAAAAAAGGACTTTTCAGCCCTCCTAAATATATTAAATAAGTTAAATATCCTTTATATATACGCGCGTGCGCGCGAAAGATATATTCTTTAATATAAAAGATATAGCTTTATCTATCCCCACAAATGGGGAAATGCCCCGTACTCTTAGATACAGGGCGGCTACCTTATCCAGAGTACCGCCCCATGCTTTTATCCCTCATAATGCCCCCTGCAGCTTAATATGACGATATTCTGCAACTCGTCAATATCATATACAAGCCTGTTTGCTTCGTCTATCCGGCGGCTGTACCCCGGCCTGTATTTTAGCGGCTCCGGCTTTCCTATGCCCTGCATGGCTCCGTTTCTCTGTATATCTGCCAGTAGAGCATTTATCTTTTTCAAAGTTTTCTTATCTTGTGTCTGCCAATACAGATAGTCAGAAAACCCTTGTCCTGTGAAAGTAAAATCATTCATTGTTCATGCGCTCCATAAAATCTTTAATCTTCTGTGTAGGCTTCCAGTCATCTGACTCCATATCGCGCAGATCATCCATTGACAAGGATATGGTCTGATTCTTCATAAGCTGTTCACGGCTGCGGTCAAGATGTTCCAGATATTCAGCGTTCTGCTTTGCCCTTATGAGGTCGCTATAATCCTTTTCCGATACCATAACCACATTTTCATTTTTCGGTCTGGATATAACTACCAACTCTCCCCGGAAAGCGGAGTCCATATATTTCTTTAGATTGCTTCTAAGGTCAAGCGGTTTTGTAGTAATCATATGCTCACTTCCTTTCATGTACGGAAATATGTACGTTTTTATGTACATATATTATATACTATTATTCTATCCCGGTCAAGGTTCTTTTATTTGCTCATATTATGCCCTGTGGGCTTCTACGCGCCCTATACAGCCATTTCCCCGGCGTTGGTATAGATTTCCTTATCCGGCGCGGAAAAATCCCTTAAAACGGCAAATACGGCGGCGGTTTTTATTTCCGTCACCGTATCAATATTGTAGACTTGTAATATTGTTTACTTGTATTCTTGTAATCATGTAAATAATTCTACATATCTACAAATAGTCATGTAATCATGTATTCTTGTTTACTTGTCTATATTGGCCGTTAAAGCGTCAAATACCACTTTCTCGTTATCTTTCAGCGGATGATTTTCTAAATATTCAATCATAGCAGCGTTTCCTACGCTTTCCATGGTCTGCCCGGTGGCCGTGGAGTATGCTTTCCATCTGGCTATATCATCCACTTCCGCCCGGAAAGAGAATACCTGTTTCTTTTTCGGCTTCTGTGGCTTATCCTGCGCCGTTTCCTGCGGTTCTTCCGGCTCTGCCTTACTTTCTATTGTCTCTGGCTGTTTCGTGGCTTCTGCGGGCTTCTGCGGCTCTGCCTGCGGTGTCTCTGCCGCCGATCCGCTCCCAGCTTCCGGCTCCTGCAGAAGTTCCGGGTATTCTTCCCTTATGCGCTTTAATGCCCTGCTGACTCCGGCCTTATCCTTCCCGATAGATTCCGCTATATCGTTCTGTACGGTCATACCGCTGTTATATTTCTCTAAAACTGATTTTTCCGTATCGTTCAGCGGCTTTCTGGTATCCTCCTGCCGTTCTGCTTCGGCTTCCGCCCCGGTAAAAAGTCTCTGTGTAGCCGCCTGTGCTGCGGCTCCTAAATTTTTCTTTTTTGTACTCATGCCTTATTCCCCGTCCTTTCTAAAACTTCATTGATGAAATTATAATAATCCTGTGTAACATTGGCTTTCGGTGCGTCCGTGAAAAGGTCGCTTTTTAATAACTGCGTTTCTCGAACTGCCACGCCTTCCCGGATGTAGGTTTCAAATACTTCCGTTCCCAAATCCTGCGCTGCTTGCTCTATATTGCCTTTCAGTGTTTTGCTGATAATTTGGCGGTCATTATACCGTGTTAAAAGGATTCCGGCGATTTTCAACCCTTTATTACAGTACCGGCGCACATTCTGAATAAGCCCGTTTAACTGTGTAAGCCCTTGCAGGGCGTATATATCCGCCGTCATGGGAACAATTACATAATCTGCCGCCGTAAGTGCGTTTACAGTCAAAATTCCCAATGTGGGCGGCGTGTCGATAATACAGAAGTCATATTTCCCGGAAACTGTCTCCAACGCTTCCGAAAGCATATATTCTCTTCCGGTCTGCGTGAAGTCCATATCCGCCCCGGCCAGAGTCAGCCCTCCCGGTAAAAGGTCGAAGCCCAATTTCAGCGGGATAATGGTTTCCCGTACCTCTGCATTTCCTTTGAATACATCAAAAAGCGTCTTTTCTGTATTCAGCATATCTACACCACACGAAAAGGACAAATTACATTGCGGGTCTAAATCCACGGCCAGAACTTTATAATTTCGGTTATACAGTCCGGCGGCCAGCGCGTTACTGGTGGATGTTTTGGCGACTCCGCCTTTTTGGTTTGATAATGTTAAGGTTATCATTTTTCATCCCCCTTTCTGATCTGCTCCAAAAGTGCTAAATATCGCTTCTGGTACTCGTCAATTTCTGCTTGGTGTTCAGTTTTCATTTTCTGTAGCTGCTCTTGATGTTTTCTCTCCTGTTCTAGCATGGCTTTTTCGCTGGCAAGCTGTAACTGTTCTCTTAATCCAGAGATTTCCTTTTCGTGGTCTGCCTGCTGCTTTTCCAGTCGGTCACGTTCTGCCTCTGCGGATTTCAGCTTTTCCTGCAGTGATTTTGTCAAATTAACAGATTGCTCCATGCTGTCTATTTTGGCTTTCAAATCATTGCAAGAATCCGTCAGTGCCTTATTCAGATTATCTTTATCCGATAACATGGCCTGCAAATCTGCCGTTTTGCTATTATAGCGTTCGGTCAATTCCTCAATCTGTGTTTTCAGCTCCGTATTCTGGTCGGCTGCTTCCTTTTCCCGTGCCGTAGCAGTATCAGACATTTGCTTGTATTCTGTCAATTTTCCTTGTAAATCCTGTATTGTAACGTCTTTTGATTTCAGAAGGGCGTCATATTCGGTTTTAACTGTTTCAGTGATATTCTGGTTATCTTCCAGGCTCCCCATGTACATTCTTGTAACCGCACTTATATATCGTTCAAATTGTTCAATATCCGCCTTTTTATCGGTTAAAATTGCCTTGCCGGATTGAAACTCATATGCTTCTATTAGCTTTGCCAGCGTTTCCTGCTGGTTTCCTCCGATCTGGCCAGATATTTCTTTGAATCTCTCCGCCGTTGCTTCGTCAATCCTAAATGATTTTGGTTTCAATTCCTTTCCGTCTGCCATGTTTTAACCTCCTTATGTAGTACACTACATTGTAATTTTATGTAATACGCTATAATAGCGATAACCGGGCGGCGGAGTCGAACCGCCATATAAAGCCCGCGCCCCGGTCACTGTCTTAATTTGCCTTTATGCCTTGACCGAAAATAATATCAATGCTCGTCTCCCCATATGGTGCGGCAATCTTGTTTTTTACCACCTTCACACGGGAACGGATACCGATTATATCCCCTTTGTTTTTCAGATATTCCAGTTTGCGAAGGTCAAGCCTTACAGAAAAGTAATACTTCAAGGCTTTTCCGCCTGTGGAGTATTCCGGCCTTCCGAACATCACGCCCACTTTTTCCCGTAACTGATTTGTGATTATCAATGTGCAGCCGTGGTCTGCCATATAAGCAGATAGTATGGGGAGTGCAGAAGATACAGTGCGTGCGACATAGTAAGATCGGTTTTCGCCGTCTATATCTTCACTGTACTGATGTTTTGTCGTTAATCCGGCGAAAGAATCAATAATTATTGCTCCGAAAACTGCAGCACCATCCGTGCAAATGTTTAAAACTTTTTCTAAAGCATTTTCTTTTAAAATGTAAAAGTTTTCTTTCTCCACTCCTGCGCTCTCTATGGTTTCCTTTGTTAGCGTTCGCTCTGAATCAATGTAAAGAACCGCTTTTCCGGCTTTTTGATACCGTTTCGCCAAATAAAGGGCAAGGGCTGTTTTCCCCGTTCCTTCATCCCCGAAAATTTCAATGATACTTCCCCGGAGGATTCCTCCAACGCCCAGAACATCATCCAAACCCGGAAGCCCTGTAGAAATTATATCATCTTGAACGCTTTTCATAGCGTCCAGATTCATAACCGGGTTTCCCCTGCGGCTGTTATTGATTCTTTTTACGATTAAATTTAGTCTTTTTTCTTCTGCTTCAGTCATGCTCAATCCTCCCCCAGAAAACCTTTAATATGGATTCTCTGAATCCGGATGAGCCTGTGAAGGTCTGTTATTTTCTTCTGGACTTCGATAATTTCATTCTCGAAAGTGTCCAGTGATTCAAGCTGTTCCTGCAGTTCCTTCGTGCAGTCGCCGATCAATTCAGTTGTCAGTGGTTCATTTTTTCTTGTTTCCATAATTTTACCGTCCTTTCTCGGTTCGCGGCTTGCCATATCCGGGAAAAGCTGATAAAATAAATACAGTTCCCGGTAGCTGTGGTGGTTACTGGTTACGATCCCCTGTCTTGCTTTGGTCGGCGGCAGGGGATTTTTATTTCTGGTAAACTTGTTTACATTTCTACAATATTTCATGTTGTCATGTCTTAAAGTATATATGTAGAAGTGAAGTCTTGTCTACCTGTCTACAATTCTACATGATTGCAGGTCTACTGTCAAGAGGTTTTTAGGGTTTTGGGGAATTTTTTGAGATGTAAAAAAGGTTTTATGAAAATTTTCGGCTGTTCTGGAACGTCACTCCCCGTCAGCGGGCGGCGGCGTTAGACCCCTACTGCCGTCTGTTCTGCAATATAAAAAGCCCCTGCCATATCCACCAATGACAAGGGCTTTCTGTGCGCTTATTCTGTTCGTGACTTATGCTTGATTATTGCGTTACCATCTCATATCATGTTCCAGATAAACTTTCTTTAAAAATTCTTCCACATCTTCCAGCGTCCATAAATGGTCACAGTTATTATCATAACATCCCCATACATAAAAGCCTGTAGCAAGGTCTATCACATTATAACCCGTAAAGCGTTCGCCATACCAATTTGTAACGATTGCCCCATTATGATAATGTTGAAAACCTTTTTCAATGGAATATCCTGCTGCCGCAGCTTTCTTTCTTAAAGTCCTTTCTTTATACATGATATTATCTTACCTCCCAAATTCTTATTTGTTTGGTGGATTGCTATACTAAGCTAGATTAAAGCAAAGAATAGAAAGATAATATAATGTTTTGTAGTGCAATGTAATGTACTATAGTGTGCTATTCAAGTCACGGCTCTGGTCTTGCGCTCTGCTATTATTATACCCTTTGTGTCTGTATAAGTAAATATATAATATATCACCTACATGGCACCTGTCTTATACTGTTCTTCCAGTTCATCTAAACGCAGAATAATCTTTTCTACAGAAGATAAACCCGTATACTTAAACCTAGAAAATCCGCCCCGGAATATATCAGCTTCCGCGATCTCGCACTTTTGTTCAAGTTCCCTTAATGCCTTGCCCCGTCTTAACCGCCGCAGTCCGTCGGCCTTAATCTGGCGCACTCGTTCCAGTGAAACGCCCGTTTTCGCTGCTATTTCAGAAAGAGTCTTATTTTCCTTAAAATACAATCGAATTACTTTTTCCTGCTGTGTGTCTGTGTAATCTTCTACAATACGCCATACCGCCGCTTCCCTTTGTTCATCAAAGATTCTATCAATAACATCATTTTCAAGGTTGTTTTGGTCTGCTATGGTATCGCCCAGGCTGATTTCATCATCCGCCTTATCTGTTTTCAATGGCATGTCCAAACTGGAAACGCCCTGCATAGACATTCTGATTTTAGTTAGTTCATCCAACGAAACGCCTAAATCCTCCGCAGCTTCCAGATCAGAGGGTGGCCGCCCGTACTCCCGTTCATACTCCTGCAGGAGGCGCTTGTATTGAATCCCCTGCTGTTTCTTGTGGGAAGGTATGCGAATAAGAGAACCGCTATTTTCCAGATACCGCCGGACTTCCTGCTGAATCCAGTATTTTGAGTATGTCATAAATCGGACGCACTCGCTACTTTCGTAATGCCGTACTGCTTGCCATAGGCCAATATAACTTTCCTGCAGAAGGTCGGCTTCATCCTCATATCCTAAAAATGGCCTTATGAATTGCCGGATCAGCGGCAAGTTCTGATTATAAAGCTGCTCCATATTGCCCTTTATATTCTGTCCGGCACGAATCCGGGCAACAAGTTCCTCATTACTTAATTTTTTTGTCATTGTGTCTATCCGCCTTTCTGATTATAATTAAAAGCAGATAGTAATGTGTGGGAAGTCTCGGCGTTTGGAAACGGGCTTCCCATTCTGTATATAGGCAAAAAGGAACCGCCTTTCGGTAGTTCCTCCCTTTCTTATGCCTCGTATCGTTTTACAAGATTATAAAATGTAGATTTTTTCAGAGCCAGTTTTTCCATGGCCTGTACTGCGGTAATTTCTTTCGCTTTCCATGCTCTGTATACCGTTTCCCATTCTGCCGGATATTCTGCTTCTGGCCTACCGACTGCCTTTCCTGTTTTTCGGCTGATATACTTCTGTTTTATATTTCCGTCCTTATCCGGCGTTACCCGGTCAACCTTTTTACAAGTGGCTTCCATAGCGTCAATCCCCTGTTGTTGTCTATGCCGTATATTTTCACGTTCTTTCTCTGCTACATAGGAAAGAATCTGTAAAACTAAATCAGCTACAAAACGATTATCAAGATCGCCGCCAGATTTTCGGGTGTCCAGCAAAGGCATATCTATAACCCGTATATCCGCCTTGATTTTCCTTGTAATATATTGCCATTCGTTCATAACCTCGGTATAATTACGCCCTAGGCGGTCTATGCTAAGAATTGTTAATAAATCGCCTTCTCTTAATACCGGCGCATGTCCAGAACGCCCAACTAATAACTTATATTGTTCTCGATTGAAGTCCTTTCCGGATTGCCTATCAATATAGATACAGTTTATATCTATATTGGCTTCCTTCATTGCTTCAAATTGCCTATCTTCATTCTGATCTTTTGCTGATACTCGAATATATCCATATTCCATAAACATTCCCCTTTCATTTCGCTTTTATGGTGGTTTTTGGTTATTTTTATTATATCAGTTTTCCATAAAAGTGTCAATGATTTTATAGACGTTTATAAAATATTTGCAGTTCTTTTTGGACGCGAAAACAGGCTGTTTTTTCTGCTTTTTTATGGTTTTAAATTTTCCATAAAGGTATACGTTTATGGAATTTTACAAACCGTTCGGAAAATACATTTTAAAGCCCTGCATGATACTTTCTTTCGCCCCGGCGTTCTGGCTCCCGATCTGATGTATCACTTCCTCCGGCGTGACATTTAACATCGTTGCCACTTCCTGCAATGCAAAATATTCCCGTTCTCCGTATTCCTGCCCCATCGTCATTCTAAGCAGATTATAGACTTCCAGTGTAGAAAAGCCCTGTTTCTTCTCTCCGTCCTCAAATAATCGGCGCAGGGTACTTTCTTCTACTCCATATTTTCCGTATGTGCCGTATAGTCTGGCTATGGCCTGCTCTGTGCTTATCATCAATCAAATCTCCTTTCATTCTCTGAATGGGGCTTACAGGCGATTCCTTGAAAAGTTGGAAGTATAAGAAGGAACCGCCACGCCCGGATATTAACTATCTGTAGTTTCAAATACGGTCAGCCCCGCCGCTTTTGCCATAGCTTTTACTTTCTCCTGGCAAATCCGGCAATCATTACGCTGCGCCAGCCGCATGAGGTCAGACGCTTCCTGTTCCGTGATTGATACACCAGAATCAGAAATTATGTTTAGTAACATAAGGCATTGAAAATCTATTCCGCCCATACTTCTAAGCCTCTTCCTTCGGGATGAACTGCGGCGGCGTTTTACCGCAGAACATCATCTGATAGTTGTTTACCCTTCCGCCGTGAATAGTATAACTGAATTGAAAATCCAAATAGTCGCCCACCTGCAGGCCGGAAGTGTCGTTCATAGGAACAGTGATACTTCCAGTCTTTGAAAGAATCGGCTTTACTGCAATGTCTACCTTATTTTCGTAGATTTTTAAAATCCTGTGCGCTGTGATTCCTGCTCGTTGCCGATCTATTTTTAAAAACCGCTGTTTTTTCAAATTCTCCATATAGTCATACATGATATATTTTCCTCCTATTCTGCACTATAAAAGCCCTGCTCCGTGTAATATCCGTTTTTATCCGGCTCTCCGTCTGGGTCGAAGCCAACATACTCCCCGGACGGATAAAACATAGATTTTACTTGATAGATTTTCTCATTGTAAGTCACAATCGCCAGATAATAAGACCGAGTTCCGGCATTTATGAATAAATCCCCTATGTTCTTTGCTCCGCCGCCCATTTTCTGAATATTATCAATTTTTGCTTTAACCAAACTCATAAATAACTACCCTCCTTATGCCCTCTGCTGTTCCGCTGCTGCGTATTTTGTGGCATACTCCCGGTAATCATCACCCATGAGCCGCAGCTTGTCCGGCAAATCCTTTTCAGCTTCTAACAGGCTTATCATTTTTGCGGCTTTTCCCGTTTCGTCCATCCGCTCCACCTCATCTATTATTTTCTTGATTCGGTTTCGTTCCGATTCGGTTAAAGTATAAGAAATATCAACCTTTGACCGTTCCCACATATTAGCAGCTTCATCAAGCGAACTATGCTTTTCAGCATAATTGGCAGCATACATTCTATGCCAAACTTCATATTCACCAACAGCAACGCCATTTATTCTATGCTTATCCAGCAAATCACGCCCCGGAAAATCTGGTGCTGATCCGCAGTAAGCGTCAACAGCAAGGCAAGCATCCGCTTCTGTGATTCGTAACGCCTTTAAATAGCCTGTAGCGTCTGGCATACTCGCTAAATACCCGTTTTTTCTGGCAATTTCAGAAAAGATTTTAGCGGCAAACAGATTTTCCCTTACATCCGATTCCAAAATAGATAATTCATCTTTGGTAAGCCGAATGTTAAAATTATTGATACAGTCTAAAATCTGCATGATTTCCGGCCTAATCGGTTTCATCGTCCAGCTTTTCAGATCATCCGCGATACTCTCACAAATTGCACGAATATTTGACTTTGCTACTGTTCGTTCTCCCATCAACGAACCGGCATAATGCGGATATATATTCATCTTTAATTCGCGCTGAAAAACTTCGTCTCGCAATTCTGCTTTCATTTTACTAACTTTCTTATAATATTCTGAAAAAATACGGTCTGCGGTACGCTGAAAATCTTTTACTTCCTGCAAAATTTCCTCAAAATTTGTTCTTTTCATTCCTTATATACCTCCTGTCAATCATCAATGTACAATTTAAGAATCGGGTTTGTTTCCGGCTGCGACTTCACGGGCGGCGCGGGTGGCTCTGTGTACCGTTTGAGAATGTTCTCCAGGCGTTCCGTCTCTCGCCGCTTTTCTTCGGCCAGTCTCGCGGCAATCTGCCCTTGCGGTGTCTGTGCCATGTCCATCATTTTCTTATAATTCCTGCATTGTTCCCTTTCATAATCTGTTAGCATTTTTTAAGTCTCCTTTCAGTCTAAATTCCTTATTTTTTCAAATTCTTCTATCAGTTCCCACGCGTCTTTCCCGTAATATTCCGGCGGATCGGGATCATCCTTAACAAGTGCGGGCGGACTATATCGGTCTGGTTTTTCCAGATAATCCCGTTGTCGCCCTTCATAGTACGCCCGGAGTCTGGCGGCTTCCGCTCCTGTGACCGGCTTGCCTGTCCAATCCCATGAGCGATAAGCGGAGAAGTCTACTCCATCCAGAAAGCAGGTGAAAAGGCGTTCCCGGTCTGCTTCCGGCGTGAAGTCCGCAGATTCAATGTTTTCCCGGATTTTCTGGACTTCCTCGTCTGTCAATTCGCCCCGGCTGTCTCTGGCAGCCTGTACCGCTTCCCATGCCCTCTTTTCTGTCTCCGAAGAACACGCCCTGCGGGGATAAAAATGATTCAATGGTACCTGCTCCGGCGGCTGTTGCAAATTGTATAAAAGGCGATAGGGCAAGCCGTAGAAATGAACGTCATTTATACAATCTGTTCTATGCTGCAGGGCTATTCTTTTCATTAGTTCGTCCATTTCAATCCTATGTAACGCCCGCTTTGCAGCTTCTTTCTGGCGTTCGTTCATCAATCATTTTCACCTCTTTCCGGCTCATATTCTTGTGTAATCGGATTCCATGTGAGGTTATTTTCCTCTAGCCGATCTTGTATTCTCATTTCTTCCTGTACCTTGCTCATATCTTCCGCAGATAATACAACATGGTTCGTATTCTGATAACCAACACCGTTATTTATAAGATTGAAAATTTCCCACATAGGCGGCACTTTATAGGAAGTGGTTAATTGCTTTCGCGCCGAAGTAATCAAAGTTTTAAAAATTTCTATCATTTCAGCCCATGCGCCGCCCCTGTTCTCATAATTAAACAATGTAATTCTGGAAATTCCAGCCCATACCGCAAGACCCTCAAAATCTGGAAATACCCTTGCTATATCAGAATCCTTATTTGCATTAATCTCATTAATCCGTTCAAAATAAGACACTCCCGCTTGATAAAACGCTTCCAAACCTTCCGGCGTGTCTGGGTACCTGGCCTGTCTACCACGATTTTTCTTAATTGATTCCAGCCCCATTTCTATAACTGCGCCCATATCATCAAGGTTAGCCGGCGGCTGATATGATCTGCCCGCTGGCCGATATTCGGAAAAATCAGCTTCACGCAGACCTTCATCTGTCCTTTTTGCCATTTTTTCACCCCTTTTTATGTGTTAATTTAATATAGCTAAAACCTATTATTTTCATGTTTACATAGCTTTTAAGCATTGTTTAACAGTTCCTTCAATATGCCGATTTCCTCCGTATTTATGGAAATGCCCTTCAATGGCTGTCTTTCCTGCTCATCACCGAACTTCCGCCATAATCGAATATCAAGACGCGGTGTTCTCTGGTCTTTCCAGCAGATAAGCAATACTTCCTTTGAATAATCTCCGCTTGTGGCGATAGTTCCTAAATGCTTTACAATCGTGTAATCAAACTGTTTTCTTTCCATTTTTTTCAGTTCCTTTCTGCTATTTTGGTGGTTTTTTGGTTCGCAAACCGTAGCGAAAACGACCGCTTAGGGATTATACCCCTGTATTTATCCCCTCTGCCCACCCTGGACAAAGAAAAAACAGATGTAAACAAGTGGGAAACCCCATAGTGAATGGTAAATTTTATATATCTGTGGTCATATGGCTACATAGGAATACCCTTAATTTACAAAAGTACTGTAGTCGTACAGCCACATATAAAACTTCATTTTCCTGTTATATGTAGTTGTAGAGCCACATATAAGGCGGTCTTATGTGGTTGTAGAACCACACGCATAATTAACTTTTACTCTTCTTTTTCCGGCTTCCATGATTGCCAGTCTGCGGAAAACTTATATATACTTTTTTTTCTGTTTCCTTTTCCGCTGGACAATCTTTGAATGAATCCATGTTCAATCAATGCCGACATATCCTTATAAAAATTACTGTGCATACTGTCTTTATACAGCCCGTACCTTTTGACGGCGTTCCAGTTCAAATAGAACACATCTGCGCCCTGGAATAATTCGATCTCCGGATAATCTTTTTCCGGCTTTCTGTGACCGTAATATTGTGATTTTGCCACAATGTACAACATTTTTTGTCTGTCTGATAAATCCCGAAAAGAATCTGATAACAGCAAACTTTCATAAATATTTGCGCTTGTATCGGCTCTAAGTTTCCCGTTTTCATCAATAAACTTTTCGCCCTTACTTTCAAACTTTTTCGGTATATATTTCTTTCGCCCTCGGCTCACTCCCTCCCCTCCTGTCCATGGTGGTTTTGGTCTTTTTCGGCGGCTCCCGGTTCGGGCTTTCATATGGTCGGCCTGTTATTTCCTCCACAAACCGCCGCCAGTTCGGCATATCATTATTCATAATTTCGTCCTTTCTGCGCTGTATAAGGCAAATCAGCCCAACCTCTGCGTCCATCCGGGCTTGTTATCCTGCACATCATCCGATGTACCGCCTCATGGCAGCGTGGACACAAACAAACTAGATCAGTATATGGATTTTCCTTCTTTAGTGAAAAATAGTTCAGATGATGAACTTCCAGATTTTCGGATTTCATGCCGCATAGCTGGCACGTTCCCCGGTCAATCTTCCTGCGCTGATCCGCTTTCTCTCTCCATGCTGGAGATTGCAGATATTCCAAATATTCTTCTTTAGAAATGTAAGTTCGGGTGTTATTCCCGTTGTGATAATAACTCATGTCTGCCCTCAAACTTTCAAGGTGTAGCGGCCACTGTCTGCGCTGTGGTCGGTTTGGTGGTTACTGCATTTCGCTTTCAATCTTTTTTATGGCTTCCAGAACTTCCTCCCGCTTATCCGGTGGCAATTCTGATCTAAGCCATTTACAAAACGTGTATTCCGATACTCCCAGTTGTTCGGCAACTTCATAATGTCGGATTCTCTTTTTTCGTAAAATTTCCCGGATTTCTGCATTAGCCACTTTTCAGCCCTCCTTTCAACAACTATGCTTGTTTTTCTGTTCTATCTGTATTATAATTGACCTTAAAGGAAAAATCCTTCCCTATATTTTTCTTTTTAATCCTTTTTCTATCTTTATAAGGAAGTATTTTTCTTTAAGTCTTTAAGTCTTTTATAAAGGAAAGGTAAAGTATATGTCGAAAAAAATTGATATTGATAGAATTGAAAATAAAGCGCTTTGGAAACTTATGAATGATAAAGGCTTATTTACTGCCTTAGACTTGGCAAAAGAAATTTATGATATGTTTAACTGGTACGGTTCCGGCGATAAAAACGCCCCCTCGACTTCGGAAGATTATATCCGATATAGTAAAAATCTTGATAATTTACGAAAGAAGATACTGAACAATTTATACGATACTTCCAGTATGGACTACAAAAGTATTTCCGCTTATTGCAAATACTTTAAATGTTCCGCTGACTATCTTCTGGGCTATATCCCGCTTCCCACGCACGAAAACACGGATATAGAATCCTATACCGGACTTTCCAATGAATCTATTGAATGTTTACACACGCTTCACTTTCCTTATCAATACGGTGTAAGAGATTCCCAGCAGGAAGGAAGGTATGATATTGTTGCTTTAAATATCATTTTAGAAGATTGCTATAAAAAACTGAAGGATAATGCTAACTTCGCTACATTTTCAAATGTTACAGCTTCTATTCTTCACGATATAGGAATTTACTTAGATTCTGATTCGGCAAAAATGGGAACAAATACACCCATGATAACAATATCTGGAAGCACAAATTTATTTACGCCTGGTGAAATGGTTAGGAATATAGCGCAAAACAGGATTATAAATCATCTGGAAGAAATGAGACAGTATAGCCTTAATGTAAGACTGGAAATGAATAATAGCAAAACTCGTTTTTCGGAAATCTGGCAAGAACACGCCAAAGAAATTATTGAAAAAGAAAATACGGACAAAAAATAACCCTTCGCCGTCTGCTCTGGCTGTCCTCTGCAGGCGGCTTTTCTTTATTCCTTTATCTATGCTTTGTATTTTCGCCAAATTCGGCTTTTTATGCCCGTACCTATATAAATCTACCCTAAAGCATTTCAAGCCCGTTTCTTCCTGTTTTTCGTGCGTACAGTAAAGGCTTTTAGATTTTCTGCGGCGGCTCTGGCCTGTCTCTCCCGGCGTATCCACTTGTGACTATGACCCCGCCACCCGTAAAAGGTGCAAGGGATTTCCCTTACAAGCTGCCACCGTGGGGACACAAAGGCTATGCTTGCTTATCGCTACTTTGCAAGCAGGGCAAACCTGGACAGGTTTACTATTCCCAGCAAATCGGGAAAATCCAGATTCCCTATTTTGCCCCGCCTGCAGCTTCCCGGATCGGCACGAAAACACTATGCCCGGCGGCGTGGTGTATAAGTGCGCCCTATCCCAGAACTCGGATAGGGCGCATTATCCGAGATTTTCAATTATCCGAGGAAATTCATAAAAAGTCCCATTCGTAAAGGCTTTCAAGAAGATTTCCTCGGATAATGTAAGCGCTATTTCAGGAAGTCGGGCAACGGATTCTCCTTTTTCTGATTAGCAGGAGTTTCCTTTTGATGGGAAAACCATTTCTCGTTCCAATCCCGGATATGCCTGTTCACTGCTCCCTGTGAAAGTTCAGCGTACCGTTCCGTTGTGGAAATCGAGGAATGTCCGAGGAAATTTTTGATTGCCACAATCGGAACACCGGCCTCTAACATATGTGTGGCGGTTGTGTGCCTCATGGTATGCGGGGTATAGCTTTTCCTCCAGATACCGTTTCAGGAGAATTCCACTGGGTTTGGCAAGCACAATCCGGCGTGCCTTGTTCCCTTTTCCTGTGACCGTCAGCTTATAAAGGTTTTTCTCCACAAAAAAGTCCCTGACTTTCAGGTCGCAGATTTCCTGCGCCCTCGCACCGCTGGCATACATCAGGTTTAAAAGAACCTGGTCACGCAGTCCCAGACGTTTTTCGGGATCAGGGAGCCGGAGCAGGGCTGACACCTCATCAAGGGAAAAGGCAATCCTTGGCTGTACGGATTGCTTTTTTACAGGAATTCTCCTGACTGCGTTGGCAAACACCGTCGCAGCTTCAAAATTTCTGTTCTGTGCATAAGCGGCAAAAGAAGCAAGCGCTGAAAGCCGGAGGTTCCTTGTGGATACCGAGCATCCCCGTTCTGTCTCAATCCACCGTAAGAATCCGTCAACTGTCTCATAATCCAGATCCCGGAACAGTATCTCACCGGCTTCTTTCTTTTTGACCTGATGGATGTACTGGAACAGGAGACGGAAAGAATGCTTGTAGGATCTGACGGTATTAGGGGAAAGCCCTGATGAGAGCGGCATATATTCCGTAAAAAACTGTTCCAGGAGGAACGTGAATTCAGGAAGTTTTTTATTCCTCATATGCCACCTCCGCAAATACGCCGGAAGCAAAATCTTCAAACAGCTCTATATATTCCGGAAACATGTCGCCGCTGAATTTCAGGTATTTTTCTGTCTCATCCATGTCATGGTGTCCAAGATAGACCGACAGGAAGGGCACAGAATCTTCCGCTGGCCGTCCGTTCTGTTCTGCCTGCGCAAAGGAATGGATGGCAAAATAGTGACGGAAACAATGAAGGCACTGGCCTCTTGAATGGGCCTTGCCCGGAACATACAGGCCGGTTTCCTGTAAAAGGTTCCGGAAGCGTAAATAAAAAGTCCCTTTGCTGACGGCAGCCCCTTTGTTTTTGGATGACGGGAACAGATAGCTTTCCGGCTCTGTTTTGATCCCCATAGCGATGCAGTATCTTTCCAGCATCTGCGTCAGGGCCACATCCATTGGGATGACACGCTGTTTATTGTTTTTAGCATGGCGGATCAGGATGGTTCCGCTTTGGAAATTTATATCTTTGACTTTGGCGGCGAGCGGCTCACCCAGCCGGAACCCGCACCCAAGGAGCATCCGCAGCAGCATACAGAACTCCATGTCGGTCTGACAGATTTTCGGGTCTGTATGTTTGTCGGCCCAACTGTCGGCGCGGGCCAGAAGGATTTGTATTTCCTCGTCTGAAAAGATATATGGGACATAGCTGTCTGATGTTTTGGGGCAGTCCGGCATAAAAACACGGTAACCTTTATACTGGAGATACCGCAGGAATTTACGGAGATAACTTACCTTGTCGCTGACCGTTTTGGCTGCGTTTGTCTGGCGGATTTCTCTGATCCATCGATTCACTGCCGCTTCTGAAATCACATTTGTATTTTCTTCCGCCAGCGATGAATCGAAGGAAAGCAATACTCTGCGTGTATTCCGCAAGGTGTCCTCATTGACAGTACCCTGATTGATTTTCAGGTATTCTTCCAATTCGTTTCTGAAAACGGACTGAAACTCCTTCATAACAGGGAGCACCTCCCCTCAAGGAAAGCGGCGAATGTGCCCGCCGCCTCCATTAC
>OHNZ01000615.1_pt1 | contig 16131 bp, 16 predicted proteins | sample 1569761 | NCBI WGS metagenome assembly OHNZ01 (sample SAMEA3879562, study PRJEB24766) | human gut metagenome | biome: human-associated habitat; feature: feces | place: USA | collected 1985/1987
TTGACGCGGAAGGGGATAAACCCATCCCAGAGATTCGGAAGTGGCTGGAGAAATACCCTGTCCCGGAGCGGCTGGCCCCGGAGGTCACAGAAATCGAGATGGATGGCGGCAGCGAGATTTATACCCAGCTCTGTCCGTTCTGGGATGGCGAGGATGGAGCCTTTGATCTTAATACCATTACTGAGGCGGAACTGCGCCAGTTCCCCAATCTCAAACATATTACCCTCATGTCCTCCACGCCGGAACAGGTGCTGCCCGTTCTGGAACGGTGCGGTATCAAGGTAGACTTGCTGTGAGGTGAAAGCATGAAAGCGAAACTAAAAGTGATAAAGAACTGGGAGTTCGAGGAATTTGAACTGACGGGAACTTCCTTCAAATACAGCCCGACTGGATGCAAAGGTATGGTAGCCCGCAGCGAGGATGAAATTGTGTTTTGGACCTATCATCTCGTGCAAAAGTGCAGCGGCGTTTTGTGGGTCAAAGGCGAAGTTTCCAGGTGGATTCCCAGCCCGGATCCGAAAGAGCAGCAAGATGTTTGGGAAGTTCCTGTCTTGCTCTCATGCGACAGAGGAATACTGTTGGTTTGCCCGGCCAGTAAATCCCTTTGGTGGATGCCGCAGATGGATGGAGAGTGGATTCCGATCCCCATGGATAACTGGTGTGCCCAGGGTATTCCCAAGCCGGTGGCAGTCACCGGAAGCCAAAGCGTTTTCCCTATTGTGTGCCGAGTGGACAACTCCGCTGATGCGACCAACAGTTTTACCAGCCTGACGGTAGACTTTGAAACCATGACTGCACACTGGGCAGAAAGCGGCTCTTGCGTATACAGCAAAGCAGGAACCCGACAGACCCATTTGGCGGCGGTAGAGCGAGCTGGCGGCAATTTTGCCCAGGCAGACTTTCACTACAACTATCCTATGATTGGCTCCATACTGGAACAGGATGGACAGTTTTATGCCTTTTTGGAAAGTAGCACTATCAATCCGGCGGGTCTTTCTCTCATGGGCTACTATTGGTATCTGGAACTGGAGGAAAACGGACTATTCAAAAAGAAACTGTGGGGCAAAGATAATTTAAGCCGCCTGCCCGGAAAACACGGGATGCGCGGAAAATTCTCCGGTGACAGGACTTACCTGATCCTATCTCCCATTTTTAAGAATGATGACTGGAAGGGTAAACAAAAGCTGCTGCGCCTTTCGGATTTGGTGCTGATCGACCTTGCTATGCCCCGTGGATACGCTTCCTTCCATGTGCTGGATGTATGGGGAAACCGGGCATTTCTCAGCGATGAGAAAGATAAGCTGGTTCTTTGTGAAATGACCTTGGAGTAGTTATGAGGGCTGAGTATGCTTTTCAAAAAAAGTAGGAAAAGAAGAATTTAATTGCTGTGAGACGAGGGAAAATGATATGGCATTACAGGAAAAGAAAATAATGCCTCCCCCTTGGCTGGCCCACCGGGAGATCGAGCGATACTCCATTGGCTGGCGCATGGGCTATGGGGAGGATTACATAGACCGATTTGACGATTGGAGTACAGCATGGCAGAAATGAAACTTTATGAACTGGAAATGCTCCGCAGCAGGATCTATCACGGGGAGCAGGAACTGATTTCCACTCTGACACCGGAGCAATTCTTTGCCCTGCTGTCTCACGACTATGATACTGGTTTTGCTGCTGGAAAAGCCTCCGCACAGAAGGAAATTCTCTGTATGCTGGCAGCGGACGGGATGCCTGTTGAGAAGATTGCGCTTCTGCTGCGGATAAAGCCAGAGAAGGTGCTGGAGATCATAGCCACCAAACAGGCCCACATTGAGAAATGCAGAAAGAGACTCAAACAGGAGGCAAAGCCATGAAAGACTTTTGCCAATACGGAAATCGTCGGGATGACGAATGGGAAATCTTGCCCTGGATACCTGATCCGCGCCCGCCCTTCAAAATCTGGGTAAAACCAGAGCAGATCGCGCCATTCTTTCTCATTCCCCACCACCCCTATGCGATCTCCCTTCTGCTAAAGATCAGCGACGGATTCCGGACAGAGAAATTCCGACGGCTGGGACTGACAGGCAGCAGCGCGGATTGGGAGCGGCTTGTCCGGGGCGTGATCCAGGAGTTCGAGGAAAATAACAGCGGCGTGGATCTGTTTCACTTCGACTCCGACGAGGATGTGTTCTGCGTGTACTCCCAATACATCGACGATTTGATGCTACTGTCCAAAATGATCCGGGCGGCCTGTGACAATGAAAAAACGATGGGGATGTATCTGAACATGAGCGAGGCTGCGAAAGCATGAAAGAGTTGACCACTCAAACAGGGATTATAGTAAAATGCAGTAAAACGGCCATTGAATTTTTCCAAAATGCTCAATCAGTGGATTTCTTCTCTGCACTGGAGATTCCGAAGGAATTCCAAGACATAGCGGTTGAGTTTTATGATTTGATTCTGGAAAACGACCATCCTACAGCTTTGCTGGGCTGTCGCGGCAATTATGATATTGCGGTACAGATAGATGAGGTAACCGGCACCATGACGGGGTGGCATTGGTTCAAATGAGGGAAATGGAATGATCGAGTACATCAAACTCTTTTGGGAGGGCGCACCGGATGGAGAGCCAGCGGTCATCCTCTATGAAGTGGATACCGAAAATGAGTGGCTGGTCCTCCGCTCCATCGACATCTTTGCAGATGGCCGCACCCGCAACATCCCTGACCTTTACGACGGCGCCATCGAGATCACGCCGATCCCCACCGTGGAGGAATTGAACGCCCATGTCTGGGGCGAGGAATTCCACGCCTGCATCATAGAGAAAGCGGAATTTGAGGCCATCTGGGAAAGCCACACCTATGATGGAGCGTTAAAGTAACCAGGAGGAGTCCCAATGAACAAATCCTTAAAAGCAAAAAATCTGCCGTTGTTCTCCATCATTGACCTGGACCAGCTGCGCCGGGAAAACCATCTGGAGGGCACAGAAGTAACAGACTTTTTCACGGCAAGGGATGGAAAAGTCTATCTTCTCATGGAACAGCCCTCCGAAACACAGGGTAAGGACTGGCTCAGCATTCCTTCCACCTATACCGCGGTCGAAATCCAGTTGGATTGGGCGGAACAGCGGGTGCTGGAAACGACGCTGTTTCCTCTTGGCCTCTTGAAGTTCCAGTTCCATTATTTGCGGCCTGCAGGTGAACACTTCCTCCTGCTGGGAGCAAGATGCGCCTATCGGGAAAACGGCCCCGACCAGAACGCCTGGATCGTCAGCCGGGACGGAGCTGTGCTGTCCCGCTTCTGCCTGGGGGATGGCATTCAAGACTGTGTGGTAAAAAAAGATGGCACCATCATTACCAGCTACTTTGATGAAGGTGTATTTGGTAATTACGGTTGGGATGAACCTCTGGGTGATTGCGGCCTGATTGCATGGACATCGGAGGGAACTCCTCTCTGGAAGAATGAGAAGTATTCCATCTATGACTGCTACGCCATCAGCCTGGACGAAGAAGAAAACCTGTGGTTTTATTATTACGATGAATTCCGGCTGGTGCGGACGAACTTCAAAGAGGACTTTGTGTTTGAACTGCCAATCGAAGGAAGCGGAGCTTTTTCTGTTGCCCCGTCCGGCAATACCTTCCTGTTTCAAGGCGGATACCAGCAACGGGACAAATTCTACTTCCTTACTGCTCATGGTGATCGTCTTGGGCAAAAACAGGAGGCTATTCCCACCTGTGACGGAAACAAGGTCGCTGTGGAGCAGTGCAGCCTACTTCGCAGCCAGATGCTGTTCCTCGGGAAAAACGGTGTTCTCTATGGAGGTATTTTGGGGGGCGATGGCCTATGAAACAGACCGATATTTATACGGAGGCTCTGATCTGTCTGCGGTCGATTTTACAGACAGACCACCCGGAATTCAAAAACTGGATCGGCTGGCTGGAGCGGGATATTGAGGACTGGACCCAGCGGCGGGAGGTTTCCCACCACCTTCGGGCATACGGAGGTATGGGCTCGTTCAATGACCTACCCAGTATGCGTGGAAATCACGACTATATTTTCGGCTTTCTCAAATCAGTGTGCTATGCCTTCGGTCACCTTTATGGAAAACAGGAAGGCATTTCTCCGGAGGCACTGATGGAGGAGTGCCTGCACGATGTAGAGCAGGCCGCTTATCACCCCCATAAGGAATTGAACCGGGCCATTGCCCAACACTTGATGCAGGGCGATCTACAGGAAAATCTGGATGCTCTGTGAGGGAAACACAATGCATGACATGAATTTGGAAAAATACCGCAGTAAAATTCAAACTGCTTATAAAGCAAGCCCCTTCACAAAGGGTATCTTCCCGGAACCAGAGGATGCTGTGAAACGATTTGAAAGCAGATATGCTCCCATTCCGGCAGAGTACCGCTGGCTGCTTTTGAACTTCGGCGGCTGCTATTTGGCTGAGCCGTGGATCTTCACACTAAAGGAATTGGAGGAAGCCTACCCCACATTTCAGGATGCCTTTGTGGACTACATGAGCGAATGTGAGCATGGTCCTGTATTTCCTATTGGCGGTTTGGGTGATGGAAGTATCGTATTCCTTGACTTGGAGAGCGGCAGAGTCCAGGGTTATAACTGCGACTATTCCAATTTGGAGGAGATCGCAAATAGCTTTTCCAGTCTGCTCCTGAGCCTTGTGGAGCAGGCATTGGAGATCGGAAAACTGTGCGGAGAATCGTGAGGTGAGCACATGGCAAAGGGCATTCGTGAACGCCTGCTGAAGCAGGCAATCAAATTCCATCAATGGCAGGAAGCCACTTATCCCGGCAAAACCAGCGAGGAACTCGGCGGTGAATGGGAAGTCGATTATCCATACTGGAATGATACTTACAGTGCCTTTTGCCATGTGTTGACCCAAATGGATGCAGAAACGGCAGACAGCGTCCTACTGGATGAGATGGTCTATTTAATTGCCAGGGCCAACGAAGCGGAGGGATTTATACAGGAGACCACTTCCCATCCACAATGGTTTGAGTGCCTCTGCCGCAGGGCCGCAGCCTCCAATGAGAGTGAGGCCAAGTGGCAGTTTGCCGCCTATCTGCCGGAATGCTCATGTAGTCAGAAAGTCAGGGATATAATTCTGGATTTCGCAAAGGACCCCAATGAATATGTGAGCCGGCGGGCGCTTTTGGCGATGCCTGCTCTGCGTCCTGACTGTGTGGAACAGTTCGCTCCGCTGTTTTGGGAGCGCAACTGTTACTCTCCTGAACTTCAGGAATACCAGCGGATCGCCGTTCTGATTTCACTGGATGCCATCCATTCCGACCAGCTTCCACAATACTTGGAATGGGCCAAGCAGGATGGTCAGAGCTATCTGCTGGAACACGCAAAACGAATCGAAGGAGGACTTTCCATGAACGAAAAACTGTCCCGTCCCCAATTCAATCAAATGGATACCACCGAGAAGCAGGCGCTGATGGAAAGCCTGGCTGCTCGTTATACTATGACCTTTCTCGGTCTACATACCTTTGACCACTGGGGCCAGAGCTGCACCACCGGCATCTTCAAGAAAGATGGTCGGGAGTTCGTCTTTGTCCCCGGCGATACCGTCACCCTGGGCTGGGAGCAGTTTGCCGAGGGACTGAATCAGGAGCGCCGGGAGGAATTGGACTATCTGTTCCAGGAGTGGGAGATGGAACCGCAGAACCCGGAAGAGATGATCCGGGAAAGCATGGCTCCCGTTCGGCAGGCGGTCATTGGCCCCATGCTGGTGGGCCGGGAGCTGGAGGAACTGTGCTGGGAGCCGGTCAAGATGGACGATCCCAGGCTGACTGCCCACCCTGACTGGCTGAAGGAATTCCGTGATTTTGCTTGGAGTGACAGCAGCAGTCTTACCTTGCATCAGTCGGCCCGCATTGAGCGGACGGAAAAGGGCTTTCAGATCTGTATCTATAACCACACAGACTACGATGCGCTTCTTGCCGGGCTGGAAAAGCAGGGGCTTTCGCTGCCCACAGCGGACGAGTGGGCCTACCTGTGCGGCGGCGGATGTCGGACCCTGTTCCCATGGGGAGATGGGTTAGACTACTCCATGCGTCTACGCTGGTTTGAGGACATGGATGAGGATGAGAACCGGCCCTATGACATGGAGGAACCCAACTTCTTCGGCCTGTCCATCGCCTACGATCCCTATATGCGGGAAGTGGTGCAGGCTGATAGACTTACCACCTGCGGCGGTGACGGCGGGTGCAATATCTGCGGCGGGCTGGGCCCATTTCTCGGTTTCCTACCCTGTTCGCCCCACTGTAAGCCGGAAGTGCAGGAGGACAAGGAACTAAACGGAGATTATGACTTCTACCGGCCCATTATCCGGGTGGAGAACCATGATTGACAATAGAAGCTTGATACGAAATAAAGAAAGAGAGGTGCCGACATGGGAGCATGGGGCATAAAAGCATTAGAGCGTGACGAAGGGCTGGATGTACTGGACATCCTCAAAAATGAATATGTACCGGAGCATCCGGTAATGGATCTGGGCGAGATGATTGAACTGATGAAAGAGGAAGTCATGCTGGGATCTGACTTCTCACAAATCGACTTCCTCTTTGACAATACTGCGATGGCTCTGGCGGAGCTGTATTTCCAATGGAAGGATAACGGCAAGCTGGACTACGATCATGAAGAAGCTATATGGGATAAAATCACCGGTTTCACAGCATCCAAAGAAGCCATTGCCTTCCTGCTGCGGCAGCTCACCGACATCAAAAACGAGGTGCCGGACGAGGACGGCATCCGTGAGATTGTGGATCTTTGGAAGAACGAGGACAGCGGTGAGATCGCTCCTGCGTGGTTGGAACACTTGAATCAGCTCATTGATCGACTGGATTCAGAACAGGAGGCGTGACAGATGTATATCAAAAAATACTGGGGCAATTTTATTGGCGGCTCGGATGACAGCCTGAACCTTGTGGCATTTTTGGAGGATCAGAAACAAGAGGAGATCCCCCTCAGCGAGATCTTCGCCAAGATCGGTCTGGACAAGCAGAACTGGGACTTCCGCCAGACCGTGGAGTATCTGGAGTTCACCCATTCGGACGGCGTGGAGATGGACTTCCACTTCGCCATTGATGTGGTCACCGACCTGGCCGCCATCCTGCTGGAGTGCAGCGTCAGCGGCAGTGTGAACCTCCAGGATCTGGACGAGTACAACACCCCCGCCCGTCGTGTCCGCATCACCGCCACGCCAGAGGAACACGACGCCATGAACAAGGCCCTGGCGGACTTTGTCCATGCCCCGCTGGAATACGACCTCAGCGAGATGATGGGCGAGGATGAGATCACGGATATGGCTTATCAGGTGGAGATGCTGCGGAAAGAGCTGTACGAAGCTTCCGGCCGTAACCGGAACTACCATGTAAAGGCGGAAGATGTGAAACACTTGCTTCCAGACTGGGAAGGTGCCGATGGCTGCATTGCCACCAACCGTATCACGGTGGAGGGCTGCAAGGTTGGCTACTGCTACCGGGAGAAGCCGGACGGCGGCTGGGACAGCGGCTGGCGCTTCACCGCTGGTGATGAGAGCGAGGAGTACATGGATGACCCCAACAATGCCGGGATTTACAAGCTGAACACCATCTGCAACGACGATCCCGACATCATTCCTCTGCTGCATACACCCGCTCCCTGCGCCTTTGAGCGGGATGAGAACGGAGTGTTCCAGCAGATCAAAGACTGGAAACCGGATGAGGACGAGGAGGACCCGGATATGGATATTTTGAAGCAGTGCCAGAAGTGGCATGAGGAGAGCAAACAACATAAAATTATTGATGCGCTGGAGGCCATCCCCGCCGAGGAGCGTACCCCGGAAATCGATATGGAGCTGGCGCGAGCCTACAACAATCTGGCGGACCCCAGCGAGCCGGAGGGAAGAAAGCTGCTTCACCGAGCACTGGAGTTGATGCAGCCCCACGAGGAGGAACTGGGAGATACTTATTCCTGGAATTTCCGCATGGGGTATGCCTATTATTATCTGGATCAGGAGGGCCGCGCTCTGCGGTATTTTGAAAAAGCTCTGGAACTGCATCCCGGTGATGATCCGAAACTCAACACCCGACAGGACATGGAGGAACTGATCAACTCGTGCAAGAAGGGCATCTCCCTGCCGCAGTTCTGGGAGTGCTTCCGGGAGCGGACAGAGAACTGGTGGGAAACCTTTGCCGAGATGGAAGCACAATTGCGCCAGATGATGGACGAGGACAAGGACCACACCCGCGGCGCCGAACTCGTGGCCCAAATGGAAGGGGCTTTGAACCAGGCGTTTGACGAAATCTCCTTCGAGATGGGCTTCAATGGCGAAAAGCATGAGCTGATCCTCACCCCGGAGGGTGACAAGGTCAAGCTGTTTGAGCTGGTCTACTTCCAGAAGCACGCCCCCAAGGAGGTGCTGGAGCACTGGAACATCCTGGTGGGCCGTCAGCCCCTCCAGAACATCGGTCTGCGTACCGAGGATGGATGGGACATCTCCGGGGAGGATGTGCAGATCTGGCTGGAGGAGCAGGGTGAAAACAGCTTCGCCATCTCCGCCTACTGCGAAAAGCTGCTGCCCATGCTCCGGGAGGCGGAAGGCCGGGTCTGGTGGATGCTCACCACCCTCACCGACCAAGTGCTGGGCGAGATCTCCCACATGAGATACATAGACAGCTTTGATGTGCTGGAGGAACCCAAGGCAGAGCCGTCCTTCCTCCTGTCCCAGCTGCCCGACAAACTGCGGGAGCAGGGCCTGGAGCTCTCCACCGACCCGGAAGCCTATCTGGAGAGCTACCTTGGTTACAAAATGGAACCCAAACAGGACCCGGACGCCGATTGGCGGCTGGATGTAATGGCCGGTTCCACCTGCTGTGTGCCGCTCATCAACGGCTATCTGAATGCCGACAATGATTTTATGGACGAGCTCCATGCCGACGGCGCGGTGGCGGGCTTCTTCTGCTATCCCCTGGATACCCTGCGGGAGGAGGAAGGAACGGAGAAGATCTTCGACTTCCGGGACAAGCTGGAAGAAGTGTTCACCACCGGCGACGGACCGGAGGTGCTCACCCTCACCGGCGGAGCCACCGGCCTCTACTGCGGCTATGTGGACTTCATCGCCTGGGATATCCGAGAGGCACTGAACATGGCGAAAGAGTTCTTTGAAGGCACGGACATCCCATGGGCCATCTTCCACACCTTCCGCCGTGAAGCCGGTTCTGTATCCCTAAAGCAACAAGATGATGGGACAGAAACTGAGAATCAGGATGACGAGTTGGACGAAACGCTGACGGGCATGGACTATATTCCTTACACCCCGCAGAACGAAGAAGAATTCTTCCAGCAGCTGGAGCAGTGGAACGACGAGGACGAGTACACCCGCTGCATCCAGGCACTCAATGCCATCCCGGAGGACTGGCGGAACTACCGCACCGCCTACGCCCTGGCCCGGGCGCTGGAAAACTACGCCATCATCGGGGACCATGACGAAGGTACTTTGAAATCCAAGGGAGACAAAGCCCTTCTGAGGGCCATTGAGGTGCTGGAGTCCGTCCGGGAGGAAGGCCAGGACAAGGCGGAGTGGAATATGCGGATGGCCTACGGCTATCAGTATCTCTATGGGAAGGAGGAAAAGGCCATTCCCTACGCCCAGCGGTGGGCAGAGCTGGACCCGGAGGACGAAAATGCCCCGGCGGTGATTCAGGAGTGTAAGGAGGAGATCCGGAAACGCCAGCGCAGCCGGAACAAGAAGGTCAAATTCGTGTCCGGTGATACACCCTTTGAGGGCTTCGACTTCACCAACTTCTGGGATGATAATTGGTATGCACTGAAAGAATATGTCAGTGATCCGCCTTCCGATGAGCTGATCGCCAGTGTGGAGGAGGAACTGGGCTATAAGCTGCCCGCCGCCTACATCTGGCTGATGAAGCAGCACAACGGCGGCATTCCGGTGAACACCTGCTATCCCTGCGATGAGCCTACCTGTTGGGCAGAAGACCATGTGGCCATCACCGGCATTTTCGGCATCGGACGGGAAAAAAGCTATTCCCTCTGCGGGGAACTGGGCAGCCAGTTTATGATCGATGAGTGGGAGTATCCTGCCATCGGCGTGGCCATCTGCGACTGTCCAAGCGCCGGACACGATATGATCTTCCTGGACTACCGGGCCTGCGGTCCCCAGGGAGAGCCTGCGGTGGTCCATGTGGATCAGGAAAATGACTATAAAATCACCCATCTGGCAGACAGCTTTGAGGAGTTCATCCGCGGATTGGAGCATGAATCCCTCTATGATCTGGATGAAGATGCAGAGGATCTCGATGAAGAGGATGATGCTGACGGGGAGGAAAGCGACTATAAGGGCTCCTTTGCTGGGTCTGTGCTCCTCTCCAAAGCAGAGTGGGACAAGGAGCAGTTGATTCGAGATCTGCGGGAAGAATGGGGCATCGTAGATGAGGAGCCGGATGAGGGCGACGAAGAGGATGAGAACAGTGATGACGCTGTGGTGATGCGGGTCGGCGATATGATGCTGATCGTGACACTTTTCCACGGTCACATCCCGGACAATGAAGCGGAGATCAACGCCGAAAACAACTATATGTGGCCAGAGGCCGTAGAAGTGACCAAAGCGCACAAGGCCCATATCATGGTGGCTGTGTTGGGCGAGGAGGAAAAACTGCTGGAACGGGGCAAGCTGTTCACCAAGGCGATGGCAGTGTGCTGCAAGCAGAAATACGCCGCCGGCGTCTACACCAGCGGTGTGGTATTTGAGCCTCGTTTCTATGAGGGCCTTGCCGATATGATGAAAGAGGACGAACTGCCCATCTTCAACTGGATCTGGTTCGGCCTGTACCGGAGCGAGGGCGGCTTGAACGGCTACACCTACGGCATGGATGTGTTTGGCAAGGACGAGATGGAGGTGCTGAACGCCGACGCCGAGCCGGAGGAACTGCGGGACTTTTTGGCAAGCCTTGCCTCCTATGTGCTGGCGTGTGATGTGACGCTGCAAGACGGCGAGACCATCGGCTTTGCGGCAGACGATAAGCACGCCATCACCCGCAGCCCCGGTGTCTCTCTGCCGGAGGAGCAAATGACCCTGAAGATCGGCTACGCGCCTATAAAGGGAGATCCGGAGGATGACAGCTGCGGCCACTCAGACAATGAGGACACGCAGGATGAGGAAGAATTCAGTAATCCCGAAGTCTATACCGAGGAGGAGATGGAGGCCGTCGAGGGGCATATCCAGCAGTATTTCGGCAAGTTCGAGAATGTGTTCCATGAGCTTTCTTCCCCGGACATCCATGTGGACATCTGCGTGGTGCCGCCCTCCGAGGAGCGGGATTACTACACCCTGGTCACCATGGGCATGGGCGCCCACCGGATGAATGTGCCGGAGGAACTGGCGGAATACAAGCTGGAGCGGGCGGAGCTGGCTATCGCGCTGCCTGCGGACTGGAAGCTGGATCAGGAGTCCATGAAAGACGAAAAGTGGTACTGGCCCATCCGCCTGCTGAAATCCTTGGCCCGCCTTCCCATTGCCAGCGATACCTGGCTGGGCTTCGGCCATACCATGGACAATGAGAAGGACTTTGCAAAGGGCACAAAGCTGTGCGCCGCCATTCTGACAGGCCCCCAGGACACTGAAGATGGCAGCGAGGTCTGCATCCTGCCGAGCGGCGAGGAGGTCAACTTCTATCAGGTGATCCCTCTCTACCGGGATGAATTGGAATATAAGCTGGCCCATGACGCGGATGCCCTGCTGGACAAAATGAACGGCATCAGCTTTGTGGTGGAGCCTGATCGTCAGGATGCTATCACTCGTGGCACCCTTTCCAATGATGATTTTGACGGTGAGATGGACGATGTCTCCTATCATATCGAGAGCATTGAGGAGAAGGGGCTGCCCATTGACCCCATAAATGCTTATAACCTCTTTGCCATTTACCTGCGCTGGTGCATAGAGCATGATCTGATGGGCGAGGACTTTCTGAACGAATACGGCGAAGTGGCCAAACAGGTCAAAGCCGACCCTGCCAGTGTGGATCTGCGGGCGTTTATTCGGGACAAACTGAACGGGCAGATTATGGTTCCGATGTTCAATAAGATTGGGCGAGCATTTACTTCTTACTACTATGGCGAACCTGACAGTCCCAATTTCCCTCGTGACATTGAAAACTATGCCTTGGAATATCTCGGCCCAGAAAAGTATTACTCCGATGAGTTCCAGTTTAAGGCCCCACTGTTCATCCCCTTTGACGAGGACTACTACCAGGCCATGGCAAAGGTGATCGAGGAACGCTTCACCAACTGGCAGGGACAGGACTTCGACGAGGACACGCTGGAGCCTTCCGAGGTGGCTCAGGCCATCATGGAGTATCTGGACTGCGAGTGCACCTATTTCCCATCCATGGCAGATGATGACCCCATCATGTCGGCATACAGCTATGCCAAACGGGAAAGTGTCAAAGAGGGCTTTGTGCCGGTTCTGATTAAGGCGGATGACGAAATCTTGTGGGAATGCTTGATTATGAATTCCGACCCGGACAGTGATGGTGAGGACGACTATGCTTTCGACCCGGACAAGGTAGCCGACTACCGGAAGAAGATACTGTCTGCACCTGTCAAGGACAGCAAGGCGGTCCTGGAGGCACTGATCGGCCAGCGCAAGGAAGAAGCCGAGGATGACGATATGGACTGGGATGAGGAGATCCTGGGCGAGATGGAGGGCGGCTATGACAATGACCGCCTCTCCTGCTACTGGGGTTCGGACAGCCACATGACCTACCCCCTCATTCTGGCGAAAATTCCGGTAAAGAACCCCTGGGAGATCTTCGCCTACCTGCCCTTTGGAAACTGGAACGACTGCCCCGACACACCGGACCTGATGGCTGCGGCCAAATACTGGTTCGAGCAGTACGGCGCAGTTCCTGCCGCCATGAGCCACGATGAGCTGGAGTTTGAACTTCCGGTTCCTGTCCCCAAGGAAAGAGCTGTGGAGCTGGCTGTGGAGCAATATGGCTTCTGCCCGGACATCGTGGATCAGGAGCAGGATGATCCCACTGTGGGCAATCTGGCGGATGTCCTGCGGCAGTCCACTGTCTGGTACTTCTGGTGGGATTGACGGGAAGTGTGTCCGATGACAGAATATCAGAAAACCTACATCGAACTGAAAAAGCGGTTTTCCGCAACTGACGGAGGCCCAGACAGTGTCCGTGCTCTCTACGCTTTCAAGGAGGAACTGGAGCAGTCGGAAGACAAACAGGCCAAGGAAGTGCTGGTGGATGTGTATGATCTGCTGGACTTCAAGAAGGATGCCTACGAACTGCTCTGCCAAATCGGAAATCGTTCCGATAAAAAAACACTCAAGCGGCTGGGCACGCTGAAGGAATATGCGGAAAACTGGGGCAATCATTATGCCTTCCCCAAGCCCAAAACGCTGGAGGAAAAGCAGAAAGAGAAGGAGCGGCAGGCCCAGCTGGGCCTGCCCACCTTCCGGTATCACCCCAATCCGCTGGAAACCGGCGCTTTTGAGGAGTCCGCGGATGGCGTTGCCTGCGACTGCTGCGGCAAGACGACCCATATTTTCTATACAGGCCCCTTTTACGCTGTGGAGGATATTGAGTATCTGTGCCCGGAGTGTATCGCCAGCGGCGAGGCGGCCCGGAAATATGATGGCAGCTTCCAGGACGATTGCTCCGTGGACGATGGCGTGGAGGACCCGGCCCGGTTGGACGAACTCATCCACCGAACTCCCGGCTACTCCGGTTGGCAGCAGGAATACTGGCGCGCCCACTGCGGCGACTACTGCGCCTACCTGGGCCCTGTGGGTGCCAGAGAACTGCGGGCGCTGGGTGTGCTGGAGGATGTGCTGGACGATCCAATGTGGGATGACGAACATAAGGAAATGATTCAGGAATCCGTCAATGGCGGGCATCTGCAATGCTATCTGTTCCAGTGCCTCCACTGCGGGAAGCACCTGGTTTGGATGGATTTTGATTGAGGAGTTTTCAAAAGGTGGGATACAAGCGATGAAACCCAAAACACTGACCATTCAACTGAATGATGAACAACTGCCCATCCTTCCGGTAGAGCCGGAAGCCCACCTCTCCTTTACCACTCATGCCGATGGAAATGAATTGGAGTTAACGGGAAACCGGGCGGGGCTGCTCCTGTTGGCGAAAGCCGCTTTGGGAATGGCAGAAACCGTTCGTGAGGATGGATTCCATATCCATTTGGATGACCTCTATAGCATCAACTCCGAGGGAAAAAGCATCCTGATCCGAAAGGAGGAACGGTCAAAACCATGATGGAAAAAACCTTCCTCAACCCCGCTACAAATAAGAAGTGGCGGATTGAAATTGACGGACATACCATCCGAACCTGCTTGAATGGCGGGAAGGTCAAGGAGATCTTTTGCGACTCCGTCTTCCAGGTCAAGAGCAAAGCGGCCTACCGTGTCACCGAGGGTGAGTATGTGCTGGTCGATCTTGTGTGACTCCGCCTTCCAGGTCAAGAGCAAGGCCGCCAGTGCCATGATGGGCCAGATGCGGAAAGGATTTGTCTATCAGAATCCGGATGCCGCTGTTGGGCAGGCGCGGTGCCATCGGTTTGTCGGCAAGGACAGCAACGGCTTTATGCCCTTGGCTGCCGCCCTCACACGGGACGACTTCTTCCTGACGAGGGTGGTCGGAGATTTTGAGGACGAAACCCTCTATCACTTCGATGGTAGCGGGGAGATCCTCGAAACAGTTTCCCTGGGCGCAAAGAGAATGACCTATGAGCAGGTTCTCTGCCCCAATGACACCCTTCTTCTGAACAACAGCTATCTTCTCCAGCAGTTCTCACTCCGCACCCATGAAATCACGCCCTTTGCCAACAAGAAAAACAACATGAAGGCCATGCTGGATGCCAGCGGCGACCTGGCCCTGTGGTACACGGGCGAGGAGATCGTCGTCTTTGACTTTGGCAGCAACACGGAAGTGTGGCGGGAAACGGTAAAATGTAAGAAGTCAAAAGATCCGAATTTTGCCTATTACTGCTTCGGGATGCTCTCTCCCCGGCAGAGCAAAGCGGCCTACCGTGTCACCGAGGGTGAGTATGTGCTGGTCGATCTGAAGTCCGCCCAAAAAGTAGTGATCCCCAATGCGGGCTGGCATCCCTTCTTCTCTCCGGATGACCAGTGCTTCTCGGTGGGCGGCAGGTTCTATCTGACCCAGACCGGAGAGGAGATAGCCAATCCTTTCCCGTTTTCTGTCCGGCAGGGGCTGAGTTTTTCGGATACCTGCGCGGTGAGGACAAGGGGCAGCCTGATGGCTGTTCAGCAGGAGCGTGGCAGTTCTCCCATAGAGCTGTGGGATACCGGCAGCGGCCAGCTGCTGGCTACCATTGATGACCCCTTTGTGGTGCGCCAGGTGAATTTTGCCTTTACCAAGAGCGGACTTGTCCTGCACACCGATTACGGGGCCATGAGCATCTATTCCTGCGCCCTCTGAAACGGAGAAATGAACTATATTTATTTTTACGATGAGAAAATGGAGGGGGCACAATGAACTTTAACGAAGCAATGCAAATACTTGGAAACAAGCTGCAAGAAAAGTATGGGCATTTAGGCTTTAAGTATAAAAAATCCGACAAAACGCTTACGAGGCACAGTAAAAATTTCACCTATATGATTGCGTTTTCTTCATTTGGCGGGAACACAAAGGATAGCATAAGCATAGAGGTTTGCTATATAATCAACACCCGTCCATACGACCCTTATGGTTATGCCAAACCAGACATCAACACACAACCGCTGTTTTACAGTTTAAGAGACAATGAAATATATCTCGATATAGGAAATGAAGGAAAAATTAACAATACCTTTGAGATTGTTTGTCAGTGGATGGATAAATTACTGATTCCGAAAATGAATGAGCTTTGTGCTACCGAGTAATGTGGAAGTAATGGCAGAGAAAGAGCGTGGACACCCATGAACAAAGAATCATTGACTGAAAAACTCCTGGACTTGGCTGAGGGACGGGAAACACCTGAAACCTGGCAGAACTGGTGGGACGAACATGAGACGGAGTTGGAAGCCCTGCTGAGTCGGGGTGAATTTCTGAAACTGAAGCCCTGCCAACACGGTTTTCAGTGGGTCCCGGTGTT
>OHNZ01000636.1_pt1 | contig 15482 bp, 8 predicted proteins | sample 1569761 | NCBI WGS metagenome assembly OHNZ01 (sample SAMEA3879562, study PRJEB24766) | human gut metagenome | biome: human-associated habitat; feature: feces | place: USA | collected 1985/1987
CTTCACGCATCGTAACTATCTCCGGGCAGGAGCGCAGCATAAACTGCCACAAACTGCCGGTGCCGATATTCTGAAACCCCTGCTCCACATAACCGATCTTCAAGCCGGGTTCAAAACGCACCACACCACCGTCAACCGTTTCCGGAGCCAAAAGACAGCGCAGCAGCGTTGTTTTGCCGCTGCCATTTACGCCTACCAGCCCAATTTTTTCACCTTTATCGATCATAAAGCTGATATCCTTAAATATTTCATTAATGCCAAAACTCCTGGCAATTTTATCTACAACAAGCTGCATTTTTTCGTCCTCTGTTTTCTTCTTCCTGAACTCTTATTTTAACAAAAAAACGGCTTGAAAGCAAAAAGACCGGCTGCCCAGGCAAACCGGTCTTACATTTTCAGCCTTCATAGCCCTGCGGGTGTCCCTTATGCCATTTCCAGGCCGTACTGATAACTTCATTGACAGTACTGCACTTAGGCACCCAGCCCAGCTCGTCCCTGATCTTCTCCGAAGAAGCGATCAGCACAGCCGGATCGCCGCTGCGGCGGCTTTCTTCCACCACAGTAAAGTCTATTCCCGTAATCTTTTTAGCAGCATCGATGATCTCGCGCACGCTGAAACCATTTTCACTGCCCAGATTATACACGCGGCTCGCTCCTCCAGCCAGCAGATGCTTGAGTGCCAAAACATGCGCCGTTGCCAGGTCGCAGACATGAACATAATCACGCACACAGGTACCGTCTGCAGTAGCATAATCAGTACCATAGATGGCAACCTGCCTGCGTACGCCCTGCGCAGTTTTTAAAACCAGCGGGATCAAATGCGATTCAGGATCATGGTCTTCGCCGATATCACGGCTCGGCGAAGCTCCTGCGGCGTTAAAATAACGCAGCGCCACATAACGCATCTCATAAGCCATATCATAATCAGCCAGCATTTTTTCGATCATCAGCTTCGTGCGGCCGTAAACATTAGTCGGGTTCAGACAGCTGTCCTCTTTAATGGGAACGCTCTCAGGCTCTCCGTATACTGCCGCCGTCGACGAAAAAACGATATAATCTACGCCGGCGCCTTTCATTGCTTCTAAAAGATGCAGCGACCCCTCCACATTATTAAAATAATACTTGGAAGGATTTTCCATCGATTCGCCGACCAGACTGCTGGCAGCAAAATGAATGACCGCGTCGATCTCAAACTGGGCCATGATATGCTTCAAAAAAGCAACATCATGGATATCGCCCTCCACCAGCTGCACCTCTTCAGGCACTGCCGCCGCATGGCCTGAGGAAAGATTATCGTAAACGATCGGTGTGAAACCGTTTTTCTGCAATTCTTCAACTACATGTGAACCAATATAACCGGCACCGCCGGTAACCAGAACATTCATCATTCAATCTCCTTAGTTCTTACTGACAATAGTCTGTAAATATGCTAAAAACTTATCCTTCAGATCAGGACGCTTCAGCGCCATTTCCACCGTCGCCTCCAAAAAGCCCTGTTTATCGCCGACATCATAACGACGTCCTTCAAAATTATAAGCATACATCTTCTGCAGTTTAGCCAGCTCCTTCAATGCGTCCGTCAGCTGTATCTCATTACCGCGTCCCGGCTTGGTAGCCTCCAGGATCGGGAACACCTCGGGATTGATGATATAACGCCCCAAAACAGCCAGCCGCGAAGGCGCTTCCTCAACGCCCGGTTTCTCGACCATATCTCTGACCGTAAAGGTGCGCGGTTCGGCCGTAGGCTCGGACGCTACGATACCATAAGACGATACCTTTTCCTGCGGCACCTCCTGTACGCCCAAAACACTGGCCCCGGTTTTATCATAAACATCCATCAGCTGTTTCAGCGCCGGTACTTCACCGTCTACTACATCGTCGCCCAAAAGCACCGCAAAAGGCTCATCGCCGATAAACTGCTTCGCGCATAAAATAGCATGCCCCAATCCGCGCGGCTCTTTCTGGCGGATATAGTGGATCCGGATATCAGAGATCTTTTTGACCATCTCCAGCTCCTGCGCTTTACCGCCGGCCGCAAGGTTCAATTCCAGTTCGATACTGCGGTCAAAATGATCCTCAATAGCACGTTTGCTGCGCCCGGTAATAATCAGAATATCTTCTATTCCCGAAGCAAGCGCTTCTTCAATAATATACTGGATCGTCGGCTTATCAACGATCGGCAGCATCTCCTTCGGTGTAGCTTTAGTAGCAGGCAGAAAACGCGTGCCTAATCCGGCCGCCGGAATAACAGCCTTGCGTACTTGTTTGATTGCAGTCATCTGTATCACTCTTTCTCCACTTGAACAGGAAATAAATTTTTAGATAAACACTTACCTTGATTGCCGCCAGCACCGATCAGACGCGGGCTCTGTCAGGCTTCTTCGCCGCCGATCAGTTCCAGCAGTTCCGCTGTTTTTTCAGCCAGCAGCTTTTTATCGCCTCTGGTCTCAACATTCAGACGCATCACCGGCTCTGTATTGGAAACACGCACATTGAAACGCCATTCGGCATAATCAATGCTCAGCCCGTCCAGCTTATCAACCTGACCGCCGGGCGCATATTCAGCCTCGATCGCCGCCAGTACGGCCGCTGAATCTTCAACCTTGCGGTTGATCTCGCCGCTGCAGGGAAATTTTTCCATCCGTGCTTCGACCAGCTCCGACAAAGTTTTACCGCTGGTGCATAACAGCTCCGCCACCAACATCCAGGGTATCATGCCGCTGTCACAGTAGGAAAAATCTTTAAAATAATGATGTGCCGACATTTCGCCGCCGTACAGCACCTCATTGGCACGCATACATTCCTTCATAAAGGCATGCCCGCTCTTGCAGCGCACAGCAACACCGCCAGCCGCATCCACAACCTCCTGCGTGTTCCAGGTCAGACGCGGGTCATACATGATCTTGGCGCCCGGCTGCTTGCGCAGAAATACCTCTGCCAGCAAACCGACTATATAATAGCCTTCAATAAATTCGGCTTTTTCATCAAACAAAAAGCAGCGGTCAAAATCGCCGTCCCAGGCCACGCCCAGATCAGCCTGATATTCGCGCACCAGTTTTGCCGTAGCCTCGCGATTTGGTACCAAAAGCGGATTAGGCACCCCGTTCGGGAAAGTCCCGTCAGGTATTTCATTGATCTTGATAAATTCAAAAGGCAGATATTTGGCCAGCTCGTTCAAGACCGGGCCGGCGCCGCCGTTCCCAGGGTTAGCCACTATCTTCAGCGGTTTCAGCGCCTTGATGTCGATATATCCCAGCAAATGCTCGATATATTCCGGCATGATATCATAACGTCTTACAGCACCCTCCGTCTTGCCCGGCACCTTGACATGAGGAAAATCCTTACTGTCGACCACCATATCAGCGATCTCCATCAGTCCCGTATCGGCCGAGATCGGTCTGGCTCCTCGGCGCACGAGCTTCATCCCGTTATACTCTGCCGGATTGTGACTGGCCGTTACCATGATCCCGCCGTCAGCGTCCAGATGTGCCGTCGCGAAATAAATCATCTCCGTACCGCACTGCCCGATATCGATCACATCACTGCCGCCGTGCCGCAGCCCTTCCGTCAAAGCATCGACCAGCTCGCGCCCGCTCAAGCGTATATCATGCCCGACTACAACTTTTTCAGCTGCAAACATCGCCGCAAAAACGCGCCCTACCCGATAAGCCATCTCCGCATTGACCTCTGTCGGCACAACGCCGCGCACATCATATGCTTTAAACGCTTTCTTAGTTAATTCCATATTTCTCCGCTCCCCTATATCTTTCTGCAATTATCTGAAAACATGATAATTATTACTTTCTACCTCCACAAAAAAACTCCTGCTTAAAAAGTTATTTTTAAGCAGGAGTGCGTTACATCGCATAATTATTTTCCCTTAAAATATCCTCGGCAAATTCACCCAGATACCAGCGCGCCACTGAAAAAAACGGCTGATAATTGCCATCTTCATCCGGCAGCAGGATACTTTCCGCCAGCAGCGGCAAAAACTCCTCCAGCACCGCTCCGCCAGCCAAAGCACTGTTTATCTCGTCCTCCAGTATCCTGATCAGCGCCAGTCTCATCCGCTGCAGCCGCGGCGCGTTCAGATTCAGCTCGCGGATCGTATTGCGCGCCTTGGCCTGCAGTTTTTTCGGACAGGAACTTTCGTCAACGATCATCTTACCGGTATGCTCCTGATAACGAAACAGCCTGACTGACGCCGGTATCTTCAGCGGGTTCAGTATCCGCTCGGAAATCGGTTTCCCGCCCTTTGGTACATCACAGCTCCGGTCATTCTTCCTGCTGGAATAACGCCATTCAGGGTCCGACACATAGGGCTGGCTGCCGCCATGGCAAACACCAAGCAGATTATGCCAGTCCAGGTGATAATTGTGTTTTTCAAGCTGTGTAGCTACTTTGGGGAAGAAATGCTCCACCCTGAAATCATCAACATTGTCCTCAAACTCAGCCAGCTTGATACTGATCTCACAATACGCGCATAAACCGTGCTGATCCTGCAGCAGCTGCTGCTTTACTTCGCGGTAGCCCCTGCGGTTGCGCCGGCGGAAATGCTCCCAGGTTTCGTCCGGGAACGCCTTCACATAACTGCGCAGGCGCTCGGGTGTAGCCGGAGATTTGTACACCCGTTTCATTTTTTCTTCCTCCTGAAAGACTTCATCCTGATTTCCGTATCAGCACGGACCAAAGCCGGTTCACACCCTTTAGACCATTCGTCCAGACGTTTGCGCAGCTCCCTGGCCTCGTCCGTATCCCATTTATCCTCGCTCACAAGCATCAGATACCTGTACAGATCCTTCACGATCGGCAATGCCTGCGGGCGCGTGTCGACATTCTGAATATCCTTGAGCAGCTGAAAGCTTTCAGCGCCTAAAGAAAAGGCAGGTTTATCGATATTGATCAGATTATTGTCCCAGCGCAGGATACGGATAGCCTCAGCCGGGACCGTGCTCAGAACCTGCGGACTGTGAGTCGTCACAATAAACTGTACGTTGGGAAACGCCTTCCGCACATCATACACTACCGCCTGCTGCCAGGAAGGATGCAAATGCATATCGACTTCGTCGATCAGTACGATGCCCGGCGTTTCAAGAGCCGCCATGGCTCCAAGGTCAGGGTTCAGCCGCACCATCCGGTACGCAAGATCTGCCGCCATACTGATCACGCTGCGGGTACCGTCACTCAAAGCCTCCAGCGGCAATACACCCATCGTTTCATGCATAATGATCAGATTTTGAAAAGCAAAGCTGTAATCTATATCCGTCCAGCCCATACTGCCGATACAGGTAATGATCGCCTGACGCACAGCCTTCAGCACTTCCGTATACGGATTCTTTTCATCCTTTTTGCCGCTCTCGGCCAGATAACGGTCAAATTCCATCGCGCTCATCGCCGCATATTTGAACCACTGCCCAAAAGTATTATATGATGACGAAGGCTCCATACAATCGACGTAGCCGCTGCCGCGCTCCAGACTGATATCCTTGCGCAGCTCGAACAGCTTATTATCCTTCCACATCCTGCTGGTACCATAATAAGCCATGACCGGCAAAATTATTTTACTGTCGTTGACCTCCCGCAGCGCCTTGACCATATGCCGCCCATACTCGCTCAAAGCCTTCGCATTCAGGATCGTCGTCCGCCCCCCGGCCGCCTTCAATTCTCTTTTCCAGGTGATCTTTTCGCCGTCAACAACGCCTTCTGCCCCGATCACAACGGGATACTGGCTTTTCATCCGCAGCACATGCTCCAAAGTCCTGCCTACAGTATCTTTGGTCTGGCGTACATCCGTATCACTGATCTGGTTGGCCTTAACACCGTCAAAGCACGCCAGATAAGGCCCTAAAGCTACAGCGACCGCATCTAGAATAGCTGTTTTGCCCTTACCGTTTTCAGCTACGATAACAGTCAGTTCTTTGTTGAAATCTATCTCAAAATTATCATAACAGCGGTAATTCTGCAAACATAAGCGACTGATATACATAGTACACCTCCAGAAGTATATTTTCTTTTATTATACCTTTTTTCAGTCGAATATGGAAATTTCTCTGCATTCTTTGTATAATAGATATATTATTTGAGAGTGAGAAGGTTTTAAAATGAATATTTTTCTCGTGATCGCTTTAGCAATGCTGCTGATCATAATCCTGCTGCGCCGCCACATCCCCATCGGTCCGGCGATCCTGGCAGGCGGCCTGCTGATCTGGGCTTTAGTAGCCCCTCAGTTCCATTATCTGGTCAGCGCCTTCACCACCACGCTTACCATGCAGCGCACCTACGACCTGATCCTGGCGCTCTATTTTGTCATGTGCCTGGAAATCGAGCTGCGTACCAGCGGCGCTTTAGACGGAATGATCCGCGCCCTGCAGCGCTTATTTGCCAGCGAAAAATTTACACTGGCCATTATGCCAGCTTTTCTCGGCCTGCTGCCTTCGCTGGGCGGCGCACGTTTTTCTGCGCCCATCGTCGAAGCAGCCAGCCGCAATACAGACCTTACCAAAGAACATAAAGCCGCCATCAATTTCTGGTTCCGGCATATCTTTGAATTTTCCAGTCCTATCATCCCCGGCATGATCATGGCCTGCAGCATCGCCGGCGTTGCCTTCAGCGACTTTATCGCCCACCTGTGCTGGCTGACCCTGCTGGCATTTGCCCTGGGCTGGCTGGTGCTCATCCGGCCGCTGGATATGCCCGCTAACAGCAATGTAGATGTCGATCCGGCCGAACGCCGTCAGGACATTATGAACCTGGTACTGTCGCTTTCCCCGGTCGTAATCAACTTCCTGCTGGTAGTTTTCTGCGACCTTAACGCCTCCACCGCTATGGCTCTGGTCACCTTCGCCATGATCCCGGTCCTGCGTATGACAAGCCGCGTCCTGAACATCAAAGAAGTTTTTACCGGCGCCTGCGACTGGAAAATGCTGATGAACGTTTTGTGCATTCTCTATTTTATCCAGATCCTGACCGATACCAACGTTCTGCATACCATCGTGGAAGATTTTAAAGCCTCGCCGCTGCCCGTACCTGTCATTATCGCCGCTATCTCCTTTATTATCGGCATCCTGACAGGTCTGTCACAGGGTCATGTAGCGATCGTTATGCCCATCGTAGCAGCCCTGTCGCCCGGCGACCTGAACCTGGCAGGCGTGGCCATGGCCTTCGGCGTAGCCGGACAAATGCTGACGCCGACCCATATGTGTTTTATCGTCACCCTGGATTATTTTAAAGCCGACTTCTTCAAGACCCTCAAACCGATGTTTATTTTAGAAGTCATGCTGCTGACAGTATTCAGCATCTATACCTGGCTCACCTGGTAACAGACCTTATCTATATAAAAAGGCCGGACTTAACAGTCCGGCCTTTTTTATTGGGTTTTATTGATTTTTATTTCTGGGCCGCCTTTACTTCCAGCGGTACAAAAACGAATTCGCTCAGCTTACCGTTTTTATCGAAACCATATACCGCGCGCACAGCCTGCTGCCTGCTGAAGCCTACAAGATACGTCAGGCGGTCGCCCTGGTCGAACCGCTCATAAACCGCAAAACGCACCGATTTCTGAATACCAAACTGTTCCTTCAGCTGCTTTTGCAAAGCGGCAAAATTAGCCGCCGTCATCTTCTCTGCCAGCTCCGGCACCATATCTACCTGCAGCTGCGTTACAGCCGCAGCATCGCCGCTGAGTACTGCCATAAACTTATCGGCCACCTTCTGCTGCCTGTTCAAGTCACTGCCATCTCCTGCCGCATAACACATACCACTCACCACCATCATCAGAGTTAATATCAATAATATTACTGTCTTTTTCATTACCATCCAACCCCCAACATTTATTCTTCTATTCTTCAGCCTCAGCTTGTTCAGACTGCTGGCTGTCAGCAGTTTCTTCTATATATTTTTCTTTCAGCTGCGTATAATCAGCAGCCAGTTTCTCATAGGCAACATCACGCTTTTCATTATCAGCCTGCAAACGCCTGTTATCCTGCTCCAAAGCCGCCAGACGCTCCAGCACCCTATTCAGTGTTTCCTGCTCAACGCCAGCAGCTTTGGCCGCTTCCTTCGCCTTGCGCTCTGCTTCCGGCAGCCTGTCCAGCGCAATGCTGATACCCATATTCATCATATGCTTGCTGCTGGTCGTCGATGCCCCGATACTCAGCATCGTCCGTTTGTCAGGGCGATAGAACCCGCCTACTGCCAGCGCCTGCTTGCCCTCATAACTGCCCATCGCCATTGCGAAATCCGCACGGCTGTTGGCGTTTTCAGGCTGCGGATGCAGACCTGCCAAAGCGGCGCTCAGTGCGCCCACTTCCTTGATCTCGACTCCCATACGGTTGACCCTGCCGTCCAGCTCTCGCATATCACTCTGCATACCTTCAATGGCGCTGCCTACTTCTATCGTGCTGCCGTCCTCGCGTTTCAAGGTCACTTCGCCGCTGCCGATCGTGGTGCCGCTGGTCTTGGTGACTTCTTTCTCGTTGCCGTCAGCGTCTTTTTCCGTAGTCGTCGTTGTTTTGCTGACGCTGATACTGTCGCCTGTCATCGTGGTCGTGCCGCTGGTGTCTTTAGTAACCTTTCCGTCTTTGTCAGTTACCTTATTGCTTGTGCTCAGCGTCATGCCTTTTTCATTCGTGCCGAAGCTGCTTTCCTTCACCGTCACATTGTCTTTGCTGTCGGTCGTGGTTTTGCTGGTCGTCACGCCGGTACCACCTGCCGAGGTATTATTGACGGTCTTGGTGCTTTCCTTACCGTCAGCCGAGGTTTTCTCAGCCGCCTGTGTCGTTCCGTTCACAGCACTGGTCTTAAAGTCATTAGTCACTGTATTCCCGTCGGCATCAGCACCGCTCAAATGGTTGTTTACGGCGTCAGTCTGGCTGATAGTACCTCCGGCTACAGTTACCTTATTACCGTCTACGTATAACTCGTCCGTATCTATCCTGCCGGTAGTCACCTTATTGCCCTGGATCGTAGTATCCAGCTGACTGCCTGTGCCGTAAACCGTATCACCGCTGTGGGTAAATTTGACGCCGTCTGCCGAGGTATTGCTGAAACCGTAGTCGCCAGCTTTGCTGCTCAGGTTGCCGTTAGGGGCAACGCTGAATTTGGCTGTGCTGGTATCGCTGCTGCTGCTGACGCCGATATACAGTCCTTTATCCGTAATAAAGCCGTCGGTGTCGTTGACGACCGAGCTGTTTTTACCAACGTGGATACCATCTTCATTGATCTTGACCTGATTCTTTTCGCCCTCGGCCACCAGAATACCGTCTTTACTGATAACTGTTTTATTCTTTTCACCATCAGCGACAACGATCGAATCGCTGGCATTGACTTTATTAGTGTCAATACCGTCAGTAGTGATACTGGTATTGCCTTCGATGTTAGTAGTATCCCTGTCAGGCTTGTGGATGCCGCTGGTATTGGCACTGCTGCCACCGCCGCCCGTACCGCCGCCTCCTGTGCCGTTGTCTTCCAGCGATTTTACCCGCTGATCCAGCCAGCCAACGTCCACTCCGTCCACTTTACCGCCGCTCAGGCTCACGCCGCCGATTTTACCATCACTGCCAAAAACAACGCCGTTGATACTGCTGACGCCTGTCACTGCGCCTGCGGCAAAATTTACGCCGCCGAGAGCAGCCGTCGCCGCTTCCAGGTTCGCTGTTTTCAAGCCGTCTTTAGTAAAACTGGTTGTGTCTTCGATTATTGTTTTGCCGCTGTTTTCTACAACGTCAGTGCGTTTGATGCCGCCCATGTCGGCGGTAGCCACGCCATCCTGTTCCAGGCTGTCCAGACGTTCCGACAATGCTTTGATACTGACGCCGCCTACACTCAAACCGTCAGTTGCGTTGCCGCTGATAGCGACGCCGTTCAGATTGTCCGCCGTTACCGAGCCTGTTACCAGACTGGTGTGATCGATATGCGTACCGTCAGCATCGGCATATAAAGCAATGCCGCCGGCCGCTTTTTTACCTACGTGGATACCGCTGGCATCTACTGTGACCTGCTTATCAGTGCCCTCACCGAAAATAATCGCGTCATCTGTGATTTGAGTATGGGTTTTAGCACCCTCATTGCCAATAACCACGCTGCCGCTGAACTTACTGCTTCCGGAAGCAGTATCATAACTCATCCCTGCCGTTTTGCCAGTCACTTCCTCCAGCCCGCTTTGAATATCTGTTACGGTCGCGCTGGTCGCCAGATCCTTCGTTGCTTCAACGATCTTCTCATTGATTTCGGTTTGCGTATACGCGTCAGCAATGCCGTAACCGGCCAGCGTAGTCGCTTTATCTGCCTTGCCGCTTTGCAGCTCCGTAACATCTTTTACCAGACCGCCATCAGCGTCACCAACTGTTGTTTTTAAAGTATCGACGTCACCTGCTTTAGCAAAGGCCGTATCCGCCGCTGCTTTGCTGTAAACGCTGTCGCTCTTAGCGTAATCAGCAAGTTTGGTGTCTACTGCTGTAGTAGTTGCGTAATCAGCGAACTTCGTATTCATATCTATAGTAGTCGTATAATCAGCCAGCGCTGTTTTAGCGGCATATTTATCAGAAAGTTTTTGGCTTCCTTCTACAAATTCACCTGCTTTTACCGTACCGCTGGCAGTTACGGCATTAGTAGTGATACCGCTGCTGCTGATCGCCGTATTGGTTTCGATAGTAGTCGTTGCCGTATCCTGATTCCGGGCGATGCCTTTGGTATTATCGGTAACTACATCACCATTGCTCAGCGCCGTCAGGTCGATGCCGCCTACCATTACTTTCGATTCGTCTTTTTTGATCTCTATACCGTTGACAGTTTTAGCCGTTAAAGCGCCGTCACTGCCAAAGCCGAAGCCTGTCGCGCCGACTTTAAACTCTCCTGCCGTCAGTACAGTCGCCGTCACGCCGCCAGTAAAGGTGGTAGTATTCTTGCCAGCGTCATAACTCATACCTGTAGCGGCTGTTTCCAAGGCTGCCGCTCTATTGCTCAACGCCGTATCCGCTGCCTGATAAGCAGTATCCAAAGCACTGACCGTCGTATTGGTCGCGTTCAGCTGCTTGCCTGTTACAGCTTCCGTACTGACAGCACTCAAAGCCGCGTCCGTCAGTCCGCTCACTTTGCCGCCGCTCACTGTTACAGCTCCTACAGTTACTTTACTGGCCGTCAGTCCTGCTGTCGTCAGTTTATTATTACCGTCTACCGTCAGACTGCCATTATTCAAACTGCTGCTGCCCACTGCAAAACCTGTATTCTGCACTGTAGCTGCGCCCACCGTCAGCTTGCCGTTTTCCAGCGTTGTAGCTGTCGCACCGCTGACCGTTGCTTTATTCGTTGTTATACCGCTGCTGCTGATCTTGGTGTTTGTTTCGATAGTAGTCGTTGCCGTATCCTGATTCCGGTCGATACCTTTGGTATTATCAGTAACTACATCACCATTGCTCAGCGCCGTCAGGTCGATGCCGCCTACCATTACTTTCGATTCGTCTTTTTTGATCTCTATACCGTTGACAGTTTTAGCCGTTAAAGCGCCGTCACTGCCAAAGCCGAAGCCTGTCGCGCCGACTTTAAACTCTCCTGCCGTCAGTACAGTCGCCGTCACGCCGCCAGTAAAGGTGGTAGTATTCTTGCCAGCGTCATAACTCATACCTGTAGCGGCTGTTTCCAAGGCTGCCGCTCTATTGCTCAACGCCGTATCTGCTGCCTGATAAGCGCTTTCAAGCGCTGTTTTAGCTGTGCCGATATCTGCCGTTACCTGCGTTTTAGTTGCCATATCGGCAGTTGCCGCAGTTATTTTTTCATCAGCAGCAGTCTTTGTATAAGCGTCGGTAATGCCGTAACCTGTAAGCGTGGTCGCTTTATCTGCCTTTTTTCCTATCGCTGTATCAGTTTCAGTCTTTGTATAAGCGTCGGCAATACCGTAACCTGTAAGCGTAGTCGCTTTATCTGCCTTTTTTCCTATCGCTGTATCAGTTTCAGTCTTTGTATAGGCATCGGCAATACCGTAACCTGTAAGCGTGGTCGCTTTATCTGCCTTTTTTCCTACCGCTGTATCAGTTTCGGTCTTTGTATAGGCATCGGTAATGCCATAGCCTGTAAGTGTAGTCGCCGCATCCGCTTTGCCTGCAACGTCAGTCTGCATTTTCGTTACGTCGACGCCGCCAACTTTATAGTGACTGTCGGCGCCTTTTTCCAGCGTCACACCATTAAAGCTGTTACTGGTGATAGCCGCTCCGTTTACTTTGCCGTCCGTACTAAGCGTTACACCATTAAAACCAGTACCTGTTATCGTCGCTCCGTTGACAGTTTTGGCAGTCACAGCGCCGTCTTTAGCAACTGCAAAGCCCGTACTGCTGAACGGCGTATCAGTTTTGCCGATCACTGCATTGCCGCCCACGGTCAGCCCCGTGCTGGCATCCGTGCCGCTGACGGTTACACCGTCGATACCTGTAACGCCTGTCAAAGCACCGTGCATTTCAATATCGGCAACATTTACCAGACTGCGGAACAGATCCCTAACGTAGGTATCTGTTCCGCCATCGCCATATTTATCGCCAGCCTTATGTCCGAAGGATACCTGATTCTCTGCCGAGGTACTGCTGTCATCACCTAGCGCTACGCTGAACTCATGTACAGCGTAACTGTTACCACCTATCGCCACAACCTCATCGCCGATAGCACGTGCGGAGAAACCAATAGCCGTAGGATACATAGCCATATTACTCATTGCCTCAGCTCCATATCCAATAGCTACAGACCCGTCACCAGCTAACTTTATGTTATTGCCTATACCTACAGCATCTATGGCGCTATTATCAATGTTCAAACCGATCATAACACTGGTATCTCCATAGAAACTAGTACCAGAAGCAAGTGTGCCAATAAGCAAACCACCATCATTATTCATGCTGTCTTTGGCAAAAATCACTCCATTGATGCTGGTGACGCCGTTCAACTCGCCTTTGCCATTGCTTTCGTAAAGGCCAGAAGTTGCATTTTCCTTCCACTCGCCGCCCAGGCTGATGTTGCCGTGCATATCGATGTCGGCAACATTTATCAGACTGCGGAACATGTCGTCACTGTAGTCACTGCCATCTGCATAGTTGGTATCGCCAACCTTATGACCGAAGGATACCTTATCATCATCTCCTGATGCTACAGAACTTTTAGCACCAATAGCAACACTGTTGCGGCCATCTGTTCCCGCAGCATACCCCAAAACAGTACCATCAGCCCCGCCATAACTACCGTTACCAATTGCTACAACATTAGAATTATCTGTGCTTGATCCATAACCGATAACGACACTATCATAAGCATCTGCCCAACCGCTGATTATTACATTGTGGTCTCCACTAGCCCTAGCGTTCAGAGAAATACTTCCTACACCACCGGCTGCAGCCGCGTTACCATTAGAGTCAAAACCGATAGCAAGCGAGCCATTGCCACCAGCATATGCGCCATTACCTATGGCAATGGCATTTTTATAAATTGTTGTTACTGACGAGTAAGAAGACTTAAAATCAGCCCCGGTGCCAATAGCAAGGCTTTTGTTAGTCACATCTTCGTTCATAGGTACAAGAACATTGCCGTTGATAGTACTAATGCCTGTCAAAGCGCCGTTTTTCATGTCGATCTTATTTACCCCTGTCAGCGCACCTGCCATATCGATATCGCTGATGCCAGCCAGACTGCGGCGATCCGTCCAGGTGACTACTTCCGCTCCATCGACGGTTTTAACTTCGCCTGTACCAAAGGCTACCTGATAGGCAGCTGTTGTAGCACTATTTGCACCGACAGCAATACTACTTTCAAATGTTGATTCTGCATTGTAACCAAGGGCGATAGTTAGATCATTGTTCGTATGCGCTTCCATACCAATAGCAATGCCGCTTCCGTACGTTTTCACTCCCGTCCCTACGTTAGCAAGAGCACCTATAGCGATACCACCCGTAACCTCAGCTTTCGCTTCCGCACCAACAGCAATAGAATACCACTCTGTAGACTTCGCACTATAACCAAAAGCAACGGTATTAGAGTGTCCAGCTAAAGCGCCGGCACCAAAAGCACTGCCATATTGCTCTGAAGCTTCCGCACCGGTACCAAAAACACTGCCATACTCACCAGACTCAGCACCAGCACCAAAAACACTGGCTGACTCACCCCAGCTTTTAGCCGCAGCGCCAAAAACGCTGCTATTACCATTTGAATCGACGTGTATGTCAAGACCTATGGCAGCATTGTTTTTAGAGCTTTTATCAAAGCTACCGCCATCTTGTATGGTTCCAATAAAGAAATTATTATTGACTTTATCAACAACAAGCTCTGAACCGTTGATACCGGTTACCCCTGTCAGCGCGCCTTCCATATCGATATTAGCAATACCCTCTAAACTGCGGCGGGTAGTCCAAGTGCTACCGCCATTTTCAGTGACGCCAAAACTTACCATATTGTCAGCCGTCGCATTAGAACTAAATCCAATCGCAACACTATCTTTAAATCCAGCTCTGGCATACATCCCCAGCGCACTACTATTCTCAGCCGTCGCACTTGCACTAGCACCTATTGCCGTGCTATATTGACCGCCAGCGTTAGCATCAGACCCAAGAGCAACAGTACCTGTACCTTGAGATTTAGCATCATATCCCAAAAGCAAATCATGAGTATCTGCGTAAAATTTTGCATCGTTGATACCGGTTACCCCTGTCAGCGCGCCATCAACAGCCATATCAGCCAGCGGCATGACGCCGTAGTCGCTGCCTGCGGCCGAGCGCGTACTGTAGCCGATGACCGGCACAACGACAGTTTCTTCTTCCCCGGCGTCCGCTTCACCGCCAGTTTCGCTGTCCGCTGCTTTTGCGTCCTTTGCGTCCTTTGTTTCTTTTGCTTCCCCGGCCGCCGACGTTTTCGTCTGCACTGGCGCTTCCGCCGCCCACAGCGGCGGCGCAGACCACATCTGCACACTGATCGCCAGCAGTACTGCCGCCACCAGTCTTTTGGCACGTATCTCCCTTTTACTCACTTCGTCCATCTCCCTTATTCATCGCTTTTACCTTTTTAAACCGGACGCGCTTTTGCGGGGCTGCAGTATTTGCAGCAGCAGGCGCACTTCTTCCAGCGAATAGCTTGCTTCTTCTTCCTCAACCGCTTCCATTTCCGGCTCGTCCCTGTTTTCGCCCCAGGCCACCGCCGCTTTTGTGTCCAGCAGTACTTCCAGAGCGCACCCCAGCGTATTGGCGATACGCAGCAGCAGCTTCATGCTGATCCGGGCATGGTCATGCTCAAGATTGCACAGGTGCGTCTGGCTGATGCCGATGCGAGCCGCCAGGTCCTGCTGGGTTATATGGCAGACGCTGCGCAGGTATTTGACGTTGCCGCCGATCTGACGCAGGCATTTTTCGTCGTACATGTTCCACCCCCCTGTATTTTATACAAGCAAATAAAAAGCACTTAAAAATATAGTTTTAAATTATCAGAGCAAATATTTTAAAACTATATTTTTATTTTTTTGA
>OHNZ01000700.1_pt1 | contig 14018 bp, 9 predicted proteins | sample 1569761 | NCBI WGS metagenome assembly OHNZ01 (sample SAMEA3879562, study PRJEB24766) | human gut metagenome | biome: human-associated habitat; feature: feces | place: USA | collected 1985/1987
TAGTGCTCCCTTTTGCGGATCTCCTGCTGAATACCAGCTTTAGCACAGTTTCTTTTGAATCTGCGTAAAGCGCTATCTAACGTCTCGTTTTCTTTAACGATTACATTTGACATAGTCTCACACCTAACCTCCCCTCCAGCCTGGTATTGTGCATCATACGACTGTTCGGGTATTTTTATTGCACTACAAAGAATTATAACATATTTTTCGGAAACGTCAACTGATTTTTTCCATTTTTTTAAGAAAGTTGTCCTTCCAGTGCTTCTGCTGCTTTTTTCAGTGCTTCCTGGATTCCTGCCGGGTTCTTTCCACCAGCCTGCGCCATATTCGGGCGACCGCCGCCGCCACCGCCAACAAGACCTGCAATGGCTTTTACAAGGTTACCTGCATGAGCGCCCTGTTTCATTGCCGCATCTGTCGCAGTTACCATCAGGCTGACTTTTCCATCATTTCCGGAAGCCAGAACAACAACACCTTCTCCGAGTTTTTCTTTGAGCTGATCTCCAAGATCACGAAGCCCGTTCATATCGACTCCATCCACCTCTGCTGCGAGAAGTTTCACACCTTTGATCTCCTGTACCTGATCCATGACATCTCCCATGGCATCCTGTGCCAGTTTGCTCTTCAAGCTTTCCACTTCACTGTGCAGCGCCTTGTTTTCTGCTGTCAGATGCGCAATCTTCTCAGCCAGATTATCTGGTGTCGCTTTCAGTACTTTTGCAGCTTCATTCAGTTTCTTTTCCAGATTTTCATAGTAACGGATCAATCCCTTGGATGTCAGTGCCTCGATTCTTCTCACACCGGCAGCAACTCCCGATTCAGAAAGAATCTTGAACGCCATGATCTCATTTGTATTCTTTACGTGAGTTCCTCCACAGAATTCAATAGAGTAGTCTCCCATATTGACAACTCGCACCACGTCTCCGTATTTTTCACCAAACAGAGCCTGTGCTCCTGTCTTTCTTGCCTCTTCGATCGGCATGTTTTCTACTTTTACAGGAAGTCCTGCCACAATCTGCTCATTCACGATTTCTTCCACTTTCTGCAGTTCTTCCGCTGTCATGGCAGAGAAATGAGAAAAGTCGAAGCGAAGTCTGTCTTCGTTCACGCTGGATCCTGCCTGCTCTACGTGTGTTCCAAGAACGGTTCTCAACGCTTTCTGAAGCAGGTGTGTCGCACTGTGGTTTCTTGCAGACAATGCACGTTTTTCAGCATTTACACACAATTCTGCCTGATCCCCTGTTTTGATCATTCCTTTGACAACAACTCCTACATGACCGATCTTTCCACCTAAAAGTTTTACTGTATCTTCTACTTTGAATTCACCTTCTGCTGTACGGATGATTCCTGTGTCTGCCTCCTGTCCTCCGCTTGTCGCATAGAACGGAGTCTCTTCTGCAAATACAGTACCTCTCTGTCCGTCAGAAAGCGCTTCTACGATTTCTGTGTCAGAAGTCAGAACCGTAATCGGAGACTTCCATGCCAGATTCTCATAGCCTACAAATGTACTTGTGATACTTGGATCAATGGATTCGTAAACCGTCACGTCCGCTCCCATATAGTTCGTCTCTCCGCGGGCTGCACGGGCAGTCTTTCTCTGAACTTCCATGGATGCGTGGAATCCCTCTTCATCCACCTGCATTCCTTTTTCTTCCAGGATCTCTTTTGTCAGATCGATCGGGAATCCATATGTGTCATACAGCTTGAACGCATCTGCGCCAGACAGAGTTGTTGTCTGCTCTGCTTCCATTTTCGCTGTCATTTCCGCAAGAATACCAAGTCCCTGATCGATCGTCTTGTTAAACTGATCTTCCTCTTTTGCAATGACTTTTAAAATAAAGTCTTTCTTTTCTTCCAGTTCCGGATATCCGTCTTTTGATCCTTCGATGACGGTCTGTGCCAGTTCCGGAATAAAGCTTCCCTCGATTCCGAGCAGTCTTCCGTGGCGGCATGCACGTCTTAACAAACGGCGGAGCACATATCCTCTTCCTTCATTGGACGGCATAATTCCATCAGAAATCATAAAGGTCACAGAACGTGTATGGTCTGTGATGACACGGATGGAAATATCAGCCTGTGCATCTTTTCCATACTCTGTATCAGCAAGACGGCAAATGTGATCACGCAGTGCCTTGAGTGTATCCACATCAAAGATCGAATCCACATCCTGTACAACAGATGCCAGACGTTCCAGTCCCATTCCGGTATCAATATTTTTCTGCTCCAGTTCGGAATAATGTCCATGTCCGTCATTATCAAACTGTGTAAATACGTTGTTCCAGATTTCCATATAACGGTCGCATTCACAACCTACCGTACAATCCGGGCTGCCGCATCCGTATTTTTCCCCTCTGTCATAATAGATCTCGGAACAAGGACCGCATGGGCCGGAACCATGCTCCCAGAAATTGTCTGCTTTTCCAAAACGGAAAATACGCTCTGCCGGGATCCCCATTTTCTTATTCCAGATTTCGAATGCCTCTTCATCTTCTTCGTATATGGACGGATACAATCTGTCTGGATCCAGACCTACTACCTCTGTCAAAAATTCCCAGGACCATTCGATTGCTTCATTCTTAAAGTAATCTCCAAACGAGAAGTTTCCAAGCATCTCAAAGAATGTACCATGACGTGCTGTCTTTCCTACATTCTCGATATCTCCTGTACGGATACATTTCTGGCAGGTTGTCACTCTGCGTCTCGGCGGGATCTCCTGTCCTGTAAAATATGGTTTTAACGGAGCCATCCCCGAGTTAATCAGAAGAAGACTCTTATCATTGTGTGGCACCAAAGAAAAACTCTTCATTGCCAGATGTCCCTTGCTTTCAAAGAACTCCAAAAACATTTTTCTTAATTGGTTTACTCCATATGGCTGCATACCTTATCCTCCGGTTTCATTCGCTAATCTCACAAAAAGGGGCTGCCGCAAGACATTCGTTTTGCAGCAGACCCACGTCTAATTTATCATACCACAGCTTATTTTTTTTGTAAATCCTATTCTAGCTCAATTTCTTCCAGCTCTTTCGGCGGAATCGGCGTAGTTGAATTCTTTACATAAGCTGCCAGATCCTTTTTCGCCTTCAATACCGGAATATTCGTTCCTGCTCCTGCAATACATCCTCCGGGACATCCCATCCCCTCAATCAGGCAGCCGTTAAGTCTTCCGGCTTTGGCAAGCGTCAGTGTCTTTTTGCACTCGGCAAGCCCTTCTGCATGCTCAATGCTGACTTCCACATCCGGATAGTATTCATTGATACACTTTTCAATCGCTTCTGCTACTCCGCCTGCACAGGCATATCCTCTTCCGGCACCTGTCGCATCGTGGAAAGAGGACTCTGCTTCATACTGGGAAAGATCAATCTCTTTGGCATCAAACATCGCCTGCAGTTCTTCAAAAGTAACTACAAAATCCACATCACTTCGAACACTTCTTCTGGAAGCCTCCAGCTTTTTCGCCGCACATGGTCCGATAAAGACTACTTTGGCATTCGGATGCTCTTTTTTGATACTTCTCGCTGTTGCCACCATTGGTGTCAGTTCCTGTGAAATCTGATCGATCAGATCCGGGAAGAATTTCTTCGCCAGCATTGCCCAGGAAGGACAGCAGGAAGTCAGAAGGAACGGCAGCTCTCCGGTCACGACTTTTTCTACATAATGATGCGCCTCGGCAACTGCACCGATATCTGCTCCCAGCGCCACCTCATGCACGCCTTTGAATCCCAATTCAATCAATGCCGCCTTGATATTTCTTGGATTAATATTCTCTCCAAACTGCCCGACAAATGCCGGTGCAATCTCCGCAATGATCTCGCTTCCCTCTTCCTGTAGTGCTCTTGTGAGCTGGAAAATCTGGGACTTATCCGAAATCGCTCCAAACGGACAACTCACCATACACATTCCGCAGGACACACATTTTTCTGTGTCAATATAGGCACGGCCGTATTTGTCAGAAACAATCGCTCCCACACCACAGGCATTTTTACATGGGCGCTCTTTTTTCGCGATCGCATCATACGGACAGACTGCCTTACATTTTCCGCATTTGATGCATTTTTCCTGATCAATATAGGATTTTCCGTTGACCATGGAAATGGCACCCTTCGGACAGACCTCACTGCACGGATGTGCAAGACACCCCTTGCACATATTGCTGACTTCATATTTGTTCTCCTCACAGCTTTCACAGGCAGACGGAATCACCTGCATCAGCGGCGGCTCATAATATTTTTCGGAAATATTACTTTCCTGCACTCCCGCCGTCAGATGTACCGGCTTGTCTTCCGGGCGCAGGGAAAGTCCCATCGCAAGACGAAGTCGCTCCCGAACGATCGCACGGGAACGATACGTACTCTCTCTGTACTTTACCGTATCATCATTGACAATCTCATACGGAATGGCTTCCATATCTTCCAGCAGGGTCTCTGAATTTGCTTCAAATCCAAGCTTTGCCACTTCCTTGAACACACGTCTGCGAATTGCTCTCACCTGGGTATCCAGGCCTCTCATATTGGACATTTTGATTTCCTCCTTTGTCTGTGACTTTTTATTGCTGCAGCAGTCCTTGTGCGTAATACACGGACTGCATTGCATCTTTTCCATAAAAATCTGCACCGATCATATCTGCATATTCCTGATTTAGGACAGCGCCTCCTACCATTACTTTGCACCACGGTGCTTTTTCTCTGAGCTGGCGGATCGTCTCCTCCATACTGACAACAGTCGTGGTCATCAGCGCACTCAATCCCACAAGCTGAATCTGCTGTGCAACAACAGCATCTACAATGGTCTCCGGCGGCACATCTTTTCCAAGATCCACTACCTCAAAACTGTAATTCTCCAGAAGAACTTTTACAATATTCTTGCCAATATCGTGAATATCGCCTTTGACTGTCGCAAGCACGATTTTTTCTTTTTTCTCCTGCACGTCTCCACTGTTCTCCAGCCCTTCTTTTAAAACTGCAAATGCTGTTTTTGCAGCCTCTGCGCTCATCAGAAGCTGAGGCAAAAAGACCGTTCCTTTTTCAAATCCCTTTCCCACGGTATCCAGCGCGGGAATCAAGTGTTCATTGATGATATCCAACGGCTTTTTCTCCTGCATCAGCACATTTGTAATCTGATGTGCTTCCTCTTTTAAGCCTTTTTCAATCGCAGCCTGCAGTGTCATCATCCCCCCTGCTGTCTGCCCTGCGCCGGTTGTAATACTTCCGGGCGCAGAAGCGAACTCTACATTAGCACTTCCGTAGCGTCCAATGTAATTTTCACAGTTCGGATCCAGATTCATCAGTACATGATACGCATAATAGGAACGCATCATATCTTCCGATGCAGGATTGATGATGCCGGCGCTTAATCCCTGGAACATGGCCATCGTATAAAAATTCGCATTGATGATCGGTCTTCCCGGCAGTCCAAATGAAATATTGGAAACACCAAGAACCGTATTCACACCAAGATCATACCGGACTCTGTGCAGTGCTTCCAGAGTAATCTTTGCCCCTTCCGGTTCTGAGCTGACGGTCATGGCAAGTACATCGATCACAAGATCTTTCTTGTCAATGCCATACTTTGCCGCCTCACGGATGATCTTCTCTGCGATTGCCACACGGCCGTCTGCCGTTTCTGGAATCCCGTCTTCATCCAGCGTCAGACCGATCACTACACCGCCGTATTTTTGGATCAGCGGGAATACCGCATCCATGGATTCCTGTTTTCCACTGACTGAATTCACCATCGGTTTTCCATTGTAGATCCGCATTGCCTGTTCCATCGCCTGAATATCCACGGTATCGATCTGCAGCGGAAGACTGGTCACACTCTGAAGCTCTGTAATGACTTCTTTCATCATCGATACTTCATCAATATCCGGCAATCCTACATTCACATCCAGAATATGCGCTCCATTATCCTGCTGCATGATCCCTTCTTTGAGGATATAATCCAGATCATGATCTTTGAGCGCCTGTTTGAACTTCTTCTTTCCCGTCGGATTGATCCGTTCTCCGATGATCCTGGATCCCCTACCAAGCATCACTGCCTGTCCGTAAGAAGATACGATCGTATGAACTTTTTTCTCCGGTGTTTTGATCAAAAGATCCTTACACTGTGCGATCATTGCCCGGATGTGATCCGGTGTCGTACCACAGCATCCGCCGATCACACAGGCTCCTGTTTCTACGATCATTTCCATCGTCTTTGCAAACTGCTCCGGCTCTACATCATAATAAGTCTCACCATCTCGCTGTTTCGGAAGTCCTGCATTTGGCTTGACAATCACCGGAAGAGACGTATATTCCAAAATCTCATGCAGGATCGGCATCATCTGCTCAGGTCCCATCCCGCAGTTGATCCCCAGTGCATCCACGCGCAGTCCTTCCAGAAGTGCAACTACAGAAGGTACATCCGCTCCGGTGAGCAGCTTTCCTCTCTCATCAAAAATAGTCGTCACAAACACCGGAAGGGTTGTATTCTCTTTCGCTGCAAGTACCGCTGCCTTCAATTCATAGGTGTCACTCATCGTCTCGATATGGATCAGATCTGCTCCGGCCTGTTCTCCATAGATCATCACTTCCTTGAAAGCTTCATAAGCGGTCTCAAATTCCAGATCCCCCATGGGCTTTAACAGCTTTCCGGTAGGGCCGATATCCAACGCGGTATACACTTCCCGGTTGTCTCTCACCCCCTGTTTCGCCGCTTCCTTCACATGAGAAACCGCAGAGAAAATAATCTCTTTTAAGGAACAGCTCTCATCGTGAAACTTCAACGCATTTGCTCCGAATGTATTGGTCAGGACAATATCACTTCCGGCTTCAAAATAACTGCGGTGAATCTGACGCACTGCCTCTGCATGCGTCAGATTCCAAGTCTCCGGCAATTCTCCGGGAAGAAGCCCCTTTGCCTGAAGCAAGGTTCCCATCCCACCGTCAAAAAATAAAAGTTCTTTTCCCAAGCGTTCTAAAATCATATCGTATCCCTTCTATATTCACAGTCCTTTTTTTCACAAATCTCGCAGCCCTGTATCGGACACCGCTCTTTGATACGGCTCATTCCGATCACTGCTGTCACCGATTTTGTCGGAGTCATCATAAAACTGTCCGTCATGGTCAGTCCGATCGTTTTTGCGCAGTCTAACATCTGCATCAACGGCTTCTGATACTGAATATCAAAATCTCCATATCCCGGACTGAACCTCGGACGCAGATACCAGCCTTCTTTTTCCTGCTGCTTCGCAATTTCTCTCTGACACGCATCACAGTATTCCTCCAGCATGGCCGCTGCGCAGGCCTGAAGCACCACTGCTTTTGCCATGTCTGTCAGAGATGCCCGCGTAATCAGCCGGTCTGCTCCTGTTCCCAGTGTCGCTCCAAAGAGAATCAGCTTCTCACATTGTTTTAAATTTCTGCCCAGACTTCTGCTCTTCATCCGGATATTTCCAATCTGAAAGCACTCCTCGCTCTGATGCTGTAAATCAAAAATACGGCAGATGGATTTTGGACTTACTGCAGATCTCAGACCCTCAAAAGAGTCTTTGATCAAAGCAAGTGTCTGTTCATCTACCGCATTCCTTCCATAGCCCAGATAACGGATAGCTTCTTTTGTCATTCTATCCATTACTCCGTCTCCTAACACTGAATGATTTCTGAAATATTATGCATGATAGCTGCTGCCACTTCCGGTCTGTTCATCGAATAAATGTGGATATTCTTCACTCCGTTTGCCAGCAGGTCAATGATCTGGTCGGTAGCGTATGCAATTCCTGCCTGTTCCATCGCCTTCGGCGAATCCCCGAACCGATCCAGGATTGCCTGAAATCTCCTTGGAAATACGGTTCCGGACAACTCACAGCTTCGTTTCATCTGTCTTGCGCTTGTGATCGGCATGATCCCCGGCAATACCGGAACAGTGATTCCTGCTTCACGAATACGGTACAGGAAATTATAGTGGATATCATTGTCAAAAAACATCTGTGTTGTCAGAAAATCCACACCACTGTCTACCTTTTGTTTCAGATACTTGATATCATCTTCTTTATGCTCATTCTCCACATGCCCTTCCGGATAACACGCAGCTCCGATACAGAAATCTCCATGTTTGCGGATCTCTTCTACGAGTTGACAGGCATAATGAAAACGATCCTCGCTCGGAAATACCATATCTTCTGAAATATCACCCCGCAATGCCAGAATGTTCTCAATCCCCTGTTCTTTCAGGCTGGCAATAACGCTGCGCACCTCATCTTTTGTGGAAGAAGCACACGTCAGATGTGCCAGGCTTTCTACGTGCAGATCATGTTTGATATAGGATGCGATCTTTGCTGTGTTTTTGCTGGTACCGCCGCCTGCCCCGTAAGTCACACTGATAAATTCCGGCTTTAAGCCTGCCATTTCTTCTGCTGCCCGAATTACTTTGTCATATCCCGCATCTGTCTTTGGCGGAAAAATCTCAAAGGAAATATGTATCCCGTCTTCTCTGAGTCTGTCAATAATCTTCATGCATTTTTCTCCTGTGTATATTTTGTCTATTCTCCAATAAGCTCTTTGTACAATGTCTCGTACTGTTTTGCAGAATTCTTCCATGAGAAATCCTGTTCCATCGCACGCTCTACAATCTTATTCCAGTCCCGCTTTTTGTCATAATAAATATGCTCTGCATACCGGATCGTGCCAAGCATCTCATGCGCGTTGTAATTGGAAAAGCTGAATCCCGTACCTGTCTTCTCGAACTCATTGTAAGGCTCTACCGTATCCTTGAGCCCGCCTGTCTCACGCACGATCGGAAGCGTGCCGTAACGCAGACTCATCAGCTGGCTCAATCCACATGGTTCAAACAGAGACGGCATCAGAAATGCATCTGCAGATGCATAGATCTTATGCGACATATCCTCTGAATAGAAAATATTGGCCGATACTTTATTCGAATATTTCCATGCAAAATGGCGGAACATATTCTCATATTTTGCTTCCCCGGTTCCCAGTACTACAATCTGTACTGCATCCTGGCAGAGCTCATCCATCACATAATCAATCAGATCAAATCCCTTCTGATCGGTCAGTCTGGACACAATACCGAGCATCATCACCTTCGGATCCTTGTCCAGTCCAAGCTCCTCCTGCAGAGACAGCTTGTTGGAAACCTTGTTCTTGCGGAATGTATCGACCGTAAAACGTTTTGCGATCCGTGTATCCTTAAATGGACAGTACTCATCATAATCCAGTCCATTTACAATTCCACAAAGGTCATTGGATCTTGCACTCATCAGACCATCGAGACCTTCTCCAAAAAACGGTGTCTTGATCTCCTGCGCGTATGTCTGACTTACCGTTGTCACTTTATCCGCATAGACGATACCGCCTTTTAACAGATTGGCATCCCGGTATGCCTCCAGCTTATCCGGAGCAAAGTAATACTCCGGAAGCCCTGTGATCTGACGTACAGTGCTGGTGTCCCACACGCCCTGGAATTTCAGATTGTGGATCGTCATGACACTCTTGATTCCTCTGTAATATTCACCCAGAAATCTAAAATTGTCCAGATAAACCGGAATCAAGCCTGTCTGCCAGTCGTGACAATGGATCAGCTCCGGACGGAAGTCGATCACCGGCAGGATACTCAGCACAGCCTTTGAGAAAAAGGCGAATTTCTCGATATTCCATCTCGGATCTCCGTCATACGGTGCAAATCCATTAAAATAATACTCGTTATCAATAAAATAAAATGTGATCCCGTCCTGCACATATTTCAGAATTCCTACATAACGGTCTTCTCCCGCCAGATTCATATAAAAATGATCCATATATTCCAGCTGGTCCTTCCATTTCTGGTTCATACAGGAATACTTCGGAAGTACCACCCGCACATCGTATTTCTTTTTGTCAAAATATTTTGGAAGTGAACCGACAACATCTGCCAGTCCTCCTGTTTTGATAAATGGCACACATTCTGAAGCTGCAAATAAAATGTTCTTCATAGCTTTCCCTCCCATTTCCCTCCGTTTTACTAAGCCAGTATTTTTCTACATTATACTCCATTTCCCGAAGATTGCAAAGGTTTCTGTGTGGTTTATCTGTGTTTGTATTCCAACTGGATCGTATCTGCGATCAATGCCACGAATTCTGAGTTGGTCGGTTTCCCCTTTCCGGTACTGACCGTATAACCGAACAGCTCATCCAGTGTATCCAGTTTTCCACGATTCCATGCCACCTCGATCGCATGACGGATTGCCCGCTCCACGCGGCTGGATGTCGTCTGATACCGTTTTGCTACGGTTGGATACAGCACCTTTGTGATCGCATTTAACACATCCATATCCTGCACTGCCATGATGATCGAATCCCGCAGATAATGATACCCCTTAATATGTGCCGGAATTCCGATCTCATGGAGCAGGTTTGTCACTCTGTTCTCCAAATCCCCTTCTCTGATGTATGGAACCTGTGATGACAGTTCATCATTCCTCTTTTCGCAGCTTCTCACTGGTCTTCTGACTGTTTTTATCCGATTTAACAGCATTTCGTTGTTAAACGGCTTCATGATATAGTAATTTGCGCCTCGATTGAATGCATCTTCTGTAATCCGCTCCTGGCCGACTGCTGTCACTACGATAAAGTCCGGACGCTTCTGTACATTTTTATCCTGATTGATCTTCTCCATCACAGTCAGACCATCCATTTTCGGCATGATCAGGTCCAATAATACGACATCCGGCTGCTTATTTCGGATGATCTGACACATTTCTTCCCCATTTTTTGCTTTTCCTACAACATGAAGTTCTTTGTCCATGTTGATGATTTCCTCCAGAAGATCCAAAATCCGCTCATTATCGTCAGCAATCGCCACGTTTACCTGTTCCATAGTTCCTCTCCCTCTGTTCACTGCCTGAACTTTTAAACGCCACGCTTTTCATTATATCTGCCCTATCTGCCAAAATGCAAGAAAATCAGGGAGACCTTATTCGACAAAACTAGGCAGAAAGATTCGACAACATATTATCAATAAAAATACCGTAGCCTTTTGCCGAATCCTGTACAAACACATGCGTAACCGCTCCGATCAGCTTTCCGTTCTGTAAAATCGGGCTTCCGCTCATCCCCTGTATGATGCCGCCGGTCGCATCAAGCAGTCTCTGATCTGTGATCTCGATCACCAGCCCTTTGTTGATTTCCTGTCCGGAATCGTCGATATCTGTCACCAAAATGTCGTAATTTTCTACTTCTCCGTTAACATAACAGCGAATCACAGCTTTTCCTTTTTGTATTTCTCCCCGCTCTGCCACCGGAACCATCTCCTGCTGCAAAAACAGTTTTTCTGCGGATTCAATCGTCCCGTAAATCCCCGCCTCCGTATTTTTATCTATGGTTCCAAGACGATTATAATGACTGTACACGATCATTCCTTCCATACTCCCCGGAATTCCGTTCTGTCCCTTTTGAATCGAATGAATACTGGTCTTATAAAGAGTCCCCTGCCGAATCGACAAAAGCGCGCTTGTATCCATATCATGAATCCCATGCCCCAGCGCTCCAAAAGCTCCGTCTCTGGTCATAAAGGTAATCGTCCCAAGTCCCTGCACATTGTCTCTCACCCAGATTCCCAGCTTATATTCGTCTGGTTTCGTTTCTACGGGTTTGACCGCAACTGTCAGCTCCTGCTGCCCTCTTCGCAGTGTCAGCGCCACCTGATCTTCGTCCAGATCGGATAATTTCTGGAACAGTTCTTTTTTATTTTCAATCTTTTCATCATTCCATGCCACAATGTAATCTCCCGGCCGCACCAGATTCTCTGCAGGCTGATACTGTTTTCCGTCTGCGCCGGTGATCTGGTCTGTACCAAGTACCATAACACCATCCGTCTCCATGTAAATCCCGACCGGCATGCCGCCTGGTATGACGCCTTCCTCCATGACTGCCTGGGTACTGGCTTCTCTGACCTTTTGTGTCTCCTTTTGGGGAGACATCGCACAGCCGGAGAGACACACAAGGAACATAAGAACAGCTGCCAGTTGCCTATACTTTCTTTTCATCTTTGTCACATCCTCTCTGCCAAACGTAAAAAAACGGACACCAAAAGGTATCCGTTTTAGTATGTGACATTTTTTTATTTTCACACTGGAATTCTATACTCTCTTTGCCATTTCTTTCATTTCTTTTGCACTGTCCAGAATATTTTTCGTTATCTGGGCGCCGCCAAGCAGACGCGCCAGCTCGCCCACAGAAGCATCCTCATCCAACGGAAAAATGCCTGTTTTTGTCGTCGTCTGATCCGTCTGCTTTTGAATCAGATAGTGGGCATCGGCAGCTGCCGCAATCTGCGGAAGATGGGTGATACAGATCACCTGACGCTTCTGTCCGATGATATGCAGTTTTTCTGCCACCTTTCCGGCTGTAATTCCACTGATCCCGGAGTCGATCTCATCAAAAATCAGTGTTGGCGTGTCTTCTTTATCTGCCAGCACAGTCTTGATCGCCAGAAGGATTCTGGAGAGTTCACCTCCTGAAACCGTAGTTCCAAGCGGCTTTGGCGGTTCTCCCGGATTCACAGAAATAAAAAATTCCGCGTCATCCATTCCCAGAGCAGACATTTTTGCCTCTTGTAAGAAACGCATTTCCAGCTGTACATCCAGAAAATTAAGATCCTCAAGCCCGGCTTTGATCTCTTTTGTAAAGGAAATAGCTGCTTTTTTTCGAATCTTACTCAACTTTTCGGCACAGCTTTGCATTTCCTTTTGCGCCGCTTCGGTTTGAGACCGCAGATTTTCAATATAAGTCTCATAATGCTCCAGTTCATTTAGTCTCTGCCGTTTTTCCTCTGCGTATTCCAGGATTTCATTGACTGTATTTCCATATTTTGCCTTTAATCGATTAATCTCATTGAGGCGGTTCTCTGTCTCATAAAACTCTTCTTCTGAAAATTCAAAGCTTTTGGCATACTCCGAGAGTTCCCGGTTAAAATCATTGAGCAGACTGTCAATCTCCACCAGCTGGCCATACAGTGCAGTTCCTTTTTCATCGAAATGTTCCACTTCCTGAAGGGAACGGATTGCACGGCTTAAGAGGTCGCTGGCGTTGTTTCGGTCATCTTCACTGGTGTACTGGTATGTCTGGGCCACCGCACTGGTCAGATCTTTACTCTGCGTCATCCTCTGATAGAGACTTTCCAGATCTTCGTCTTCCCCCATGCGTAAATGCGCGCTTTCAATCTCATGCAGTTCATACTCCGTCAGATCAATCTCTTTGCGCCGCTCCTTCTCTTCCATTCCAGATGCTTCCAGCCTGCGGCTGTACTCCTGATATGCCCGGTAAGCCAGGGCCATCTTCTGTTTTGGCTTTTCCACCTGCTCTTTGGCATATACATCCAGAAACGTCAGGTGATTGCGCTTATTTAACAAACGCTGATGTTCATGCTGCTCGTGAATATCAATCAGGAGACTTGCCACATCCCGCAGTACTCCCATCGTCACCGTCTCTCCATTGATCTTGCTGACACTTCTGCCTTCCATCAATTTCCGGCTTAAGATCAGCATCCCGTCTTCCGGAAAGATATCCATTTCTTCCAGCTGACGGATCAACTCCTGATTTTCAATTGAAAACATCAGTTCCACAAGTCCGAACCTGGCGCCCTTTCGAAGCATATCCGCATTGTATCTTCCGCCGAGTGCCAGATTCACGAACCTAAGATAATGGATTTACCGGCTCCTGTCTCTCCTGTGAGAATATTGAGTCCCGGTCCAAAATCCACCTCCACCTCGTCGATCAGCGCCAGATTTTTTACATGTAAATTTTGAAGCATATTTTTTCCTATATCCCTTTTGACACAATCTTTCGAATCTTATCCATCACATGTTCCGTATCCTGTACGCTTCTGATCGCGCACATGATCGTATCGTCCCCTGCGATACACCCTACTACTTCTTTCCATTTCATGGCATCTACTGCGGCCGCTACCGCCATTGCCATTCCGGAAACGGTCTTGATCACCAGAATATTCTGCGCCATATCCATGGAAATATATCCGTCTCTGAGCAC
>OHNZ01000735.1_pt1 | contig 13308 bp, 20 predicted proteins | sample 1569761 | NCBI WGS metagenome assembly OHNZ01 (sample SAMEA3879562, study PRJEB24766) | human gut metagenome | biome: human-associated habitat; feature: feces | place: USA | collected 1985/1987
GATTATGAAGTTAGAAGCGGTTGTTGGCTAGCCGCGGGATTATTTGGCGCTTACGTTCATAATACCTGTGCACCGATTACCTCGGAAGATATCAAGCACCTTTTTGAACGGTTTTATCGCAGCGATAAATCCCGGAACTCTCAGACCGGAGGCTACGGAATCGGTCTGTCTATTGCAAAAGCCATTGTAACGGCGCATAACGGCACAATCCGAGCCACAACAAAAGATGGTCATTCCTTAACGGTTACCGCAATGTTTCCTCAAAAATAGCCATAAGTTGAATTGAAGAAAAGATATCTTTTTTCGGGTGGAGACAAAAATAAAGCCGGGAGTAGCAGCCCTCGGCTTTAAAGACACCTATATGAAATTCCGGGACAGCAGCCATATTGCGGTTCGTCTCCCTTTTCCCATACAATTTTCTATCTGGGCCATCGTTCCCGGGCTGGCGGTAAGGCCGGGAACCTGTTATGTGGTTCCTTCTGATACCAGTAGGCTACACTGGAAACATCATCCTGACGTTCGAACAATCCACCATAGCTTCGTATTCTTCGTAGGTTACCATGAATTACATTAGAAACTGTGGTAAAACTGACTCCTGCCTCCCGCGCAATTTCCTTGATTGTAACCATCTCGTACCTCCAATTTTCTTTCTTATTTCCACTGATATCCTTTACTGTCTATTTTTCGATTATCAGCAGTTTTACGTTAAACCTATTTTTTAGTATACTCCACAAAAAGAGGTCATGTCAATTCCCACAGCTATGGAAAATTTGTTTTATCCATGCTCCCACTACTTCTCTTACCTTTTTCGCTACATGCAGCAGTTTCGCAAATTCTAGCAGCCACACCCTACTTTTTTCACAGCCTGCCGATAACAGTGAGCTGCAGTAAGCAATGACAAAGACGGTAATTTAATCACTCGTGCTAATACTGATGTTGCTGTAGATAGGACTTTGAAGGGCGTTTTATCTTTAACTCTTCATGTTGGTGCTGATGCAACTTCTAACAACAAGATTGAAGTAAAGATTGATTCTATGAGCGCAGCTATTGTAAAAATACTGATGCTGAAACAATAAGCCACACATAACTCCATACGCTCTTTTAGCTTCTACATTATAAATTATGGTGGCCTCTTTATATATTAGCAATGCTGCAATGCCTCCTATTATACTTCCACAAATACTCCATAGCAATCTATAAACATCACCATTTTGTGCTATATCTACTACACGTTTCAGCAAAAATGAAGTTATAACCGAAAACATTGCCCAGCTAACGCTCATAAAAAATATTGCCCCAAAATAAATCGGGCAACGTCTACCCATGACCCGCATGGTTTGAATGAATATCTTCCAATTACTCACAAACTTATACCCTTTATAATTATTTCAAATTATATCTTATCCATCTCATGTAACTTGAAATAATATCCCTTTCTATTCATAAGACCTGAATGCGTACCATTCTCTATAATTTCACCATCTTTAATCACATAAATAAGATCTGCATTTTCAATTGTAGACAAGCGATGTGCTATTGTTAAGCATGTTTTATTTTGGGATAATTTATCTATTGCTTCTTGTATTTCCTTTTCTGTTCTTATATCTATTGCAGATGTAGGTTCATCTAATAGCAAAATCGGTGCATTTTTCAAAAACGCTCTTGCAATGGAAATCCTCTGCCGCTCTCCACCTGAAAGGAGAATACCCTTTTCTCCAACTAACGTGTCATATTTTTCGGGTAATCCCATAATAAATTCATGTATTTTTGCATTCTTACATGCCTCAACAATCTCATCTTTACTTGCCTCCCATTTTCCATACCTTACATTTTCATAAATTGTCGTTGGAAACAAAAATACGTTTTGCGATACCAATGCTATAAAATCTCTAGCTATTTGTAAATTCCACTCACAATAATTTCTTCCAAATAAACTAAATCTACCTTCTGAAACGGGATATAGCCCACATATAATTTTAAATATTGTACTTTTTCCACCTCCTGATTCTCCAACAAATGCAACTCTTGATCCAGTAGGTATCTTAAAAGAGACTTCTTTCAATATACGTTTATTATTTTCATATTGAAAACTAACTTTTTCAAAAACAATAGTGTCTGCCTCACTAATAATAGTTTTCTCTTCTCCACTAGTCTCTTCTGTCTCATTTAATATATCCTCTATGCGCTTAATACATACTAAATGCTCTTTTGCATCTACTATACTAAATGGTAGATCTATAAAAGCTTTCACAAATCTATCTTGTATAAGAATAAATACTAATAATTCCCCTATACTTAAGCTACCTTGTTTAACCAGTACATACGCATAACTAACACAAATAATATTAGGAATCCATTGCAATAACCTCTTTATAATAAGCGCATTATTAGAAATTCTTGTCCTTTAGAATTTACACATATCGATGACGGGAAAATAGAATTGCTTTCACGTACATATTGTTCTAATTTATATTCTTCATCATCTACTCCAACATATTCAACTCCAATATCAGAAAAATATTGTTTCCAAAATTCCAACGTTCCAAAACATCCATTACCATCCGGCAAACCTATTCTCACTTTTTTCATGTCAAAACTCCTTCTTCAAACTTCTTTCAAATAATCCAAACAATTTTTTCTTTGGTTCTGCATTTTCATATAATATGCTATATACCGTTTCACAGATTGGCATCTCTATATTATGCTTTTTAGCTAATAGATAAACCGCTTTGACTGTTTCAACTCCTTCAGCTAATTTGGATGCCTCTTTACCTAAAACATAGTCTTCTCCATATATTCGATTGTGACTGTATTTTGAAAAAACCGTTGCCTCATAATCTCCTAAATGGCACAAACCATATGCACTTACTGCCTTGCCCCCCATCACCTCTATCAATCTTGAAACCTCTCTTGTTCCTCTAGATATTAATGCCCCTTTCAGTGCTGTATATCCCAACCCATCTAGCATTCCAGCAGCTATACCTATTACATTTTTAGTCGCAGCTCCTATCTCATTTCCTATAAGATCCTCTCCGTAATAAAATCTAATTAAGTCACTTGACAGTTCTTTAATTAATTGTTCTTTAATTTTATAATCTTCTGAGTCTATTACCATACAGTTAGGAATACCTCTCACATATTCTTGGACGTGACCAGGTCCTAGCCAAACACATATATGCACATCCCTTCCAAGAACAGCTTCTACAATTTCAGATAGCCTTCTTCCCGTACTTGCCTCCATACCCTTCATACACAACACGACGATCTTACCTGATAAATTAAACTGGTTCAGTTCCTGACATAATTTTTCCAGTCCTTGCGCATTAACAGAAATAAATATAGCATTTACTCTATCTACTTCACCCAATTCATTCGATAGTGTTATGTTTAATGGTAATTCTAAATATTCGTTCTTTCTATTTTTTAACAACTGGTGCATATTTTTTGAATCTTTTCTACCATATAAAATTACTTCTTGTTTAACATAATTTAAATACCATGCAATAAATGTCCCCCATCTTCCACATCCAATTACCATCGTCTTCATCAACATCACCCACTTCACTTATACTTTATTCTATAAAACATTTTTTTCTATTATATCTTAGCATTTTTTCATTATCAAGCATTTATTTAATATAAGGCATTACCTCTTTATTCATTTTATCTTCCCTTTATTTTTCCTAGTAAGACAAATGGAAAAATTTTAACCCATTCGTCATCAGTTTTTACCTAAATGATGTCTTTCCATTTCTTAGATAGATAAAAAATTTTTATAACACCATATTTATTGTCTTACAACAAATCAAGGTTCATAATTACATCATATAAAACAAATCTGGCACTAAAATGTCTCCAACTGGCATGGCTTTGCGATTTTCACTGTCACTTTACTATGCTACAATATAAACCGTGAATAACTGGTATCATTCACGCACGACGCAGGAAAGGCTCCCCCTTTAACTTTCCTGCGTTATTTTTATGCGGGAGGTGACAAACTTGAACATCAAAAAAATAATCAAATCCGAAAGGGGTGACGTATCCTACATCAGTACCTTTGTCTATATCCTGGTCGCAATGATTATGGTGGCATTTATCTTAAATGTGTTCCACATCATATCCGTTAAGCAGGAAATGGATCATATTTCCGATCAACTGGTAAAGCAGATCCAGCTAAACGGTGGCACAAATGCCGATACTGGTGCCCTGTTTTCCTATCTGGCTGCACCACTATCAGAAGTCGAAGGTCTCACTTATCAGGTAACCAGTTCCGGGAGTACCAGCAGGATTCAGATAGGAACGCCTTTTTATGTGACGGTAACCGGTCGGTGTTATCTGGGTGGATTTTGGAAAATGAACCTGATCCCGATTGACATGAAGGCAAATGGGGCCGGAGTCAGTGAACATTACTGGAAGTAGGTGAATTATGAAAAGCAGAATCAAAAGTGAACGAGGAGATATGTCTTTTTTCTCCATCTTTATTATCCTCGCCATCAATATGCTCCTGTCCTTCGTCCTGCTCTATGCTTCTGTACAGATAAACTGCATCAACATCCGTAATGCAGCTAAAATGGAGTTAAATAACGTAAGTGCCAGGATCTATGCAGATACCTTTCACTCCCAACGAGAGGCCAACCTTACTTCCTATATGTCTGACATCAGCTTAAGTGCTGCATACAAAAATGCTTTGCGGGCTAGTTTTACTGAGGGCATGAGGTCAAGAGTAAAACTTACAAATGATGATTATGATGTAGAAAATATTGATTTGACATTCCGTCAATATTCTGAAAAAATAGAATATATCGCATCGTTCGACATTACATACCGGATCCGAATGTTTGGAGAGTCTTTCCCTCCGATCCGAAGGCACGTAGAATTAACGGGATCCCATAATACAAAATACTGACCTTCTGTAAGATTTATACTCTGTTTTGCGTATATATAATTAAAGACCAAGAAAGGAGCCGCCTATGAAAAAGAAGAACATTAATAAAAAAGTCGTATTTTCCATCGGAGGACTATGTACATTATGCCTGGTACTTCTTGCTGGCACCTGGTATTTAAACTATGAACCCACAGAGGAGTTCACTCCTGCCACTCAGGAAGTAGAAACCTTGGCAAACACCTGGGATGATAAATTAGAGTCGGATGTACCAGAGGCATCTGTCAAAGAAGAACCTCTTTATACCGGTGAAGTATCCGACAATACTCAAACTGTCATCTCTGAAGATGAAAGCGGATCCACCGTAGATCTATCCGGAAGCGTGACAAAAGAGGAAGCCCAGGAGACCAAACCTACCGATAAACCGGTGCCCATTGGGGATACCACAAATAAGGACGAAGTTCCTTCCTATCCGGAAGAGGTTCCTGTAACAGCACCAGAAGTGCAGGCTCCTGCTGATAATTCAGAAAGTTCCCATCCCGGACAAGTTTACGATCCGGTATTTGGTTGGATCGATACCGGTAATACTACTTATGATGTAGTTGACAGTGATGGAGACATCAACAAGCAAATAGGCACTATGGGTGAATAACAAAAAAACGACTAAGACATGGTAAGCACGCCATGTCTTTTTTATTGCAAAGGAGATCTTATGACAGCACTTAGGAAATACTTTTTCCCACTGCTTCTATCCCTAACCATATTCTTATCCACAAGCATATCCACTTATGCTATGTGTAGCAATCAAAGTATTCATCATACATATACTCATATTTCCTGAAAAAACTCTTTGTCATGGAGCTTTTATACGTCAGGTGCGGTGTGATTCCATCATCCAAAAGCAACTTTTTCTATCGCAAATGTTTCGTATCCAACATCGGCTACTAGAAAGATGTGCAACGTAGTCCATCATTTCTAGGCCGAAGAACCACTAATACATAACATTAATCTCTATTTCTTAGAGTTTCTAGCGCATGCTTCAAATACCGTACATATGCTGAGTGAACAGTACTTTTATCAGCATGACTAGATCCATACTGAAGTGATTATTGTCTGTACCTTATTTGTCAGTCACAAGGTCATAAATATAACCCTAATCTATTGTCTGACAGATCAGATGTAGCAAATAATTCTGCGAGGCAATAAAGCATGTGTATCTATTCTCTTTTCTTATTGGCACTCTATGTGATTATATGAAACACTTCCTTTTTGGTATTTTCATTATATTAAATAGACAATGAAAAGTCTTATAGATCAGTATTTCAGCATTTTTATATATTTAAGTTCATTTTTATTGCAACCATGGTACAAGAAAAGTTTCCTCACAAGAATGAGATTTGTCTACAGTCCGAATTGAATAGGAGGCAGCAAAATTAGCTGCCTCCTATTCAATTAATTTAAGTCATCTATTTTCATTTTCTCTAGTTCTGTTTGTCTCTTTGTTTTGCCATTTTTTAGTTCGGAATTATATCTTATAATTCGTTTAATCATTAAATATACTCCAATTAGTACGATGATACATAAAATTATCCCCAATATTGTCATAATAACTGTAAGTGTCATATCATTTGCCTCCTTTCTCAACCTGTTTTTTGTATTCTGCAATCAATCGTTTAGCTGTATCAAAATCAATTTTTTCATCTACTGCAAACCTTTTTACTAATGCTATATATGGATCATTGTCCATTTCATCACATACTTTTATTTTTTGAATAAGCCTATCCAATCTTAATCTAACTGTTGGGTATGTCACATCATATTCTTTTGCTATTTCTTTTAAAGAACCTGAAGCCAAAACAAATTTTTTAATAAACACCAAGTCTTCATCTTCTAATTTTTCTATCCACTCTGGAATAATCTCTATCATAATTGAGTGTATCCTTTCACGCTCTTCTTTAATTATTTTAAGTATATACTTTAACATTGTTAAAGTCAATGTTTTTCTATAAAGTTTCCATATAATTCGTAGTTGCTATGCTCATGGTTAAGTCAAATAGCTATCTTTTATATGCCACTTTACCGTACACGACCATTATTGGCTGGTTATAATAAAAATAATCCTGTTATCACAACCATTTTCCTTTACAAATACTACCTTCAAACCACAATTCAGCTCAATTGGATTGTTACAATTCCCACACTTTTGATAGAGCATTGGCTTTTCAACTGGTATCTCTACTTTTCTGGTGTGATATGACATAAGTCTGTTCTACCAGTTTCCAATAATTTTGATATTCCTCTATCTCGCCTTGGATAATGTGTATTTTCTCGCTCTACGAGAAATTTTTCCTGTTTTTTCTCGTTGTTTAGCTTCTCTTTTCTCGTTCACCAGTTCAGGCGGCTACACTTTCAATTTCCTAATAGTCCTGTCTTTCCAATCAAGTTTTTCTTACATCTACTCCTCCAACAGTAATTCTTTAAACTGTTCGTTGCATTATCAATGACAATTCCTTTAAAACCACCACACTATTTACCTTTTAGGGTTGCTTCTCTTGTAATGTACCACATATTTTCCTCGTTGAAGATCTTTATAATTTAAATATACTGCTTTTCTGCATTGTGCAAAATATCGGATATCATGAATATGAATATCTGGTTCCTCTGGCATTGCAGCATAAATCATCATTCTATAGTAGTAAACTGTATCGTGAAAATAATAGCCTTGTTCATCTGCGACCAACATATTTTTTGTTTCATCGGATATTTCCGGGAGTCTACCATCAAGATCAACATAGACTGTATTTCCACCTATTTTTTTATCCAACAGCTCGATTTGATTCCCTTTGAGGTTTTCCTCCCATAAATCCATAAGCTGCGTATGTCTTATTCCGGTTTCTACTAAAATTCTAAAATAGGCAATTCTTTCCTGTTTTTGCTCACTTCGTATTGTCTTCTCTGCAATCTCTATTCTGCTTGCTATTTCAGCCAGACGAAGCAGCATACCGTCATTTGCTGATCTTTCATGTCTTCTTGAGTGTCTGTAGTAATAAACAATATTGAGGAACTTTTCTAAATCATCATAGTATATCTGGCGGAATCTACAGATTCTAACGGCATCGTATTCATTCAAGGTCGGATCCCATTCCACAATTTTTTTAATATACTTTCCCATATCTTCTAGTTTAGGCTGTTTTTGCGCCATCTCCATCCAAATTTCCACGGCTAAATCGTTGTTATCAGACATATCCTTACCCCCTCACCATAAGTCCATCCAGCTTCAGCCCCAGAAGTCCTACAAAATACCATTCTCCTTCCCTTTCCATTCTGGTAGGCACCCATACATCATTTAACAACACCTCGAATCCTTCCCCACAGTGGATTCCTCCATAGTCCTGAAGTTCTCCATCGCTATCCTGATACCGAAAGCTGTACCTGCCTGCCTTCTCATCATAATATAGTTTTCCTTCCATCTGATCGTCCTCCTAAGTTTAATCTCTACAGTATAAAGACACACTTACTCATCATTTCCCTGATTTTGTTCCCATTTTTTTACAAGCCGATAAAAGCTATCTTTTTTTAGTCCCAGTAGCATCATTGCTTCTTTAGAGCTGATAGCTTTTCCTTTCCATCTGCAATAGCACTCTTCCCAGTTGTCCGGATAGGTTACCTTCGGTCGTCCCAGGTGCCTGCCCTGTTCCTTTGCAACTTCAATTCCCTGCCTTTGTAGTTCATGCCGCTCCTCCCAGTCACTCTCCGCCACGTATGATAGTAGTGCCAGCACCACATCCGATATTACCTGCCCCATCAGATTCTTGTCCTTGGATGTATCTAAGATCGGCATATCCGCTACCCGAATGTCCATGTGCTGCTCCTTTGTAATATGTTGCCACTCATGGTAGATTTCTATGTAGTTCCTGCCAAACCGCTTTAACTCCGTGACGGTAAGCCGGTCTCCTTCACGCATAACGTGATTCACCAGCATATCATATACTTCTCTGCAAAACGTATGCCCGGATTTCTTCTCTACATAGATGTTTCGCCGTTCGATTCCAAGTTCCAGGAGTTTTTTGATCTGCCTGTCCGGGTTCTGCTCCTTTGTGGATACTCTTACATAACCAAAGTCCATGTTCTCACCTCTTTTCCTATGTAAAATATGTGTCGCTAAAGGTATACCTTTTAAGACTCTTTTTTCCCGCCTGGTTCCGGCATAAAAAGTGTCGCTAAAGGTCGGTTTTGACTTTTGCGATGTCGCAGGACTGTAACACCACCTTTAGCGACATATTATCTTATACGCCAGGGCACCCTTATTTCTTACAGCTTATCCACAAAAAATTTCTTATATGGTGAACATCCGGATGCACTGCAGGAGTGCTGCACACAATTCCTGGTACAAATCTTCATCAAATATCCCAAGTTCCATGGCGTTCTTAATAAGAAGCGGCCGGTACATCCGATGGATCTGCTGGATAGCTTCCGCCTCTCCTTCCTTGGCTCTTCTTAGCAGGTCTTCAAAATTCATCACGCTTCCCCTCCATTTCTTTTCGCAGTTTTGTGATAATGTAGAAATAGACGGCTTCCGCCTGCTTTTCCGTCATTCCGAATTTCTCTCCGATCTCCCGGAAGGTAAGTTCCCCAAAAAGCCTCGCAAACAGGATCTTCTTATGCCTCTCCTTGAGTCCATCTAACGCATGGAATAATCCCCTGCTTTCTAACGTTGTGATAAACTCTTCATAGCGTTCCCAGTCCATCACGATAAATGCCGACTGTTCCACCTGGTAGCCGTGATATTGGATTTCAAAATCCAGATAACTTTTATAGCTCTGATCCTCGAACACAATCTCCTTTGCAAGGATTCTATTTCTTTTCCCATAATAGCTTGCTTTTCTGTTTGCAATTGCCGCCTGCAGATACGCTGTGAAGCGGTTCTGGATCGCATCTGTATATCTGTCCTTCATTTTATCCTCCGTATGATTTGTATTTTTCTGATCATGCGGAGGATGGCGGTTCCCTGATCCGGACAAAAAAGAAGAAAATACTCCGATGCTTTTTAAGCTTCGGACTGTCTTCTTCATGTATGGTACTATATGAACTTATCTTTTGGTATGCTGTTACCTTACCCGAATGGGTGCAGACTGCTGCAGAATAAACAACTCTTTTTTTAGCAGCTTGGGATTCCCTCCAGACGCAAAAAAGTCAGCCAATACTCTCTACCGCCCCATACTTATAATACTTAGAGGTATGAGGCCGTTATAGGAAACTATTAGTTTCCTTTTTGGTATGTTGTCTGCTTTTTTACTTTTCTTTGGTATGCTCTTACACTACCATTAGGGAGGTGGACAGATGCCTTTATTATTCGATGATAACAAACTATTCAGCATTCAGCTAAAAGACGCACGCAAGAATATGAACCTCACGCAGGCCAAATGTGCAGAATACTTAAATATCTCCACAACGTTTTATAAAGAGCTTGAAAGAAACCAAAGTAGCCCCAGTCTCGAACTTTACTATAAAATTTGCCGGAATATGCACATATCTGCGGATTCCTGCATCTTCCCCCAAGACCGGACTACATCTGCGTACAATGACCTGCTGTTGCTAATTTCCCAGTGTTCAGAGTCTGATCTTAATGTCTTACGTGCCACCGCCAGAGCTCTGATCGAGGAATCAACTTCAGCCAGCAAAATATCATAAATAAATACCTCTATATTATATATATGGTAAGTGCAGCCCATTTCTTACAAACAGGCTGCACTTTTTTCAACGCTTTTTTCAACGTTTTTTCAACGCTTTTTTCAACGTTTTTCAACTCTTTTTTACGGATTTCGTCCATGGAACAGCAATTCCGTAGCTTGGTGATCTGCTATTCAATTTTTCCAAAAACTTTGTGACCACTTTTTCACTCATATTAGACATATACTCATATAACTACTTATCCATATAATTTAAGGAGGATTTTAACTATGATTATTGACAATTTACTTTCTATGGCAGGACAATTTATTTTACCTTTATCAGTGCTTTTAATATGCGTACTGGTATACACCTTGCAATCTTTCAAAGAGTCAGAGATCATAAAACTACACAATATATTATATGCACACGGGATTGCGTCTCTCCTGGCCCTGCTGACATCCCTACTCATTATCTATTCTCCAGACAGTATCATGGTGCCACTTGTAATGCTTACTTCAGTTATCACCATTACCAAGGTACAAAATGAGTACGGCTGTATTGAAAATATGGAAGGAGCTTCTGGAGTTCTGCTGTACCTCTCCTCCGTGTTATCCCCCACGGTAATAATAGTTTTTACCTTGTTTTTAATATTGTTCTATCTTCGGTTCGCATTTGCTGATGAAGAGCGATCCTGCCTCATTATTGTACAGGCTCTCAGTATTGCAGAAGCTCTAATGTTAGCCCTAATTAATGTCATTATACCAACTACTTCCGTTATCGGATGCTTGTGGACAATTACTTCTTGCTTTATCGTCTTCTCACTAATACTACCGGATTTGAACCCAAAAATAGCTCCTATTATTCTCGATCATTTGCCTAATGCCATGGTCTCGGTCCTAAACAAAGAATGGATCTAAAAAAAGAATGGGATAGAGAAGTTTCCGCTTTCCCTATCCCATCTTGTCTACTATATATTATTTTGAAAGGCCGCAAGGGATGCCATTATTCCGTCCATGGCTGAGTCGTCGAATCCCATTAGTGGATCCGTCTCCATCGCCAGCTCCTCCGGTTCCGCTTCCGACTGTTGATGTGTAGGAGCCGTTCCCGGTTGCATAGCAGCTATCTTTCCTTCCTCTCCCTGCTCACGCATGATCTGTAGTACTATACTTTTGATCGTATCATAGTCATAGGACACAGATCCGCTTGTCTGAGGTAGATCCCCTTGATCTTCTAATGTCCTGTATGTAAGAATCGCCTTTACAATATACTGGGCCTTTTCTCTCCCCATCGAATTGAGGAACTCTGCCACCTGGATATGTTCGGGATTGTTCTTACGGAATCCTATCGTCATCACATACGGATTTTTCTTTTCTGCAGCCATAGCAATCACCTGCCACTCTTTTTCTGCACCTGGTACAAAATTTCATATCCCTTTGCATTCGCACAGATATCCTCAACAAAAACACATTTTCCGATCTTGTCCGTATTCTCTAAGTATTCCCTGAGTAATTTCGCTCCACCGCCGATAAACACAATGCATCCGGTTTTTAGATCGATTCCTCTCTCCCGGAATGCCCCCAGGAAATCATCGACATACTGCTTTGTCATCTGCTTTACCAGTCTGATTACGCTGTCGCTGTAATCACTGTTTTTGCCAAGAATAATCGTATCAATATCCGTATCTTCTAGGAGCATATCGAAATCGGAGCTGACACGGGAGATAATCCGGTTATACAACGTAATGACACCTTTTTCCAGGGAATCGCATACTGACAGATCCGGTCTGCCCTCCCGAAGCAGCAAATAATCTAAAGTAAATCCACCGATGTCCACGGTTACTACACGGTTATATGCTGCGATCTGCGGATAAATTGTCATTGCTGCAGCATAGTCCTGGGGGAATACAGCTGCTTTCGTAATCTGCACCAGGTATTCCCTTTTGTTAAAAGTAAACCGCTGTACACCCGGTCTTACAAAATACTGGCCAAACTTCTCAAAAAGAGCGCCATAATGCTTCGGAGGCAGCCCCACCGGAAGTTCTACCTGGTAAATGGTATCCTTCTGGGGCTGTGTGCGCCTCTCCAGTTCTTTACCGATGCCAAACAGGGTAAGAATGAAAAATCTATCGTCCAGGGTCTTGTCCCTCATATAGGGGATACGCTCTCCGGTAAGGGAATAGTATTTCCCATTGTACTGCAGGTACTCTCCGAGCACCGGTTTTAAGTCGCTCTCCACAAGACCGGAAGTAAATACTTCTTCAGCAGTTTTCATGTTGCGGTTGCCATGATCCAGAGGGATCGTAATTTTCTGATATGTCATAATATCATCACTCCTTTACGTATTCTATAATTATATATACGCATTGTGGAGGCTACATCTTACAACCTATTTAATTATTTTCCATATTTCTTGCCTATTACTAATGAAAATGCCATTATATATATGCCATTTATTTTTATTACGCAATTTTCTGTCTGATGTTCAATGATTGAAATTTATGGAGAAATGAGTATATATGTTACAACCAACGTTACTAAATCAAATAAGCAATATCTACTATATAGCAGATAGCGTCTGGCGGTCTGCGTATTCTGGCGGTGCATGGGACGGCAGAAGAATGTCAGAGCAGATCACGCCGCCCTTTTTGGTGTAGTCGCTGTATTCGCCGTAATACTCGCTATACAATCGCTCCCCGGCTCGGTAGGCGGCAGAAGCAATAGCGGACTGTCCTGCGCTTCGCTTAGTCTGCGTGA
>OHNZ01000740.1_pt1 | contig 13209 bp, 9 predicted proteins | sample 1569761 | NCBI WGS metagenome assembly OHNZ01 (sample SAMEA3879562, study PRJEB24766) | human gut metagenome | biome: human-associated habitat; feature: feces | place: USA | collected 1985/1987
GTGGCAAACTGGCACTAACCAATGCACCTACCCGATAAGGCAATGTACCAATCACCCCGTCCGAAGGACTTTTCACCTCGGTATATGAAAGGTTATTGCGAGCACTGACTTCCTGCGCCTTAGCCTGAGCCAATCCAGCCTTAGCGGTCAGGTAAGAGTTTTCCGCAGTCTTCAGATCAAACTCTGAAACCACCTTTTTGGCAAACAATTCTTTCTTGCTGTTATAAGTCAGTTCGGCTGTGGCAAGACCGGCTTTAGCCGATTCCACATTGGCGACAGCAGTTTCCAATGCCGCCTTATAAGGCACTTGGTCAATAATAAATAAGACTTGCCCTTTACGCACTGCCTGTCCTTCCTCCACACAAAGCCGGGTAAGGAAACCGGAAACTTGCGGATAAATATCAATATCCTGGCGGCCACGGATCGTAGCCGAATAAGTAGTAGACAAAACTTTGTCCGACGGTGATACCTTTAATACCGCATATTCCGCCTCCATTTGTGCAACAGGCGCCTGTTTACACGACGCTGTCAAAGCAGCACAACCAACCAATACCATTAGTCGCATCCATTTTTTGTTCAATGTCATCATATTCCAATCTTTTAAATTCGGACGCAAAGGTAGATGGAATTTTTCAAGCCGACACATTCAATTATTAGCTACCATTGTTCAAATTCGGAATAGATTTCCTATTATAACAAAAATAATAGTTAATTTTGCATCAAAACAAGAATAAATATGGAAATATTGAGTTTACCAGAGAATGAACCGTTTATCACCGGAATAGAAGAAAGTATAGATATATGCTCCAATCAGATCATGAAGTTAGCAGACGCATCTATTTTTCATTGCCGTAGCGGAAAAGCCCACATAGAAATTGATTTGCAGGCATACGAAGTGACGGAGAACACCCAACTTCTGCTTCTCCCCGGCAGTATCTTCAATTGCACCTGCGCCAGCCATGATTTTACCGTTTCCTATATTGTTTTTTCCGACACCCTTTTCAGGGAGATCACCTCACGTCTGGATCCCTCCTTCTTTCACTTTCTAAAAGAGCATCCATGCATTGTCATCCCTGAAGAACGTGTAAAACCATTCATCGGACTCAGCTTGGTCATGAAAGATCTTTATGAAGACAGGGATAATAGTTTCCGCATTCAGATCTTCAAAAATTTCATTCAAAACTTCATTCTGGACTTCTATGACAAGACCCAACACCTGTTCCTGCAAAAAAAAGACCGAAGGAATAAATCGCCAGGAAGAGATATTCAAACGTTTCATCCAATTAATTCATAAACATTGCACCACCCAACGTGAGGTATCTTTCTATGCAGCCGAACTATTCATCACTCCCCGTTACCTTTCCACAATCGTACAAAACGTATCCGGCAACACAGCCAAAAGCATTATTGACCGACATGTAATTCTTGAGATTAAAGCATTACTACAATCCACATCTCTAAGTATTCAAGAGATCTCCAACCGATTATCTTTCCCTGACCAATCTTTTTTTGGCCGCTATTTCAAGAAACATACAGGCAAGTCCCCTCTTCAATACCGAAACCGGTCTTAAAACAAAAAAAGCTGCCTTCAATAAAGAAAGCAGCTTTTTTCTGTTTATATAAGATGAATCAATTATTCAGCCAATTTATTGTCTGAACCCAGCACGTTAATAATTTTGTGCTTGTACAGTTTTTCCATATTGTCACGAGCCGGACCTAAGTACTTACGCGGGTCGAATTCTGCCGGTTTTTCAGCAAAAGTCTGACGGATAGCAGCAGTCATAGCCAAACGAGAGTCTGAGTCAATGTTGATTTTGCAAACAGCAGACTTGGCAGCCTTGCGCAATTCTTCTTCAGGGATACCGATAGCAGCCTTCAATGCACCACCATACTTGTTGATTGTTTCAACTTCTTCCTGAGGAACTGATGAAGAACCATGAAGAACGATGGGGAATCCCGGAAGTTTTTCCATTACAGCATCCAATACTTCGAATGCCAAAGGAGGAGGAACCATACGACCTGTAGCAGGATCAATGTGGCACTGTTCCGGAGTAAATTTGTATGCACCGTGAGAAGTACCGATAGAGATAGCCAATGAGTCGCAACCTGTACGAGTAGCAAAATCAATTACTTCTTCAGGGTCAGTATAAGTATGATGATCAGAAGAAACTTCATCTTCCACACCGGCCAATACACCCAATTCACCTTCTACAGTTACATCAAACTGATGAGCGTAGTCAACCACCTTCTTAGTCAAAGCTACGTTTTCTTCGTAAGGCAGGTGAGAACCGTCGATCATTACAGAAGAGAAACCTGAGTCGATACAGCTCTTGCAAGTTTCGAAAGTATCTCCGTGGTCAAGGTGAAGAACGATTTCAGGTTTTGCACAACCTAATTCTTTTGCATATTCTACAGCACCCTGAGCCATGTAACGCAACAAAGTAGCGTTAGCATACTGACGAGCACCTTTTGAAACCTGCAAAATAACCGGAGATTTTGTTTCTACTGCAGCTTTGATGATAGCCTGCATCTGTTCCATATTGTTGAAGTTGAATGCAGGAATTGCATATCCACCTTTGATAGCCTTAGCAAACATATCTCTAGTGTTTACCAGACCTAAATCTTTGTAATTAACCATTGTTCTAATATTTATAATTGTTAGTGAATTAAATTCCACTGCAAAAGTAATCATAAATGCGCTAACTATGGCAAGTTCACACCAAAAATATCTCATAAAAAATGATTTTATTAACTATTTTCTTCACTAAAACATACAAACTGATTATATTGTAATGTCTACCTTACAATACTATAAAAGAAGAAAATAAGGCTTTTAGAAGAAAAAACAGCCCGAAGTTTTTTCTATTTCAAAGAAAAGCAGTATCTTTGCGGTCCAAAATGGACCATTACACCCAATATTGTTTACCAGACAAGTAAAAAAAATAATAACAATAAAATAATATACAGAAATGAAAAAAGGTATTCATCCTGAAAACTATCGTCCCGTAGTATTCAAAGACATGTCAAACGGTGATGTATTTTTGTCACGTTCAACTTGTAGCACAAAAGAAACCATCGAATTCGAAGGTGAAACTTATCCGTTGGTAAAACTGGAAATTTCTAATACATCACACCCGTTCTACACTGGTAAATCCAAATTAGTAGATACAGCTGGTCGTGTAGACAAGTTCATGAGCCGCTACGGCAACCGTATGAAAAAGTAATTTGTAACTTATACATAAGTTCCAAAATAAAAGGCTGCAACCCGATAAGTTTGCAGCCTTTTATTTTATCATACGTATCCACCTTTATTTCAAAGATACATCATTATACTTTCCCCCCTTCCATTCATACACTACAGGTTCTTTCCTGATGTATACAACCAATTTTTCCCGTTCCGTCTTTGCCAGATAATCCGGAGTAGTATAAGTAAAAGAAATAATAGGTTTGTCTTCTGATAAAGTGGCTTTCACCAACTCCATATCCGCCTTCTCTCTAATCGCGGCATAAGCCTCATCGGTCAGCGTATCCACCGGCAGATAAAAAGCCCCGACGGAGGGAAGCTGAATAAAATCCTCCTTCGCCAGTTGCTGCCAGTCCGTATTATAAAAACGAACTTCACTATCACAAGCCGGACCGCAAACAGTATTCACTACACAAATCACCTTTACAGAATCATTCAAGGGTAACAGTTTCATTTCCATAGAACTACTTCCGGTGGTTTGCAGAAACAAATAATCATCCGTCAGTCTTTTCAGTTCAGATACTTTGCCAAAACGATTTTTCACTTCCGCTTTCATATTGCTTGCCAGAAAATCCACACAATCCTCACGATTTACCTTTGTCAATAAAGGAGCCACCGAATCGGGCATGGCAATAAAAAGAGTTTTCATATCCTGAGCGTACAATGAAAGCCCACATAACAGCATACCTATTACAAACAATGTCTTTTTCATCACATTTTCAAATTAAAATCCTCCAAAGATACATATTTTGTCAGCTTATTCCCAACCGCATTATATTTTTTTCTATTTTTGTCGGACTGATAACCAACTAAACAGGAAATGCTATGTATTTACACAAAGAGTTAGAGACCCTGACACGACCCGAAATTGAGAAACTACAATTGGAACGACTGCAAAAGACTGTCCGCCATTGCATGAATTCCCCTTTCTATAAACAACGGTTTGCCGAAAATCATCTGAGTCCGGAAGATATCCGTTCATTGGATGATTTACAGAAAATCCCGTTTACCACCAAACAAGATCTACGTGACACTTATCCTTTCGGACTGGCGTCCGTACCTTTGGAAAAAACAGTCCGCCTTCACTCATCCAGTGGAACAACTGGAAATCCCACTGTCATTCTGCATACCCAAAAAGACCTTGACGAATGGGCTAATGCAGTGGCCCGTTGTCTTTATATGGTAGGATTACGTCCGGGAGAGATTTTCCAGAACTCTTCCGGCTATGGAATGTTCACCGGCGGGCTGGGCTTTCAATATGGTGCTGAAAGGCTGGGAATGCTGACTGTACCTGCCGCTGCCGGAAACACCAAACGCCAGTTGAAATTCATCTCCGATTTCGGAACCACCGCCTTGCACGCCATTCCCAGTTACGCAGCCCGTATGTACGAGGTAATGCAGGAAATGGGGATTGATCCGCGTCGTGACACCAAATTGAGAACATTGATCATAGGAGCGGAACCTCATTCCGAAGAACAACGCCGCCGCATCGAAGATATGCTGGGTGTAAAAGCCTACAACTCTTTCGGCATGTCCGAAATGTGCGGTCCCGGTGTGGCTTTTGAATGCCAGGAACAAAACGGATTGCATATATGGGAAGACTATTATATCGTAGAAATCATCGACCCCGACACATTGGAACCTGTGCCCGAGGGTGAAGTGGGCGAACTGGTACTGACCACCATCAACCGCGAGGCGATGCCGTTATTGAGATACCGTACCCGTGATCTGACCCGCATTCTGCCGGGGGAATGCCCCTGCGGCCGCCATCACAAACGTCTGGACAGAATGAAAGGGCGCAGCGACGATATGATTATCCTGAAAGGGGTCAATATCTTCCCCATTCAGATTGAAACGATTTTATTGCAATTCAAAGAATTGGGCAGTGACTATCTGATCACACTCGAAACCGCCGAATCTAATGACGAAATGACTGTAGAAGTGGAATTGAGCCAACTGTTCACCGATGACTATGGACGCCTGCAAGCATTGACCCGGGAAATTACCCGCCAACTGAAAGATGAGATATTGGTTACCCCACGTGTGAAACTGGTACCCAAAGGAGCACTGCCTAAATCGGAAGGTAAAGCAGTCCGTGTGAAAGACTTACGTAAAACCTTTTAAAAAATAAGTTTATGACTATACAACAATTATCCGTCTTCATCGAAAACAAATCGGGGACACTACAGAAAGTATTGAACTTATTGAAAGAAGCAGGCATACAGTTGATTGCCTCTACCATTGCCGATACAGTAGAGTATGGTATTTACCGTATCATCTGCTCGGAACCCAAACGCGCATACGAGACGCTGAAAGAGGCAGGAATCTCCGTGGCACTCTCCGATGTGTTCGCCATCACACTAGACAATCAGCCGGGGCGGGCGGCAGACGCCATCACCATTTTCAGTGAAGCCCAAATAGGCATTACTTATCTGTATTCCTTCCTGTTAGGAAATAAAGGCATCTTGATTTTCCGGACAGACAATCCGGACAGAGCAAGGGAAGTGATTATTCTTAATAATCTCTCTTTTGTAGCCGAAAAAGATTTATCAACACTGATTTAAAGTATTCCTTGTAGGGGCGGAGCTGCGTGTCCGCCCCCACAATTATCCTCTGCGTTTCAAGAAATCCGTAGGACTTTCTCCGAAATATTCCTTGTAACACTTGGTAAAATAAGAAGGAGATGTAAAACCTACCTCATACGTTATCTCGGATATGGTTTTCTCAGAAGAAGCCAACAAAGAAGCAGCTTTCTTTAATCTGGCAATACGCACCAGTTCATTGGGAGAATAATTGGTAAGTGCCTTAATCTTACGATAAAGCTGCACCCTGCTTAATCCCATCTTACTGCCTAATTCTTCCACACTTAACTCAGAATCTGTCAAATTTGCTTCTATCAGCTCTCTGAAGCGCTCCACAAATCCTTTATCCACCTCGCTTACAGACTCTTTAGACAAAGTAATCTTATCTCCGAAAAACTGTTTCAACCGCTTATGGTTATCAATCAGATTCCGAAGACGCACCAGTAACAATTTGGAATTAAAAGGTTTGGAAATATAAGAATCCGCTCCACATTCAAACCCCTGTATCCGCTGTTCATCCAAAGAACAGGCAGTAAGCAACATCACCGGAATATGAGAAGTCTGTAATTCCATTTTCAGCTTCCTGCAACATTCCAATCCGTCCATCACCGGCATCATCACATCACAGATAATGGCATCAGGCACATATTTCATAGCTTTCTTTAATCCGGCATGTCCGTCGGCAGCCTCTATCACCGTATATTCCTCTTTCAATAATGATTTCACATAGCCACGTACATCCGCATTATCGTCAATTATCAAGATGCATTCCTTATTCTCATCCGGAAGCCGTTCTTCTGTTTCCGTTTCCTCCAATTCCTCCACCACCGTCGGCTGTGTAGTGTGCGGTTCCTGTATCCGATCTACAGACTGCTCCTCCACTATCTCCATAGGAATATCCACCGTAAACACTGTTCCTTTTCCTTCCACACTGTCCACCGTTATCACCCCGCCGTGCAACTCGACAAAAGCCTTTGCCAAAGCAAGACCAATACCTGAGCCCGCATGGTTCACATCCATCTGATAAAAGCGGTCGAAAATATGCCGGATGTGCCGGACAGAGATTCCCGAACCGGTATCAGCAACTACCAGACGGACATATCTTCTATTTTCCTCCTTTATTAAAGTAGAAAGTGTGACAGTGATAGTTCCATTCTCCGGGGTAAACTTAAACGCATTGGACAACAAATTAAAATAGACACGTTCCATCTTTTCGGCATCCAACGCCATCAGACAGTCTGTCCGGTCATCGTTCACGTCCAGAACAAAATGGATATGCTTTCTCAAAGCCAATGTTTGAAATGCATGGCTCCATTCCTGTAATTGCGCACGCAGGTCCATATTGGTTCTCACCAACTCCAGTTTACCATTTTCATACTTACGGAAATCAAGAATCTGGTTGACCAGCCTCAACAGAATATTCACATTCTTATGTACCACTTTCAATAAGGATCGTTGCTTAGAGGTCAAGTCTTTATCCTCTAAAAGCTGTTCCACCGGATCGGCAACCAAAGTAAGCGGAGTACGGAAATCATGAGAAACATTCGTAAAGAAGACCAGTTTGGCATGAGTCGCCTCTTCCAACTGCTTGGAGAGGCTGATCAGTTGGTCGCGTTGTTCCTCCAATTGTTTCTTTTGACGGGATAACTCCATGTTCATCCGGTTCTTTGTCCAATACGCACGGACGATGATCGCCAATAAGGCAGCAAACAGTAACAGGATAATCAGACATGCATACAGAAACATGGTCTGGGCAGAGTATCTTGACCAATATTCGTCCACCTGATTATTCAGCCGTTCTATCTTTCCGTCCTGTTCGGCAATGTGGTCTGTCTGCAACTGCATGACACGGGCATTCGTTTTATCAACAAGGGCTGTTGATAACTTAGTATCCCGTTCATACGGACGCTTCTCCAAAATATCCATCGCCACCTGCATCACTTTATCTCCTCCGGTAGGGTAAATAAAAGTGGCATCCAACACTCCTTCCAGTACCTGCTCCACTCCATACCCCTTGCCAGGCAACGCATCAATACCAACAAACAACATTTCCTTTTCCAACTGTCGCTGTCTGGCCGACAAATAAGCCCCGACAGCCATGCGGTCATTTTGGGCAAAAACCAGATTTATATCCTTATTGTCTTGAAGTATGGAATCCATTTTCTCCCCAGCCACACTTTGCAGCCAGGCTCCGTCCACGCTGGCGGCAATTTCTATTCCAGGCTCTGCCTTCAAGGCATCCGCCAATCCTCTATGACGCTCCATAGCCGGAGTGGAACCTTCCAGTCCCGTTATCTCCAAAATCTTCCCTTTTCCACCCAAACGGTTCACAATATATTGTCCCACATCTTTGCCAATCTCACAATTATCAGCACCCACAAAAGCCGTATAACGGTCCGACAAAATCTTACGGTCAATTACCACAACAGGTATTCCCAGCCCGTATGCCTTCTCCACAACAGGAGTGACAGCCGCCGCCTCATTCGGAGCGACAATCAATAAATCAACTTTCCTGTCAATAAAATAGTTGATATCTTCTATCTGATTCCGGTTATTATCTTTCGCGGTACGGATCTCCACCTCCACCCCATCATAAAACAAGGCTTCACGTACAATTTCATGATTCATTTTATGCCGCCATTCGTCATCACTACATTGTGAAACACCAATGTAATAGCGCGTATGTTTCTGACTGCACGATGTCAGAATTCCCATAAGGCATAAAATCAAAAACAAAAGATGTTTTTTCATGTTCCTCAAGGTATTTATAGATAACAAAGATAAAAGGTAACCGCTAATAAAACAAACATCTGCAAGAGAAAGTAAAAAAAGAACATCGCGAAGAACCTGATTACATCTACTTTGTATTTACAGGTTCTTCGCGATACAGCCTCAGACAATATGATTTCCAATCCAATTTGAATGAGTATCCGCAACCATTAAAATTTAAATCAACTCATTCTTTAAACGAGCCGGCAACTCAGGCATAGCCCCGTTTTGCGTACATACGTATGCAGAAACCTCAACAGCCAGTTTATGCGCCTCGGCAACCGGCTTTCCCTTCAAAATAGCAGCTACAAAAGTCGCCGTGAACGAATCGCCCGCACCTACCGTATCGGCCACCTCCACCTTCGGAGTCTCTACAAATGAAATCTCACCCGGAGTAAAGACATAACTGCCATTGACACCACACGTTAAAATCAACATCTTCAGATTATATTTCGCCAACAGAATCCAGCATTTATCCTGCAAGTCTATGCCGGGATAACCGAACATACGGCTCACTGTGACCAACTCCTCGTCATTAATCTTTAAAATATTACATTTTTTCATCGAGTTGCAAAGAATCTCCTTCGTATAGAAACCTTGGCGCAAATTCACATCGAAAATTTTACATTGTCCTTCTCCTTCGGGCATCACATCCAGAAAACGGTTGATTGTTTCCCTTGAAACCACACTACGCTGTGCCAACGAGCCGAAGCATACGGAACGGGTATTCTTTGCCAACTCTTCCAAAGCAGGTGTAAAAGGTATATTATCCCAAGCCACCCCTTCTTTTATATCATACATAGGTACCCCATTAGGGTCCAGTTCCACCTGTACGGTTCCTGTGGGATAAGGCACTTTCTCTATCTGATACTTCAAGTTCTTGCCATCAAAATTCTCAAGTATCTCATTACCCAGCTTGTCATCGCCAATCGCACTGACCACCCGGCTGTCAAAACCGAATTGTGACACATGATAAGCGAAGTTTGCCGGAGCACCACCAATTTTCTTTCCTTCGGGCAGCACATCCCATAGTGCCTCACCCATTCCTACGATGATTTGATTCATGATATTATTTACTGTTTACAATTAAAATCATTTCTTTATTTTCAAGGTATACATCAACAAATAGATAACTCCGACAGTCATCACCGCCACAGCGCCACTCTGCCCCATGGCATCACCGGCAACTCCCATGGCCAACGGAAATACCGTACCGCCGAACAGCCCCATAATCATCAATCCGGAAACTTCATTTTTCTTTTCGGGCATGGCAAACAATGCCTGCGAGAATATAATAGAGAACACATTGGAGTTACCGAAACCAATCATGGCAATGCAAATATAAATAATTGTTTCCGAATGGAATATAAATAATCCCACCATTGCCAGCAACATGAACACGACACTGAGAGCAAAGAAAGACTTTGCAGAAGCCTTTTGCAAGATAAAGGCTCCGAGGAAGCAACCCACCGTACGGAAAATAAAATAAAGACTTGTTGCAAAACCGGCCTCAGCCAATGTCATATCCAAACGCTCCATCAAGATTTTAGGAGCCGTTGTATTCGTACCGACATCAATACCGACATGGCACATGATCCCAATGAAAGACAAGAGAATAAACGGTTTTCCCAACAAGGAAAAGCACGCTTTGAAGCCGGACGCTTTATCGGGTTTCTCTTCCTCAATAGGGGTCAGCCCCAACAACACGATGGCAAAAACGGCTATCACCATATAAACAGGAAATAATACCCGCCAGCCAAGCCCGAAAGTAGGAATAGCCTGCATCGCTCCCCACATGGCAATGTAAGGGGCAAGAAAGGAAGCAATAGCTTTTACAAACTGACCGAAAGTCAATGTACTTGCCAACTTTTCCCCCGCAATAATATTACTCAGCAACGGATTCAAAGAGGTTTGCATCAACGCATTACCGATACCCAGTAAAGAGAAAGAAATCAACATAAGCGTATAGCCGTCGCCGAATATAGGGAGCAGCAAAGAGGCAAAAGTGACAATCAGACTCAGAAGAACTGTCTTCTTACGCCCTATCTTATTCATCAGAATACCTGTAGGTACGGAGAAAATCAGGAACCAGAAGAAGACCAAGGAAGGAAATATATTGGCTTGAGAGTCTGTCAGATCCAGATCCGCTTTTACATAATTCGATGCAATCCCCACCAGGTCTACAAATCCCATGGCGAAGAAACACAGCATCACCGGAATTAATTTGGCATACAGATTTTTATTGCTATTCATGACTTTATACTTAGTTTACAAACCTAACTTATATATTGTGAAATTTGAAATCTTCATCTCTCCTCCTTTACTATAAAAACGCAAAGAGTTATAAGGTTCATTCGGGAATACCAGATTAGTCATGGCAACGCGGCCACCGTCAACAAACAACTCCACACTTCCATTATCCACAAAAACTTGAATTTTATGTGTCTTCGCGGTGTTTATCGGAGCCCAAGTACCCAAAGCAAAATCATTTTTATAATTCACCGTAACCTCTTTATAACGAGCATAACTTTCTTCAGTATCCAAATCATGCGGTTTTACCTTCTTGCCAAAATCTACAATACCACTTTCCGCACGGTCCATTACCACACGTCCCTCCGAAGCGTCCAAATAAATCTTCACCTTCTCACCCAAACTGTTCAGCAATTCAAAACCAGCCTCTTTACCAGCCGACACCAGTTGCAATTCCAGTTCAAAAGCGCCGTCGTTATTTTCAAAAAGTGTTTCTAAACGCTTCTCGCCATTTACTGTAAAATCATCCAGCTTTTTAGAATCTTTCCGCAAGTGCTCCGTTTCCTTTACCGGTGCGGCACTCAGATAAAGCTGTTTGTCTTCTCCCGTATACAGACTCAACTCACGCGGCAAAGCATTGGCACTGCGGAACTGTTGTATAGGAGTATAGTTAGCATACTGCCAGTTGCTCATCCAAGGTACGGCAATGACACGGTCGCCGGTATTCGAGAAACAAACAGTGGCATAATGGTCTTTTCCCCAGTCGAGCCATTTCACCACCTCGGGTTTCGTATCACATACAAACTGATGCCCGTCAAAGTCGCCTGTAAAATACATCGTACCGCTGCCTCCATAGACAAATCCCGGATTGATATTGACAATCATCACCCATTTCATCCTGGTCCGGTCACCATCTACAGGCAGTTGGATGAAATCCGGACATTCGAACTGATTGGGCTGAGGACCAAATCCTTCTCCAAACTCACTCATGTATTCCCATTGCTTCAAGTTGACAGATGAATAAAAACGCATATTCTTGTCCGCACTGACAATCATAATCCATTTCTGTTCGGGTTCATACCAAAAGACCTTCGGGTCACGGAAATTCTGTAGTCCGTCAAACGGAGTAAGAACCGGATTCTGTTCATACTTCGTATAAGTACGCCCGTTGTCCGTACTGTATGCCATACTTTGCACCTGGCTCTGCCCACCGGGTATATTACGGTGCGAAGTATAAAAAGCGACAATTGTATTTTCACCGTAGCCTGCGCTGTTATGTTTATCCACAATGGCACTTCCCGAAAAGATATGCCCCAATGTATCACGGGCAATCGCCGGGTCAAGATGCTCCCAATGAACCAAATCCTTGCTCACGGAATGTCCCCAGTGCATATTTCCCCATACGGAGCCGTATGGATTATATTGAAAATAAAGGTGATATTCACCGTCTTTATAAACCAGTCCGTTGGCATCATTCATCCAGCCATAAAGCGGAGTGTGATGATAAACCGGACGGAACTTATCCCTGTTTGCCGTATCAAATGTATCCGAAACCCGGATGCTGTCCCAACACAGCGCATCTGCCGCCACCTTCTTTATAATGACAGTAGCTTCCTCACTTCCCTGAGGCAAGGCAAACGGAACATAATATTCAACGCTGTCTGTAGCCAGACGCACATCCATATCGGTATCTGCGGGGCTCCCAGTATCCAGCCTTACCAGTCCTTCCTTGCTGCTCTCCTGAATCGGAAGCAACAAATAGTTAGCGGGACGGGCAATATGTACGATTGTCACCGTATCTCCCTGATGTTCGAAAACCAGGTCATTTTTTTGTGACTGACAAGAAACAGCGCCTCCTGTAAAGGCTAAACCTAATGCAAGGTTAACAAGATTTGTTTTCATGAAGTATAGGATATTAAAAGTTTTGTTTGATTGTTTTTCGTTATCGGCAAAGTTAACGGAAACCTGCCTTACCGGCTGAAACATTTGTTTCATTCTTATGTATAAATGTTACTTTTCCACCATAAAGAAGAATTAAATCCCTCTTGAATCAGAATGTTATTTTCGCCGCAAATTCTACGGTGAACGGACGGATATAGCTGCCTGCCATCCATGCGCCGTTATATGCCGCCGCATTCTCCTTATCTACCAGCTCGGCTCCCGAAATACTTCCTTTCGCCCCGGTCTGGTTCAAGAAGTTTATCACAGTTCCGCTTAAGGACAAATGTTTGTTCACATTCCAGTTTATTCCACCGAATGTTTCCCAACGGCCGTTGAAATAATAGGCATTTTTAATATTTGCATACGTCTTGCTGAAGTAACGGAAACTGGCCCATACCTTCAAGTCTTTGGTAATGTTGTAAC
>OHNZ01000751.1_pt1 | contig 13072 bp, 13 predicted proteins | sample 1569761 | NCBI WGS metagenome assembly OHNZ01 (sample SAMEA3879562, study PRJEB24766) | human gut metagenome | biome: human-associated habitat; feature: feces | place: USA | collected 1985/1987
ATTCAGGCAAATCACTATCTGGCGCCGGATATGGACAAGGCAATGAAAAATGCCTATGAAAAAGATCGCTGTTTTAAGATGTCTGCGTACCAGTAATAACTGTACCGGCAGCGGCTGTCTTAAAGCTTTCAATAATAAAACCAACGCTTTTGCCGTTTATGAGGCAGAGGAAACAGAACTGGCCGCTTTTTTGAACTGCAGCGGCTGCGGTGATGTACAGATGCCCAATAACGAGGAAGGTCTGCACAAAAAGCTGGACCGTCTTGTTACTATCGGCGTTGAAGCCGTGCATTTGAGCGGCTGTACCAAAAAGAAGGACGCACAGGGAGAAAAACATGAATGCCCGGTGATCACCAAAACTGCCGAATACCTGGAGCAGCAGGGGATTACTGTTGTCAGAGGCACACATCACTAAAAATAAAAAGCTAAAAAGCATCGACAAATTTTGTCGATGCTTTTTTATTTTTAGCTATGAAATTACGGCGATTAGTTGAGCCGGTCAGCCGTCCTGCTTCAGCAGCAGCCGCAGCTTATCCAGCCCTTTGATCCGGTGCTTGGTGACGTTGCGTACACTGCAGCCCAGCAGGCGGGCTGCTTCTTTGGGTTTCTGCTCGCGCAAAAACAACAGCTCGATAACCTGCTGCTGTTCGGCAGTCAGCCGTTTTAAAGCCTGCCGTACTTCCAGTGACAGCAGCAGTTGGGCAATATCGTCCGGCAGCCCCTGCTGCAACCCGGCCTCATCCAGAAGGGCGGTGCCTTCCTCGCTGTCAGTATTGAAGGCGATCTCGTTTTCCCAGATCCGGCCCTGCTTCTGCATGGCGTCGAACAAAGCGAAATGTACTCTGCAGCGCGCGTAACCGGGCCAGTTTACATAATCAGTACCGCTGTATTTGAGTACCAGCTCGATAAAAGCCAGCACAGCGATGCCTTCCGCATCTTTCCCCAGTGAATTATAAAACATCTCGCGCCGTGCTTCGCTGCTGAGCAGGGGCTTAAAATCACTGCACAGCTTCAGTAAAGCACCGTTGTCGCCTGCCTGCGCCGCAGTTATCAAAAGCTGCAGTGCCTGGGCAGCCGCGCTGCTTGTATTGGTATCTGTCAAAATAGCTATTTATATCAGTTCTTCCCATAATTTTATGACGGCGGGCCGTACTGTAAAGCGTTATGCATAACAGGGCTCAGTATGCGCCTTTGTATTTGTTTTGTAAACAACCTTTGGGGTAGGCTATAAGAAATACAACCCATAGGGTTATTTTGCTTTGCTGCTTTTGCGGTTAAAATTTTTCACAGTCAAAACTTTTAGCTGAGGTGCAAAATGAGCAAGCATACTTATAATAACATCGGCCGCAAATTATACCAGCTGCGGCTGGAGCTGGGGCTGACCCAAAACGACGTGGCCGAACGCTGTAATATGTCGGTCAATTATTACGGCCGTATCGAACGGGAGGAATGCAACTGCAGCGTTAATCTGCTGGATAAGATATTGCAGGTGCTGGGAAAAGAAATAGATTTTAAGTAAAGTCTTGTAGGAAGAAACTGCTGTTAGATTAAAAGATAAAAAATAATCGCTCTCAGCGAAAGTTGAAAGCGATTATTTTTTGCCGGGCTCTATGGGAATAGAGTCCGGCTTTTGCATGTCAGCAGAGGCGGTGCTGGCAAGTGAGATTGTAAATATTGCCGCACAGGTACGATGAAAATATAAGTACGAGCAAAAAGCATACTTAAATATAAAAGAAAACGTGCTTATGTCTTGCGGGGGGGTACAACCGTGGTACAATAATTATAAAATATTAGGGAAGTTTTTTATGTATTGGAAATATACAAAAATGAGTAAGAAAATATTGAATAATTAAGATATAAATATAGCTTATAAGAATAAAAAATCGGCAAAATTGTGGCTTCGTACTTTTGGTGACAAATAGTTGCTGGCAAGTGAGATTGTAAATATTGATGCACAGGTACGATGAAAATATAAGTAAGAGCAAAAACGTTACTGAAATATAATTTTAGAAGCTGTTATGTCTTGTGGGGGGGTACAAGTGTGGTATAATCTAAAGTTGATAAAACAAATATCTTAATTGTTTTATTAAAGCATTAGGATACAGATTGCAATTATTACGAAACTAATTAACAACACTAAGTTCAAGATAGATAAAGGTGATCATTTGCTGGATACACATACACATATCTTATGGAATATAGACGACGGTTCTAAGAATCAGTGCATGTCGTTACAAATGCTGGAGATTGCGGCCAGAAGCGGGACTAAAGCTATCTTTGCGACCCCGCACGTCATCGAAAGAGCGAACAAGCCTTCCTGGGAAGAAATAAAGGAAAAAACACAGCAGCTGCGGCAGCTGTGTGCAGAAGCACAGATAGATATTATGCTTTATCCCGGAGCAGAAGTGCAGATGAACTGGGAGCTTTTGCCGGAGCTGGGAGCGACTGGCGCGTACTGTTTAAACGGCGGTAGATATCTGCTGGTCGAACTGCCGGCGGCAGAAATCCCTGCCTATGCCGATGAATTCTGGTATGAGCTGGAGCTGAAGGGGATAATGCCGATCCTTGCCCATCCGGAGAGGTATCAGCAGCTGCGCGAAAACCCTGACCTGCTGCTACTGTGGCGGCGGCGTGGCATGCTTATGCAGTGCAACAGCGGCAGCTTTACCGGCATGTTCGGCAGCAGCGTCTGCGAGAATGCCAAGGTCTTGCTGGCAAATGGTCTGGTCGATCTGTTAGGGTCGGACGGGCACCGCAGCGAAGGACGCAATACGGATATGTCACGGGCAGCGGCGGTCATCAGGCAGCTGGCCGGAGAAGAAGTACTGCGGCAGATGACAGAAACGAACCCGCAGGCGATCTTAAAAAATCAGGAAATAGAGCTCAAGCAGCCCAAAGTATTTTTAGAAGACAAACCAAAGAGCTTCTGGCAGAGACTCTTTGGCAAATAATAAATTAAAGATTGAAGTAAAGAGAAAAAGGAGAATCCCGATGAAGAAAACAATTCTGGCGTTGACCCTGGCGCTGAGTCTGCAGGGACTGGCAGCAGCGTCAGCAGCAGACAACGACTATATTATGTGTCCCGGCGACCAGCTGCAGGTAGTAGTCTATGGACATGAAGATCTGAGCAGCCCGCCCAACAGCAACACTACCCCCTATACAGTACGCCCTGATGGAAAAGTAACCTTTCCCCTGATCGGCGATATAGACGTGACAGGAAAAACAGTAACAGAATTTACGCGGCAACTGGAAGCGAGCCTGGCCGAATACCTTGTCAGGCCGCAGGTCAGCGTTAATATCTTAAAGCTGGGAACGACGCGTGTCTATGTGCTGGGGGAAGTAAAAAAACCGGGACTGTACGAGCTTGAAAAAAGCCACCGCGTATTAGATGCCCTGGGCAAAGCGGAAGGCTTTACAGAAAAAGCCGCCAAAAAGAAAATCTTTCTGATCAGAAAAGGTGCGGAAGAACCTGTACTGGTCAATATCAATAATTTTCTAAAAAAATCCGACCAGAGCCAAAACTACGTTTTAAACGAAGGCGACTGCCTGTATCTGACCAGCAACGGCAAGATAGATATCGGGCGTGACATCATGCCCTTCATCAGCGGCGCATACATGGTATCGGAAATCAAAAATAACGACTGATCTGAGGAGAGATAAAGTGGAAGAGGAAATCACAATCGACCTGCGCGAGCTGGCGCATATAGTGCAGAAAAACGCAAGGTTCATCGCTAAAGTCACGGGCGGATGTATAGCTGTAGCCGGGCTGTATTTGCTTATAGCTTCACCGGTCTACGAATCAGATTCGCTGCTGCGCATCAAGCAGCCCAAAGGGATAGGCTCATCGCTTTTAGAAAGTATGCCTATGGGCAATGCCATGGCCAGCAAACAGTTGATGAGCACCTATGCGGAAATCTTAAAAAGCCGCAGCGTCATCGTCCCGGTTATCGAACAGACGGAAGAAGCAGACAGTGACGGCAAATATATGCGTTATGAAGATTATATCAAAAACAGGATAGTTACCAATCCTTTTAAAGATACCGAGATCTTAAAAGTTACAGTCAACGCTAATACGCCGGAAGGGGCCCAGAAAGCCAACGACCTGATCGTTAACGGCTTTTTGCAGCGGTTGACCGGTCTGGTACGTGAAGAACAGAAAACTACCCGCGCCTTTATCGAAGAGCGGGTCGTAGCCTCTAAAGCCGAGCTTGAAGCAGCTGAAAGTGCGCTGACCGAATATAAAAAAGCCAGCAAGATCCTGTCACCGACGGACGAAATGAAGTTGGCGGCCGATAAAATGGGGATCGTCGATAAACTGCGTGCAGAAAACAAAGTAGCGCTTGCCACAGCGCAGGCACAGCTGTCAGCAACAGACCAGCAGCTGGGCGGCGAAGCCAAAGCGACAGCGGATAACGCAGTTATCAAGCAGTATAATGCAAAATTAGCCGAACTGGAGACCCAGAGGATAGACTATCTGGACAAATATACAGCCAAACATCCTAAAGTCATCGAAACAGAAGACGCTATAGACAATTTAAAAAGCAAGCTGCAGCAGGAAATAGCCAAAGTAGCCTCACTGCAGGCGCCGTCGGATAACCCAGTGCACCAGCAGCTGCTGACCAGTAAATTCGGCAGCGAAGCGGCGATCAGCGTAGCCGAAAGCAACCTTGCCGAGCTGGAGCGTCTGGATAAAAGAAATCAGGAAGACGTAGAACGGCTTTCCGAGAAAGAACAGAAATACCTGAGCCTGATGCGTGACGTCAGCGTTGCCGATGAAATTTACATCATGCTGGCCAAACGCCTGGAAGAAGCCAAGGTAGCCGAAGTAGCGGTATCCACCGAGGTACAGGTAGTAGATACGGCCACACTGCCGGAAGACCCGGTAAAACCGAAAAAGCTTTTGACCCTGCTTTTGGCAGCCTTTTTGGGAATCTTCGGCGGCAGCGGCTTTGTTATTGCCAAAGAACTGATGAACAGAACCATAAAGACAACGGACGATGTAGCAAACTATCTGGACCTGCCTGTTCTGGGCTCGGTGCCGGATTATGAATCATTGAATAAAAACATGAAAAAAGAACAGCAGGAGCAAAGCTTGACTGCCAGGCTACGGAGGTACTTATGGAAACGATAACACTGATTGCCGACCGTGATGCCAAATCACCGGTAGCGGAAGCATATAGAACGATCAGGACCAACATCCAGTTCTCCAACGTTGGTCAGGAGCTGAAAACGATCATCGTTACCAGCGCTACGCCAAACGAAGGTAAAAGTACAACGATCAGCAATCTGGCGGTGGTAATGGCACAGGCCGGGCACAAAGTGCTTTTAATGGACTGTGATATGCGCAACCCGACACAGCATAAGCTTTTTAAGCTGACTAATAAAGGTCTGAGCAACTGCATTTCGGCGAGTGAAGAGGTGCGGGAAGTCATTCAAAAAACAGGGATAGAGAATCTGGAGCTTTTAGCCAGCGGGCCGGTAGCGCCCAACCCATCCGAGCTTTTGGGAAGCAAACGGATGGAACAGTTACTGGAACGGCTAAAGCCGGATTATGACTATATACTTATCGATACGCCGCCAATCATGCCGGTAACGGATGCGGCAGCACTGTCTGGTAAGGTAGACGGGCTGGTCATGTTGGTCAGCTCCGGCGAAGTTACACCAGCAGCAGCTAAAGAAGCTAAACAGAGGCTGCTGCTGGCAGGAGCACATATTTTGGGAGTTATCCTTAACAAGGTAGAATTGGCCCATACGCACGGCTATGGTTACTACTATTACTATGATTCCGATGGTACATCCGGGGGGGACATTCGTCGCTAGAAGTGAGATGGAAGCTGCGCAGGTATTGAAAAGATATCACAAAATAATTGCATAGGGGTGGAATATGCAGTAATGATTAAAGATGGTGAATTAGGAAAGACTATTTTTGATTTTACATTAACATTTATAGGAACGATATGTATAAGCCCGCTTTTAGCTTATATAGCGTACAGGATAAAAAAAGAAGATCCGGGACCTGTAATATTTAAACATATGCGTGTTGGTAAAAATGGAAAGTCTTTTCCATGTTATAAATTTCGCAGTATGTGTGTTGATGCCAAACAAATGCTGGAAAAATATTTAAGAGAAAATCCTGAAGCGCGAATGGAGTGGGAACGCGACTTTAAATTAAAAAATGATCCGAGAGTGACACCAATTGGCGAATTTTTAAGAAGGACCAGTTTAGATGAATTGCCGCAGATTTTTAATGTTTTAAAGGGAGAAATGAGTTTGGTTGGACCACGTCCTATTGTCCAGGAAGAAGTGCCACGCTACGGGATACATATAAAAAAATATTATTCAGTAAAACCTGGCATTACTGGACTGTGGCAGGTTAGTGGGCGTAGCGACATATCTTATTCGGAACGTGTCGCCTTGGATGTTGAATATGTGGTTAATCGAAGTTTTCTAAAAGATATCCAGATACTTATAAAAACATTTGATGTTGTATTCAGAAAAAAAGGTGCATATTAAAATAAGGGAGGCTTCTTATTATGAAAGTAGTTCTTCTTGCCGGGGGATTGGGAACACGTATAAGTGAAGAAAGTCAATATAAACCAAAGCCGATGATTGAAATTGGTGGGATGCCTATTTTGTGGCATATTATGAAAAGCTATTCATTCTATGGTTTTAATGATTTTATTATTTGCGCTGGTTATAAACAGCATATGATCAAAGAATGGTTTGCCGATTATTTTTTGCATACCAGTGATGTTACGTTTGACTTTACCAAAAAGAACGAAATCGTGATACACAAGCAACACACGGAACCTTGGAAGGTAACAGTTGTTGATACCGGATTAAATACGATGACTGGCGGCAGGGTAAAAAGGATTCAAAAATATATTGGTAACGAAACTTTTATGATGACTTATGGCGATGGTGTATGTGATGTCAATATTCAAAAACTGTTGGATTTTCATAAAGCCCATGGGAAATTGGCAACACTTACTGCTGTTATGTTGGAACAATCCAAAGGTATTTTGAATATTGACGGTGATAATGCAGTAAGATCATTTCGTGAAAAATCTATTGCGGATAGTTCACCGATTAATGCTGGATTTATGGTATTGGAACCACAAGTTTTTGATTATCTGGAAAATGACGCGACTGTTTTTGAAAGAGGTCCGCTTGAAAAATTAGCTGCAGCCAATGAGCTTATGAGCTATATTCATAAGGGCTTTTGGCAGTGTATGGACACTAAACGTGAAAAAGATGAATTAGAAAGCTTATGGTCTACCGTTAAAGCACCATGGAAGGTATGGGGAGAATGAATATATTTTCTGAGTTTTATAAAGGGAAAAAAGTACTTGTAACCGGGCATACTGGATTCAAAGGAACCTGGCTCTGCAAAATTTTGACTATGCTTGGTGCTGATATTATTGGTTATTCGTTGGAATCGCCTACAGTAGAAGGATGGGAATTTTTTCGCATGGCTCAAATTGAAGAAAAGATAACTTCTATTATCGGCGATATTAGAGATTATAAACATTTAAAAAACGTTTTTGATGAATATCAGCCGGAAATAGTTTTGCATTTGGCTGCGCAGCCACTTGTGTTGGAAGGCTATAAAGACCCGGTTGGGACATACTCTACTAATGTGATGGGGACAGTTAATATTCTTGAATGCGTTAGAAATACCAGTTGTGTGAAATCTTTTTTAAATGTGACAACAGATAAAGTTTATGAAAATAAAGAATGGATTTGGGGATATAGGGAAACAGAACCATTAGATGGTTTTGACCCATATTCGAACAGCAAAAGCTGTTCTGAACTTGTAACGCACTGTTATAAAAACAGTTATTTTAAAGATGAAAAAGTTGCAATATCCACAGCAAGAGCAGGAAATGTAATCGGCGGTGGTGATTTTGCTGAAAATAGAATTATTCCGGATTGTATAAGGGCGGCGTATAAAAGTCAAGAAATAATTGTTCGTAACCCCTATTCTATAAGACCTTATCAGCATGTGTTGGAGCCATTGTATGTTTACCTTATGATAGCTAAAGCCCAATGTGAAAATATTGAGTTTGCGGGCTATTATAATGTTGGTCCGGATGAATGTGATTGTATAACAACAGGCGATCTTGTAGATTTATTTTGTAAAGAATGGGGAAATGGGCAAGCATGGAAGAATGTTTGCAACCAAGGCCCTCATGAAGCACAGTTTTTAAAATTAGATTGCTCAAAGTTAAAAAATACTTTTGGATGGGGACCAAGATGGCAGATAACAGAAGCTGTGGTTAAGACGGTAGAATGGGCTAAGGTTTATGAGCAAAATGACAGTATTGTTGATTGTATGGAAAAGCAAATAAGGTTATTTATGTTAGGTTAAAATTTAATTATGTTTTATGAAAGACTGGGGGCTCATAAAATGTCTAATAGAATACAGATTTTAGATTGTACCTTAAGAGATGGTGGATTAGGATTAGAAGACAGTAAAAAAAATAAAATATCTTCGATGCAGTTCGATTTAGATTCAGTTAACGACATAATTGATAAGTTAGCGAAAAGTAAAGTTGACATAATTGAATTAGGCTCTATTGAAATATCAGAAGAAAATAAAGTTGGATATGCAATTTACAATGATATTGAGTCTATTTCTCAAAAAATACCCCCCAAATATACAAGAAATCAAATGTATGCAGCTTTATATAGAGGGCCAGATACGCCCATAGAAAATATACCGGTTTGGAGTTCAGAATATTGTGAAGCAGTAAGAGTTATTATTCGCTATTCTGAACTTAAAAAATCTTTAGATTTTTGCAAAGCTTTGGCCAACAAAGGTTATAAAGTATTCATTCAACCCATGTTAACAATGCGTTACAGTGAAATAGAAATACAGATGGTAATTGATGCAGCAAACGCAATGAATGCTTATGCAGTATATTTTGTTGATAGTTACGGCTATATGCATGAAAATGATGTGATTAGATTTTTTAAGAGATTTGATGGAAGCTTGGATGATTCTATAAAAATTGGATTTCATGCACATAATAATATGAATCTTGCTTTTGCAAATGCTCTTACTTTTATTAAACAGGAATCAGATAGAAAGATTATAGTTGATGCTTGTATTGCAGGAATGGGTCAAGGTGCAGGAAACTTACAGACAGAAATAATTATAGAACATATGATTAAAAATTATGGCTATGAATATAACTTTACGTCAATTTTAGAAGCGTGCGAAGTTATTGAAAAATACGTTGCTAACAATTTGTGGGGATATTCTGTAACGAGATTTTTGCCAGCAATACATAAAACAGCATACAAATATGCGATTGCTTTGCGTGATATTTATGGACTTGATTTTAAAGAAATTGATTATGTTTTAAAGTCTATGCCAGACAATTTAAGACATAGATATACACCTGAAAACACTTTAGAAATTTTAAGGATTGCTGGTTATGAGTGAACATGCGACTTGCTTAGTAAAAGGATCTGACTATATTGTCAGCTTTTTAATTGATAATGGTGTTACTGATGTTTTTGGTATTCCAGGCGGAGTTGTATTAGATTTTTTATATGCATTAGACAAGAGGAACCAAGACATTACTGTGCATTTAAATTATCATGAACAAAGTTCTGCGTATGCTGCTTGTGGATATTCACAAGTTGAGGGTAAATTAGGTGTTGCATATGCTACTAGGGGACCTGGAGTTACTAACATGATAACAGCTATTGCAGATGCATATTATGATTCTATTCCTGTTATGTTTATTACGGCTCACTCATATTGCAATAAATATAAAAATATGCGAGTTGAGCAGGATCAAGAAATAGATTTAGTTCCAATGATATCCCAAATTACTAAATATGCAAAACGTGTGGATGAGGGAAATGATCTACCAACTGAACTTACAAAAGCATATAATTTAGCCATTAGCGGAAGAAAAGGCCCCGTTTTTTTAGATATTTCAAATAATATATTATCTAATGAAATAACAATTAAAAGTGAAAAATATATAGATGAAAGCAATGTGGAATCAATTAATGTAAAAAATATAACAGAGTACATCAGGATGGCATTAGAAAATTCGGAAAGACCGATACTTCTGATTGGAGACGGAATAAGGAATTTAAAGGCTATATCAAACCTTAAACAGTTTGTTGAGAAGGTAGAGATACCAGTATTGTCTAGTCGTTTTTCACATGACATAATGCAGAATTCTTTGATGTACTTTGGTTATATCGGCAGTCACGCTACACGATATAGTAATTTTATTTTAGCGAAGTCTGATCTTATTATTTCAATTGGAAATAGAATGTCATTTCCTTTAAGTTCTCAAAGTTTTAGACCGATTGTAGAAAACAAAAAAATAATAAGGGTTGATGTAGATAATAATGAATTATTGAGAAAAATTCCAAATTGCAAGAATTTTAATGTGGATATAAACACACTTTGGCCGCAACTTATTAACACAAAGCTAACTTATAAATATAAAGAGAAATGGCTTTCAGTTTGTTGTCAACTAAGAGAAGTTTTGTTTAGCCACGATATGGACTACCCATCAGAAATGATTGGCCGTATATTAGATAATATTAATGAAAATACAGTTATTATAAGTGATGTTGGAAATAATGAATTTTGGTTATCAAGAGCAAGTGTGTTTGCTAAAAGAAAAAATCGTGTTCTTTACTCAAAATCATTCGGATCACTTGGATGTTCTTTGCCTAAGGCTATAGGTGCTTATTATGGAACACGAAAACCAGTAGTTTGTTTTACTGGTGACCAAGGGTTTCAATTTAATATCCAGGAACTACAATTTGTGGTTCAGCATAAATTGCCAATAATGATTGTCATATTAAATAATCACTCATCTGGTATGATACGCAGCAGAGAAAAACAGTTATCTTATCCAAAGTACCTCCACACTACAGAAGATAGCGGATATAAAGCAGTAAGTTTTAATGAAATAGCCAAAGCATATAACTGTGAATATTATGCGCATACAGATACAAAAGAAAAATTTGATGAAATGATAAGTAAGGTGGTAAAACCGTGTATTGTGGAGATTTTTGTAGATGAAACAACAGAAATTTCACCAATATTGCTTAAAGGCAATGAGTGTCAGAAACTCACACCGAATCTTCCAAAAGAAATGTATAAAAAATTAAATGAATTATAAGGATTTTATAGGAGAAAATTATGAAGTCTTTTTCAGGGAAAACAGTTCTGGTTACTGGTGCTACAGGACTAATTGGTAGTCATATAGTGTATGAACTGATGAGTATGAAAAATGTGCGGGTTATTGCACTTGGCCGAAATATTGAAAAAATAAAAAAAATTTTTAAAGATTACATTAACAATGCAAATTTTTATTATGTCGTTCAAGATGTATCTGATCCAATAGATTTAAAAAATATAGAAGTAAATTATATTTTTCATGCAGCCGGTCCAATGGAAAATAAAATAATTGATAAATATCCCTTGGAAGTAATGAAACCGAATATTATGGGTGCGATTAATTGTCTTGAATTTTTAAAAAAGCAAAAAGAAGAAAGAAGTGTAAGCGGCAGGATGGTAATTTTTTCTTCTGTAACGATTTATGGGAATATAACGGGTAATGATTTAGTAGTAGGAGAAGAGGATACTCAAGTTACTATACCATTAGACGCTTCGAACGCGATATATTCTCAATCAAAACGGATGTCAGAAGTTATTTCCAGAGCTTATAGCAAACAATACGGGCTTGATATAGTCATTGCCAGATTAAGTACTGTTTATGGAAATACATTTTTTAAACCGGAAACGGCTTTTTTTGAATTTATAAACAGGGCGCTTTCTGGAGAAAATATTACATTAAGGGATTCTGGGGTGGCTAGACGTGACAATATTTATATAGACGATGCAGTTTCAGGGATTTTGCTTCTGGGGTTAAATGGTACTAATTGTGAAGTATATAATGTTTCGTCTAATGGTGAAATGGGGAATTTTGCTGCTGTTGATGAGATAGCGTCCATAATTATTGACCTGGTTAATGAAAAATATAATATTAATATAAAATTAATTAATCAAAGCAGTAAGAATAAAATTAGGAGATCAGGTATTGTGTTGAGCAATATAAAACTCAAAAATTTAGGCTGGAATGTTAAAACAAGCTTGCGTGAAGGAATAGCAAAGACCTTAAAAGTGTTTGAGGAGAAAAAATAAATGAATGTGGTATATCATAGCAGTGATTCCTTTGCGGTTGTTACAGGAGTCTCAATTACTTCATTATTCGAAAATAATAAGAGTGCAGACACAATAAATGTGTGGTTGATAGAACATGATATCACACAGGAAAATAAAAATAACCTTATCAAAATAGCGAATAAATATGAACGTAAAATATATTTTATTCCTATGCCTGACATCAATAGTAAATGGCATTTAAATCTGAAGATGATTAAGGATGAATGGTTATTTGATTCATATGTCAGACTTTTTTTAGATGATATTTTACCCGTATCAGTTGAAAGAGTATTGTACTTGGATGGAGATGTACTAATTACTGATTCTCTACAAGAATTGTGGCATATTGATTTACAGGGAAAGTGTGCAGCAGCAGTTACAGACAGTATTGGGGAAAGTTACTATGAAATGTTTAGGCTTTCTAAAAACGCACGTTATTGCAATAGCGGTGTTATTTTGATGGATTTAATCAGATGGCGTAAACAAAAAATAGGTGATAAAGTTGCTGAATATGTACGAGAGCACAATGGTTATGTGTTTTTTATGGAGCAAACAGTTTTTAATGCCGTACTGGATTCCCAAATATATATTTTGCACCCACGTTATAATGTATTTTCTTTAATGCAATGTATGAGTTACGATGAGCACATGTATCTACGTCGACCGGAAAGGTTTTATGCAAAAAAATTTATACGAGAAGCAGTTGAAAAGCCGTGTTTAGTACATTTAACGACATGTTTTTTTATAATTAACAGAGCTTGGATAAAAAATAATAATCATCCTTTTAAAGAGATATATTTAAAATATAAGGAAATGACTCCATGGGAAAAAGAACCATTATCGGCGGATAAGCGCAAGAGT
>OHNZ01000771.1_pt1 | contig 12613 bp, 10 predicted proteins | sample 1569761 | NCBI WGS metagenome assembly OHNZ01 (sample SAMEA3879562, study PRJEB24766) | human gut metagenome | biome: human-associated habitat; feature: feces | place: USA | collected 1985/1987
GAAGCGCCTCGTTCGCCTCGTAAGAGAAAAAGGTATATCGCTTGATTTTCTGTCCGAGCGATGTTCCCCGTATGAAATCCGGATGGAACAACAGTCCCACCGACTTGGGCAGCATGCCTTCTATACGGGTGTATCCGACAGTCTGTCCGGGGGCGAAACTTACCACGGTCTGGTCATCGAAATCGTAACTGCTCTTTCCGTAATTGATGATGCACCCTTTGGTCTCTTTCAGGAAAATTCCGTAAAAACCGACGGTCATCCGATAATTTCCCTGACTTTCGGGCTTGTCGAAATCCACCATACTCACTTGCGGATGTCGTGTCTGAAACCCGAACAATTCATTGTATTGCTCAACGGTATCAACCTTCATTATTTCTTCCATATCTTCTCTGTTTATTATTTCTCTCCAAAAATACGGTTTTATTTCATATCCCGGAAGTGTACCAGGGCATAAACCGTAATCCGGGTAAATATTCGCGCATATTCCGTAATTCTGGTAACTCATTTACTAATCAATGCGATACGCCGGATGCAAAAACCGTAATCGGGGTAAATTCTCCCTTGGTTTCGGTACATGGTCTCTTATACCTATCCGGTAATTTTGCACCATCAAGTTTAGCAAAAGACAAATTAAAAAGTAATAGTTATGAACCGTATTTTATTATTAGTAGCGATGGCAACTTTGTTTTTCACATCAGCCTGCCAGGGGCAGACTTCCCGGACAGGAAATGCCGGATTACAGAAAAAGAAAGTCTTGATTATCTCTTCCAGTCCCAGCAAAGGCGGCAATTCGGATTTGTTGTGCGATGAGTTCCTGCGGGGAGCCAAAGAGGCAGGGCACGAAGCCGAAAAAGTTTTCCTTGGTGATCTGGACATCCGTTTCCTGAAAATCAAAGACGACTATACCGACCGCAATCTCGGTATCAACGATGACGCCCCGAAAGTCGTGGCCAAAATGATTGCGGCCGATGTCATCGTCATGGCAACCCCCATCTACAACGACAACATGTGCGGGCAGATGAAGACCATGCTGGACCGAGTATTCGAGCGGGAGCACGAAGTCAAGAACAAGGAGTTCTATTTCATCATGACTGCCGGAGGTTCCAACACGGAATGCGCCTTACTGGGATTCCGCAATTTCATCCGCTACTTGCCCGGCTCCAAAGAGAAAGGTGTCATCCAAGGTACAGGCATCCACCTGAAAGGCAGCGTGAAGGGAAAACCCGTGATGAAAGAGGCTTACGAAATGGGGAAAAACGTATAACAAATTTTTAATTCACAATCAAATAGTAATCATAATGAAACGAATCTTATTTGCAGTTATCGTATCGGTTCTTTCGATGGGAACCGTACAAGCGCAGGATACAGACCGTATCCCGTCCAAAGGATTTGCCGTCGATTCGGCGGAAGGCCGCTTCCATCCTTATGAGTTCACCCGCCATGCCGTGGGCGACAACGACATCCTGATAGAAACGATGTACGCGGGCATCTGCCACAGCGACCTCCATGCGGCGTGGGATGAACATCGGTCACACGGCATTCCGGGCATCTACCCGATGGTGCCGGGACATGAAATAGCCGGTCGCGTGGTGAAAGTGGGAAAGAATGTCACGAATTTCAAAGTAGGCGACTATGCCGGTGTGGGGTGCATGGTCAATTCGTGCGGGCATTGCACGTTTTGCGAAATGGACAAGGAGCAGTTCTGCGAGAACGGGACCACGTTCACATACAACAGCATAGACCGTTACCATGACGACGAGCCTGCTATGGGAGGCTATTCCAACAACATTGTAGTAAGCGAGGATTTCGCCATCAAGATACCTGAAAATGCGGATATGAAACGTGTCGCCCCGTTGCTTTGCGCCGGTGTGACCACATGGTCGCCCATCCATTTCAGCAAGGTAAAGAAGGGGGACAATGTTGCCGTGGCGGGTTATGGCGGTCTGGGACACATGGCCGTGCAATATTTAGTGGCTCTCGGAGCAGATGTGACCATCTTCGACATTACCGAAGAGAAGCGGGCCGATGCTTTCCGCATGGGAGCCAAACGCTATGTCAACGTGAACAATGCGGAAGAGATGAAAGGGCATAACAACTCTTTCGATTTTATCATCAGCACCATTCCGGCCAATTACAGTCCGCTGATGTATGCCCGAATGCTGAAATACGGTAAAGGCGAGATGGCGATAGTCGGCCTTCCCGAAACCGCCACGGTCAATGTTGCGGATTTGGCTCTCGGAGGTGCTGCCAACCGCAAGATATACGGTTCGCTCATCGGAGGTATCAAAGAGACACAAGAGATGATCGATTATTCCGTTGCGCATAACATTTATCCTGAAGTGGAAATCATCAATGCCGAAGCCGTCGAGATTGACAAGGCGTACCGCAACGTGCAGGACGGGAAGGTAAAGTTCCGGTATGTGATTGACATGAGCACGTTAAAATAACCGATAAAGCCGTCCGATATGGAAAAAGGAAACAGATATGTCTCAAAGAATTGGCAGGTACTGATTCTGACGCTCGGTGTTTTCGGCATCATCAATACCGAAATGGGCGTTGTGGGTATCATCCCACAGATAGCCGATACTTTCGGGGTGACGGTTCCGCAAGCAGGCTGGACTGTAAGCGTGTTCGCGCTTATCGTTGCTGCGTCCGCGTCGGTCATGCCCCTCCTGTTCTCCGGTGTAAACCGGCGGACGGTGATGCTGCTGGCATTGGGACTTTTTACGGCAAGCAATGTCGTCTCAGCCCTGACGGATTCTTTCTCCATCCTGCTTGTGGCACGTGCGCTTCCAGCCTTCCTGCATCCGGTCTATGTCTCGATGGCGTTTACCGTCGCGGGACAGTCGGTGCGGCCAGAAGAGGCGTCGAAAGCCGTCTCGAAAGTCTTTGTCGGTGTATCGGCAGGGATGGTGCTGGGAGTGCCTGTAACGAGTTTCATTGCCAGTCACACTTCCTTTAGTGTGGCCATGTGGTTCTTCGCCTTGGTGAACGCATCCGTACTGCTTGCCACCTTGTTCTGCATCCCCTCGCTTCCGGTTCGGGAACGACTTTCATACGGCACGCAACTGGGCGTGTTGCGGAAACCTCTCGTCTGGTATTCCGTCATCGGCTTTACGCTTATCAACGGGGCGATGTTCGGATTTTTCAGCTTCATGTCCGATTTCCTGAACAAGGTGACGGGCTTTCCGTTCGATACGGTCAGTGCCCTGCTGCTGGTTTACGGCTTGGCAAACATTGCGGGCAATGTGCTTGCCGGGAAAATCTTTACGAGAAACAAGTTGCGCTATATGATAGTCACGCCGCTGTTCATGCTGGCCGGTTACCTGCTGCTGTTTACGTTCGGGCATGTCAGCATTGCCGCCGGAGCCTTGATTCTCTTGCTGGGAATGTTGGCCGGGTTCGTCAATATCGTCGGACAGTACATGATTTCCAGCGCAGCCCCGGAAGCTCCCGATTTTGCCAACGGACTGTTCCTTACCGCCGCCAATTTCGGAACGATGGCGGGAACCGCCCTTTGCGGGGCTTTTATCACGGCATCCGGCACGCGCCACTCACTGATGGGGACTTTGATGTTCCTCGTATTGAGCCTGCTGTTCGTGTCTGTACGCTGCCGCACAACCCATAAATTGAACAAAGAATTAAAAACTAACGAATTATGAAAAAGTGGTTATTACCTGTTATGCTGATGTCGGGGTTGACCCTGACAACGAGTGCCTGTTCCCCGTCCGATGAGCCGGTACAATCGGAAACGCCGGCTCCTGATCCTGAACCGGAACCTGACCCGTCCCCGGATAATCCAACCCCAGAGCCCGGAACGGATGGCCGTGCGTTAGTGGTCTACTTCTCTTGTACGAACACGACAAAAGGTGTGGCGGAACACATCGCCTCCGTTACGGAAAGCGGCATGTACCGGATAGAGCCGGAAGAACCTTACACCTCTGCCGACCTGGACTACAACAACTCCTCGTCGCGTGCCAACCGCGAGCAGAATGACCCTTCGGCACGTCCGGCCATTGCCGGCAGCTTGGAAAACCTGTCGGACTACGACATTGTTTTTCTCGGCTATCCCATCTGGTGGGGAAAGGCTCCGAAAATCATCTTCACATTCCTTGAAAGCTATGACTTTGCGGGAAAAACCATCGTCCCGTTCTGCACGTCGCACTCCAGCGGCATCGGTTCGAGCGACACCGACCTGCACGCGCTTGCTGCGCAGGCCACATGGATGCAAGGGCGGCGTTTTGGCGGTAACGCGAGTGAAAGTGATGTGCGAGACTGGATTGAAAGTCTGAACCTGAACTTAGGCGGTAATACTGATGTCGGTTCCTTCAATTTGTCGGCAGGTGTAAACGGAAAAGCTCCTACGGTACGTCTCAGCAGCGGCTACGACATGCCGATACTCGGACTGGGCACTTACAGCCTGCACGGGGATGTCTGCAAGAATAGCGTGAAGGCGGCTTTGGTAAGCGGTTTCCGCAAGTTCGACACCGCCTCGGTCTATGGTAATGAAGAAGAATTGGGTGAAGCTATCCGCGAGTCTGGTGTGCCGCGCGAAGAGATATTTGTCGCCACCAAACTCTACCCAAACCAATATGCCAATCCCGAAGCAGCCATCGAGGAATGTTTGCGCAAACTCGACATCGGCTATGTGGACCTGATGTTGCTCCACCATCCCGGTACGGACGAGGTGAAAGCATATAAGGCTATGGAGAAATATGTAGAAACAGGCCAAATCCGTTCGCTCGGCGTGTCGTGTTATTATGTCGAGGAGATTAACGAGTTCTTGCCGCAAGTTAGCATAAAACCAGTGCTGGTGCAGAATGAGGTGCATCCTTATTATCAGGACACGGAGGTGGTGAACCATCTTCATAGCCTCGGCATCATCGTTGAAGCCTGGTATCCGCTGGGTGGACGCGGGCATCAGCGGGAACTGTTGAGCGACCCGGTGCTTGAACGGATAGCGGAAGGTCACGGCAAATCGGTGGTGCAAGTCATACTCCGCTGGCATTTGCAACGGGGCGTGGTGGCTATCCCCGGTTCGAGCAATTCTGACCACATAGAGGAGAATATCTCCATATTCGACTTCTCGCTGACCGATGACGAGATGGCGCAAATAGCGGCTCTCAATCGGAACGAGAAACATGATTGGTATTAACCCGATGCGGAGCTTCCGCAACAAATAACAAAGAGATTATGAATATACGATACAACAAAATATGGATTTTTATGGCACTTATCCTTTTCTCCCCATTGCAATCCTGTGCCTCGTCGGATAGCAAGACGGCAGAAACACAATTGCCGCAGGAGAACTTGAACGAGAATTTGGACGAAAATGCCGTTTTTCCCCACCATTCACCGCTTGGCAAGGGTGTGGGCGTTTGTCCCGGACGTGTAGTATGGAGTTGGGACAGAAAGTCGGTTGATTGGGACGGCAATGGCTACTGGTGGGAACTTAACCACTTCAATGAGGCATCCGTACAGCGACTGACCGATGATGGGATTGCACGTTTGGCAGGTATGACTGATGTCCGAAGCGGCTGGCAGGCGTTGTTTACTTACAACAATAGTATGAGGGGGCGCAGCGGAGGATACCAAGCCGGACAGAAGATTGCCATCAAGGCGAATATCAACGGTGCGGCAGAATATGACGACGACACGCACGGATTGTCCAAAGACAGCTATACCAACTCCGTGGTGTTGAGATGCCTGCTCGTCTCATTGGTCAGAGAAGCTGGTGTCGCACCGCAGGACATCACTGTCTATGATGTTACCCGGATATTTCCAGACTATATGCAGGAGTTTTGCAGCAAAGGGATTACAAAAGGAGTACAGTTCATGTCGCGCACGAATGCAGAGCCGGACATGGATGCTCCCATCGTATGGTCTGCACACAAGAGCCGTGTGACAAACTATCTGCCCGTCTGCGTGACAGAGGCGGACTACCTTATCAACCTTGCCAACCTGAAAGGGCACAACTACGGTATCACGCTCTGCGCAAAGAACCATTTCGGGTCGTTCATTAACGATTATCGGATGCGTGCGCCGCAACAGGCAGGACTGCACGGCAACCTGACACAGCGCAAGATGAGTGTCTATTCGGTGCTCGTCGATTTGATGGGGAATTACCAGCTTGGGCCTAAGACAGTGCTTTACATGTTCGATGCCTTGATTTGCCCTTCGGAGAACACGGTCGCCATATCCCCACGAAATTCTCTCTGGCAGCAGCCTCCGTTCAATGGGGACTATACGTGCAGCCTCTTTTTCTCGCAAGACCCGGTGGCCATCGATGGTGTCGGGGCGGATTTTCTGATGAACGAGCCTACATGTACATCGCTCAACAGTGCCTTGCGGGGCAATGCTACGGTTGAGAATTATATCCACGAGGCGGCACTCGTGTCGGCTCCGCCGTCCAGAACAATCTATAAGGACGGGAACGGGAAAACGATTGACAACCTCGGTGTACATGAACACTGGAACAATGTGCGGGAGAAGAAGTACAGCCGCAATTTCGGGAAACCGGAAGGCATCGAACTGATTCTGATAGATAACAATTAAGGGAAACAATCATGGTACACCTTGCAAAAATAACGGTAAATCCATCGAAACTCGAAGAATATAAAAGAATCTTGCAGGAAGAAATGGAAACCTCGCTCCGGTTGGAAGAAGATGTGTATGTGTTGTATGCCGTTTGGGATAAAGAATGCCCCAATCGCTTCTCGATACTGGAAGTATATAAAGACAAAGAGGCATACGACAGGCATCTTAACTCACCCCATCTGCGGAAATATTTTTCAGAAACGGAAGAGATGGTGCAGAGTCTCGAAATATCCGAAGTATCTCCCCTCTTTGGGGAAATTCGGATGAAACAGCTTTGACGAGACATTATTCAAACGGTTATTAAAATCAAAACAAATAAATTATGTTAGTAGATACAAAAGCAAAAGTAGGCGTGTTTTCTATCGCCTTGGGAGCATATCTGCCCCAGTTCCCATCATTGGTACCAGAATTTGAGTCCCAGTACGAGGCTTTCAAAAAAATGTTCCCCGACACGGTAGAAATCATTGACGGGGGAATGGTCACGACCAAAGAGCAGTCGCAGGCGGCGGGAGACAAGTTCCGCAGTGCAGACGTGGACATCGTAATGATGCAACTTCTTACCTACGCTACGTCTTACAACATGCTTCCCGCCGTGAAAGACCTTGATGTACCGGTCATACTGGTGAACATACAGAAATTGAAGGCACTGGATTATGACCACACCGACATAGCCTCATGGCTGGGAGAAGGCTATGCCTGTGGCGCTGTTGGCGAGATGGTCGCTGACCTTGAGCGTTACGGCAAACGCCACGCCGTGATTACCGGTGTCGTTGAAGGCGGTGACCCGGAAGTCCAAAAGCAGATTGACGAGTGGTGTCGCGCCGCACAGGTACGCCGTCGTTTCCGTGATACCAATATCGCTCAAATCGGACGTCCCTATCCCGGTATGATGGACCTGTATATCGACGAGTCGAACCTGTACCGTCGGATGCACCTTTACACCAAACAGTTCGACTGGGAAAAGATGTGGGCCATAGCCGACCATATCACCGATGAACCGGCTATCCGGGCCAAGGCGCAAGAAATACTCGACACCTTTGACATCGAAGGCGGAGGAAGCATCGGCGAGGTATGGGAGATGGCAAAGTATGTGGTCGCTTTCGAGAGGTGGGTAAAAGACGAGCAACTCGGACTCATAGCCTCCCATTATGACGGCTACGCCCAAGGCAAGGCCGGCGTGCTCGACAGTATGCTCATTCCTGCGTTCTCCATGCTTATCAAGCAGGGTACGGCCTGCGCCGTGGAAGGCGACATGAAAGTGGCTATGGCCATGAGTATCATGAAGACCATTTCAGGGACGGGACAGCTTGCGGAAATGTATTCCATAGACTTCAACGATGACATAGCCATCATCGGACACAGCGGTTCGGGAGATGCCGCCATCTCCGCCCGGAAACCTACCATGAAAATCGTGAAGGTCTTTCATGGCAAGACAGGCGGAGGCTATTTGACGCAATTCTATCCCCATACGGGGCCTGTCACCTACCTCGCCATTACTCAGGACGGCGACGGACACTTCAAGTTTGTCGTTGCCGAAGGAGTGAATGAGGAAGGGAAAATCCTCTCGTTCGGCGATACGAACATGCGGACACGCTTCGCCTGCGGAGCACGTGAGTTCGTGAACCGCTGGAGCGAATGCGGCCCGACACACCATTTTGCGGCTGCGACAGGAAAACATATCGACACTATCCTGAAAGTGGCAAAAATATTCAATGTTCCCGTTGATGTTGTCACACGGTAAAACAGTAATAGTAAACAAATAAGATGCAAGATGAATACACAAGTGAATTTCAATTTTTACAATCCTACCCGTATCCTCTTTGGAGCGGGAAAGTTGAACGATTTGCACAAGCAGGCCATGCCGGGCAAGAAAGCCCTTCTGTTAATCTCCAACGGTAAATCCACCCGCACGAACGGCTCGCTTGACCGCACTGTGCAGCAACTGGAAATGGCCGGAGTGGAACATGTACTCTTTGACAGAATCATGGAGAACCCTTACAAGAGTGTCGTGATGGAAGGTGCGGCCTTCGCCCGTGAAACGGGCTGCGATTTCATCGTGGCTTTGGGTGGCGGAGCCGTCCTGGACGCATCGGTGGCAATCGCGGCAATGGCAACCAACCCGGGAGACCTGTGGGATTATGTGTGTGGCGGAACGGGAAAGGGACTTCCGCTCCAATCACCCGGACTTCCGATTGTCACCATAACGACCACATCCGGAACTGCCTCGGAAATCAACTGCTGGGGTGTCATCTCCAATGCCGAGACGAACGAGAAAATCGGATTCGGCGACGAGTCGCTTGTGCCGGTTTTGGCCGTTGTGGACCCGGAACTGATGCGGACGGTACCGCCCCGCTATACGGCGTTCCAAGGTTTCGATGCCTTGTTCCACAATACAGAGGTCACGATAAGCAATGGTGTCAACCTGTTGAGCGAAACACTTGCGCTTTCGGCCATCGAACACATTGCCCGTTATCTGCCGATAGCTGTCAGGGACGGCAACAACCTTGAAGCCCGCGAACATGTGGCATACGGCAGCACGATAGCCGGTATCACGATGCAGCTTACCAGCACGACGGCGGAACACTCGATGGAACACTCCATGAGTGCCTATCATCACAACCTGCCGCATGGAGCCGGGCTTATCATCATATCCAAAGCGTTTTACGAGTTCTTTATCGAACGTCATGCCTGTGACGGACAATTCATCAAGATGGCCCGTGCGATGGGTGTGACGGATGCAGACAAGCCGGAAGATTTCATCACGGCACTTGTCCGCTTGCAGGAAGCCTGCGGTGTGGCCGACCTGAAAATGTCCGATTATGGCTTCTGCCCCGACGAGTCAATGACCCTTGCTAAAGGGGCACGCTCCATGCAGGGCGGCCTGTTCCTTGCCAACCCCTGCGAGATGACCGACGAGGACTGTGCAGCCATCTTCAACAAATCCTACCGCTGATTATGGAAACAAGGCTGGTGACTTTCTCCGACGAAAGCCGTATATGCGCCATCGGTCAGGGGACATGGAACATAGGACGCAATCCGTCGGTAAGGAAAGAGGAGACTACCGCGTTGCTGGCCGGCATCGAAATGGGAATGACGATGGTCGATACGGCGGAGATGTACGATAACGAAGAGTTCATCGGCCGGGCAATCGGCGGAGTACGCGACAGGGTGTTTCTCGTAAGTAAGGTACATCCTTCCCATGCGGATTACCGGGGAACAATCCGTGCTTGCGAGAAGAGCCTGCGCAGACTGAATACCGATTATCTCGACCTCTACCTGTTGCATTGGAAAAGCCGTCATCCGTTCTCCGAAACCATCGGGGCGATGACCGAATTGCAACGGAGTGGTAAAATCCGCATGTGGGGAGTGAGCAATATCGACGTGCCGGACATGGAGGATATAGAGAACATACCGGGCGGTTATGCCTGTGATGCCAATCAGGTGCTTTACAACCTGCAAGAACGGGGTGTGGAATATGACCTGATACCGTGGGCGCGGCAATATGAGATGCCGGTCATCGCTTATTCGCCCATCGGGGAAGGGAAACTCAAGGACAGCCCCGTGCTGAAAAAAGTCGCGAAAAAACACGGAGCCACTCCCGTCCAGATTGCGCTGGCCTGGACAATCCGCCAGCCCGGGATTATCGCCATACCCAAAGCCGGAACGGTGGAGCATGTACGGGAGAATTTCGGGGCTTTGTCCCTCACGCTCGATGCGGATGACCTGAAAATGCTGGATGCGGCTTTCCCACCACCGACACACAAAATCCCGCTTGCCGGTTGGTAAGGAATCCGCTGAATATATCTTTTATGAACTAATTTTTTTGAGATATGAACTGGAAAAAGACAATGATAACGCTGTTTATGGCAGGTCTGACCGCCGTAAGTTGTACAAGCAATAACGAAAACAATAACCCGATAAATGATAAGAATATGGAAAATCTGAATCTGACAGCCGAATGGGACAAGACGTTCCCGAAAAGTGATAAAGTAGAACACAGTAAAGTGACTTTCATGAACCGCTACGGCATCACGCTGGCCGCCGACCTGTATATACCCAAAGATGCGGAAGGGAAACTGCCCGCCATCGCCGTATGCGGCCCGTTCGGGGCAGTAAAAGAGCAGGCTGCCGGGCTTTATGCCCAGACGATGGCGGAGCGCGGCTTCCTGACCATCGCTTTCGACCCCTCCTACACGGGTGAGAGCGGCGGACAGCCCCGCTATACCGTATCGCCCGACATCAATACGGAGGACTTCTCGGCAGCCGTCGATTTCCTCGCGACGAACGACCGGGTGGATGCCGAACGGATAGGCATCATCGGAATCTGCGGTTGGGGCGGACTGGCCATCAACGCTGCCGCAGCCGACCCACGCATCAAGGCAACCGTCGCTTCGACAATGTACGACATGAGCCGCGTCAATGCCAACGGCTATTTCGATGCCGATGACAATGTAGAAGCCCGCAACGCGCTCCGCAAACGGCTTGCCGCACAACGGACGGAAGATTTCCGCAACGGCACTCCGAAACCGGGCGGCGGTGTGCCCGATGAACTACCTGCCGACGCCCCACAGTTCTTCAAGGACTACCACGCCTACTACAAGACACCGCGCGGCTATCACCCCCGTTCGCTCAACTCCAACCAAGGGCGAAACGCCACGGAAGCCATCCCCTTCATCAACTTCCCGCTGATGAGCCGTGCGGACGAGATTGAGAACACCGTGCTCGTCATCCACGGCGAGAAAGCGCACTCCCGCTACTTCGGCGAAGACGCGTTCAAGAAGCTGAAGGGCGACAATAAAGAACTGATGATTATCCCCGGTGCCAGTCATACGGACTTGTATGACAACTTGGATAAGATTCCGTTCGACAAGATAGAGGGCTTCTTCCGTACTAACCTGAAGTGAGACGTCCCATGAGAAAAACAAGAATCACTCTTGCCATCCTGTTCCTGCTTTGTATCACGCTGTTGTTTCTCGATTTCACGGGAACAGCGCATACATGGCTGGGCTGGATGGCAAAGATTCAGTTCCTGCCGTCCGTGCTCGCGCTGAACGTGGGGGTAATCGTACTGCTCATGCTGCTGACGCTCGTTTTCGGTCGGATGTACTGCTCGGTGATATGTCCGTTAGGCGTGTTTCAGGATGTCGTGTCGTGGTTGAGCGGACGAAGGAAGAAAAAGAAATACCGCTTCTCCTATTCTCCGGCAATGTCGTGGCTGCGTTACGGAATATTGGGCGTGTTCGTCCTTTGCCTGATATTCGGACTGGGTTCGGTCGTGGCATTGCTGGCCCCTTACAGCGCTTACGGACGGATGGCCAACAACCTGTTCCAGCCCGTGTACCTGTGGGGCAACAACCTGCTGGCTTATGTTGCCGAGCGTGCCGACAGTTATGCTTTCTACGAGACGGAGGTCTGGCTGAAAAGCCTGCCGACCTTCATTATCGCTGTCATAACTCTTGTCGCGGTCTGTATCCTTGCATGGCGTAACGGCCGGACATACTGCAACGCGGTTTGCCCGGTGGGAACAGTGCTCGGCTTCCTGTCACGCTACTCGCTGCTGCGCCCCGTCATCGACACGGAGAGATGTAACGGCTGCGGGCTTTGTGCCCGAAGATGCAAGGCTGCCTGTATCGATCCGAAGGCACACCGGATTGATTACAGCCGTTGCGTGACCTGCATGGACTGTCTTGACACGTGCAAACGTCACGCGATCAGTTATGAACTTCGACGCGGGAAGGCGGCAGAACCGGAAGATACCCCGGAATCGGGTGTAAAGGGCGTAAGTCCCGAACAGATCGACCAGGCCAGACGCGCCTTTCTCTCCGCAACGGCATTGGTGACGGCAACTTCCACCGTCAGGGCGCAGGAAAAGAAAGTGGACGGCGGCCTGGCGGTTATCGAGGACAAACAGGCGCCTCGCCGTTCTACGCGGATCGTTCCTCCGGGAGCGTTGAGCATCCGGAACTTCGAGAGGCATTGTACCGCCTGTCAGCTTTGCGTGTCGGTCTGTCCGAGC
>OHNZ01000804.1_pt1 | contig 11796 bp, 10 predicted proteins | sample 1569761 | NCBI WGS metagenome assembly OHNZ01 (sample SAMEA3879562, study PRJEB24766) | human gut metagenome | biome: human-associated habitat; feature: feces | place: USA | collected 1985/1987
TAAATTTATATTTTTTTGGAGTTAAAGTAACCCTAGAAAGTCTACTTTCCTTTTACTGCAGTGAAATTTATTCATAAAAATTATAAAAATAAAGAAGGAATGCGATTCTATGAATTCAAAATTCTGCCATGACAGTGAAATGACATCACGTAGATCAGGCATTGAATCATTAATGATGAAATGCCCTATTTGTGGCCGTGAATTCAGCTGTAATAAAACATATCATGTTTATACGGCTTTTCTTGCCAGAAAAAGGCAATATTATTGCAGTTATTCTTGTTTTAATAAACGGCCAAACCCAAGAAAATAATTTTGCCGGCAAAAATGTTTGTTACTATTTGTTTTCGGAGGTGCTTGATAATGGAAAAAGAGCTTCAAAAAATTGGACACAGAATAAAGCTTTTGCGCATTGAAAATAAAATATCACAAAAGGTGCTGGCTAAAAAACTGTGTATATCGCAAACACATTTAAGCAATATCGAAAATGGCAGAGTTGGTGTGACTTTGTTGCACTTAATAAAAATAAAAGAATTGTTTGAATGTCCGATAGAATATTTTTTTGAAGAAAAAACACTCTCTGAAAACGAAGCAGAAAAAAACGAATGCCAAAAAATAAAAACTATAGTCGAAGAAAATAACTTTAGACTGGAAGATTTGTCTAAAGCCATAGAAATAATGAAAGTTTTACAGAAAGGCTGAAGATAAATACTTCCATTGTTGGAAGGAAGCTGATTTTTCATGAAAAAAATAAATAAAAAATTGAGCCTTTGCATTGCCTTAGCTTTGATGCAGTCTGTATATAGTACGGGTGCTATTGCGTCTATTCCTGAAGGAGATTCTGATAATAATTCAATTGCAATTGGGATAGGTAGTTCTTCTGCCCAAGAATCTTCTATCGCTATAGGCAAGCAGGCATCTGTTGAGAAAACATCTAAAAGTGCAATTGCTATAGGTGAAGATGCCAAAGTGATAATGGGGAATAATTCTAATGGGGCCATGAATGGAAATGGTGCAATTGCTATTGGATCTGGTTCTACAGCAGCTGGTTATTCTTCTATATCAGTAGGATATTTAGCAGGTAAGGGTTCTAATGGCTTTTTTAATTTTGCTTTAGGAGCAGAAGCAGGCCAAAATATATCAGGTGAAGAAAACATATCTGTGGGTCGCTGGGCAAACAATAATACAACAACAAGCTTGAATATTGCTATGGGGCTAAATGCCTTGAGAAATTCAACGGATTTGGTAAATGCTCCCATTGTGATAAGTCCTTATTATGCAAGTGGTGGGAATCTGGCACTGGGGAATAGTGCTTTAATGGATATTCATGGATCCAGCAATGTCGCATTAGGTACTCGAGCAGGTCTTGGGATGAAAGGTTCAGGCAATATTATTATGGGAACTGTTGCCGGCTCCAATGCAGGTAAAAATGCAGATGGTACAGATGGAACTGTATTGAGCAATTCTATTATTATGGGTACACAGGCCGGTAATAATGCTGGTGGTGATAAAAATATAATTTTAGGTAATTATATGAATAATGCAGTAATGGCTAATAATGTTGTTGCTGTAGGCTCCAATTCTCGTGTAACAAAACAGTTTGGACTTGGCTTAGGACATGGGATAATAAATGATGCACAATACGGTTTAGCTGTTGGTTCTTATAATAAATTATCTGAAACAGCAAAAAAATCTGGTGTTTTTGGTATTGGCAACTATGGAAAAACAACACTTTCAGGAGCAGAATCTTATGTCATTGGCAACAATAATGAAGTATCCACGAATAATACTTTTGTGTTAGGAAATAATGTAAGTACTACTGCTGCCAATAGTGTAAATCTTGGGAGCAACAGCGAATCTGCGACAGCTATTTCCACTTCTACTATGCAAATAAACGGAATGTTAAAACAATTTGCAGGAACAACGCCAGTTGGTACTGTTTCCGTTGGTAAAAGTGGTGAGGAACGAACATTGACTAACGTAGGTGCTGGACGCATTAATGCACATAGTACAGATGGTGTAAATGGCTCTCAATTATATGCTGTTATTTCGACATTAGAAGATATTAATAATTCTAGCAAAATGAAATATTTTGGCGTAGGTACAGAACCTACCCTTGAAGATTTGTCCAAAAAAGGAATTATTGATTATAAGAAGGCCAGCCAAAAGTCTCAAAATAATAATGAGAATGGAGAAGGCGCAGGGCCTAACGCCTTAGATAAAAATAATTATGGCGCTTTGGCAGCGGGTATGGGTGCATTTGCGTCGCATGGATACAGTACTGCGGTCGGTTATAATGCAACGTCTGTTATCAGCTCTACGAGTTTGGGCGCTGCCAGTTATGCCACTAGTAACTCGGCTGCTGTCGGTGTTAATGCATATGCAACGAACAAAGGCACTTCTGTTGGCAATAATACGCAAAGTGCTAACGGCGTTGCCATAGGCTATAACGCAACTGCCGGTGATTTTTACAAAAATCTGCCTGGGGAATTATTTTCTTCCTACAGCGGCACAGCTATTGGCAATAATGCGTTTGCCAGAGGCGGCGTTGCTGTGGGGGACAGCGCTTCTGCAGAAGCTTATGGTGTTGCCCTGGGTGACAGGACTTATGTAGCATGGCGTGGCAGCGCGCTGGGCGATAATGCATCGGTTTTGGCAAACGGCGGTGTTGCGCTTGGCCCTGATGCAGTTGCCGATACGGCTGCTGGGAAAATTGGTTTTGTAGCGACTGCTGCTGGTCAGCCTGCAACAGAGATGGAGCTTGCCGCATCTATTGGTAAAGCTGATGTTGTAAATCAATTCAATAATAAATGGTCTGAAAAAAATAACGAATATACAGAGGTTATGAAAAACTATTACAGCCTTCATGATGAAGCGCAAAAGAACGACGATATCCTGCGCAATACAAAAGGCAGTACGGATGCGGAAAAACAAAAAGCTTATGAGGCTGCCTTGGCCAAAAAAGCTGATCTGTCAAATCGTATTTTAGAAGCTACTAAACAAAAAAATGCATGGTTAAGCCAAAATAAGGATTTTTTAAATGCTTTAGAAGAAAAAAATAATGCCCTTTCGGCATGGCGCAGCAGTGATGGCGCAATAAGCGTAGGTTCGGCGGCGTATACAGATGAGAACGGTAAGTTCCATGCCGCTAATACACGCCAGATCACCAATTTGGCGGCAGGTACAGAAGATACTGACGCAGTCAATGTAGCGCAGCTTAAAAGTGTAAAAAATCTGGTAGATGAACTTAATACAGACCAGACAACTAACAACGAAAATATCACAAAGCTGCAGGGAGGATTTACTGTAAGTAACGAAATTGGTACTAAAACAGATATCAGACTTGGCGGCGAAAACAAAACAGATATCAAATTTATCGGAGCCAAAGATAAAATCGATGTCAGTGTTGAAACTACTGCAGAAGGAGCTAAAATAACTATTGCGCCTAACGCTAAGCTTGGAGAAACTCTGGACATCAGTAATAATACCTCTATCACTAACCTGAATAACAGGGTTGATAATCTGGAGGTCAAATTTGGTGATATCAATGACCAGATCGCAGCCAATAAAGTTACTGTTGAAGGCGACAGCAACAGCGGTGTGAAGGTAGAAAATGTTGCTCAGGAAGGTGATCCTGTAAAATACAAAGTAAGTTTAGAAGACAAAGTCCAAGTTGGTAATGTCACTATAGAAGGGAGCATTGATAACGGCAATAAAATCGGTGAAATAACAGGTCTTACCAATACGACTTTGAACAGCGCTGATTTTGCAACAACTGGTCGTGCTGCAACTGAAGAACAGTTAAAATCAGTCATGGATACTCTTGGAACTGTTGGCAGTGTAGATTTAAGCGCCGGTGAAAATATCCAGATAGATAAACTGGGCAACAACGATTATAAAGTATCTTTAAAAGATGATATAAGCTTAAACAGCATCGAAGCCAAAGAATATAAGGTCGGCAACGAAACCTACATCGATAGCAACGGTATCAATGCCAATAACAAAACGATCAGTAATGTTGCTCCCGGACGTGTCGATGCGACCTCAACAGACGCTGTAAACGGCAGCCAGTTATATCAGGTAAAACAGGATATCCAGGGACTCAGTAACGATATCAGCCGTTTTGGAGAAGAAATAGACAGCGTTGGCGCATTATCAGCGGCAATGGCAGGTCTGCACCCACGCTTCCAGGATGGTAACAAAGGTGAACTGGCGATGGCAATGGGGTCATATGATGGCAAAAACGCTTTGGCCGTCGGCGGATTTTATGCACCAAATCAGGAAGTAATGTTTTCGTTGGGGATGGGTATAACCCAGGGCGGTAAAAAAATGGGTAATATTGGTGTAAACTTTGCTTTAGACCGCACTAAAAAAGGCGAAGTACCAAAACGTGATATTATTTACACACGCCGTGAAGTCGATACTTCCTTAAAAGCTCAGGAAGAAAAAATCCAGCTGTTATTGATGAAATTAGAAGCGCAAAGCCGTGAAATCGAAACATTAAAAGCAAAATTGCAATAAAGCGAATCAATTAAATTATAAAAAACACCGGATAGATAGTCTATCCGGTGTTTTTGTATTATACACCTAAAAATTACCAGTTGCAAGACCATTGAACAATTTTTAAAAAAAAGCGAACAAAAATGTCTTGCGGGGGGACGAATATGGTAATATTTGTATAATAAAAGAAAATATTAAATAATTGAAAAAATTGCAGAAAACAGCAAAATAACTTTTGCAAAAGAAGAAAAATATATAGTGGAAGAGGTGAAAAATGGAAGGCTTGGATTTATTAAAAATTGGTGAAGCAATAAAAATCAGAAGGATCAAGCGGCGTATACATCAGACGAAGTTAGCCGAGCAGCTGGGTATATCGCAAACACATTTAAGCAACGCCGAAAATGGCAGAGTGATGCTGAGTTTAAAGGCATTATTAAAGTTAAAAAGGATCTTTGACTGCACACTGGATGAACTCGTTGATCCTGAAAATTACGATGAGTTGGGTAAAAAGAAAGAAAAAGTCAAAAGATATAAGCTCGTACGCTGCAGCGAGTAATTTTAAAGGAGCTGCTTCAGATGTATAGCGAGATTTATAAGAATGCGGTATACAAGGATAATAAAACAGTATTTAGAGGATTAACTGTTACCTGTCCGCTCTGCGGTCGTGAATTTGGCTGCAATAAAACTCATCACGTTTACACAGCGCTGGTAGGAAGAAAACGGCAGTATTACTGCAGTTATTCCTGTTATAAACAAAGGCCTAATCCTAAAGAAAAGAGATGAAAGGGAAGTGAAAGAAGATGAATAAGAGAGTTTTAAGCAAAAAGGTAATGATATCGTTGCTGACAATATCGTGTGTATATCTGGGGGGGACATCCGCGCTCCCGATAGCAGAAGCTGTTATGGTGGATGGACAAAATGTAGCTTCAGGTACAAAGCTAAACTTTCCAGATAACCATACTATAAATAAGAACTTGAATGATGGAGCGGGGATTCGTTTACAGCCGGGCGAAAATATCACAATCAATGCGGAGGGGAACCTGAATATACTTGGTAGTGGTAAAAAAATCGACGAAGGCAATTATATCGCCTACGTTTATGCCGAGGCTAATTTAGATTTTACCGGTAAGAATATATTTTTTTCGGGATCCACAGCAGATGGGGACCATGTAGACGGGATATTGGCTAACGGTGGAACATATGGTTGTACGATAAATTTTAAAAATGACTATACTAAACTGACCTGTACGAGTACAAAGACGAGTACAAATGTTAAGGAGGCGCTTAAGGTTATATCCTGTTTATATGCAGGTGTTGTAAATTTTGACCATGCTGTGGATATTTATGGCAGTGCAACTAACAATGGTGTTACGGGGATCCTAGTTCAAGACAAGAACAGTCTGTTTCACGCTAAAGACAGGGTTTCGATTGAAACCGTCGGCGGTTATCAGGAGAATGGTAATTATGGTATGTCGGTCCAAGCGCAGGGTAAGGCTGTGTTTGATGGAGCCTTGTCTGTCAAAGTGAGCGGCGATACTGGGCCTAATGTGGGGGTTATGGTTTCTCGTGGTGGCGAATTAGAAATAAATGATAATTTGACGATAAAGGTATCGGGGAAAATTTCTAAGGTTGGCCTGTAGGCTCAGAAGGAAGGTTCTACAGCAAAAATAAAAGGTGTGGCAGATATATCTTTTGCAACCGGAACTGCGGGTAATGCAGTTGTTGCGCGCGATGGTGCAAGTATAGACTTTAAAAATGCTGTTTTTATCAATAAGGATAACAGTAAGGATACTTACGGGTAAAATAATGCTCTGGGTATTAGAAATAATAGTACGATCAATATCAATCAGTCCGGCGGCAAGCAGGTGGTCATAAAAGGCGGCATTACTGTAGATAATGGTAATCTGAACCTGACTTTAGATAGAGCAGATTCTGTTTTAGAAGGTTTTATTTTTTCGCAAAATAGTGGCAATGCTGTCGTGAACTTGGATAATAGTGCGCTTTGGCGAGTATCAAAATTTGATTTCGGCAATTCAGTTGCTAGTCTTATGGTAAACAATGGCGCTACAGTAGATATGACTTTTGACGATACAGCTGCAACAGAATTAGCTATTACTGATTACAGCGGTACCGGCGGTAACTTTATAATGGATACCGACCTTGCTGCTGAAACCGGCGATAAGGTGAATATCACTAACGCAGCAGCCGGCACCACCTATGTACAGGTCAAAGATGTCAGTCTGGTCAATGGGCATATGGTTACCGGTGCTAAGAATTTACTTTTAATAACCGATGCCAGCCAAAATGTAAATTTTGTAGGCAAAAACCTTAATGCCGGCGGTTTGTGGGATGTGACACCGACACTTGAAAATGGTGAAAATGTTACGTTGACAGATGGCTCGTAGGGAACCAAAGATCAATGGTATTTAACGAAGATGGCCAAACAGGTCAACAATGATACAAAAGTTTTGTTAGAAAGTGGAGATGGTAATTATGCGCTTTGGCGTAATACTGGCGATACTTTACGTAAGCGTTTGGGCGATCTGCATAATTATCGAGATACTAAAGTAGAGAGTGACGGTATCTGGAGCCGTTATATCGGCGGGAAGTTTGGCAGCGGTAATTTTGACGGCAGCTTTAATATGTATCAGCTTGGTTATGATAAGGCAGCCAATGCCAAAAGCATTTATGGCTTTGCTGTTGAAAACGGCAGCGGACATACGAGTTACAGTTATGGCAGCGGTAAAGACAAGCTTTTTGCAGGCAGTATTTATGGAACCTGGCATGGGGATAACAGCAGCTATACAGATATAGTGGCTCGCTTCGGACAGTTTGATACGGACATCAGATCCTATGGCGATTATCCGGATAAGGCCAAGGCAAAAAGCCATGCGTATAGCCTGAGTGTGGAATACGGAAAAACCATAGAGCTGAATAAAGCACAGGGGACTTTTATCGAACCGCAGGCTCAGCTTATCGTAGGACGATTAGGCAGCAGCAGCTACACGACTGATCGTGGCAATAATGTTTATATGGGCGGTGTAAACAGCTGCATTGGACGTTTGGGCGTAGTAGCAGGCAAAAAAGATGCGTCAGGCAACGATGTATATCTGAAAGTGAATATGCTGCATGAGTTTGGCGGTAACCGTGATGTCAGGATGCTGGCGGGCAATGGGGAAACATTGAGTGAATCGCAGGATTATGGCGATACCTGGTTTGAGCTTGGTTTGGGTGGTAATATCAAGCTGGGCAACAGCAGTCATTTATACGGCGATATCGAACGGAGCTTTGGCGCCGATATCCAAAAGAAATGGCAGGTAAATGCAGGAGTAAGGTTTGAATTTTGATTGATTTTTTTTGATAAAGATATCGTTTCTTTATTGCAGTATTTAGATTTGAGAAGATTATAAAAGCACAGACTATATTGGTCTGTGCTTTTTTTAATTATTTTATTATGCGTAACTTATTATAACTTAACAGTTATATTTACAATCTTTTAGTGGTAATAATTTTGTTAAAAACGAAAAGCATTAAAGGTAAAGAACGGATAAAGCATCTGTATCACAGAAAAATTGCTGTGATAATTCAGAAATGAAGTGATAAACTGATGAGAATAACTTGTTAAAGCAGTTAATTTATTATACTATAAGCGAAGTATCTATGGTTTTAGTTGATTTGCATAAGCGAATGAAAAACCAAGAGCAATTGTAAAGGAGAGGGTTAAACTATGAAAAGGAAAAAAGATGTAATTAAAAAAGCAGTCTTGGTAAGCGTTTTAGCAATGTCATTAAATAATGTGGTGTGGGCTGCTGAAGGTGTCGATCAGCCATTTTCGACAGTAAGTGAGTTGGAGGCGCTTGGGGGAATAGCGTCTATCGACTCCAGCAGCATTAGCCATGTTACGAAGGGCATTTATGCCAGTGGTAATGATTTTATTTATAATAGCGGTGCTATCAAGCTGGATATTAATGGTTTTGCCAACTCTACAAACAGTGGCTACGATTCTATTGGTATTTTTGGCTATAACAGCACGATTGACCTGAAGCAGATCGAGATGAATTTTATTGATACTTCAGGAACGGTACATAATCTGGATGTTTATGGTATTAAGACATATGCTTCCGGAGTTGTAAAAATCGGTGATGATTCTAAAATCACTGTTTCCGGTAATGTCAGCGGTCTGGATTCCAATAATCAGCCTAATGTGATGAAGGGTATGTATGCCGGTGATAATGCGACAATGGATTCAGGTATTATTGAAGTTGGCGATAATTTAGAGTTGAATGTTATCAATGCGGGAACTGGCTGGACTTATGGTATCGATTCTTATGACGGAGCTGCTATTTCTGTTGGTGATGGGTTGAGGTTATTTGTTACAGGCGAAAAGGATACCAGAGGAGTCGAGGTTGGTTTTAACGACGCTAAGGTTACTTTGGGGGAAAATGCTTCTATCATTGCTAACAGCAGGGATGGCGTGGCGTTGGGAGTATTTGTATTTAATAAAGGGAAGTTTGAGGCAGCTAAGGATCTTGTTATTAACGTCAGTGCGGATGATGGAAGCCAATGGGCATCAGGTGTGTTGGCGCAAGGCACTGGCAGCGAGGCTGTATTAAATGGAGCTGTTATCAGTGCGACTGAGGGCGGTACTGCGAGTTATGCTATTTATACTTATAATAACGGCAGCGTGGTGGGTAATGCGGGCAAATATAATATTTACGGCAATATCCTTAATAACAGTGGCGGCATAGTTGATCTTACTACTAATAGCGGATCGTTTATCGAGGGCTGGATAAGCACTGCCAGTACAGCTAAAACTAATATTTCGCTGGAGGAGGCTTCCTATTGGAAGGTGACTGGTGATTCTAACCTGACGCATTTGCATAACGATAATTCGATAGTGGATATGACTCACGACAGTAATACTTTCAGCACTTTGACGGTAGATAATCTCAGCGGTGAGAACGGCGTTATCAAAATGGATATCGATGCCAGTCAGAATTCGTTGAACAGCGACAAGCTGTATGTTACCGATACGTTGACTGGGACGCAGTATATTGATTTGTACGAGGTCAATGGTTATACGCCTGTAGGGGAAGAAGGCGTCGGTACGGTGCTGGCGACTGTCAATAACCATAACGGCAGTTTTGCCGCTGTAGATGGTGAGGGGACGCTGTACTGGAAGCGTTATGAGCTGGATCATCAGGATACTGCCGATACGAGTGGTAATTATACTAAGGACTGGTATTTGAAGCAGGTAACGAATATTGATCAGCCTACTACCAGTACGGATACGATCCTTGCAGCCAATGCGCTGAACTATCACACGTGGCGGACAGAAAACGACAAGCTGCTGCAGCGTATGGGTGAGCTGCGGCATAATGGCGAAGAAGCCCAGGGGGCCTGGTTCCGGCTGCGGGGAACAAAAATCGGCCGTGACGGAAAATTTGATTTTGAAAACAAGTATACTTCTTACGAGCTGGGTTACGATACCATAACTAAAAATACTGACGACAAGATACGTTATCAGGGGGCGGCGGTGAGCTATGTTGACGGCGACAGCAGTTACAATCGTGGCAGCGGCGACAACAGCAGCAAGGCGATCAGTTTCTATAATACGGAAATCGGCAGTAAAGGGCATTATTTGGATGTGGTGTTTAAAGTCAGTAATCTGGAGAATGATTTTAAGGTGTACGATACGAAAAATAATAAGATCACCGGTGATTTTAACAATACCGGCGTATCGCTGAGTGCTGAATACGGCCGGAAAAATGTCTTGCACAACGGCTGGTATATCGAGCCGCAGGCCCAGTTTACTTTAGGTTATCTGGGCGGTGACAGTTATACTACCAGTAATGGTATCGAAGTAAGCCAGAGCGGGATCAAAAGCGCTGTCGGACGTATCGGATTCAATATCGGCAAAGAGGTCGGCAGCAAAGGCGTCGTTTATGCTAAGGCCAATCTGCTGCATGAGTTCGGCGGCGGTTATGATGTAAGGATGTATGACGGCAGGGATAGAGTTAAGGTTGGCGATACCTTTAACGATACCTGGTTTGAATATGGTGTTGGCGCCGCTTTTGCCGCAGGTAAAAACAGTCATGTTTATCTGGATGTGGAACGCAGTTCAGGCAGTGATTTTACTAAAGACTGGCAGTGGAACATCGGCGCCAGATGGACGTTTTGATAACTTTGCATTGTTATAGGGGAATATTAGCAATGTATAAGTGAGGGGTGCAGGCTTGTGAAAGCAGCTTGCAGAAATTACAAGCTGCTTTTGCATGTTGTTATAAAGCAGGTAACAGGTTAAGCTGGCAATATAAAAACCACTCAGCTTTTATAGTTGAGTGGTTTTGTTGTGCTTAATCCCAGCGTTTTAAAATATCGGCGACGATTTCTTTTTGTGTCTTTTTACGTTTTTTCTTTTCAAAGTTACGATAGTTGTTATCGCGGTGGTCGGTCGAATAATCTGCATAATCTATGTCGTTGTTTTCGTATTGTTCGTAGCTGCGGTTATAATCGCCGTGTCCGTCGTCCAGCATTAGCGGGACAAAAACTGCAGCGGCAGGCAGCTGAAAGTTTACAGTCAGGTTTTCCATATGGGCCTCCGTCATCAAAGGTTAATAGTTGTTTATATTTTAACACGGCTGCACCTGCTAGTAAATATTTTTGCAGTGATTGACAAAAACTGGCGGCGGTTATACCATAAAAACATAAAGGAGATGTTACTGTGAGCAAATCTTATAAAGGCCAGTTTAAGGAAGAAAGTGTCAGGCGCCGGCAGCGTCAGCAGAAACAGATCGCCGCTGTAATAATTTTGATCGGTGTGCTGGTTTCGGCTGCTATATTGTATCTAGACGGGCTGAGTAAAGAACAGCAGGTGCCGCAGCAGACATCTCAGCAGCAGTCGGCGCAGACTGCTGAGCAGCCAGGGCAGGAGGTCAAGCCGGAAACTCCTGCTGCAGAGCCTCCTAAAGAGGAGCAAAAGCAGCCGGAAGCTGTTAAACCTGCTTATACGATATTGATAGATAAAAGTGAGTACAAGCTGTATGTGCTGAAGGATAACGAAGTAATTAAGCAATGGGGCGTTGCTGTTGGGGCAAAACCGGGTCAAAAGCAGCGTGCCGGCGATATGACTACGCCGACAGGTAATTTTGAGGTGGACGAGATTTTAGACGCATCGTATTGGACGCATGATTTCGGCGACGGCAAAGGTGAGATTAAAGGGGCTTACGGGCCTAATTTCATTTCTCTGGTAACAGGCTGGGACGGGATTGGTATTCATGGTACACATGCGCAGGAATC
>OHNZ01000811.1_pt1 | contig 11692 bp, 13 predicted proteins | sample 1569761 | NCBI WGS metagenome assembly OHNZ01 (sample SAMEA3879562, study PRJEB24766) | human gut metagenome | biome: human-associated habitat; feature: feces | place: USA | collected 1985/1987
TTGGTTAGACCCCACACACAGAATTTAACCTTTCAACTTAACTAACTGACATTGCCATGTGAACAGTAACCTCTACTGTTTACTTTGTTCTTTTTCACTTGCAGATTTACTTCAATTCCCCTATACTGAGGGTAACATCAGTACATACTGATTTTATTAAAATTAATGAGAGGTTATCATTTATGTGGATTGCAGATCAATGGAAAGAATATGAAGTAATTGACACCTCCGGTGGTGAAAAGCTGGAACGCTGGGGCAAATATATCCTGGTTCGCCCGGACCCTCAGGTTATCTGGGATACCCCAAAAGTAAGCCGGGGATGGAAAAATATGAACGCCCATTACCACAGAAGCAAAAAAGGCGGCGGAGAATGGGAGTTTTTTGATCTTCCTCAGCAGTGGGATCTTCATTACAAGCATCTCACCTTTCACCTGAAGCCCTTCAGCTTCAAACACACCGGACTTTTTCCGGAACAGGCGGTAAACTGGGACTGGTTTGGGGAAAAAATCCGCAATGCCGGAAGACCGGTAAAAGTACTGAATCTTTTTGCCTACACAGGAGGCGCGACTCTGGCCGCTGCCGCTGCCGGCGCAAGCGTTACCCATGTAGACGCTTCCAAGGGCATGGTTACCTGGGCAAAAGAAAACGCTGCCGCCTCCGGACTTGCAGACGCTCCTATCCGCTGGCTTGTTGATGACTGCGTAAAATTCGTAGAACGGGAAATCCGCAGGGGCAATCATTATGATGCCATTATTATGGATCCTCCTTCCTACGGAAGAGGTCCAAAAGGAGAAATCTGGAAGATAGAAGATGCTATTCATCCTCTCATCAGGCTGTGTAAAAAGATTCTCAGTCCTGACCCGCTGTTTTTCCTGATCAACTCCTACACAACAGGTCTTGCTCCGGCTGTTCTTACCTATATGCTGGCAACTGAACTGAAAGAATTTAACGGAACCGTAGATTCCCAGGAAATCGGACTTCCGGTCACCTCCAGCGGTCTGGTTCTTCCCTGCGGTGCTTCCGGCCGGTGGGAATCTGTGTAAAACTGATTTCAGATAAAATTATTGGAGGAAATTACAAATGAGTAATTTTTCGTCAGCCTTTAAAAATATGGATCCAAAAATAGAGCTGAAAAGGTACAGTTGCGCGATTATTGCAGCAGTTATCTTTGCTGTAAACATTAAAACCTTTGTAAAAGCCGGAGGACTGTATCCGGGAGGCTTTAACGGGCTCACTCTTCTGATCCAGGGCATTTTTCAGGAATTTGCAGGAATGGAAATTCCCTACACTCTGATCAACGTTGCCCTGAATGCCATTCCTGTTTTTATCGGGCTGAGGTTTATCGGAGTGAAATTTACTATGAGTTCCTGCGTGGTGATCGTTCTGTCCAGTATTCTGACAGACCTTATTCCCTCGCAGCCTATCACCTATGATCCTCTTCTGATCAGTATTTTCGGCGGTCTGATCAACGGTTTCGTGATCAGTCTCTGTCTGATCGGAAATACAAGCAGCGGCGGAACTGACTTTATTGCCATTTATTTTTCAGAAAAAAACGGACAGGATATCTGGAACTACATTCTTTGCGGCAACGCGGTGATCCTGGTTGCTGCAGGACTGCTTTTCGGATGGGATAAAGCGCTTTATTCCATCATCTTCCAGTTTACCTCCACACAGGTCGTACAGATGCTTCATCAGCGCTACAAAAAGCACACCCTTTTTATTATTACAAGGCATCCTGATGAAGTCTATGAAGAAATTTCCAAGCTGTCCCACCACTCTGCCACAAGAATCGACGGTACCGGCTGCTACAGCGGCGACAATACGGCAATGATCTATTCTGTAGTGTCCAGGGACGAAGCAAAGGTCCTTGTGAAAAAAGTTGCGGAAGTGGATCCTCAGGCATTTGTAAACATTATAAAAACAGACTTTATCAACGGAAGATTCTATTATAAAACCGATTATTAAAAAATTGTATTTTTTCTTTCTGTTTTCTTGATTCTTTCGCTTTCCAGAATTATAATCAGATAAAGGAGAGTGATACTTTATGAAGGAAAAGTATGACGAAAAAACAGAGGTTCCTTTTACCTGTACGCCGGAATATGACCGCAGCTCCTGCGGAAACTGTGTATGTGCCACCTGCTATGAACAGGAATTCTGTGACCGTTGCCGGACCTGTGAAAATCAGTCCCGGAAAAAAGAATCCTGCTCTGCTTATGAGGGAGCCTACTGCTACTGAACACACCCACACAAAAAGAGTACGGACATCATCTGGTATGATGTCCGTACTCTTTTTACTTTCACTGCAGTCCTCCGACAGCTCCTTTTCCCGGAAATCCATCCTGTCCTGCAGGGTATGATTATGCCTGTTTCGGCAGGGTCACTGTAATCTCAGTTCCTGAATCCACTTCGCTTGTCAGCTTCAGTGTTCCTCCCAGGAAGGCAACTCCGTGCTTTACAATAGAAAGTCCCAGGCCGGTTCCTCCGATCTCCTTGGAATGACTTTTATCCACCCGGTAGAACCTCTCAAACACCCGGTTTCTGTCCTCTCTCGGGATTCCGATTCCATTATCCTCCACAGAAATCTGAATGGCATTGCCAATATCTTTCAGATGAATGGTCACTGTGCCATTGTCCTTATTGTACTTGATTCCATTATCGCAGAGATTATAAAGAATCTCCTCAAAAATCGGACGCACAGTGCGGCAGATCAGTCTTTCTCCGTCAATGTAAAGATGCACGTTCTTTTTCTGCGCGATTTCTTTCAGGTTTCCACATACATTCCGGGCAACGGAATAGATATCCACATTTTCCCACTCATAAGGATTTTCTCCTTCGTCAAGCTGAGAAATCTTAATGGTGTCCTCCACAAGCTGGATCAGCCTCTGAGCCTCCCGGTAAATCCTGCCTGCAAACTTTTTCACATCCTCTTCCTTCACAAAGCCGTCCTGAATAATCTCGGCAAAACCTGAAATAGAGGTCAGAGGTGTTTTCAGCTCATGAGAAACATTTGCAGAAAACTCCCTTCTGAGGTTTTCTCGCTGGATTTTTTCTGTTTCATTCATCAGAAGCAGCACTGCGCCTACGGTTTTTCCGTCTCTTGTAACCGGATTTGCGATCAGCTGCACAAATTCATTATCCAGACGAAGAAGAGCGTTTCCGTGTTTTCCCTCCAGAACCTGTTCTATCACCTTTCTGAAATTCTCATCTCTGTCAAGAGAGTATACGCTTTGGCCTATGCCGGGTTCATTTACCTGAAAAATCCTCCAGGCGCTTGAATTACCGGAAAGTATCATAGTATAAGAATCGATCACCAGAAGGCCTTCCTGCATGTTTTCTGTAATAATAGAAAACTCCTCCTGATTTCTCCTTGCTTCCTCCAACTGTTTCTGTATCTGGCGGTTCTGCCGGTTTATTTTTCCCAGAAGAGGAGCCACCTCTTCATAAATTTCATTTTCTCCGGGCTTTTCCAGATCCAGTTCATTGATGGGTTCCACGATCTTTGAAGCAACCTTTGACGCGATCACTCCTGCTATGATCAGCATTACAAAAATAATACAGAGTACCGGCTGTACAAGCTGCAGAATCAGAGCAAATACAGAATACTGTGTACTGGATACACGAAGGACAGAATTATCGGAAAGCCTTATTGCAGAGTAGACTGTCTTTTCTGAAAGAGTGTCGGACATACGTACCGCCTCGCCTTTGCCCTTGCTCAGCGCCTCCTGAAACTCTTCACGATTCTTATGGTTCTCCATTTTGTTTTCATCTGCTGTATTGTCATACAGGACATTTCCATTCTCATCTATATAAGTAATTCTGGAATCACCGTATTTGATCTGCTCCAGATACTCCTGCCCCTGCTTCTCTACTCCGTAAGCCAGATATCTGGCTTCCTTTTCCAGCTCACTGTTCAGCTGCTTTCCGAAATACTGATAAAGAATTCCCATAACAAAGGCAACCCCCAGTATCAGAACTGCTGCTGAAGCAAGAACTGTAGACTTAAAAATCTTCTTTGTCAATTCTTATTTCCTCCCATTTGGTGCTCATTGTTTCTGTGAATGCCTGTAATAGAATACTCCACCCATTCCGCAATGTTCACCGCATGGTCTCCGATCCTCTCCATGTACTTTGCAGTCATCAGAAGATCCAGCCCTGCTTTGGCATCCATATTTTTGTAGATCAGATCAGCCAGCTTGTTTTTTGTCTGATTAAACAGCTCGTCTACAAGATCGTCATCATCAATAACCTTACGACAAAGCACCAGATCCGCTTTCACAAACGCGTCAATGCTTTCTGTTACCATATGAACGGTTTTTTTCGCCATTCTGGCAATTTCATCCGGAATCTCCACAACGCTTCGGTCAATAAACTTGGAAAGGTCTGCAATATCTGCCGCCTGGTCTCCGATGCGTTCCATATCAGAGATCATTTTCAGAGCCGCGGAAATCTCACGAAGATCTCTTGCCACCGGCTGCTGATGAAGAAGAAGCCGCATACAGATGGCCTCGATCTCCCGCTCCAGTCCGTCGATTTCTCTGTCTGTTTCAAAAACCTCTCTGGCGCAGTCCTCGCCCTGGATCGCCTTTGCAGAAAGAGCAATTACCTTTTCGCAGAGACTTCCCATGGTAATGATCTGTACATGAAGCTCTTCAAGCTGTCTTTCAAAACGTGTTGCCATATCAGCCAAACCTCCCTGTAATATAATCTTCCGTTCTTTTATCCGCAGGCATGGAGAATAAAGTATCTGTATCATTAAATTCTATCACTTCTCCCAGAAGGAAGAAAGCGGTTTTGTCAGAAATACGTGTCGCCTGCTGCATATTATGAGTTACCATAACAATGGTATAGTCCTTTTTCAGCTCCATTGCAAGCTCCTCGATCTTTGAGGTGGAAATAGGGTCAAGGGCAGAGGTAGGCTCATCCATAAGAAGAACCTCCGGCTGCACTGCCAGAGCCCTTGCAATACAGAGCCTCTGCTGCTGGCCTCCGGACATTCCCAGAGCGCTCTTTTTTAACCGGTCCTTTACCTCATCCCAGATTGCAGCATCCCGAAGAGATTTTTCCACAATATCGTCAAGCTTTGCCTTGGAACGGATGCCGTGGGTTCTGGGGCCGTAAGCAATGTTGTCATAGATACTCATTGGAAATGGATTGGGCTTCTGAAATACCATTCCCACTCTTTTTCTCAGAAGATTCACGTCCATATCCCCGTAAATATCTTCTCCGTCAAGCTCCACCTTTCCTGTGATCACACAGCCCTCAACAAGGTCATTCATTCTGTTCAGGGATTTAAGAAGAGTTGATTTTCCGCATCCGCTGGGCCCTATAAAAGCAGTGATCTCCTTTTCCGGAATATGCATATTAATGTCTTTTAAGGCATGGAAACTGCCGTAATGAAGATTCATATTTTCAATAGAAAGCTTTGTATTATTACTCATGTATCCTTATCCTTTCGCAATTCGTTTTGCTGCTTTTCCTGACAGCCAGTTAATAACCAGTACAAAAACAAGAATTACAACCGCTGTGGCAGATGCCTGATTCATATGGAGACCTTCACTGGAAAGCACATACATGTGAAGAGCCAGTGTACGTCCGGATCCCATCAGATCGGGAACCTGGGCAACTGTTCCTGAAGTATAAAGAAGGGCTGCTGTTTCACCGATAATACGTCCGATTGCAAGAATAATTCCTGCCAGAATCCCCGGAACCGCTGAAGGAAGCACAATGGTAAAAATCGTGCGCAGCTTTCCTGCTCCCAGTCCGAAGCTGGCCTCTCTGTAAGAATCCGGAACTGCCTTCAAAGCCTCCTCAGAAGTTCTCATAATAAGGGGAAGAACCATGATCACCAGGGTACAAATACCTGCCATAAGAGATATTCCCCACTGAAGCGCCGTCACAAAAAACAGCATACCGAAAAGTCCGAATACAATAGAAGGAATACCGGAAAGTGTCTCTGCTGTAATACGGATCACCTTTACCAGACGGTTGCCCTTCTGAGCATATTCCACCAGATAGATAGCGGCAAAAATGCCTATGGGAGCCGCAATAACAAGTGTCAGAACAGTCATAATAAAGGTATTGATAAGAGAAGGCATCAGAGATACATTCTCAGAATTATACTCAAAGCTGAAAAGCTCAGGTGTCAGATAAGGAATACCTTTTATCAGAATATACCCTACCAGAAAGATCAGTACCGCAAAGGTCAGTACTGCAGCCAGTCCTGTCAGAAGAGCAAGAATACCGGAGCCCGGATGGCGCAGGTAGGAACGAAGCTGATCTGTAAGGGAAGAGCTGTTTCTCTTTTTTGAATTGACCTGTGAATTCAAAGCCGCAGCATTAGTTTGCATTTTCCGCCCTCCTGTTCAGTAATGAAAGACTTAAGTTAATGATCAGGATAAAGACAAACAACACCACACCTGTAGCGATAAGCGCCTCTCTGTGCATACCTGTCGCATATCCCATTTCAGTAACAATATTTGCAGTCATAGTACGCAGTCCCTTAAGAATTCCCTGGGGCATTCTCGCCTGGTTTCCTGCTACCATGATAACCGCCATGGTCTCGCCAATGGCACGTCCGATTCCAAGAACCACAGCTGCAAGAATACCGGATTTTGCCGCCGGAAGCATTACGCGGAAAATACTGCGTTCCTTTGTTGCCCCAAGAGCCAGAGAGCCTTCATAATAGCTTTCCGGAACACTGCGGAGCGCTGATTCTGTAGGTCCGATAATGGTTGGAAGAATCATGATTCCAAGAAGCAGGGACGCTGCCAGCCAGCTTGTTCCTGTTCCTCCAAAGGTTTCCCGGATCATTGGCACCATGACCACCAGACCGAAAAATCCATACACAATAGAAGGAACTCCTGCCATCAGTTCAATACCTGATTTTAACGGTCTGTAGATATTTTTCGGACAGTAACGGGCCATAAATACAGACGTAAGCAGAGCTACGGGAACTCCTACCAGAATTGCTCCCCCGGTTACATAGATACTTGCCACGATCATTGGAAAAATTCCATACAGATCGTTGGAGGGCCGCCATTCTGTTCCAAAAAGAAATTCCAGAGGACCTATTTTTCCAATTGCCGGAATTCCGCTGGCAAAAAGAAACAGACAGATCAGGAATACTGCCAGTACAGAAGCGCAGGCAGCAACCATAAATACAATTTTCATTCCCCGTTCTTTGATTTTATTCATAAAATGATTTCTTCCTCTCTAACTTCCTGACTGCAGAACGGAAGCCCGGATTTCCGGGCTCCTCTGCGTTCTGTCATGTTATGCAGGTTTTATTACTCTACCAGATCTTCCCATTCTGTTGTCTCGCCTGTGAAAATTGCTTTTACCTGATCGCTTGTCAGATCCTCAACCTCATTTTCATTATTTACTACTACCGCAATACCGTCTTTTGCAATTACAGTAGCTGTAAGATTCATCTCTGTTTCCTCATCTTTCAGTTCACGGGAAGCCATTCCGATATCACAGATGCCTTCTGCTGCAGATGTAACTCCTGTTGTGGAATCGCTCTGCTGAACCTCTACTGTAACGTTTTTGTTCACTGCTTCATAAGCCTCTTTCAGTTTTTCCATTACAGGAGAAATGGAGGAGGAACCGGCTACAACAACCTTACCTTCCACATCTGCTGCCTCATAAGGTTTTGCTTCTGCATCAGCTTTGATATAGCCGTTGTCTTCAACGATCTGCTGACCTTCTTCACTCATAATATAATTTACAAAATCCTGTGCTGCCTCGCTTGCCTTCTCGCCTGTTACAATGTTAAACGGACGGGAAACTTTATATGTATCGCTTGCAACGTTCTCCGCAGTTGCCTCAGCTCCGTCAATTTTTACAGCCTTTACAGTATCATTAAGAGAACCAAGAGAAATATATCCGATTGCATTCTCGTCGCCTGCTACCGTTGTCATCATAACGGAAGTGCTGTTTGTGATGCTGGCATCTACAGTTGTCATATCAACCTTTTCGCCGTCTTTTTCTTCCTGGATGCCGAACAGCTCAATAAAAGCGCCTCTTGTTCCGGAACCATCCTCACGGGAAATTACATTGATCGTTCCGCTTGCCGCACTTGCTACAGTTGCAAATGCTGTTGTTCCGATTACTGCTGCTGCTAAAATTCCTACGATTTTTTTCTTCATGATAAGTCTCCTCTTTTTTATAAATAACGTTTTGTATTTCTCATTGACAAGTGTCATTATAGGCAGGGAAAGTTAAAACCAAAATCCTGCCTGCGTAAAATCTTTGTAAAAAGAAAGAGCTGATGATCACATCAGCCCTGTAATTTTTCTCGCATGTTCCAGTTCATCTTTGTGAACCAGAATTTCATATTCATATGTCTCGTCTGCAGGAATGCCGGCGCTTCCTGTCCTGCCGCGCATGGTTCCTGCCCCTGCCCACTGGCCCATGCGGTTTTTCACCTTATATTTGTAGGTGATCCCGGCCTGCTCCATCTGTTCACGGAGCCTGTTAAAAAGCTTCATGTCTGTTCCGATCCACAGACTTTCGGAATTTAATAATGTCAGCATAGGCACTTCCCCCCTTTTCACTGCAAAACCTGACTGCCCGCTATAGTTTCACTATAAACTACCAACCCGGTAAATGCAAGTAAGAATGTTTGTTGCATAAAGAGGGGCTTTATCTGTTACTGTTCACTCCGTTCACAGTAACCTTTATCTTTCCCCGCTTTTCAGAAGCTTCCCAAATCCATTTCAAATGCGATTATATAAGGTCAGTTTATTTTACCACATTTGCATTCCCGGTAGCAGGATTGTTGATCAGCTTTCCGTCCTCTTCAAAACGGGAGCCATGGCAGGAGCAGTCCCATGTATGCTCCTGAGGATTCCATTTCAGAGCGCAGCCCATATGAGGACAGCGCTTCATAGAGGGAGCGAGAAGCCCTCCCAGAGCCTGCAGTGTATTTACAAACAACTGCGGTTTCCATATACTTCTCGATGGGTCAAAAACTGCTTCCCAGCCAGTTTCCCGGCCACAAATCATTTCTGCCAGAATGTGGGCTGCCGCCATAGATGTAGTCATTCCCCATTTTCCGAATCCGGACGCCACATACAGCCCCGGCGTGTTCCGGGAATATTCTCCAATGTAGGGAATGCCGTCCAGACTCATACAATCCTGGGTTGCCCAATAATAATCCGCCCTGCTAATACCATAATACTCCTGTGCAAACTCCTGAAGTTCTTCCCAGCCGCCGCCTTTTTTACCGGTTCTGTGGCTTCCCCCACCTGCCAGAAGATAATTTTTGTAATTGCGGAATGACATACCCTTCTGCGCCTCATCCACATACATTCCCTCTACATCCGGCCCGTCTTTCAGCGCCATAACATAGGAACGATGCTGATATAATTTCAAAAAATATGCACCATGCTTGTTCAGAAAAGGAAAATGTGTTGCTGCAATCATCTGTCCAGCAGTGATCGTTCCCCTGTCATAACGGGCGCATCCCGGTGCAAGCTCCCGAACAAAGGTATGCTCATAAATATTCAGGTCTCTGGAAATATAAGCCAGAAATTTCCGGGGCTGAAACTGTGCCTGATGTGGGAATTTTACTGCTCCTTCCGTCTCAAAAGGCAGATTTATCTGCTGCACAAACTCCGCCGGAAAGCCAAGAGCCTCCAAAGCCTGTACCTCCTGCTCTATCTTCCTCCAGTCTGTCACAGTATAAACAAAGGCATCCTTTTCCTCAAAATCGCACTCTATTTCCTCTGCCAGCTCCCTGTATTTTCCCAAAGCCCATTGATTGGCATCCAGATACTGAAACGCCTTCTCTTTCCCCTGAGTGCGCAGCAGCTTTTCATAAATCAGCCCGTGCTGAGAAGTGATTTTTGCCGTTGTATTACAGGTAACTCCCCGCCCCACAGTATCTCCCTCTACAAGCACATAATCCACTCCTGCCTGCTCCAAAAACCAGGCGCAAAGAACTCCGCATATCCCTCCGCCGATAACCAGCACATCTGTCTTTATATCTCCCTCCAGCTTCGGGAAAGAGGGAAAATCCACATCTTTTTCCCAGATTGACTGCTGCATTCAATTCCTCCGATCTCTCTGTGAATTTTTACCGTTATATTTTCCTAGTATAACGAACACTAAATTTCTACTATATTGACGCAGAATAATTGCTCCATATACAAGGCGGAAAAATGAGACGTAACGGTGGCTACGATAATTGACGACAACGATGCAGATGGACAATTAGACAAGTCAGTATGACGGTTACTTAGTATTTGTTATACTAATATTACCAAAAAACGGATATCCATACAGAAAATTCTGTTTCTCCCTGACTGTAATACAACAGATTCGTACTATATTTTAAAATAAAGCATGTTTCTCTTGTTCAGAGGTGATGGTTTTCCCATATAAAACAGGACTAATCATCACATCAGCCCTGTAATTTTTATCTTTTTAGCCTTCCAAAAGGTTCAGCAATTCCGGTATATCATTTTTCAACGTTTCATATACAATGTTTAAATCCACATTTCCGTAATCATGAACAATGCGATTTCTCATGCCACTTAATGCGCTCCACGGAATATAACTGTGAGACATTTTATATTCATCTGTCAGCCTTTTTGCATTTTCTGAGATCTGAATCATACGAAAAAGCATTGAATCGAGCAACACTTCATTTACATTTAATTCTTCCATACTCACATCCCGCATATGTTCCACAATAAATTCTAAATCTTTTCTTATCTTTTGGATATAATATATGTTATTTTTTATATTATCCATAAATCTTTACTCCGTCTTTTAAGATCTCTTCTGTTAATTCCAGATTTTCCTTCAATTGGTTTATGTCCAGAACATCCACTTTCTTGTGAAGAACTGCTCGCAATTCTTCCACCAGACCATAAAATTTCAGTCCCTTTACATTTGCAGAGATAAGCAGATCCACGTCACTTGCAGGTGTTTCCTTACCTTTCGCATAGGAGCCAAACAAATAGCAGAAATTTACATCGTACTGTTCCAGAACTCTGGAGCACTTTCTCTTAATATCGTCCACATCCAGCAGACCATGTTCTTCATCAATAAAATTGATTTTTGTCAGTTGCTCCATAAGATATTTATATTTAATCGAATCATGCTTTGTTTCATCATTCTCATATGTTTTATAGGAACGAAGTGAAATCCCTGCCAAATCCGCAGCTTCCTGCTGTGTCATTTTTTTCTCTTTTCTCAAATCCTTTAATTCGCCCATAATTGCACCTCCCTATATATAATAGTGCAAAAATTGCACTTTCGTCAATATATAGTGCAAAAATTGCACTTTTATATGTAAGTGCAGGCAAATTATAAAGTCAGTAACATCTCCACCCACATCTGTGTCTTATATATTTTATCACAGAACTTATATGCCCTCCAGATAATTTCATCGACAGATTTCCACATAATAAATCAATTTCTATTTTTCCAAAAATTCAGGAATCCTGTTCCATAAACTACCGCCAGCATTCCCCAGACAACTGCCGCACACACAGAAGTCGAATTCATATTCTGCATAGCTTCCCATACACGTGTACAAAAAATAACGATCATAAAAATCCCTAATCCTGCAGCGCCTGCGCCTACAAGCCATCTCCTTATGCCTATAAAAGGAAGTCCCCACACACCCAATGTCATTTAGTTAAGACATTAAGCAGATGTATTCCTATCAGGCAGAGGTAGA
>OHNZ01000818.1_pt1 | contig 11506 bp, 9 predicted proteins | sample 1569761 | NCBI WGS metagenome assembly OHNZ01 (sample SAMEA3879562, study PRJEB24766) | human gut metagenome | biome: human-associated habitat; feature: feces | place: USA | collected 1985/1987
TTGTCAGTACAGATGAAGAACCGCATTATGGGAAATATGGAATGATGCGGAAAACATATCTGAAAGAGTATCGTCCGGCAATGTATTCACTGTATATGTTGGAAGACAGACTGGTGGAACATCTGAATCTTGTGGACGATGAAGCACAGGAGAGAATGGTTATTCTGGTACGTCAGATGATGGAGAGACAGGGCATTGCGGAAGAATTGAAAGCTCGTGACCAGATGGTGTGGGTTGGAGCTGTAAATAACATCCGGAATGCAGCGGAAGAGATTGTGTTAAAAGAATTAGTGTATATTTAAGGTAATGGAAAGCTCCTTCGGGAGCTTTTCGCTGTTTGGAAGAGATTATATAGAAAATGGGTTAAGAAGATGGTATTATTAAAGCAGCGGGATTTTTTATTATAGTATCTAAAATGTTTTATTCATTACAAGAAAATGGAATTGATGAATGCCATTAAACTTCCTAATAGAAATAGAATCTTTCGATATTCTGAATTGGAAAATTTGATAAGTACAGATTAGAGCACGTGTAGATGTAATAAGAGAACGAAAGGAGAAATATGGGAAAAAGCACAAAGAAGAAAAACAAAAAGGTTACAGCTCCAAAAGCAAATATTCAGGAATTAAGTATTTCTAGGGATGGTGGACAAATTGCACTCAGGGGGTATTCATATCAATTTTTGTATTCGTGTTATTTAATTCTTTCGTCATCAAATCCAAGCAATTTTTTCCAGCTTGAGGGGATTGAAGATATTGATTGTATCATGCAGAAAAATGGTAGTAATGATATTACTCATATACAGTTGAAATATTCTGTCAACAAACAGGATGCCAGCTTTTTAACTGATGTGCTCAAAAATTTTCTTGAAGCATATTTGCTGGATCAAAATAGATTTTTTAAGCTTGTTTATGATTTTCCTGTTGCAAAAGGCCATCTAAGTAAGATATTTGCATCTAAGTTAGACGAAAAATCACGCACCTATTGGGCTGGCGTGATTTCAAATATCAAGAAAAACAATCCTTCTTGGAATTGGTCTGTTTATGATTTCGATAAATTTATTTCACATCTGTCATTTGAGAAGATTGAAAAATCTATACTTGCTACTGAAATTGAAAAAACCTTAATTAGTGTCTGCTGATTAAGCAGCTATCTGTAACTTCCAACTCTTATATCTGTTCCGGTCATACCAGAATCGGAACAGATGCAAAAGAGCACAAAGTATTCGCCTCTGAATCCTGAACAGATTCGTCACGAATACAGATAATGCGATAGATGTCAACTGCGTTTCTTCCAGTTTTGTGGTAATGCAGCTCATACCATAACAGCGTTTGCTCAGGCTGAAGGTGCGCTCCACTTCGATTCTATCGGTATTATCCTGATACTCTTGTTTTTTATCAACTTTTGCTGTGGCGCTTGGTCTGCCCAGCTTTGGACCTGATAACCGGATCCCATGCTCCTTGCAATAACTCCTGTTTTCCCTGGTCCGGTATATCTGATCTGCCAGGACACGTTCTGGATAATAACCGGTACGCTCTTTGAAGCGTTCTATTGCTTCAATCAGGCAGGTGCTCTCGTTGTATGCCTCGAAAGATATTTTTTCGAGGCGCCCATAACCTTCGCTGTCAAGACTGAGATCAAATTTTGCACCAAATTCAACAGGTGCTTTGACCTTCCCTCTGACAATCGGCCGAAGCCATGGCTGCGAAATGCTTACAATGCGATGCTCTACAGAATGGATTCTGTTATCATACATATACTGTTGCTGTTCATACAGCCTGATGATGGTAAGATATAGGCCGATATCCTTACCTGTCATGGCGTATCCATCACTCATGAACTGTTCCAGATAGCCAAGATCTCTTTTCACGTAGCCAAGCTGTCTGCGGAGTGCGCTGCGGATTTTCTTTGCCGTGTGCTTTCTGCTCTTGGCAAATGCAAGATACTCTTTTCTGGCACGTTTGCGGTATCTTCTTGGCAACTTAAGACCATAACATTTACAAAAACAGTAAATCATGTTTTCCAGCTTTTCTCTTGCTTCGTTCAAAAGCGAGATGTCCTGCGGATAACGTATGTTTGCAGGTGCGCAGGTTGCATCAAGTGTCAGAGTCCCTTTGTTTGTATCTTCTTTTGCAGTACCATCATCACCGGATTTTCCTACGGATGGAGGAGTATGGTCATCTTTGTCATCCTCCTTGTGAGCAAGAAGATACTCATTTACTTCCATCAGCATATCTGCTGAAATGCGTTTACGGAAAAGAACCAGTGTACTTGCATCAAACGGAGCTTCTTCCCGAAAACCGGGAAGCCCGATAAAGTATTGCAGATACGGATTCTCAGCGATCTGTTCCACAAGCTCACGGTCGGAAAATTGGAACTTGGTCTGGATGATCAGGGCTCCTAATGCCATGCGAAGAGGCTTGGCAACATTACCCGTATCACTTGGAAACAGCTTGGCATATTTTACTTCGAATTCATCCCATGGGATTCGGTCAGCCAGTCTGACCCAGCGGTTATCCGGATTCATGTGGAGTCCCATAGGTTGGTTGAAATCGAGGAATGAATGCTGTAACTTGTCGATCGGTTTGTACATTGTTTTAGCCCCTTTATACTTAAAATCTGTAAGAAAACTGCAAGAAAAACGATTTGTTTTTGTCAAAATCCTTGCAATCATTATACCAGAAAATGGGGCAAAAGTCAGTAAAATCAAGTGTTTTCAGTTTGCTCAGCAGACACTAGTTCAATGTGCCAACTCAGTGGTTAAAAGTGAAAAACATCCTGAAATCCGTAACCGCTATCTTCGTTTAAGAAAACGTCGCGGTCACAAGAAAGCAATCATTGCAATAGCAAGAATGCTTCTAACAGCATTATACAATATGCTGAAAAATAAGGAACCCTATAATGCTGAACTTTACCGAAAAAGTGATGTTCTCCCTGTCAATCGTGAGATTACAATTGAACAGGCAATCTTAATGGCACAGTTCCAAGGTTATAAAATCAAGTCAGCTGCTGAATAGACCTTAACTTTGCTACATATTCAATTTTAAATGACCACCATCTGATGGTCTTTTTGTGATGTCCTTAATGGAATGGATATCCTCTACTATTCTTTTTCAACCTTATCTCTCCTTGTATACATAAAACACTCCGCATATCATCAGGTCCCGAATGTTCGGAAGAAGAATCCATGCGGAGTCTTTCTTACAGGCTCTCACCTGCTATAGATCTGTTTCTTTTTATTTTTCTTTGTTTTTCAGATATTCGTCAATTCCTTTTGCACCGGCTTTTCCTGCACCCATTGCAAGAATTACTGTTGCAGCTCCTGTCACGGCATCTCCGCCGGCATAAACACCGTCTTTGGATGTCTGTCCATTTTCTTCCTCTGCAACGATACATTTTCTGCGGTTGATCTCCAGCCCTTTTGTTGTGGAAGAGATCAGCGGGTTCGGAGAAGTTCCAAGAGACATGATCACTGTATCTACATCAATGTCATACTCAGATCCCGGAATCTCTACCGGACGTCTTCTTCCAGAAGCATCCGGCTCACCCAGTTCCATCTTGATCACTGTCATGCTCTTAACATTTCCGTTTTCATCTACATTGATCTGTTTTGGATTGGTCAGAAGGTCAAAAATGACACCTTCTTCTTTGGCATGATGAACCTCTTCCACTCGTGCAGGAAGCTCTGCTTCGCTTCTTCTGTATACGACATGAACTTCTGCTCCCAGTCTGAGGGCTGTTCTTGCCGCATCCATGGCAACGTTTCCACCGCCGACAACTGCTACTTTCTTACCTGCTGCGATCGGTGTATCATAAGAAGAATCAAAGGCTTTCATCAAGTTGCTTCTTGTCAGATATTCATTTGCAGAGAATACTTCATTTGCGTTCTCTCCAGGGATTCCCATGAACATCGGAAGTCCAGCTCCGGAACCAATGAATACTGCTTCAAATCCTTCTTCTTCAATCAGCTGATCGATGGTTGTAGATTTTCCGATCACCACGTTTGTCTCGAATTTAACTCCTAATTCTTTTACCTTTTCAATCTCTTTTGCAACAACTTTCTGTTTTGGAAGACGGAATTCCGGAATACCGTAAACAAGCACTCCTCCCAGTTCATGAAGAGCCTCAAATACCGTTACATCATATCCCATCTTGGCAAGATCTCCCGCGCAGGTCAGACCTGACGGACCGGAACCGATCACTGCTACTTTGTGACCGTTCTGCTCTTTGGCTCCTTCCGGTTTGATATCATGCTCCAGAGCATAGTCTGCGACAAAACGCTCCAGTTTTCCGATGGATACCGGATCTCCTTTGATGCCGCGAATACACTTTCCTTCGCACTGAGACTCCTGCGGGCAGACACGTCCGCAGATTGCAGGCAGTGCGGAAGACTGACCGATGATCTTATAGGCTTCCTCGATATTGCCTTCTTTTACTTCCTGAATGAATGCCGGAATATTGATGGATACCGGGCATCCTTCGATACATTTCGCATTTTTACAATTGAGACATCTGGTTGCCTCTTCCATTGCCTCTTCCTGATTATATCCAAGACAAACTTCTTCAAAATTTGTCGCACGTTCTTTCGGATCCTGTTCTCTGACAGGTACTCTCACCATTCCCTTTGCCATTAGTCGTCACCTCCACAATGTCCGCATCCGCCGTGATGGGTATCGCCTTCCTGTAATTTCAGCATCGCTCTTCCTTCTGCTGTTCTGTACATCTGACTTCTCTTCATTGCCTGGTCAAAGTCTACCAGATGTCCGTCAAATTCCGGTCCGTCTACACATGCAAACTTGATCTCATCTCCAACCTGAAGACGACATGCTCCGCACATTCCGGTACCGTCTACCATAACCGGGTTCATGCTGACGATCGTCGGAAGGTTCAGTTCTTTTGTCAGAAGACAGACAAATTTCATCATGATCATTGGTCCGATGGCCACACATTTGTCATAGTGTTTTCCTTCTTTTTCCACCAGATCCTTAATCACCTGTGTTACCATACCGGAACGTCCATAAGAACCGTCGTCTGTTGTCACATAGAGATTACCCGCTACTGCTTCCATCTCTTTTTCCATGATCACGAGGTCTTTTGTCTTTGCTCCGATGATCACGTCTGCATCTACGCCGTGTTCATGCAGCCATTTTACCTGTGGATATACAGGGGCTGTACCAAGTCCTCCTGCCACAAATAAGATCTTCTGTTTTTTCAGTTCTTCAATATCTTCCTCCACAAATTCAGAAGCACATCCAAGAGGACCTACAAAGTCACGGAAGGAATCTCCTGCTTTGAGTTCTGACATTTTTACAGTGGAAGCTCCGACTTCCTGTACCACGATGGTGATCGTTCCGGCTTCTCTGTCATAATCACAGATCGTAAGCGGGATGCGTTCCCCTTTCTCGTCCATCTTTACAATCACAAACTGCCCCGGTTCACAATGACTTGCAACCCTTGGCGCATGCACGTCCATCAGAAAAATATTCTCAGACAATTTTTCTGCTTTCAAAATCTTATACATGTTCTTCCTCCTTGTAATAAATCACCTTTCTTAATAATACGCCATTATTGGCATAATGGCAATAGTTGTTCGTGATTTTATTTTCATACTAAAAGAGGACAGACACTTCTTTTTGTACTGTGCCTGTCCCTCTCGTTCATTCACAAACGGTCAGTCTGATTCGATTAAAAATCAACTTCTGTTCCGTAATATGTACATGTGAATAATTTTTCCATTGTTGCAGGATCAATTGAACGAGGATTAGATCCTGTACATGCATCACCTACTGCCAGTTCTGCAATCTTAGCAACTTTTTCTTTGAATTCATTCTCTTCAACTCCAAACTCTTTGAGTGTCTTTGGAATATTCAGTTTTACATTAAAGTCATCGATCTTTTCAACCAGACTGTTGATGAGTGCTTTTTCAGAAGTTCCCGGAAGTCCCATTCTGCGAGCAACCTCAGCATAACGTTTTGCTGCAACCGGATCTTTTGCGTTGTATTTGATTACATATGGAAGATAAATCGCATTCGCACATCCGTGAGGAATGTGTCCTGTTGAGAATGCTGCACCTGTCTTATGTGCCATAGAGTGTACGATTCCAAGCAATGCATTGGAGAATGCCATACCTGCCAGACACTGTGCATAATGCATCTGCTCTCTTGCATCCATATCGCAGTTGTAAGATGCCGGAAGGTTATCCAGTACCATCTCAATTGCCTGCAGTGCAAGTGGATCTGTAAATGGTCCGTTCAATGTAGAAACATATGCTTCAATTGCATGTGTCAATGCGTCCATACCTGTATATGCAACCTGTTTAACCGGAAGACCAGCTACCAAATCCGGATCAACGATCGCAACATCCGGTGTAATGTTAAAGTCAGCCAGTGGATATTTTACACCTGTCTGATAGTTTGTAATAACTGAAAATGCAGTTACTTCTGTAGCTGTTCCTGATGTAGAAGGAATCGCTGCGAATTTTGCTTTCTGTCTCAATTCCGGGAAGTTAAATGGAATGCAAAGATCTTCAAATGTCACATCCGGGTACTCATAGAATGCCCACATTGCTTTTGCAGCATCGATCGGGGAACCTCCGCCCATTGCAACGATCCAGTCCGGCTCAAACGCGCGCATTGCCTCTGCGCCTTTCATAACAGTCTCTACTGACGGATCCGGCTCAACGCCTTCAAACAGCTGTACTTCCATTCCTGCTTCTTTCAGGTACTCTACTGCTCTGTCAAGAAATCCCTGACGCTTCATAGAACCGCCGCCTACTACAAGGATTGCTTTTTTTCCTTTCAGGTTCTTTAATTCTTCCAGACATCCTTTTCCGTGGTAAATGTCTCTTGGTAAACAAAATCTGCTCATTGTTCTGCATCTCCTTTGATTAAAGTCTGTTGTTTTCAACTAGAATCATTATACCACTGTGAAACTTTTCACACAACAAAACTATTGATTTTTTTCGTTAAATAATGCACAAAAAACCAGTGCTATTTTTGTAAGAAAAGCCAATTGCATTTTTGTAACACCTGTTTTTTCAAAAAATCAGCCCCATTACTGCGGCTGATAAATATAATTTCTCTTTGTAATCTGCGTCATTTTTCCGGTCTTACTTACCAGGACTGCACTAAATAATGTCTGCCCCTCCGGCATTTCAACCGGACCTGTATACAGCATAGATTCTGTTGTTGGTACAGATCCATCGATCGTATAATAAGCCGTATAGCCTTCCGGCACTGTGATCGTAATCTGAGTCACCGTGCTATACTGTCCCGTAGACGGTGTGACGACCGGTGCATCTGCCACCGGAAATTCGATCTCATACGTTTTGGACACAATCAAACTTGGTATTTTCTTCTCGTTATAGGCAATCGCTTTAATCTGCGTTTTTCCTTCTGTACTTAAAAGGATCGGTTCCGTATATTCTGTGCTTGCCGAAGTTGGATCACTTCCATCTGTTGTATAATAAATCGTTTCTCCAGATGCAGACAGCGTCACTTCCTGTACTTCGCTATATTTACCTTCATCCAGACTAAAAACAGGATCTGTAGAAATGTACGCTTTCAAACTTGACAATACTGCTTCATCCTCACAGTCTCCCAAAATCTCCGGAATTTTTTCCAATTGTTTTGACTCTTCATAAAAGCGGATTGCTGCCTGGTACAATTCTTGATTGGATGGATAAGAGGCAATCGCCGAGAGAAATACGGATTCTGCTTCGTCTTCCTCCCCCTGTTCCATATAGGTCTCTGCCAGACCTGAATATGCCTCTGGTTTTTGGGCATTTTTTCCGATTGCATGTTTAAAATATTTTTCCGCTGTCTGATATTCTTTCATCTGCAATGCATCATACCCTTTTGCCACTTTGCCGGCATAAGAATTCTGATACATAATATATCCAAACAACGCACCGAAAAGCAGTAAAAACAATAATAAAATCAAAAGTACCTTTCTTCGTCTGCGTATCAGCTGCTTTTTTCGCTCCTGCTGTTTTCGTCTTGCCTCTGCACGAGACCTGTTTTTTGCTGCACGCTCTCTTCTGGTCTGTATTTCATTCAACTCTTCCTGACTGAGCACCCGCGTTGCCTTTGACTGATATCCATTCTGTTTTCTGCCAAAATTGCGAACATCCTCTGTATGCATCTGTCTCGTCACATCCTCTACCGATCCTTTTACTTCCTGAGTAAGGACATCCTCTAAAGGATTATAATCTGGTACGATCTGAATGTCTTTCCCACATCTCGGACAACGCATCCAGCCTTCCGGAATAATCGCATTACAATGCGCACATCTCATATCTGTTCCTCCTAGTCACGCGCCGTCTGCACACAATTGTCCATCAGCATAGCAATCGTCATCGGACCTACGCCGCCAGGTACCGGTGTAATCGCAGATACTTTGGAATACACATCCTCAAAATCTACATCTCCACAAAGATGGTTGTTGGTATCCCTGTGAATCCCCACGTCGATTACGACTGCACCCTCTTTTATGTACTCTGCCGTGATCATCTTTGGACGCCCGACCGCCGCAATCAAAATATCAGCCCTGCGTGTTACTTCTTTGAGGTTTTCCGTTTTAGAATGGGCAACCGTCACAGTTCCATTTTCACGCAAAAGCAATGCTGCCATCGGTTTTCCCACGATATTACTTCGCCCAACTACAACGCATTCTTTTCCTGCAATTTCGATTCCTGAATATTTCAAAAGCTGTATAATTCCTGCCGGTGTACAGGATACAAATCCCTTTTCACCCAACCAGAGTCGTCCTACGCTCACCGGATGAAATCCATCCACATCCTTATCCGGTGAGATCGTACGTATGATTCTGTCTTCATCAATCTGTTTTGGAAGCGGTAACTGCACCAGGATTCCATGTACTTTTTCCGTCTGATTTAACGTTTCGATCAGCTTGACAAGCTCCTCTTCTGTTGTATCTTCATCCAATTCATACGATACCGACTCAATTCCAACATAAGCACACGCCTTTTTCTTGTTGTTTACATATACCGAAGAAGCCGCATCCTGCCCTACCTGAATCACTGCCAGACAGATCTTGGTGCCTCTTTCTTTCAGCACGGATACTTCTTCTTTCAATTTATCTTTGATTTCTTTTGCAATTCGTTTTCCGTCAATTATCTGTGCCATTCAATACTCCTTTAAAACAGTCCTGTAATTTTTCCGTCATCTGTTACATCGATGTTATTTGCAGCAGGGACTTTCGGAAGTCCGGGCATTGTCATCACCGCACCTGTCAGAGCAACGACAAATCCGGCACCTGCGCTGACATAAACTTCACGGATATGGATGTCAAAGTTTTCCGGACGTCCCAGTTTTTTCGCATCATCTGACAGAGAATACTGATTCTTTGCCATACAGATCGGGAAATGCCCAAATCCCATCTCTTCGATCTTCGCAAGCTGTTTCTTTGCAGCCGGCTCATAGACAACACCGTTTGCCCCGTAAATCTCTTTTGAAATCTTCTCGATCTTTTCTGTCAGAGAAAGTTCATCCTCATACAGTACATGGAAATTGCTTTCCTTATTCTCCAGTGTATCCAACACTTTTTCTGCCAGTTCGATTCCGCCTTCTCCACCTTTTTCCCACACCTTTGCAAGGGCGAATTCACAGTCTCTTTCTTCACAAAAGCTGCGGATAAATTCATTTTCCGCTTCCGTATCTGTAACAAAGGAATTCAGTGTTACTACAACAGGAACGCCGTATTTCTGAATATTCTCAATGTGTTTTTCCAGATTCACGATTCCTTTTTTCAGTGCTTCCAGATTTTCTTCGCCCAAATCCTGTTTTGCAACTCCGCCATTGTATTTCAGTGCCCGCACTGTTGCTACAAGTACCACTGCGTCCGGTTTTAATCCCGCTTTACGGCATTTAATATCCATAAATTTCTCAGCTCCAAGATCCGCTCCGAATCCGGCTTCTGTAATTGTAATATCGCTGATTTTTAAAGCCAGCTTTGTCGCGCGGACACTGTTGCAGCCGTGTGCGATATTAGCAAAAGGTCCGCCGTGTACCAGTGCCGGTGTGTGCTCCAGTGTCTGGATCATATTCGGTTTGATCGCATCCTTTAACAATGCAGTCATGGCGCCTGTTGCCTGAAGATCGTCTGCTGTTACCGGATTGCCTTCAAATGTATATGCCACGATGATTCGTCCCAGGCGGCGTTTCAGATCTGCAAGATCGTCTGCAAGACAGAGGATTGCCATGATCTCAGATGCGACTGTGATCACAAAATGGTCTTCTCTCACCATTCCATCCATCTTGTTTCCAAGTCCTACTACGATGTTGCGAAGAACTCTGTCGTTCATGTCCACGCAGCGTTTCCAGACAATATTTCTCGGGTCAATTCCCAATGCATTTCCCTGCTGAATGTGATTATCCAACATAGCAGCCAGCAGATTATTCGCAGAAGTGATCGCGTGGAAATCTCCCGTGAAATGCAGATTCAAATCTTCCATTGGGAGAACCTGTGCATACCCGCCTCCTGCTGCTCCGCCTTTGATTCCAAAACACGGTCCAAGAGATGGTTCACGCAGTGCGATGATTGCCTTTTTATTCATTTTTGCAAATGCCTCACCCAGACCTACTGTGATCGTGGTCTTTCCTTCTCCTGCCGGGGTCGGATTGATGGCTGTCACAAGAACCAGTTTTCCATCCTTGCGGTCTTTTACGTTCTCCCAGAGTTCATCGGAGAGCTTCGCTTTGTACTTTCCATAAAACTCCAGTTCCTCTTCTGAAATTCCGATAGACGCTGCCACGTCTTTGATGTGCATTAATTCTGCTTCCTGTGCGATCTGAATATCTGTTTTCATCATTTCTTCCTCCACTGCATTATAAATTTTCCTGAATGTACTGTTCAAATTCTTCTTTTGTCATCAGTACTTTTCTTGGTTTTGTTCCGACTTCTTCTCCGACCACTCCTGCACTGGCAAGCTGATCCATAATCCGGGCTGCCCGGTTGAAGCCGATTTTAAACATCCTCTGGAGCATTCCAATGGATGCTTTTTCTTTTTCAATGATCAGCCGTCCTGCATCTGCAAAATATGCATCCTGCTCATTTGCATTATCCTGCACCCCGGCTCCCTGTATCCCAGGAACCGGTGACGGCAGATCGGAATTTACGTGCTCCTCCACTTCTTCACTGTAGGAGGCATTTCCGTTGTGTTCGATGAGATAGTCCACAACCTTCTGCACTTCTTTATCTGAAACAAAGGATCCCTGCACACGGACCGGTTTTGGATATCCTGTCGGATAAAACAGCATATCTCCCTTTCCAAGCAGTTTCTCCGCTCCATTCATATCAATGATCGTCCTGGAATCTACTCCTGATGAGACAGAAAATGCGATTCTGGACGGCATATTGGCCTTGATCAGACCTGTGATGACATTCACCGAAGGCCGCTGTGTTGCAATGATCAGATGCAGTCCCGCCGCTCTGGCAAGCTGCGCCAGACGGCAGATCGCGCCTTCTACTTCCCCCGGCGCCACCA
>OHNZ01000844.1_pt1 | contig 10952 bp, 9 predicted proteins | sample 1569761 | NCBI WGS metagenome assembly OHNZ01 (sample SAMEA3879562, study PRJEB24766) | human gut metagenome | biome: human-associated habitat; feature: feces | place: USA | collected 1985/1987
ACGAGAATAATAACGAACAGGAACAGCCGCTTTATAAGGAGCAGCCCTGGTGGGTGCAGATTTTTGTGGCATTGTACGCTATGTTCTGGCTGACGATGATCTTTGCTGCAGGGCTGAACAGCCTGTACATTGGCAAGATAGATATTGACAGTGTCAGCATGGCTGTTGCTTTGACAGTTGGTATTTATCCTTTGATAAAAATGTTGGAAAAACTGTAAGATGTATTACACAAAAACATTTTTGTGCTGCTTGACAAGCCAAAAGTGTCGGACTATAATTGATACAAGCTTGAAAATTACATAGTTCATTTATCCGACGATGGAGAAAAGTAAGTTGGCAGGCGGCAAAGAGAAGCGGCGGTCAGTGTAAGCCGTAACGTCTAAAAACTGAATTCCGCTCCGGAGGAGACAGGGGTAGCAACCTGTCCGGGTCCGACCGATATATCGGCAATGAGGCCGCGCTGTGCGGCGAAAAAAGGTGGCACCACGTGAGTTGAACTCTCGTCCTTGATTGTAATTGATCAAGCCGGGAGTTTTTTATTTTACAGGTGAATGGAGCGATGGACAATGAAAATTATTGTAACTGAAAAAATTTCCGACAAAGGTGTGGCTTTGCTGCAGGCAGTGCCGGATTTTGATGTAGACGTGCGTTTTGATATCGAAAGGGAAGAACTGCTGAAGATCATTCCTGAATATGATGCAATCGTAGTTCGCAGCGTTACTAAGATCAATGAAGAATTTTATAAGCACGCCACTAATTTAAAGGTGGTTGGCCGCGCCGGCAACGGTGTTGATAATATTGAGATGGAAGGGTCGACTAAACGCGGTATTATCGTTGTCAATACCCCGGAATCTAATATCGTATCGGCTGCCGAGCATACTATCGGCCTGCTGCTGAGTTCTGCCCGTAATGTCGTCAAAGCTCATAAAATGATCGAATCCAGGGTCTGGGACCGTACCGGTTTAAAAGGCAGCGAGCTGCTTGGTAAAACTCTAGGCATCATCGGCCTTGGCCGTATCGGCGGTTTGGTGGCTACCAGACTGCAGGCTTTCGGGATGAAGATCGTAGCTTATGATCCGTATATTGCCGATGCACGTTTCCGTAAATACAGCGCCGAAAAATGTGAAACACTGGATGAATTGTTGGAACAAGCTGATTTTATCAGTATCCATACGCCTAAAACGGAAGAAACTTTTGATATGATTACAGCCAAAGAATTTGCAAAATGCAAACGTGGCGTGCGTGTAGTAAACTGCGCCCGCGGTGGCCTGATCAATGAAAATGACCTGGCGGCAGCTATCAAGGAAGGCATCGTTGCCAGTGCCGGTATCGACGTACTGGTAGACGAACCGAAACCGATCTCGCCGCTGATCGATCTGCCGAAATGTGTCTTAACGCCTCATCTTGGTGCTGATACAACAGAAGCGCAGGATAATGTGGGTATTGCCATTGCAGAAGAGGTCATTGCAGCTTTGCATGGAGAAATGGTGCCGAATGCAGTCAATCTGCCGACTTTGCAGCCGACAGAGCTGAAAGAAATGCAGGGCTACCTGACCTTGGGCGAATATCTGGGCAAGCTTTATTATCAGCTGGAAAAAGCAGCTGTCGAAAAGGTAGAGATCATCTATACCGGCGAGGTTGCAGAAATGGAAACAGGTATGCTGACGCGTGCTGTTTTAAAAGGCGTTTTTGAACCCATCCTCAAGGAACGCGTTAATTATGTCAATGCCGCGCTGACTGCAGAAAGCCGCGGAGTCGACGTTATAGAGAGCAAACATGCAGGCAAACATAATCTTTTAGAGGTCAAGATCCATTCTAAAGGTAATATCTTTACCGTAGCCGGTACTGTCTTTGGTGAAAAAGAGATCCGCGTCATCGAAATCGACGGTTACCAGTTCGACCTTACTCCGGCTCCGTTCATGCTGGTGGCACGCAACCAGGATAAACCCGGTATGATCGGGCAGATCGGCACGCTTTTAGGTGCGAGCAAGGTCAATATCGCGACCATGCAGGTCAGCCGTAATCTTAAAGACGGTAACGCCATGATGTTTATGACCGTGGACAGCGAAGTAGGTAAAGAAACACTGAAACTTCTGCAGGGGCTCGACGGTATCCTGCAGGTCAACCTTGTAAAACTGTGATTACGAGCTTCAACAGAGAAATTGGTATCGTCGTTTTGATGGGTTATGTCGCTTTTAAGGACTTGAACGAGGATATCAACCTTCTTGCATATATCGTGATGGGACTTGCTGTTTGCCATATGTTCATCAAATATAAACGGCGTAACGATTAAAAAAATACCCGTTACTCATTGAGTAACGGGTATTTTAGTATCTATATCCGATAAATTATTCGGCAAAAATCACTTTGCCGTCCTTAAAGGCCTGGACACGGGCCAGTGATTCTACACGGAAGCCGGCGTCGATAAGGCGCTGACGCCCCGGCTGGAATGATTTTTCGATAACTATGCCGATACCTACTACTTCGCTGCCGGCCTGCTGGACGATGTTAGCCAGACCAAGGGCCGCTTCGCCGTTAGCCAGAAAATCATCGATGATGAGGATTTTTTCGCCGGCCGGTAAAAATTTTTTGAGCACGGTCACATCACTGGTGACTTTTTTGGTGAAGGAGTATACTTTGGTGCTGTAAGCCTCGCTGCTCATAAGAGCCGATTTCTGTTTGCGTGCGAATACTACCGGTACATGCATACACAGACCGGCAGGCAGGGCGCAGGCGATCCCTGAGGACTCGATCGTAAAGATTTTAGTAATGCCGCAGCCTGAAAAACGGCGGTGGAATTCTTTGCCGATCTCCATCATCAATTCAGGGTCGATCTGGTGATTTAAAAAAGAATCGACTTTTAAAATAGCGTCGTTTAAGACCAAGCCTTCGGACATGATTTTTTCTTTGAGCAGTTTCATGGACAAGCACCTCGAACTTTTTACTTTCTTATAATATTATAGAATATGATATTATTGACATTTAGTCCAGTGTTTTTGTAAAAGAAAAACAAAATTCAGAAAAATAACAAAAGAATGATACAAAAAAATCTTGACAAGCATAGAAAATGCTGGCATAATGTAAAACATAGCACGAACAAATTAGCTTTTGTTTGTACAACTTGATAATAAAGGCATTGAATGGGAACAAAGTTGCTGATGTTACCGATTTTAGAGAGACGGCGGTTGGTGAAAGCCGTAGCGGTACAGCGATAAGACTCACCCGGGAGCCGCGTTTCTGAACCAGCAGTAGGAAACGACGCCGGCGCAGCGTTAGGCGTTTAGAGCGAAGGCTCTGAGACAATGAGGTCAAATTAGGGTGGTACCGCGGTGAAAGTCGCCCCTATCTGCTAAGCAGGTGGGGGCGTTTTTTTATACCAATTTTCCATGGGAGGTGGCAAAATGGAGCAGATCCTATCTATCGTAGTGCGTAACCAGCCCGGCGTTCTGATGCGGGTCGCGGGCATGTTCTCGCGGCGCGGCTTTAATATCGACAGTCTGGCAGTCGGCATTACGCAGAATCCTGAATTTTCGCGGATGACTGTTACCATGCAGGCTGACGATGCAACTATCAAGCAGGTCTGCAAACAGTTGGCCAAGCTGGTCGAGGTAGAGGCTGTGAAAGTCCTGCCGCCTAAGGCAAGTGCCAAACGCAGTATGGTCATGGTCAAGGTGCACGCCGGTGATAAACGGCTTGAGCTGCTGCGGCTGGCAGATGTTTTCAGGGCCCACGCTGTCGATGTGACCGGGGAATCGCTTATCTTTCTGGCTACAGGCATCGACGATAAGCTGAATGCTTTTGTCGACGTGATGCGTCCCTACGGTATCCTGGAAATGGTACAGACCGGCCTTGTGGCGCTGGAACGGGGCGATGCGGCTATGGATGTCAGCAAATCGCGTTATTCCTGGCCTGAAAGCAGTTGTAAACCTTCAGCTATTTAGTAATATGTCAGTTCTCAAATTTAAATAAATCTGGTAAACAAAAAGGAGATGTAGACACAATGGTAAAAATGTATTATGACAAAGACGCAAACTGGGAAATGCTTAATGGTAAAACTATTGCCATTATCGGCTATGGTTCTCAAGGCCATGCACATGCCCTTAACTTAAAAGAAAGCGGCGCTAAAGTTATCGTAGGTCTTTATGAAGGCTCCAAATCCTGGGCCAAGGCAGAAGCGGCAGGTCTGACTGTTATGACTGCGGCTGATGCAGCTAAAGCAGCCGACGTAGTCATGATGCTGATTCCTGACGAAAAACAGGCTGCCACTTATAAAAAAGATATCGCGCCTAATCTGAAAGCCGGTGCTGCTCTTGCTTTTGCGCATGGGTTCAATATCCATTTTGGGCAAATCGTACCTCCTGCTGACATCGACGTGTTCATGGTCGCTCCTAAAGGACCAGGTCATCTCGTACGCCGCGTCTTTACTGAAGGCGCAGGCGTGCCCTGTCTCGTAGCTGTGCATCAGGATGCCAGCGGCAAAGCTTACGACATTGCGCTTGCCTATGCCAAAGGCATTGGCGGTACACGTGCCGGCGTGCTTGATACTACCTTCCGCGAAGAAACTGAAACAGATCTTTTCGGCGAACAGGCTGTGCTTTGCGGCGGTGTTACCGCTCTGATCACTGCAGGCTATGAAACTCTGGTAGAAGCAGGCTATAAACCTGAAAGCGCATATTTTGAATGTATGCATGAAATGAAACTTATCGTTGACCTGATGTATGAAGGCGGTATGGCCAAAATGCGCCACTCCATCTCTGATACTGCCGAATACGGCGACTATGTGACCGGCAAACGTATTATCACCGACGAAACTAAAGCTGCTATGAAACAGGTTCTGGCTGAGATCCAGGACGGTACCTTTGCTAAGAACTGGATCCTTGAAAACCAGGCCAACCGTCCGGCGTTCAATGCTATGCGCCGCAAAGGCGCCGAGCATCCGATCGAAGAAGTCGGCAAAAATCTGCGCGGCATGATGAGCTGGATGAAAAAATAATCAGTACACACCTTAGGCAGAGCGGGGCTGAGGCCCCGCGATCTGCTTCGTATAAACTTAGGAGGGTTATAGTTATGGGTATGACAATGACGGAAAAAATCCTGGCCCAACATGCAGGCCGCAATGCGGTCCAGGCAGGCGATCTGCTGGTTGCCCAGGTGGATTTGGTTTTAGCTAACGACATCACCGGACCGCCGGCGATAGCTGAATTTGAAAAAATCGGACGTCCTGTTTTTGATAAGGATAAGATCGCGTTAGTTCCGGACCATTTTTCTCCGTGTAAGGATATTAAGTCGGCAACTATGTGTAAACGCATGCGCGATTTTGCACGTCAGCATGAAATCACCAATTATTTTGAAGTTGGCCGCATGGGTATCGAGCATGCGCTTTTACCTGACAGCGGTCTTGTTGCTCCCGGTGAGATCATTATTGGCGCCGATTCTCATACTTGTACTTATGGCGCTCTGAACGCGCTCAGCACCGGCATGGGTCAAACCGATATTGGTGCGGCTATGGCCAGCGGCACTACCTGGTTCAAGGTGCCTGCCACGATCAAAGTCGAGCTGACCGGTAAACTGCCTAAATATGTCAAGGGCAAAGATATCATTCTTACGCTTATCGGTATGATCGGTGTCGATGGTGCCCGTTATCAATCGTTGGAATTCTGCGGCGACGGCGTTGCCGAACTGGCAATGTCCGACCGTTTTACTATCTGCAATATGGCGATCGAAGCCGGCGGCAAAAATGGTATTTTCCCGGTCGACGAAAAAACTATTGCCTATCTCAATGGTCGTGTCAGCCGTAAGTGGACAGCAGTTACTGCCGATGCTGACGCAGTATATGACCGTGTGATCACTATCAAATTAGATGATCTGGTCCCGGTCGTTTCGTATCCGCATCTGCCGGAAAATACACATCCGGCGGCAGAGTCCGGTCATATCAAGATCGATCAGGTCGTTGTCGGTTCCTGCACTAACGGTCGTCTGGAAGACCTGCAGCAGGCAGCTGAGGTGATGCAGGGGCGTAAGGTACATCCGCATGTCCGCGCTATTATTATTCCTGCTACTCAGGAAATTTATAAAGAAGCTATGCGTTTGGGCTATATTGATACCTTTATCGATGCCGGTGCGGCAGTTTCCACCCCTACCTGCGGACCGTGTCTGGGTGGTTATATGGGTATTCTGGCTGCTGGCGAACGTGCTGTTTCGACTACCAACCGTAATTTCCGCGGACGTATGGGTCATGTCGACAGCGAGGTTTATCTGGCCAGCCCCTATGTGGCGGCTGCCAGTGCGATCACAGGCTATATCGCAAGCCCTGAGGAGGTAATGAAATGAGTAAAGTATGGCGTTACGGCGACCACGTCGATACCGACGTTATCATACCCGCCCGTTATTTGAATATTGCTGATTTTGACGAATTGGCCGAGCATGCTATGGAAGATATCGATACTACTTTTGCTCCTAACGTGCAGCCGGGCGACTATGTTGTTGCCGGCAAAAACTTCGGCTGTGGTTCTTCGCGCGAGCATGCTCCTGTCGTTATCAAAGTCAAAGGCGTAAAATGCATTATTGCCGACAGCTTTGCCCGTATTTTTTACCGCAATGCAATCAACATCGGGCTGCCGGTGCTGGAAATTGGCAAGGATGTTGAAAAAATTGCAGCCGGTGATGAATTGGATGTAAATATGGCTGCTGGCGAGATCAAAATCGTTAACAAAGGCATTACTATCCAAACCAAACCATTGCCGGAATTTATTCAAAAGATCGCTGACTGCGGCGGCCTTATCAACTATGTCAAAGGAGAACACCAAGAATGAAGATCACTTTACTGCCGGGCGACGGCATTGGCGTCGAGATTGTTGACGCCGCTGTGGAAGTACTTGATGCCGCTGCCAAAAAATTCGGTATGACTATAGAATATGATAAACAGCTGATCGGCGGCGCCGCTATCGACGCTACAGGAGTACCGCTGCCGGAAGCTACTATTGCATCTGCAAAAACTGCTGATGCCGTGCTTCTAGGTGCTGTGGGCGGACCTAAATGGGATAATGTTGCTCCCGAGATCCGTCCTGAAAAGGGGCTGCTCGGAATTCGTAAAGCGCTGGGTCTGTACTGTAACCTGCGTCCGATCAAGGTTTCCCGTTTTGTCGCACATTTATCGCCGCTTAAAAATGAACGCGTCAGCGGCACGGATCTTTTGATCGTACGCGAACTGACCGGCGGCATTTATTTCGGCGCTAAAAATGAAGCCGCTCCTGATGCTGATGGCGTAGAGACGGCTTCTGACGTTGAAATCTATACCCGCCCGGAAGTAGAACGCATCGCCAGATTTGCTTTTGAAGCTGCTAAAAAGCGCTGCGGTAAAGTAACTTCCGTCGATAAAGCTAACGTATTGGCTTCATCCAGGATGTGGCGCCGTATAGTTGGTGAAATGCAGGCGCAGGATTACAGCGGGATCGAACTGAATAATTTCTATGTAGATAACTGTGCTATGCAGCTGGTGCTCAATCCGGGCCAGTTTGATGTAGTGCTTACCAATAACATTTTCGGCGATATCCTTTCGGATGAAGCGTCAGTGATTGCCGGGAGTATCGGAATGCTCCCTTCTGCAAGCCTTGGTGACAGCACCGGTATGTATGAGCCTATTCACGGCAGTGCTCCTGATATTGCAGGGCAGGGCATCGCTAATCCCTTGGGAACTATTTATTCCGTAGCTATGATGCTGCGTTATTCCTTGGATCAGGATGCTGCTGCCGATGCTATCGAAGCGGCAATTGACAGAGTTTTGGAAAAAGGTTATCGCACTCCTGATCTCTGTGGTGAAGGTCTGACTAAAGTTTCGACCTCGCAGATGGGGCAGCTGATCGCCGCAGAACTGGCCTGATGTATTTTTGAGTATTGGAAGGAAGTGAGTTTATGCAGATGACCGGCGCAGAAGTAATGGTCAAATGTTTGGCAGAGCAAGGAGTTACTACGGTTTTTGGTTACCCCGGCGGGGCGATCCTGCCTTTTTATGACGCTTTGCGTGAAGCGGCTGACATTCGGCATATCCTGACGGCACATGAACAGGGTGCTGCCCATGCTGCTGACGGTTATGCCCGTGCAGGCGGTCAGGTCGGCGTCTGTATAGCGACTTCCGGCCCCGGAGCGACCAATCTGGTTACGGGGCTCGCCAATGCTTTTTTAGATTCGATACCTGTCGTAGCGATTACCGGCCAGGTGCCGGTGGCAATGATCGGACGCGACGCATTTCAGGAAGTAGATATCACCGGTATCACCATGCCGATCACCAAACATAATTTCCTGGTCAAGCGTCCTGAACATTTAGCGCAGACGATCCGGCTGGCCTTCCAGCTGGCGAAAACAGGCCGTCCCGGCCCGGTGCTGGTAGATGTGCCGCGTGATGTGCAGACCGCTTTGCTTGATTATGAGCCGGGCGAGCTGGAACCGCTGGCGAAAGAGCTGCCGGAAGAAAAACAGATAGCTGCCGCAGTGGCTGCAATCAATGCTTCGCAGCGCCCGGTCATGCTTGTAGGCGGCGGTGTTATCAATGCCGATGCGGAATATGATGCCATGCATTTATGCGAAAAGCTGCGTATCCCGGTTGTCAGCACCCTGATGGGATTAGGCGCTATCAGTGCCTACCGCAGTCTGTTTTTAGGGATGACGGGACTGCACGGACACGAACGTGCCAACAACGCCGTTAAGGAAGCCGATCTGATCCTGGCTGTTGGCAGCCGGTTTAACGATCGTGTTACCGGTGAACGCAGCAGTTATAGCGCGAATAAAACTGTTATCCATTTAGATATCGACCCGGCGGAGCTGGATAAAAATATTTATTCCAGTATCGGTATTTCCGGTCATATGAACACAACTTTGCAAATGCTGGAGGCAGGCAGCGTCAAGCATGATCTTGATGCCTGGTGGCAGCTGATCGAAAGCTGGCCCAGTATGGACGAGGACTTCGGCGGCGAAGCTGCGCCGCAGTTTTTCAAGGCCCTGAACCCGGTTATCAAAGATAAGGATTATATTATCACTACGGACGTCGGGCAGCATCAGATGTGGGCTGCTCAGCATATCAGGATCCAGTTTGCCCGTCAGTGGATTTCTTCAGGCGGATTGGGAACGATGGGCTTTGGCTTGCCGGCGGCTATGGGCGCACAGCTGGCCCGCCCCAAAAGCAGGGTGATCAGTATCAGCGGTGACGGCGGATTCAAAATGACCGGCTCGGAGTTGTTTACGATCGCCAGCTATAAATTGCCGGTGACGGCGATAGTCTTTAATAACAGCGGCTTAGGCATGATTCGTCAGTTGCAGACCGTGCAGTTCAATAAACGGTTTACTTCCTGCGAAATGCCCGGCTATGTCGATTTTGTCAAATACGGCGAAGCCTTTGGCGTAGCCGGAGAGCATGTCGATACGCCTGAAGCACTGGCAGCAGCAGTTGAAAAAGCTATGCAGCTGGACGCGCCTTATATCATCGAAGTTGCTCTTGACCCTAAAAATATGGTACAGCCGATGGTCACTCCCGGTTTGGGAATCGGTGACTTTGTAAAATTTAAAGAACAATAAAAAACCAGCGTGTACTTTATAGTACACGCTGGTTTCTTTTTATTGTCGGTCATTTACGGTTGATAATATTACCGGCACAGTTTTCAGCGTCTGCGCTTGTCGTTGTCATGCAGAAATTTGCGAGCTTTTTTCATACCGCCAATATCTTTGAACATGGTACTGAATTTTTCCAGTTCGATCTGTTTGGAATCAAGGCCTTCATAGCGTACTTCCTTCTGCAGCTTTTGATAGCTGGCCAGTCTGTCCGCGGCAAGTATTACGTCTGTGATAGCTTGCTGAACGGCACAGCCTGTTTCGTGGGTATGGGTACAATCACGAAAACGGCATTGCTGGGACAGTTCGTCGATATCAGCAAAGCTTTTGGATAAATCAGCCGTTTCTAAACCCAGTTCCCGCATTCCCGGAGTATCGATGACTAAAGCCCCGTTTGTAAGGGTGATGAGTTCGCGTCTGGTTGTTGTATGTCGACCCTTATCATCGTTTCGCAAACCATTGGTAGCAAATTCGGTGCCAGCCAAACGGTTGATAAGAGTTGATTTACCTACGCCTGAGGAACCGATGAAGGCAGCCGTACTGCCGCACTTCAAGTAGGGAAGTATTTGCTCGTGACCGGCATCGGCCAGTGAAGAAGTGACAAGTATTTCAGCGCCGATGGCAACGGACTCAGCCGCTGCTGTTTTAGCAGCTACGTCATCACATAAATCAGCTTTGGTTAAAGTAACTATCGGCAGTGCGCCGCTGCTCCAGGAAATGGCTAAATACCGTTCCAGACGCCGCAGATTAAAATCGCTGTTCAATGACATACAGATGAATACCGTATCGATATTGCTGGCGACTACCTGCTCAGAGTTACCTGTACCGGCAGCTTTGCGGATAAACGCGCTTTTGCGGCGCAGTACATGATGGATGATCGCTCTTCCTTCAACAGTATCTGTGCGGTCAAGCAGAACAAAATCACCGACGGCAGGGAAATCTGAAAGTGCGGCGGCATTAAAGCGCAGCTTGCCTGAAACCTCTGCCAATACTTCTCCGGTTTCGGTTATGACACGGTAAAGATCCTTATACTGGGCTGAAATGCGTCCGACAGGGAAACAGCCAAAACTGGCTGCTTCTTCAGCGAATTTAGCGGAAAATCCTAATGTTTGTAAATTTATTTTAGACAATTTTTTTATCCTCCTAAAGGTTATATTAAAGCCTTTTGGGAGGTTTGGCAAAATATTAGATTATGCAAACCTCCCGGTCTGCTGCAATATCCGATGTACCATATGTAAACATAAAAAATTCCTCTTTTCTTAATAGATTTATCTGCAGGACATACCTGTATTTTACAGGCTGAACTTTCAGTATGATTTCATCGTATTCTATAAGTGAATATTTGTCAATAG
>OHNZ01000864.1_pt1 | contig 10428 bp, 10 predicted proteins | sample 1569761 | NCBI WGS metagenome assembly OHNZ01 (sample SAMEA3879562, study PRJEB24766) | human gut metagenome | biome: human-associated habitat; feature: feces | place: USA | collected 1985/1987
GTAAAAACCGCATTTTAAGTAATTTTGTCGTGATTTCTGAACATGTCTCCTGTTTTTTTATCTAATATACACAACCATATCCATTTACAGACAGGCATCCAGCATTCCCAGCAGCTCCAGGGCGCTTCTGCCCATGCGGCGGGCATATTCCTCACTTACGGATTCCGCAAAGGAAAGAGGAAAGAATTCACCCTCCTCCTGAAAATCAGCAGGCACGGACGCATGGATGGATGCCACTTTAAACCCTTTCGCTGTGCGGACACAGGTGGAAGTAACGCGCACACCCATGGCAAAGTTCTTGCCGTCGGAAAGTATGCGCACCACAGTAAGCCTGCCCTGCATGACGGCGCAGTCAGAGGTGAGGCGGCTCTCCTTTATATCTTCCCATATAATCTGGTAGGCATCCGGGTCCAGTGAAAACTCCTGGTCCAGCGCCTTAAGGACCTGTTCCTTTCCGCAGGAATACTCACCCTTCCCAGTGCCTATCCACTGTACATCATCCATCAGCCAGTCAAGTGTGGCTTCCACATTCCGGTTTACCATGTATTCCTTAAAAAAGGCTCTGGTGGTATTCTCCGCATCCCGCGGTTGTTCTTCCATCTTCCTGGTCCTCCCCTTAGACTGCCCCGGCAGCCGTTTGCGTGTATTGTTTCAATATATAAAAACATTCTAACACATTCCTGTTAAAATAAAAAGGAGAATACCATTCCCCTTTTTAATACTGTCTTTTTAATACCACCCTCTATTACCCCCTCTTCCTTTTCACTGTCACATAAAAGCAGTTCATTCCGTCCTTATACTCCACCCCAATCCTGGCCCTGTGGCTCCTGGCTGTCTCTGCCGCTATGGCCAGTCCCAGGCCATAGCCATTTGTGCTGCTTCTGGCGCTGTCATCCCTGTAAAACCTTCGGAAAATCAATGTGCGCTTATCCTCAGGTATGGGTTCTCCCTGGCTGCACACCCACAGCCTGGCCCTGCTGCGGCCTGTCTTCTCCAGCCTTATCTCCGCCCGTCCCCTGGGTACGCAGTATTTAACCGCGTTGTCCATAAGGGCCTTAATCAGCTGCCCCATCCGGGAGGGATTTCCCATCATCAGCACATCATCTTCTATGTTATATTCCAGAACCTTTTCCTCCTGGTAAAACAAAGGTTCAAATATCAGAATCTTTTCCATAACCAGCTCGCTTAAGCTGAACCGGGTAAATTCCCCCTTACCCGGTACATAGGAATCGTTCCTGGCCAGAAGCAGGAGACTTTCCACCAGGGAGCGCATTTCCCTGCACTCCTGGTTCACATGCTCCATCCACTTGTCTGCCTCTGCCGATATGCCTGCATACCGCTCCTGCAAAAGCTCTGCATTGGCCGTAATCACGGTCAGCGGCGTTTTTAACTCATGGGAAGCATCCGCCACGAACTGCTTCTGCATGCGGACTGACTCCTCCACCGGCTTTACGGCCCACCGGGAAAAGAAATAGGACAGCGCGAAGAACCCAAGCCACACAGCCACGCAGGCCATTCCGCCGTATTTCATGATCCCGTTTCTCAGTGAATCCTCATAGGTGGTATCTGCAAATGCGATCATATAACCGGCCGGCTGGCTGATTCTTAAATACCTCAGATGGTATGCATCCAGTATTCCCATGTCCTCCTCCCCGTTCATGCCCAGGACAGCCATCTGCTCCAGGAATTCCGGTTCCCAGTAAGCACCATATCCTTCCTTCAGCGACACCACACCGTCCTCCCCCACCAGAACAGTGAAGTACGGCATCCGCACCGGCGGCATGGCAGCAAATATCAGGGACTGTTCTTCCCCTGATACCACCCTGGACAGCGCCAGGCTTCCCTGGTCATTTACCCTGTGCTTTACCACAGAGGTCACTGCGCAGAAGGTTATTCCTATGACCGCCGTCACCACCAGCATGTTGTAAATGATAAACTTAAGCCGAAGCCTGCCTATTTCCCTCATCACAGCACCTCCCTGCCGTCCTTTTCCACTATCCTGTATCCCAGCTTGCGTATGGTGACAATCATCACATCCGCCTTGAGGAAATCCAGCTTCTTTCTCAGAAAAGATATGTAAATCTCCACATTGTTCTCCACTGCCTCCGCGTCATTTCCCCATACTTTGGACAAAAGGGTGTCCTTGGAAACCACCATATCCCGGTTCACCATCAGAATACGCATGATGTCATACTCCTTTTTGCCCAGCTGTATGCTTTTGTACGGACCTCTTAAGGTGTAGTCCGCCTGGTTTAAGGTTACGTTGCCCAGGTTCAGGCTTTCGGGTATCATCTCCCCCCTGCGCCTTAAAATGGTCTTCATGACAGCCAGAAGCTCCTGCATGTCAAAGGGCTTGGTCAAATAATAATCAGCTCCGCTTTCCAGCCCCGTCACCCTGTCCTCCAGCTCGCTTTTCGCTGTCAGTATCAGTACCGGAACCTGGCATCCCATTTTTCTGGCCTCCCGCAGCAGGGTGATTCCGTCCATTCCGGGCAGCATCAGGTCCAGTACAGCTGCGTCATAGCCCCCGTCCTTTAACAGCCAGCAGCCGGTATTGCCGTCCCCGCAGATATCGCAGTCATACCAATGCTTTAATATGTCACGGATGGACTCAGCCAGCCGTCTGTTATCCTCCACAATCAAAACTCTCATCTATATCCACTCCCTGTGTTGCGCCAAGTCTGAAAAATCCACCTGTATTCTCTCGCAATTCTGTATGAACCGCAAGAGAACAGAGGTGGATTTCACAGATAATTCACAAACCTGTACCGCACTTTTACCTGCTGCGTATCTCCCTTCTCATAAAGCTGATGTAGGAAGCGGCGAACACCACGGCCGTCAGCGCCAGCAGGCCTGTCAGATGGGGCCATACCAGCAGGCAGCTCTGTCCCAGTGACAGATATCCGCTGATGGCGCCCGACAGCTGCTGGGGCAGGATGATATTGGTGGACCGCACCATAGGATTCATGATGGTGGAAACCGCCTCACTGTAAAGGTAATAAGGCGACAAGCGGTTCAGGCTCATCTGGCAGCTGTAATTATCCAGAATCTGCCCTGCCGATGCGGCCTGCCCCATGGGATACAGGGCATTGGCCACAATGCTCACCACCAGGGTCATAAACAGCGCGAAGAAAATCCACAGCGCAATCACAATCATAGCTGATGTGGCTGCATGGCGGCACAGCACGGAACAGAGGATAGACAGCGCCAGCCAGAAGCAGATATACACAGAGGTGAAAAACAGCAGCACCAGCACCCTCCCCGCTTCCTCGGCAGAAGGCGGCACCCCGGTGGCCAAAAGTCCCACAGAACCTGCGATGAGTCCCATGGAAAAGACCATGAGGAAGATGATTGTGGCGCCTGCCAGGAATTTCCCGTTTATAACTGCATCGCGGTAAATAGGCTGCGCCACCAGACGGTTAAGCGTACCCTCGGAGCGTTCGCTGTTGATGGCGTCAAATCCCAGGCTCAGCCCCACAAAAGGTCCCAGCAGAGCAATGAAAGAGGTAAAGGACGGGATGGAGCTTCCGCTTAAGGTGAACAGCTTCAGAAAAATGTAGCTGGAATCAGACGCAACCGCATCCGAAAGGCCGGTCAGCGCCCCGTATATGCTGGCGCAGCTGGTCAGCAGTATCAGTCCCAGCACAATCAGGAACCGTTTGCTGCGTATGTGGTCCGACATCTCCTTTCGGTATAAGGCCGCCATGCCGCCCATGCCATTGCACGGTCTTATCTGTGCACCTTTGTCTGGCATATTCTTACCGCTGTTCCCTGCCGAAAGAAAGGAATCCTTTATTTTTCTTTTGATTGAGACCACCATTTTTCTGCTCTCCTTTCTCAAAATATCTGCGGTAAATTTCATCCAGGTCATTTCCCCGCTGTCTTAAGTGGCGCAGGGTATAGCCTTTTTCCAGGGCCCTGCGGTTTAACTCCCTGCACAGGTCTGACCTGGAATGGACCACATAGAAATCGCCGGTCCGCTCCACCTGCTCCACATTGCCAAGGCTCCTTAGCAGTTCCTCGAATCCGCTGTCATCGGGAAAAGCAGCTGCCTCCAGGGCATAATGCCCTTCACGGCGCATCTGCCCTGCCAGCTCGTCAATCCTTCCGCAGGCAATGAGCCTGCCGTCCACAAACAGCCCCACCCGGTCGCAAATCTGCTGAATCTGATAAAGCTGGTGGGATGATATGAGAATGGTCCTTTTATCATCCTCCGCCAGGCTGCGTATCAGGGTCATCAGCTCCCGCATTCCTTCCGGGTCGATTCCCAGGGTGGGCTCATCCATGATGACCACCTTCGGGTCCTTCATCAGGACATCGGCAATTCCCAGACGCTGTCTCATTCCCCGTGAATAGGTTCCCGCCTTCTGGTCGGCTGCCTCCGTCATGCCCACCTTTTCCAGAAGCTCCTCCATCCGTCTCTCTGTCACATCACTGGGCAGTCCGTTTAGCTGCCCTGTAAACCGCAGGTTCTCCCGTCCTGTCATGTCGGAGTAAAACCCCACATTATCCGGCAGATACCCCACCATCCGCTTGACGTCGATGGCCTGTCTGGCGCAGTCCTTCCCGTCTATGTACGCACTGCCGCCGGTGGGCTCGGTCAGCCCTAACAGCATAAGGGTGGTGGTGGTCTTTCCGGCTCCGTTTGGTCCCAGCAGCCCGAATATTTCCCCCCGCCGGATTTCCAGTGTCAAATCACAGACCGCTTCCTTCTCCCCGTAGGATTTGGACAGGTGTTCGGTCCGTATCATCATTTCTTCCTCATAATTCATAGCAATGACCCCTTTCCAGCCAACTATCCATACAGGCTACCTTCTGCCGTATTTGCGGAACACATAGCCCAGGCCTCCGGCCGTACACAGGATGATGACCACTGCCACCACACCCCAGATTGTCGTGGTCTTAACCGATACCCTGAAATCCGCATTGGACTGGGTCTGCTCGCAGGATGCCGTAAATGTGTTCACATAGTCTCCTGTGATTGCTTCCGAAGAAGGCTTTACATGGGCAATAACTTCTGTGGTGCTTCCTGCGGGAATGGACGGGATCATGTTGTTCTCCGTATTGTAGGTCACGGTCCAGCCGGTGGGCAGGGATGAGTTAAGCGTCACATTCTCCAGATCCACGTTGCCTGTATTGGTAATGTTAAGCGTCACATCCGAGGACCGGCCCGCATAGGCGTCAAAGCTCAGGCGGCCGTCCGGGGTGGAAACCTTAAGACCGTAGCTGCCTGTAATAACCACCTTCAGACTGGTGTCAAGGGTTTCCTCCGCCGATACAGCGCTGCAGGATATGTCATATTCCCCTGCCGCAACCCCCTCAGGCGGCGTCACCGACACTGTCATACCCTTGCTGGCGCCGGACTCCACCTCCAGGGCAGCCACCTTGGCTGTCTCACCGGTGGGGGTAAAGCTTACACCCCAGCCGGAGGGTGCATTGGATGACAGGCTGTAGGACTGCGTCTTAAGCCCGTTGTTAATCAGTGTGGTGCTGAAAGAGAAACTGGTCCCCGTGGTTCCCTCCTGCTGGGGGTATTCCGAGGTAAAGCTTCCCTTTCCCGCATTCATCTCATTTACCATAAACGAGACGGGCAGACTGGCTGTGAGACCCTCGCCTGCAGACGCCTTTACCTCCACCGTGTAAGTCCCCTCTGTCAGCTCCTTTGGAACCGTCACATGAAGGGTCACCTGGGCTCCCTCTTCCCCGTTCTTTACATGGACCCGGCTCACCTGATAGCTGCCGCCCTGGAGATATCCCTCCCATCCCTCAGGCATGGCAGTGATCTCCAAATCCGCATTCAGACTGGCCCCTGTGTAGTTCTCCAGTGTGACAGGAATATTCAGGCTGTCTCCCGGCTTTACCGATATTCCCGGATAGTCCGTATTCAGGTCCAGGCCGCCGGCTCCATAAACCGTATGCGTACCCATGAATACCAGGAACACGGCCGCCATAAGGACGGCCAGAACCCCAAACCGCTTACCTGTTCCATCCTTTCTGATTACCATTGCTTCCTCCATAATTTCCTCCTTTTGCCCAATGGGGCATCTGTATTTTTACCAGTTATCATAACGGAGAAACCTTTAGCCAACCTTTAATAAGTTTGAAAATACTGTGAAAAAACAGGAGAAGCAGAATCCTTGCCGGTACGCAAAAAAAGGAGCCGCGCGGTTTAATAAACGCAGCTCCTTATGTACAGCCTGTCAATTCGTCTCCATTGCCGTCTCTCTGTTTCATTCAGACAGCTTCACTAAACGCCTGCCTCCCTGCCGCCTACTGCGGTACAGAACATGACGAACGCCCCATATATTCTTTTACCGCCAGGTTGGCCTTTTCCACGGTCCGCTCCTCGTCCACGCGGACCAGCCTTCCCTCCTTTACAACGATTTCCCCGTTCACCACCGTGTAATCCACACTGCCCTTAAGTCCTACGGTACACAGCATGGATTTGGGGTCAAACTGGGCGCCGGTCAGTTCCATCCGGTTCATGTCCACCAGGAAAAAGTCTGCCGCCATTCCCACTGCTATCTGTCCCAGGTCATCCCTTCCCAGCACGCGGGCGCTTCCCCTGGTCGCTATCTTCAGGATGTCATAAGCAGACGGCGCCTGCCGGCTCCACCAGAGCCGGTGAAGCAGATAGGCCACCCGCATCTCCTCCAGAAGGTTGGAGCCGTCATTGCTGGCAGAACCGTCCACAGCCAGCCCCAGGGGCACTCCAAGCTCCAGCATCTTAGGCACCAGCGCAACGCCGGAGGATAACTTCATATTGGATATAGGGCAATGTGCTACCCCGGTCCCGGTCTCAGCCAGCCGTTTCAGTTCATCCTCAGTAAAATGGATTCCATGGGCAAACCACACATCCTCCCCCATCCATCCCAGGCTCTCCATGTACTCCAGGGGCCGCATCCCGAAACGCTCCGTTGTGAACCGTTCCTCGTCCTTTGTCTCAGCCAGATGGGTGTGGATCCTGACTCCCAGCTCTCTGGCCAGCTGTGCCGATTCCTTTAAAAGCGTCCCAGTCACGCTGAAAGGGGAGCAGGGTGCCAACGCCACCTGGTGCATGGAATACCTGCTTTTGTCGTGAAATTTCTTCACGGCCCGTTCTGAATCCTTAAGAATCTGGTCCACGGTCTGCACCACGCTGTCCGGAGGCAGCCCGCCGTCCTTCACGCTCAAATCCATACTCCCTCTGGTGGCATGGAAACGGATTCCCAGGGCATCTGCTGCCCCGAACTGGGCGTCCAGCAGCCCGTCCCCGGCTGACCCGGGAAACACATAGTGGTGGTCCAGACAGGTGGTGCAGCCTGTTTTCAACAGCTCTCCCATGCCTGTAAGCGCACTGTAACAGACCACGTCCTCATCCACGTGCTTCCATATCTCATATAATGTTTTCAGCCATGGAAATAACTCCATGTTCTGTACCTGCGGTAAATTGCGGCTGAACGTCTGATATAAATGATGGTGTGTATTGATAAGTCCGGGATACATCACCATATTAGATGCATCAATCACATCCTCCGCTGTTCCTGATTCCTGTGTTCCTGATTCCAGTGTTCCTGCTTCCTGTCCGATTCCGGCAATGACTCCGTCCCGGACGAACACATCCACACCGTCAAGCAGTCTGTCATCCCCGTCACATGTAACAAGATGCTTAACGTTCTTTACGAGTAAGGTTCCTTTCATGATTACCTCCTGATGTAAATTCATAAACAATCTTTGCTTCATAGACTATATGACTGGTATACTGCCGGCGGCACGGGTTCCCACGATGCACCCATACTGATTCAGTATCCGTGATACTAAACGTATGCCCGTGGTCCCAGCTATGTTTTAAACAGCGATATAGATATGATTTTTTCAAAGAACAATTGATACTCTAACAATATAACAGTCATTTAAAAGGAAATCAATATCTAATGCGGCCAATCTTCCTGCAAATATTTTATGCACATCCAACAATGCAGGCGGATGATGTCAGAGTGTGTCTAAACATTCTTTCCCGCTATCCGCACGCCCCTGATATTCACTTTTTATGATTTCATACATATCTTCCGGGCTTTCTTTGCAGCCGTTTTGCAGCCACATTTTAATGATTTTTGTAATTCCGCTTTTAAAAAATTCCATATGATATTCAATAAAACGATTGTCAAAGTGCTGCCGTGCAAGGTTAATATCGTAAGAAATAATCTTATAGCTGTCGTCATACCCCAGTTTGAAATAGGTCTTATAAAATATCTGGTTATCCTTTATGTGGCAGAACAATTTAAGATAATCGTTACTGTTGAATCCCCGGGTAATTTCATTTCGGTACAAGTCAGATAAGTTATGTTCCAGTTTGTCCCGTATAGAATCAGCCAATCCGTAAATATCCGTATAATTTGCATAAAAAGTCGTGCGGTTTAATCCGGCCAGCTTACATATATCCGATACACTGATTTCATTTAGCTCGTTGGTCTGAAGCAAACTGATAAAAACCTTTTCAATCCGTTCAATGGACTCTTTCTTCCGTTTGTTATTGGGTGTATTCATAAAATCCCCTTTATCTCAACATTTGTCCCGTTATTGGTGATTGTTTTTTGTTTTATAAATGCATTATACTATATCCAGATTAAACCAACAAGCGTTGATTTAATAAAAATAAAGGAGGTACTTTACATGAAAAAAAGTAGTTTTGCCGCAATGATATCAGGAACCGTAAGCGGGGTGCTTTTCGCTCTCGGCATGTGTATGGCTCTTATCCCGGAGTGGGGGGCTTTCAAACCAGGGCTTGCCTTAGGAAGTGCTGGTCTGGCGCTGGCTTTGATTACAGTGCTTATATGGAGAAGAATGGAGCATAAAGAGCCTGTCCGATTTTCAGGAAAGGTGATCTTGTCAATTGTGATAGGAATTGCCGGTGCAATGGCTTTTGGAGTTGGGATGTGCTTTAGCATGATATGGGGTAAAATGACTGCCGGGATTGTAATTGGCCTTGCCGGAATTGTAATTCTGTTTTGCTTAATTCCACTGGCTATAGGCATAAAAGAATGAAATCAGGCCGGATAATTCCCCCGCTATTGCTCTTAATCATTTGTACTCTTAATTACTGCAGATTTGTATGGCAGAGAAATAGGAAAAGAAAGGATAATAATTTATGGCAACATCAAAACTTGTAAAAACAAATGAAAAAATCGCTGAAGCACTTACGGAAGTCTTTTTCAACATTGAGCACAGTGTAGTAGACAGATACACCAAAATTGAAGATACCTTTGTAGAAACCTATCTTGCAAAAGAAGGCGAAACAACAGCCGAAGCCAAAGAACGGCTGCTGCAGGAACGGGCACAGCGGGAACGAGCACAGCGGAAAGGCTGATGAACAGTGTATTTAACAACGCTTTCCAGTTTATGCTGTAAAATGTTTACAGGTCATGTTCTGACCAAAATCCTGCCTGACTCCCACCCTGATTTCATAAAAACCTGAGGCACAATATAAGATTAGATGAAACAACTTGACAGATTCCTCATTAAAATTTAGAGTATAAAGAACAGGAATATACGCATCAGGGAATGATTGTTATTCTTAAAAAGAACAGCGGCAGCCAGGCCAACGTGATATACGCTTTGCGGTGTTCCACATTTTTGACCACTTATTACATTTTTGTATGTATATTTCTTTCGTTATCTGAGTCTTATTAGCTCTAATTATTTATTCAAACAAGCCATATAACCTTGGGGCACAATATGAGAATAGATAAAGGCACCAGACAGAACCCACATTAAAATTCAGAACATAAGCCATGTGCATCAACGTATTTTGCAGCACTGCGGTTTTGTTGAACAAAGACGGGAAGAATCAATATGGCGGCGGCTATAAACATGTTTCGGCCTGAAAGTATTGAAAGCGCTTGAAAATAATTTATATTTTGAGGAGGTTTGACATGAGCAATTCAGTTATATTTAGTCCCGGAACGTTTTTTCATGGAACCAAAGCAGACTTAAGCGTGGGGGATCTGTTGGTGCCGGGGTATTTATCTAATTATGATGAAAACAGGGTTGCCAACTATGTTTATTTTACAGGGACCTTGGACGCTGCCATCTGGGGAGCAGAGCTGGCTTCAGGAGATGGAAAGCAGCGGATTTTTGTTGTGGAGCCAACGGGAGAATTTGAAGACGACCCAAATGTAACGGATAAGAAATTTCCCGGGAACCCGACAAAGTCATACAGAACAACCCAGCCGTTAAAAATTGTTGCTGAAGCTATGGGATGGAAAGGACATTCACCGGAAGTATTGCAAGGTATGCGCGATCATTTGAAACAGTTAGATGAGATGGGAATTAAAGCTGTCGAATAAAATATTATCCCTGAACCGGTTTATGGGTCTGTCTCCGATTTAAAAAATAGGTTCTATACTGAATGTTGGGGTGTGCTGAAAAGCACACTTCCAACATTCTTTT
>OHNZ01000873.1_pt1 | contig 10225 bp, 5 predicted proteins | sample 1569761 | NCBI WGS metagenome assembly OHNZ01 (sample SAMEA3879562, study PRJEB24766) | human gut metagenome | biome: human-associated habitat; feature: feces | place: USA | collected 1985/1987
AACCCCGAACTGGCGGAAGAACTGGAAGGTTTGATTTTCGCAGCACTGAAAGAGCAAGAATAAACCGTTCTCACATATATGCAATATATTACATTCATGACCAGTATATACAAAAACAATACATGTTAATAAAAAAACCGTTTTAACCATAATAATAAGGTTAAAACGGTTTTATCCTTAAACATTATTTCCAATCACAATTTTTCAACTTTTATAAAAGACTTGTATCCCATATTTTACAAAAAGCATCTACTTTTTCAATTCAAATCCTAACATCAGCCCGTCATAAGCTTCAGCTACACTGTTAAGAGTGGCAGCTGTAGAATTTACTTTGGAAGCCGCTCCAGTAATCACCTTTAGAATAGACATCAACTTATCGGCATTAAACACAAGACTCATACTATTGCCTGTCACTGTCACATAAGCTACCGTCTGTATGCCCAACTTACTTTTCATAATAATCGTCTTAGCTTCCTCATCAAAAACATAAGTGCCGCTTACCGTACGTCTTTTCAATATATATGAATAAGTACCATCCTCCTTGAAAATATACTTAATACTAGTCAAACCAATCTTATCATATATAGTCTGTAATTTTTCTTCCACTTCTTTGGCCGCTACCTCTCCACCAGCCTTTGCCAGTAACTGATCACTCTCGAACTGACATTCAGGAGTCTGATAAGACCAAGTCCCCACAATAGAATGAGCCGTAGTAGCCTTGTTACCAATTGCCGCCTTTGCCACTCCTGTCAATATAGATTTCAAATCCTGCGCCTCAGCATGAACAGAACACATACATAATAACAAAACAACTCCCCACCATTTAAAAACATTCTTTTTCTTCATATACTTAATTACTTATAATATTCAACGACAAAGATAAAACAAAGAGACGAAAAGATAAATAACATCACATTGTAATTTAACAAAATATGCTACGTTATGAAATAGAACATATATAATAGGAAACAAACGATAAAGGACAAGTTGCAGCCTTATCACCACATACTTGTCCTTTATTTCAAGAAAATACCTTTTAACAATCTCTTACCTCATCACAGTTATATTACAATAGATAATTCAATCATTCTTATTTCCATTCACTATGTTGCTCCAACATCGGATTCGTATCAATCTCACCTTGCGGAATAGGCCAAACCAAATCTTGCGCACCACGAAGATTACCCCGCGAAACTACTCCAAAGCCATAGAATGACTGGTCTTTCTGCATACGCTTTTGAGCATTTTCAAATTCTCCCCAACGGTAAAGATCTGCAAAACGCAAATCTTCAAAAGCCAATTCCACACGGCGTTCGTGACGTACAATGGCGCGCAATTCTTCTTTATTCAAATTAGTTCCTTCCACTACTTCTACCGCTGGCATACCAACACGAGCACGAACTTCATTAATATATCCTGTTATTTCGGCTTGTGGATAACCACCTTTCTCAATCATAGCTTCAGCAAGTGACAAAAGTACCTCTGCATAACGGATAACATAGAAGTCAAGACTACCGTCATATTCATTAACTGTATCTTCTGGAGTGTACCATTTACGAATACAACAGGTAGAACTTGCCGGCAAATTATTAGTAAACAGTTTTCCGTTCCATTCCATACCAGGTAACATCAATGTACCTTTCATACGAGGATCACGATTCTCATAACGTCCCATATCCGGATTAGCCTTCGTATGGGCTCCTTGAACAAGACTTCCTTTAAATAAAGGTGACTTATCGATGGGCAACCCATCTATACAATAAAAATCATCACACAAGTTCATAGAACCTTCAATAGCATTCATTGGAGCAGACCAACAAACCCCAAAGCAACTTCCTTCACCTAATCCCGGACCTTTAAAATGGACACTCAACAATACTTCTGCTGCCGTTTCATTTTGCTCTTTAAACAAATCAGCATAATTGGCAGCATAATCAGTTCCGTCACCCGACTTAAAAAGCTGCACTTTTCCTACTACATTTTTATAAGCCGTTATTGCCTCGTCCCAACGTTGATTAAAAAGAGCAATTCGTCCCATAATGGCATAACCTGCTTCTTGGGACATACGTCCTTTTTGCGCTTTCCCTATAACTGGTATTTTAGGAATCCAAGTCTTCAAATCTTCCAGCAAGGACGAAATAATCTGGCTACGTTCCGCCTTGGGAGCCTGTGCTTCAGCCAAAGTTAAAGGTTTCGTCAGATAAGGGACATCACGGAATACGGAGGTCAGATTGCAATACATCAAAGCTCGTAATGCTATTGCTTCCGCCTTGTATGCATCTATCTTTTCAGCCTCCATCGGAATACATTCCACATTCTCTACCAACATATTACAACGCTTAATCACTTCATAATTAGCATTCCAGTACATAGAAAAGCATTCATCGGTAGTGGAAGAAGCACATTTCGAGATAGAACTTCCCAGCATCCAATCACCCCATGTGTGGTCTCCATTATCCGTACTGGTTTCACGTCCTAGAAATCCAAACTTCCAGCCATCAATATTGTCATCATATAAATTCTGGCTCTGCATGGCATCATAGCAAGCTGTCAAAGCCATCAATGCATCCGATTCGGTCTGCCAATAAGTGGTTTGAGAAGGCTGATTCGGAGAATCCGTCTGCAAAAAACTATCTGAACATGCACTGGTAACCAATAACACTCCAGAAAAAAATAAAACTCTGCATATATTTTTTGTACTCTTTACCATAATGTATATCCTCCTTATAAGTTAGAATTGAATATTTAGCCCAAATGAATAAGTGCGCATATTGGGATGTACGTCATTTCTAGCATCACCCGATGTTTTTTCCGGATCCCAGTTTTTCAAAGACGTAAATGTCAAAAGGTTGCTTCCGGCAAAATAAACACGGACACTGGAAACACCCATCTTAGCAAGTCCAGGCTGACGGAATGTATAGCCGAATTCCAAGTTCTTCAAACGTAAGTAACTGGAATTTTCTAACCAGAATGAAGAATAAGAATCATTCATAGTATTACCCAATGCCGGCATAGAAGCATTTACGTTGCCGGCAGAATAACGATCCAACCAACGTTCGGTTAAGTTACCGCGAATATCGGTAGAAGTTTCCCAACTGTAACGGTAAATACCTCCCACTCCTTGCCAAAAAGTAGACAAGTCAAAATTCTTCCAAGAAGCTCCTAAATTGAAGCTATAAGAATATTTAGGAAAAGGATTGCCAATAATATCACGATCATCAGCAGTAATATTACCATCATCATTCAAATCAGCATACATAATATCGCCCAATTTAGGAGCCACACCATTTTGTTTAATGACTTCCCCTTTTGAATTAGTACGCTGTAAATCAGCTTCTGTACGGTACATACCAATCGCTTTATATCCAAAATAAGCGCCAATAGGATTGCCAATACGATTGATTGTTTGCCCACTTATTGTTTCTTCCAAACCGCCCATTTCCAGAATTTCGTTCTTCACGTGTGACAAGTTGAAACCTACATTCCAAACCCAATCGCCTTTACTATCCGAGTAATTCACATTCCATTCCCAACCACGATTGCGGACAGCACCCACATTCTGATAAGGAGCATTAAGAGAACCTAAGAATATGCCTGGCATAGCTAATTGCATCAAGATATCAGAAGTTTTCTTATCAAACCATTCAAAAGTAGTCTGTATCCTATTATTAAAGAATCCAAGATCAAGGGCCACATTGATGGAGCGGGTCGTTTCCCATTTGATGTCTTCATTTGGAACAGAAGTCTGTACCATACCAGCCTGTTTGTCCCCACCTTGGTCAAAGAAATAATTTCCGCTTGCGCCCAAAGTAGCCGCATAAGCATAATTACCGATTTCCTGGTTACCCAACTTACCCCATGATAAACGCAACTTTCCAAGGGAGAAGTTTTTATAGTCTTTCATTAATTCTTCATTCGAAAACACCCATCCTCCTGATACGGAAGGAAATGTAGCGTAACGATTGGCTTTAGGCATACGTGATGAACCATCGTGGCGAATATTGAACTCAAACAAATAACGGTCATCATAACCGTAATTCACACGACCAAAAAATGACTGGAGTTTATATTCTTCCGAATTGCCTTTTGCACCCGGATTAATTGTTCCTCCATCAAGTTCATAAATATTTTCTGTAGGAAAGCCCTGTATGGAAGCAGTCGTTTTATAAAAGCGCGAGCCAATAACAGAGTGCCCTAACAACACATTAACATTATGTTTATCAAATTGTTTGTTATAAGTCAACAGGTTCTCACTCGTCCATGTTGCATTGCGATACCAATAATCCTCCTCCTTATTCGTTTCCCCTGCCGCTTTTCTAATATTTCCTTCTGCATCATAACGGGCAGGAGATTTGGGAGAATAAGATTTCGTTGCATTTAAATCAAAAGCATAAGCAAAACTGGTCTGGAACTTCAATCCGTCCCATAAATCAATACCTGCAAAAACCTTACCGTTAAAACGCCAATACTCATTGCTGCGGTGCCCTAAAGACATTGACTCTACAGGATTCTTCATCAGTTCGGCACTCAATGACGAACCATCTACATAGCCGTAGTGTCCGTTAGAATACATCACCGGCACAGTAGGACGAGTAAACCAGGATACATAACGCATGATTCCACCTTCGCCGGAAGGTGCGACAGCAGGAGTAGTCACATTATTCTTATTACCGGATAAGTTCAATCCAAAAGTAAAACGTTTGTAACGAGTATCAATATTCGAACGAAAAGAAAAGCGTTCTACTCCTGTCTTCATCATGATACCATCTTGATTGGAATAGGCCACCGAAGTCATAAAACGGGTATTTTCATTACCTCCTGATACAGACAGATGATGCTGGTGCATACTAGCATTACGCAATACAGCATCCAGCCAATTGGTATTTGCATAATGATCCGGATCTGATCCGTCTTGCAACTTTTGCAAAGCTTCCGGTGAAAAAGTTCCAGTGCTCACTTCGTTTTTCATCAAAGCCCAATTATAACCATCCACATAATCGGGAACAATACCTGGTGTCTGCAAAGTATAACTACCTGAATACGAAACCTTCACTTTGCTTGATGCCTGTCCCCGCTTAGTAGTGATCAAAATAACGCCATTAGCAGCACGCACACCATAAATAGCTGCCGATGCCGCATCCTTCAATACAGAAATGCTCTCAATATCGGCAGAAGGGATTTCTGCAATTTGTGAAATACTACCTTCCACCCCGTCAATCAACACCATCGGATTATTATTCCCAAAGGTACCAATACCACGAATCCTGATTTCTGGATTATCATTACCAGCTTGTGCACCGTTCTGAGTTAGTACTAAACCTGGCAAACGTCCCTGTAGCAAAGTAGTTGTATTAGCCACCGGAATATCTTGAATATCTTTTGCTGATACGGAAGCAACAGATCCTGTCAAATTCACTTTCTTCTGAGTAGCGTATCCTACCACCACCACTTCGTCCAGCTTTTTGGAGTCTTCTTCCAAAATAATTTTAAAATTATTTTTACTTCCTACCGGCAGGATCACATCCTGATATCCCAAAAAGCTAATCACTAAAGACTGGGAAGGTTGCACCTTCAACTGAAAAGCACCGTCTATATCAGTCACCACTCCCTGCATAGTACCCTGTACCATTACACTAGCTCCTATAATAGACTCACCGGATGAATCATACACCTTACCTGTCACTATACGTTCCTGTGCGTATACCATAAATGAAAATATCATCAGGACGCCTGCCAAAACCACGCGAAATAATTTTTGCCTTTGTCTTTTCATAATTTCAATTTAATTAAGTTAATAGGTTACTTATAATTTGTATTACAACAACAAATATCAGAATAGCTTTATTTCCATTGATAATGACGTACCCAGTCCACTTCCATCTCCACTGGTAAATCCGTAGAGTCCACTGGTCCTACCCAAGTACCTCCTAATTGCATATCAATCAACAAATATTGGGGAATATCAAAAGGAAATTGACCTTCTTGTTCCGTTTCGATACGAGGATAAACAAAATGTCGTTTTCCATTCACATGAAACACCAAACTGTCCGGCCAAAAATCTACCCCATATACATTAAAGTCCTCAGGATTAATGGATGTAGTGCCTCCATGTTTCGGATTATTCTCTATCCCCAATGTATAAGTATAGTGCGAATGCACGGTTTGATAAACAATAGAATCATAATTCAAACGTTCCATAATATCTACCTCTCCTCCCATAGGCCAAACATATTTATCAATTTCATAAGGCAAAGTCCATATAGCCGGCCATGCTCCTCTCGCCCCATGCAATCTAGCTCTTACTTCGATGCGTCCCCGATGAAAAGCATGCTTGTCTTTTGTCCACAATCCCCCAGTCAGATACTTCGCCGTATCTACATCCATATTATCATTCACAATTCCCTTTAATATTAAACAACCATCACGCATTTCATAACAACGATTATCAAATGACTGAGTATTTTGCCAATCAGGTCTTCCGCGAGGTATGCAGCTCCATATTGTGGTATCAGGTTCCGCACCATCAAAATTATCTTCCCACACTAATTCCCATTTCGGTGTATGAGTACAAGCAAGCATACCACATACCGACAATAATAAAAGTATAACATTTTTCATACTACATTAATTTTGGTTCACAAAACTTATTTTAAAAATTTAACTGTGCAAACTTAGTCTATTTATCAACTAAAGAGATCAGAAATTGTATAAATCAAGTCCATTTCTGTCTAATAAGGGGATATTTCTCAATTTTTATTTCTAAAATATCTTAGTATTCTTATTACTTCATACTGAAAAATAATCCTTAAATTCTTATCAAAAGAAAAAAAATGTATTTTTGCAAAAAATAAAAAATACAATGTATCGGACCTTAATTATCATTTTATTCTTATGGGCAGACACAAAATTGTTCTCTTCCGAACACAGTGTCAATTATTCGTTCACCCAGCTCTCTATAGAGCAAGGACTTTCCCAAGCTACTGTCCAATCCATCCTGCTAGACCATAAAGGTACTTTATGGATAGGTACCCAAAATCAAAACCTATCTGCACCATTCAGACGATCCCCACTCTCTACCTAGTAATTATATCAATCATCTGACAGAAGACTCATTAGGAAATCTTTGGATAGCAACTCCCAAAGGGTTAGCCCTTTATGATGCCGAACAGGACCGATTTAATACTACCATTTCCCAAGCGATCTATTCTTCTATCAAAGTAAAAGGTGGAATATGGTTTGGCAGCGAGAATACCATATATTGCTACGACTATCATAGTAAAAAAACAAAGATCATTCACATTAAAAAACAAGAAAAGAAAAAAAATATCAACATGGTAGATTATAGAATCCAAAAAATGGTTTATCTCGATAAAAACAAAATTTTAGTAGGTACCCGAAGAAAAGGAATCTACTCGTACAACTGTCAAACTCAACAATTTAGTCTTTTTATTCCAAGCAGTCCTAACCTGCTGACATCGTTATACATAACTCTTGACCAGCATATTTACACATCCTTTTATGGATCTGGACTATATTGCTATGACCAAACAGGAAAAATCCAAGAACACTATACTCAAACAAATTCCGGATTAAACAACAATTATATTTTAGACATAACAGAACACAATGGCAAACTATGGTTGGCTACAGACGGAAGTGGCATCAACCAATTTGCTCCCCATACTCAACAATTCTCACAACTTCAACATATAGTAGGAGACTATTCCTCCCTACCAGTAAACTCCATCACCTTGCTCTATAAAGACCAAGAAAAAAACTTATGGGCAGGAAGCGTACGCGGAGGCATATTCTGTATTAAAGAAACGTACATTAAGACATATAAAGATGCCGTTTTAAACAATCCCAACGGACTCAGTGAAAAATCAATCATCAGCCTTTACGAAGAAAAGAATGGAAAAGTTTGGATTGGAACTGATGGAGGAGGTATCAACCTATACGACCCTTCTACTGACAAATTTACCCATTTCCCCTCAACCTACGGAGATAAAGTTATTTCCATTGCTGAAATATCTGAATCTGAATTAATGATTTCTTTGTATACCAAAGGCATTTTCCTGTTCAATAAAAAGACGCAGCAATATCGTCCTTTCACCATTATAGATAAAGAGACCAACTATAAAGAATGTTTTTATGGTTACCTTCCTTTGGCCAATCAAGTGGCAAACAACAAAATATATATAATCAGTCGTAATGCATATGCATATAATACACATAACCACACATTCTCAAAGATGCAAACAGATCGTCACTACGACTTCTCTAATAATGCACTTTGTCTATCATACTCCAACGATAAATTCTCTCTTTTAAAATACGCTCACCAAGCTTTTTGGGTAGATCAACAAAATGACAGTATCCGATTACTATTCGAGTTGGAAAAAAATGAAACCATCACTTCCATGTCTTATGACAACAACGATATAATATGGACCGGAACCGACAAAGGACTTGGATTCTTCGACTTGAAAAGTCGAAAATACCATCGCATACACACCAAACTATTTAATAACATATCCTTCCTCATTGCCGATAGAAAAGGACGTCTATGGATCTGTGCTCAAAATCAACTATATTCTTATATTATCAAAGAAAATAAATTTACTATCTGGAATAGTTCTGATGGTTTCCCATCTAACGAAATTTTATTCGCATACCAAAAACAATCTAATAAGAATTACATCTATCTAGGTGGATCCGAAGGATTGGTAAAAATCAACACAAACATTCCCGAAACTGAAACTCAGATACCAGAAATATACCTGTCCGACATTCTCCTTAACGGTAGTCCTTATTTAAAAAAAATCAAAGAGAATACAATAAACATACCTTGGAACTACAATTCTCTTTCCATCCACCTTCGAATAAAGAACAGAGACATATTCCAAAAATACCTGCTCCGATACATAATTGAAAGTAGAAGCAAACAATTGATTGAAACTTACGATCCAACTTTAAATTTATCCTCTCTATCCGCAGGCAACTACACAATACGGGTTTCTTGCAATACTAAAGACGGGAATCATACCACACCCCAAAAATTGATAAACATAATCGTTACTCCTCCTTGGTATAAGACCAGCTGGTTCATCGGCATAGCCGCCATCTTGTTTATTATTACCACAGCCGGTATAGGCTACATTTATTTCCGACGGAAAGAGAAATATATGAAAGGCAATATGAACCACTTCCTACAAGCTATATTGAACGACATCTTAAAAAACAAAGAAGAAAAAATACCAGTCGAAGAAAACATTCCTGCAACGGAATTATCATCTAATAGGCTAGTAAAAGAAAAAAACGAAAAAAGGATAGAAACAGAACAGTCTCAAAAGAAAAACAGTAAAGAAGATGAGGAATTCATCGCCAAACTCAATATACTTATTAATGAAAATATGGCTGGAGAGGAACTTTCCATTAAGTTTCTCACAGATAAAATGGCTATGAGCAGAGCATCCTTATATAATAAGGTAAAACTTCTAACCGGGTTGGGCGTTAATGACTATATCAATAAACTACGCATAGAAAAATCTGTTTACTTGCTTACAAATACCAACATGAATATCAACGAAATATCTTACGAGGTAGGCTTTTCCTATCCGAGGTATTTCAGTACCTCCTTTAAACAAGTAAAAGGAATGACACCTACCCGATTTAAAGAAGAAAATAAAAGAAACTAATATCAATGACGCAAATGTACGAATTTATTTTAATTTTATTCGTACCAATTACGTCATTCATATTTCAAAAAAAGATCCAAAATTTGAAGTTCTCTCTTATCATAAAACATTTCCTTAACAAGCCTTGAAGCTCATATCCAATCCTTTTACAGAATGGGTCAACGCACCAAAAGAAATGAAATCCACTCCTGCCTGCGCATAGGGTAACATAGTATCGTAAGTAATACCACCAGAAGACTCGGTTTCGCAACGTCCTCCTACTATCTCTACAGCTTTACGAGTATCTTCAGGTGTAAAGTTATCAAACATAATACGATCCACACCTTCTGCCAACGCCTGATTCAATTCGTCAAAATTACGCACTTCCAATTCAATCTTCAAGCTCTTACCCTTTGCCTTACAATATTCTTTAGCACGGGACACCGCATTGTGTATGCCGCCTGCAAAATCCACATGGTTGTCTTTCAGCAGAATCATATCAAACAAACCGATACGGTGATTACATCCTCCTCCTATCTTTACAGCCA
>OHNZ01000881.1_pt1 | contig 9945 bp, 9 predicted proteins | sample 1569761 | NCBI WGS metagenome assembly OHNZ01 (sample SAMEA3879562, study PRJEB24766) | human gut metagenome | biome: human-associated habitat; feature: feces | place: USA | collected 1985/1987
CTGTGCCTTTTCCTTTCTTGCGCCCTGATTGATGAAAGAGAGCTGCACCGAAACGGAAGCGTCAAAGTAGTTGAGAAAATCGCACCAGTTTTCAAAAATAGCGGTCTTATCATCTGCCTGTGCAAGCTGATAGTTAATATCTTCAAAGACAAGGCTTTTACTGTATTTCTTTTCCGTTACCCTGCAAATCCCGTCCGGGTACATCTGCAAGTAGGGAATGGTCTGTTGTGCGGTGTGGGGCTTCCCGTCGCCCTTTGCCGCCTGTATCACGGCGGCGATTTCTTTCTTTTCTGCGCGGGTCAGCTTACGCTTCACGGGATTTTTTACCGCGCGGGTCATGGTTTTTCGTTCTGCCATTGACAATAGCCGATACCTCCTTTTCCAGTTTTCGTTGTTTTTCTATGACGGCATAAAAATTTTCCGTCTGATAGGGGCGTTCCTTTGGTCGGATAAACTTTGTCTGAATGACGTTCTTTATCACGACTTCAAGGGGCTGCCCGTGTTTTTCATACATTGCCAAGAGGAAGCAGGGAAGCATAACGACAATCATTGCAAATGCCGCCATGCTTGTTCCCGCGCTGTCTTTGAGCAAAAAGAAAAGCGGTAGTCCCATAGCGAGGGCTGCCGCAAAACAAATGATTTGCCGCTTTGTCAGATTAAAAGCGACTTTCGTTTTGATTTTTGATAAGTCTTTGGGTACGGGTACATACGCCAAGTGAAAACCTCCTTTCGGTCTTAATGGGCATTAAAGATTGACTTCGCAAGTGCGCCTGTTTTGAATAGGGAGAAGCACAAAATCACGGTGTAGGCTGCAAGGGAGAAAATCGCGCTGTGCAGGTTGTCCGCTACAATCATGCTGCCAACCAAAACCGCATAAATGCCGACGCATATCATAATGAGGAAGCCTTGAAAACCGATAGCGAACAGGGATTTTAGGTAGTTCTGCCCTGTACCGCCCAGCTCCCGGTTGGAAAGCGTGGCAACGGGGAGAGGGGCCAGACTGGTCATTAAATATATTTCAATCATTCTTCCGTACACCAGAACGAAAATGATGATCCCCATGATCTGCATGGTCAGCCCGATTACAGAGGACTGGAGCCACAGGCCAAGGAGCGGCCCCAAGTCCATGCCCTCCAGCGTGGTTTCCAGCTCCGCCAGCATATCCGGCGTAATGTCGGTGGAGCCTTGGATGAGCCCCGCCGCATCCGCAATCACGCTCTGCGACACATCGAACACCGCCATGACAATATCAAAGGTGTTGGAAAGAATGAGGATGGCACAAGCGGTCTTGAATACCCATTTGTAGATATTCGCCACATCAAACTCGTGCATATTGTTCTTTTCCAAAAGCATCTGTATCAGCTCGTAGGTGGCAACAAAGGTCAGCACCAATCCGGCAATCGGCAGGATCACCGTTTCGGAAAGCTGGCGGATGAGGGAGAAAACCCCGGCGTTCCATGCCGCCGGGGTAGTCCCTACCTGTACCGCAATCTCTCCGACTTTGGCATTGACGGTATCAAAGAGCCCTTCGAGGTTCCCCATGATGCCGCTGATCAACAGCTCTTTCAGCCAGTTCGTGAGCCAGTCGGTGAGAAAATCCATAAGCCCTCCTTAGAACAAGCCAGACAGCAGGGGGATCAGCGTGGTTCCCAAAAGGATGATGCCGCCGCCAGCCATGAGCTGTTTTATCCCCAATTAGGTGTAAAACTCTGCTCGATGGCGGGCGGCGGCGTACAAAAAATCTATATGGTGTTGTTAAGAGAACCGTCCCGGCGGGACAGGTCAGGCAGTGACCTGTTCCACCTCCGGGATGGGTTTGAGATTAAAATGAATTTCGATAGAAATGTGTCTTGTTTTATCTTCGTCAATGCGCTCATGCACGACGATTTCTTTGATTAAGCGGTTGAGGGTGGCTGCGTCCAGCTCTGTGATGTTGGCGTATTCCTGAATGGCTTCCACCCATTGTTTTGCGTCATTGGCAAGCTGGACTTCATCGGACAGCCGCTTCCTGCCCTCGGACACTTTTGCTTTAAGCTCCGTCTGCTCGGTCTGTGTCTTTTCCAGCATGGTGTTGAAATTCTGCTCACTGATACGCCCTGCAATCATATCCTCATAAAGCCGCATGACCATTTTGTCCAGAACCTCAATCCGTTCCTCGTCCCTTGTAAGGGAGCGTTCCATTGCTTCCCGCTGTTCCCGCTGCTCGGCTTCACAGGTATTGGTCAGGCGGTCGGCAACCGCTTCCCCGTCCATCAGGGCAGCTCTGGCACATTCCCGGATTTTCCGCAGCACATGGCTGTAAAGGGTGTCATAATCAATCCGGTGCTGGGTGCAGTGGTTCTTTCCAAAGGCATTGTAGGTCTTGCAGGAATAAATCTGCTGGGGATGTTTTGCGTTTGTATAGCGTATCGTCAGCGACTTCCCACACTCGCCGCATTTTATCAGTCCGGCAAACAGGCTGATTTCATTGGTCTGCCCCGGACGCTGGCGGGATTTCAGCTTGTTCTGCACAATGTCAAAGCTCATGCGGTCAATCAGCGGTTCATGCTGTCCCTCCACCACAATCCAGTCCTCCGGCTTCTTTTCCCCAATCGTGCCGATTTTGAAACGGTAGTCTTTTTTCTGGGAAGCAATCGCCCCGGTGTAGACGGGATTCATCAAAAGGTCTTTGATAACGGAGAAGTCCCACATATACCGCCCGTTTTCCGGGTCTTTCTTTTCCCATTTGGTGCGGGTATTGCGAAGCCCCCGTTCCCGGTTCCACCATGTGGGGCAGGGGATTTTTTCTTCCTCCAGCCGTCTGCGGATATAGTTCGGACCATGACCGTTTAGGGCATATCCGAAAATCAGCCGCACAATCGGGGCGGTTTCCTCGTCAATGAGCAGATGGTTTTTGTCCTCCGGGTCTTTCCGATACCCAAACGGGGCAAGACACCCGGTAAACTGTCCTTTCTGCGCTTTCAGAAGATAAGAGGAATGGACTTTCTTGGAAATATCCTTGCTGTACATCTCGTTCAGGATATTCTTGAACGGGGCAATATCGTTGTTATCCCGCAGGGTGTCGATACCGTCATTCATGGCGATATAGCGGACACCGTTTCTTGGGAAAAAGTCCTCAATCAAATGCCCGGTTTGCAGATAGTTACGCCCCAGTCGGCTGAGGTCTTTCGTGATGACAAGGTTGATTTGCCTGCGCTCAATGGCTCTCAACATTCTCTGTAAATCAGGACGCTCCATATTAAGACCTGTGAAGCCATCGTCCTGATAGACTGCCACAACCTCCCATCCCTGCTTTTCGCAGTATTTTTCCAGCATATCACGCTGGTTTGCGATACTGGCACTTTCGCCTTGCAGGTCATCGTCCTTTGACAGCCTGCAATAGACCGCCGCACGATAGCCCCCGGCAAGTGCCGAACCGATTGTTCTGTATTCCATTTCGTTCATCATAGCCATTTACCCACACAATCCAGACGGTATCTGGCTCTTTTGAACCTCATCTTCATTATAGCCTATATCTTTCTTTTTAGCAAGATATTCTTTTGTATTTATTTTACCGTATTTCTGGGAAATCAGGCTGACGAACACATCGGTTGCGTCCAGTTCCCCGTCAAACACAGTAGTCACATGAATCTCTGTTTTGTTTTTTGCCATAGGCAGTTATCCTCCATACATGAAAATAGCCAGACAGAGGGTGTCGGCAACGAAGTCCGGCAACGGGCTTCAAAAGACCTTGCAAACAATCTCAATCTGGCGATGGTTACTATTTATACTTTTCTTTTATTTTTCTGTTGTTTTGGTTGTTATAAGGGAGAAAAGCCCGGAAATAAGGGGTTTTCCCCGGCAACCGGCTCGGCAACGGGATAGCAACAGGGGGTGCAACGGGCTGTCATTTTCAGAATGGAAGCTCCATCTGTTCTGTGACCTCCACAAAACCGTCCATCGTTTTTTCAGACGGGTTGCCGGAGTCCGTTGCCGGGTTTTCACGCTCCCAGCCCTTTTGTCTGCCATATTCGGAAAACATTCTTGGGTTCGGGAAGTACCGCCAGCCGGAAATGCACTGGTTCATAATCTCGTTGATTTCCCGGATTTCCCATTGCTTCGGCTCGTCAAAGGCATGGTTCAAGGCTTCCTTGTAGAGCTGCTTGGAGCAGACCATGCTCCCGGTGTACTTATCAAGATACGCCTGTATCATTCCGGCTTTGGTGTCCTCCGGCATAAAATCCCGCTGGTGTTCTTTGAGATACCGCTGCATGGCGGGGCTGAAAGCCAGCTTGAACCTGCCGCTTCGGTAAATCTCCATAGCTTCTGCCCACATCTGCTCGATATAGGCTCTGGAAGCAGCTTCGTCCTCCAAAATGTGAACCTCGGCTTGCTCCGGGTACACCATGACGGGGATAAAGCGGCGGTTGCCGGAACGGTCAAGGGGCAGGAAGTCAAGGGCATTGGAAGTGCCGCCAAACACGCACTGACGGGGGCGGTCTGCCGGGTGGGTTTCATAGGGTATCTTGTAAACCTCTTTCTGCCGGCTTAAAAATGACTTGATTTCCTCAATGCTCTTGGCGTTGGCGGTTGCCATCATTTCCGACATTTCGATAATCCAGTGACCTTGCAGCTTGCGGTACACATTGTCATCGTCCAGCTTCCGCAAATCATCGGAGAACCACTCGTCCCGGACTGCCAGCAGACGGAAGAAGGTGGACTTGCCAGCCCCCTGACCGCCTACCAGACAGAGCATGATTTCAAACTTGCACCCCGGCTGAAAGGCTCGTGAGATTGCACCCAGCAGGAACAGCTTCAACGCTTCATAGGTGTAATCGTCTGCGTCAGCCCCCAGAAAGTGCCGCAGGCAGAAACGGATTCGTTCTGTCCCGTCCCACACAAGGGTATTGAGATAGTCCCGGATGGGATGGTACTTGTTTTCATTCGCCACAATCCCGATGGCGTTATCAATCTTTTTCTCATTGGTAAGCCCGTAGGTTTCTTCCAGATAAAGAAGCAGATACTTCATATCCGTATCGTTCAGGGCAGTGTTTTCTCTGTGGAAGCCGATGGGCTTTATGATGTCCTTGCGGTCAGTCAGGATGTTGTATGCGATAGCCCCGGAAAGCAGCGGGTCACGCTGGAATACGGTCAGGCAGTTCCGTATGCTCTGACGGATACCGCCTTTCTCGGTGGTTTCCAGCCCCGCCTTGATTTCCTCAACGCTCTGGGGCGGCTGCATGGCGTTCATGGTGTTTTTTAGTTCTTGCTGCGTCTGCGGCTGCAAGCTCTGCCATTCGCTGTTCAAGCTGTATCACATCCTTTCCGTAGTCCGTAATCAAAGCCGCTTTTTCCTCCGTCTCCCCAAAGAGCAGCACATCCAGCAGATATTCCACTTGGTCTTGCTTCTGTAAGGCTTCCACAAACCGGGGATGAAAGGCTTCCTCCGGGGAGTGCGGGGCATATTCCTTTCTCCACACTCGGAGTAGGTGGAGATAATCGGCAAGAATACGGAAGCAGCGGTTTTTTGCTTCCTGAAACTGTTCCTCCGGGGATTTCTGCCGGGGCTTGGGCTTTTTTGCCTTTCCCGGCGGCTTCCAGTCCTCATAGGAAAGCCCGAAGTCCTGTGCCAGTTGTACGGCGGCTTCTTTCTTTCCCAGCCCATACAGGGCGGCGGCAAAATCAATCACATCCCCATCCGCACCGCAGCCGAAGCAGTGGTAACGCCGATCCAGCTTCATGCTTGGGGTTTTATCGTTATGGAACGGGCAGCAAGCCATCCCGTTCCGACCTACATGGATTCCATAATGCTCCGCAGCCTGTCTTGTTGTGACGGACTGCTTCACAGCTTCAAATACATTCAAATCTATCCCTCCTTGAAAATAAGAAAAGCACCTGACATTCTCTGATTGAAAATGGCAAGTGCCTGTTAAAGTTCCATATCCTGTTGTTTGTGTTTCGTCTGTGCCGGGACAGTTCTTTGTGCTTTTTTCTCGTCTGCCTTATCCTGCAAGACTTCCTTGATGGGCTGCTTCTTGGGCGGCTCTTTGCTTTCCTCTGTGCCGGGTGTGGCTTTCCGTACCCAGTAGCGGATGTCCCGCAGCTTCTTCAAATCCTCCTGTACCTCGGTCAGTGGTACTTTCAGCTCTGCGATTTCTTCCAGAAGTTTTTCCTGCTCCTCTTGCAGCTCCTTTTGGGTACTGTCCTTATCGTCTGGGTGCTTGGCAAGGTAGGCGGCGGCTTTCGCATACCGGGCAACCTCCGGGTGTTCCTGTTTGAATTTCTCCTTTGTTTTCTTAAAAAATATCTTCTGGTACTTCTCATAGACAGGCTTACATTCCTTGCAGTCTGTCCGGCTGGCAAGAATCCCGTCAATCACTTTGCTTCGGGCTTCCTTTGGCTTCATCTGATTGCGGTAATCTGCGGCTGATTTCCCGGAAGATTCCAGAAATGCTTCTAAGTCCTCCACAGTGGAAAGCCCCTTTTGCCGGAGATAGGACAGGGCTTCGCTGACTGCCTTTAAGTCCTGTGAAGTCCCCCGGTTCTGTCCAGCCCTTGTCCAGTCCTTCCGTTCTTCCTTTCGTATCTCCATATACTTCATCAGCAGATTGGGAAGAAGTGTCGCTTCCTCCGCCGCTTTTTGTGCAAGCAGCTCTTTCCGTTTTTCTCCCAGCTCGGTAATCCAGCCTTTGAGGTTTTGGATAAGCTGCCGGATGGACTTCATCAGACTGTTGGCGGCTCTGATTTCCCGGTTCAGGTTGCCGATATTCGTCTGGATACCACGCTTTTCCATCTGCCGGACAGCAGCACCCTCATGGACAGTGGGGACTATATCAAGCCCCTGTCTGGCATAGGAACGCAAGTCCACACGCTCCGGGCGGTCATTGGCTTCCAGATAGCGGTTCTGGATGACCTCCCATTCATGCCGCCAGATTTCACAATACTTCTGGTCGTTCCAGTCAACCGTATCCTCCTTGTGGCTTTTCCACCTGCCGGACGGCAGCTTTATCCGTTCCCCGTTTTCATCAAGGTCATAAACCTTGCGGCTCTTGGGAAGCCATTTCCCATGTTCGTCCATTGCCCTCATAGTGAGCAAGACATGGGCGTGGGGATTGTGTCCCGGCGGATGGGGGTCATGGATGGCAAAGTCAACGACCATGCCTTTGGAAACAAACTGCTGTTCACAAAACTCCCGGACAAGGACAGCGTACTGGTCGGGCGGTATCTCTCTGGGGATGGTAAGCACCCACCGCCTTGCAAGCTGGGAGTTCCATTGCTTCTCCACCGCTTCGGCGGCGTTCCATAAGGTATTGCGGTCTGCATACTCCGGCGGGGCATTTGCCGGGAGCAGGATTTCATTGTGGACGATGCCACGCTTTTCCGGGTAGTGCTTCACTTGCTGGTCGTATTCACAGAACAGCTTTTCGCCGCTTTGGTAAGCAGCGGCGGCAACCGCAGACTGCCGCTGGCTGCGCTGAACAATCGTGATTTCGTTGTGTGGACAGGGCATTTCGTGTCCCTCCTTTCGGTAATTGGTGGATGGGGTGGCGTTTTACCACCTCATTTTGGGCAGAAAAAAAGCAGGAGACCTTTTTCAGATTTCCTGCTCGGTGTGCCGCTGTGTGGGCGGCGGGTATTTAGTTGTAAAAGTTCGGGGCAAGTTGACCCGATGTGTGTGGAATAACAAACTGGAAGTTATCGCTTTACTTTTGTTGTATCTTAGCCAAAATACTTTCTATTACAAGTGTTACTGTTATAAAGGCTCCTACAAGGGTATAGTAGTTTAAGCCATACATCAATGGCAAAAGAGAAATAACTACCGTAATAATGGAAAGGACAAACAATGCTTTGAGAACACCTTTCTTCTTCAATGAAAACAATGAAAGTAAGAAGATGGCAACAGTAAGTGTGGCTGTAATAAGTGGAGCAAAATTTGCATAGCCAAACGGTGTAAGGCTAAAGTATGAGAATGTTTCTTTTACTCTTTCTGTTGGAGATGTTGCAAAAATACAAACTGCTCCCAAGGGCAATAATTCTAACGCTATTGTTAAAGCTGGCAAAACCGCTAAGCAGACTTTCTTCATGTTGTATATCTCCTTTACAAATTCCGATTTGTTGTCATCTTCATTATACTTCATTGGCTATCGAAAAGATAGCATATTTTATGAAACTTGTCGGCTGGGAACAGCTTGCAACGCAAGGTGTCCCCAGATGGCAAGTCCACAAAAGGGTAGCTGGCGGCAGCCAGCGCAGGGGAAGCGTAGCGTCCCCTGTATGATTTGGAGCAGACCATGACTGCGGAAAATCACAGCCCTCCGGCGAGGAGCCTTCGGAGAACGCAATGCACCAACCTCTGGGTGGTGTATAATTGCGCCCTTAGTAAACTAAGGGGTTTCCGGCTTCTCCCGTTCCAGCAGTTTTTTCAATAGTTCCTGCGTGTCCTGCCTGTGAAAAATGAGTTTCAACAACAGCATGACATCATCATCTGTCAGGCGTTCCGGCTCTTGCAGAAAACTTTCCAGCATACCGCCACGAGTACAGAGCCGGTGCGTCCGTTCCTTTCGGGTAAGCTGCTTTAACTGGTGCTGCAATGCCTTTTCATCATTGATGGCTTTCCGCAGTTTCTTTTCGCTTTTCTCCAGCTCCCGGTTGAGCTTTTCCAGCTTTGAGGTATCAGGCAAGGGCAGCGTCCTCCTTTCCCGGTATCAGCACATAAATCCTATTTGGTTCTCCCACGCCCTGACGCACCCGCATGATAAGTCCGGCGGTTTCCAGTTCATTCAGAGAACGCTTGACCGTCATGGAGCTGCGGGACAGGACTGCGGCAATGGCTGTGACAGGGAAGCAGACAAACAGGATTCCGTTCTCGTCCTCCTGCCCTTTGGATAGCATAGCGTCCAGCATCCGGCAGTACATGACCTTTGCGGTGCTGCTGACTGGAAATCCTGTCAACGCTCTGGGAAATGGCATACAGGGCGGCAATGGTGTGTCTATCGTCATAAATTCAAAATTCATTCGGTGTGTTCCTCCTTTTTCTTTGCTCGTTTGGATAAATAACGGGGGCAGTCAATCACAACCGCCCGGAAGCTCTGCTTGCACCCATGCTGGCATTTCCGGCATAATTCGTTGTAAGTGACACGCCCCCGGTCATTGAGGTAAAAGGAAAGCTCATGCTTCCTCTTTTTGCTCATTCTCGGCATATTGCGCTTCCTCCCGTTTTAGTGTATGGTTTCGGGGCGATTTTCGGCAAAATTACAGCCATAGAGCCGCTTAAAATCTCCCGAAGTATCAGCGATAGGGTAGACTATCCCCCTATCAGATTGTCGTGTTTCGGTATCATTTCGGTGTCAGTTCGCCAGTTCTCCCCGGTGTCGTTCCTCCCCTGAATCTCACAGCGGCGTATCGCTCCCTTTGGTACGCTCGTTTCGGTCAGGGTTCCTCCACATCCCTGCCAAAAGTCATGGCGCTACATCGCCGGGGAAGCATATCCCACACAGGCTGGTCATTCGATTGGAATAATCCATCGATGAACTACCTGTATCATAGAACATTTTTGTGCCCTGTGCCGTATGTCCACAAAGTAGGAATTAGGGGTAAAAATCAGAAATTTCCACGATTGCGGAAAGTGTGATATAATCCAGATAAGCGGCAGCAATCAAACCACCGGAAAGGAGCGTGCGCCCATGAAAGGAGCAACAAGCATACAGGAACGCCTTTGGGAACTCCGCAAGGACAAAGGCTTAAATCTGGAAGAACTATCAAAGCTGACGGGCATTTCTAAATCAGCCCTTGGCAGTTATGAAAAAGAGGATTATAAGGAAATCAATCATGGCAACCTTATCACGCTGGCAGACTTCTATGGGGTTTCCGTTGATTATCTGCTGTGCCGGACAGAGAACCGGGAGCAGATCAACACGCCATTAACGGAACTGCATTTGAATGATGAGATGGTGGCACTTCTGAAAA
>OHNZ01000894.1_pt1 | contig 9787 bp, 10 predicted proteins | sample 1569761 | NCBI WGS metagenome assembly OHNZ01 (sample SAMEA3879562, study PRJEB24766) | human gut metagenome | biome: human-associated habitat; feature: feces | place: USA | collected 1985/1987
TATGAGGTCGCGCGCCCGCCGGCTGAAAGCCGAACACGGTCTTGATCTGATCGTAGTCGATTATCTGCAGCTGATGCAGGGCAGCGGTAAAAAGAACAACAGCGGTGACAGGCAGCAGGAGGTTTCAGAGATCTCACGTTCGTTGAAAGCGCTGGCCCGTGAGCTTGATGTTCCGGTCATTGCTTTATCGCAGCTGAGCCGCAGCGTCGAAGCGCGTCAGGTCAAACGTCCGATGCTGTCTGACCTGCGTGAGTCTGGTTCTTTGGAGCAGGATGCGGATATTGTAGCCTTTTTATATCGTGAAGATTACTATAATCCGGAAACGGAGAATAAAAATATTACCGAACTGATCATCGCTAAGCACCGTAACGGCCCTGTCGATACGGTCAATCTGTTCTTCCACAAACAATATACCAAATTTGTGGGACTCAGTAAGCGTAAGGAGTAAACTCAGACCTGTGAGCAGATGAGAAGGAGGCGGCGCGTGGAAATATGGATGGAGCAGCTGATGGCTTTTTTGCAGAAGCATTGGCAGTTTACTATCATTGGCTGCGGCCTGCTGATTTTTATCGGCGCGCTTTTAAACTGGCGTTGGGTCTGCGAATTTGACCACAGGCGGGTGCGCCCGTTTGCCTTTGATACGCTGGTGCATGATTTTTTCGGCGATCAGGGGTACCGTTTTCTGATGGGTATCAGTGGACTGGTCATTATTTTGTGTGGTCTGGTATTTTTATTTTTGTCATAAATAATGGAGCGCTTTAAAGAGAAACAGCGTGAACGCCTTTGATAACAGGTTTTCACGCTGTTGTTTATTTTACGAATGTTTTAAATAAATTTGCAAAAAATGTTCAGTAGTCTTGCAGTGAAGAACTGAAAATGTTATGATATGAGAGGATAAAAAAGTTTATTTATAAGAGAGGAAGAACGCAAGCAGGCCTTCTTCCTATTCTTATTGCAAAAAACACCGATTTTACGGGGGGAAACAAAAAAATGATCGAACGTTATACTCATCCCGAGATGGGTCATATCTGGACTTTGGAAAACGAATTCCGAACAATGCTGCAGGTAGAAATTCTGGCCTGCGAGGCGATGAACAAACTGGGCATCGTTCCTGATGACGCATTGAAGGATATTCAGACTAAAGCTGATTTCCGCATCGAACGCATCAAAGAAATCGAAGCTGTCACCAACCATGACATCATTGCTTTTCTGACCAATGTGGCCGAATATGTGGGCGATGCTTCCAAATACATCCATAAAGGCCTGACCTCCAGCGATGTCAAGGACACCGCTTTGGGTGTGATGATGAAACAGTCTGCCGACCTTTTACTGAGTCATCTGGAAAAATTCCATGCTGTCCTGAAACGCCGTGCCGCTGAACACAAGCATACGATTATGATCGGTCGTACTCATGGCATCCATGCCGAGCCGATGACCTTCGGGCTGAAGTTTGCGCTGTGGATGGATGAGACAGAGCGCAATATCGAACGGTTGAAGCAGGCGCGTGATTTTATTGCGGTCGGTAAGCTTTCGGGCGCAGTCGGCACTTACTCCAATATTGACCCGTTTATTGAAGAATATGTTTGTGAAAAATTAGGTATCAAGGCTGCCCGTCTGGCTACCCAGGTCATTCAGCGCGACCGCCATGCCGATTTTCTGACTACTTTGGCGATCATTGGTTCTTCTCTTGATAAAATGGCTACGGAAATCCGTAATCTGCAGCGTACGGACATTCGTGAAGCTGAAGAATATTTTGCTCCCGGGCAAAAAGGCTCCTCGGCGATGCCGCATAAACGTAATCCCATCACCTGCGAAAAAATCTCCGGTATGGCGCGTTTGCTGAGAGGGTATGCCGTTGCTGCGCTGGAAGATGTCGCCTTGTGGCACGAACGCGATATTTCCCACTCTTCTGTGGAACGTGTGATTTTACCGGATGCTACTATCGCGCTGGATCATATGCTGCGTAAATTTACCGGTATCGTCGACAAGCTGCTGGTTTATCCGGAAGCGATGATGGCGAACCTGAACAAAACCGGCGGCCTGATCTTCAGCCAGAATCTGCTGATCGCACTGGTCAGCAAGGGCGTGCTGCGTGAAGACGCTTATAAATGGGTGCAGCGCAACGCTATGGCCCGCTGGCTTGAAGGCGCTGATTTTAAGACCAACGTGGAAATGGATGCGGATATCCAAAAATATCTCTCCAAAGAAGAAATCGAAGCCTGCTTCGATCCCAAACCCATGCTGCGTCATGTAGATTTGATTATGTCCCGCTTCGGATTATGATTTAGATAAGGAGATGCTCACATGTCATCTGTTGTAGTTATTGGTGCCCAATGGGGCGATGAAGGTAAAGGTAAGATTGTTGATTATTTGGCACAGAAAGCCGATGCCGTCGTACGTTATTCCGGCGGTTCCAACGCAGGTCATACGGTAGTCGTCAATGACGTTTCCTATAAACTGCGTCTGCTTCCCTCCGGTGTTTTGTACAGTGATAAGACTAATGTGCTGGGTAACGGCGTCGTTATCAACCCCGGCGTAGTTCTGCATGAAATTGCTGATATGAAGGCTAAAGGCATCAGCTGCGACAATCTGGTCATTTCTGACCGTGCGCATGTGGTGCTGCCTTACCATGCCCGTCTGGATGAACTGCAGGAAGCAGCTTTGGGCTGTAATAAGATCGGTACGACCAAAGGCGGTATTGGCCCCTGCTATATGGATAAGGTTGCCCGTACCGGCATCCGCATCTGTGATTTGATGGAACCCGATACTTTTGCAGAAAAGCTGAAAATCAACCTGGAAGCCAAAAATGCCATTATTACTAAAATTTATGGCGGCGAACCTTTTGATTATGAAACTATGCTGCAGGAATTTTTGGCTTATGCCGAAGAGCTGCGGCCGTATATTGCCGATACCGGCGTAGTTTTAGACGAAATTTTCAGCGAGGGTAAAAACGTGCTGTTTGAAGGCGCGCAGGCTACTTTCCTTGATATCGATCATGGTACTTATCCGTATGTTACCAGCTCGAACCCGACTGCCGGCAATGCCAGCACCGGCAGCGGCATCGGCCCCCGTTATATCGACCATGTGGTGGGCGTAGTCAAGGCTTATACGACACGCGTCGGCGAAGGTCCCTTTGTTACTGAGCTGCTTGATACTGACGGACCCGGGCATCAGATCCGTGAAACAGGCCATGAATACGGTACCGTTACCGGACGTCCCCGCCGCTGTGGCTGGCTTGATGCTTTCATGCTCAAATATTCCGCACGTCTGAACAGCCTGGACTGCCTGGCAGTGACCCGTTTGGATATTCTCGATAAAATGCCGAAGATCAAAATGTGCGTCGGCTACAAGATCGACGGACAGGAAATCAAACAGATTCCTGCCAGCCTGAACGTTCTGGCAAAGGTTGAACCGGTTTTTGAAGAGTTTGAAGGCTGGCTGACTGATATTACGTCTATCCGCACCTTTGACGAGCTGCCTGTTCAGGCGAAAACTTATCTGAACCGTCTGAGTGAGGTTGCCGGTGTCGAACTGGGTATTGTTTCCGTAGGTCCGGAACGTGAACAGACTATCGTACTGAAAAAATTGCTGTAAATCAAAAATTTAAACCGTCAGATTTTTTCTGACGGTTTTTATATTTTTGAAAATTATTTCTTGACAGAACAGTGAAAGGTAGTTATAATTATATCGTTGTCAAGTTGGCTTGAAACTTGATAACTATGTGATCCACTAGCTCAGTCGGTAGAGCACCTGACTTTTAATCAGGGTGTCCCGCGTTCGAGTCGCGGGTGGATCACCATTTTTTTTGTCTGGATGTTTGCCTGATGAAATAAAATCCCGCTTCTTATGACAGAAGCGGGATTTTTTGTTTATGCGGGCCTAAAGTAAAGCCTGCCGCAGTTTTTGTACCAGTACTGCTGGTTCCGGGCAGGTCATCAGGCTGCTCATCAGACAGGCGCCGGCGGCGCCTGTTTTTTTGATCTGTCCGATATTGGCAGGAGTGATCCCTCCGATAGCGTAGACGGGCAGGGATGTAGCGGCGCAGACGGCGCTGAGAAAATCAAGACCGCGTCCGGGCAGCCCCTGCTTGCAGTTTGTAGCAAAGATATGCCCGGCTATTAAATAATCGGCGCCCAAGTCAGCGGTACGTACCGCTTCGTCAGCATGGTGGATGGAAACGCCAAGGCATTGTACCTGTGCCCGCAGCTGAGGCTGGCATAGGAGCTGCTGATAGCTTACCTGCAGTCCATACGTATCAAGCCGGCGGCAGATGTCCTGATAAGTATGCAGGATCAGCGGCAGCTGATGTGTCCGGCAGATTTTCTGCACCTGTGAGGCCTGCCGATAATATTCCTGCGGCGGTAATTCTTTGGCACGGAAAATAAGAGCGTCGATTTCAGAAGCAGCTAAAAGCTGGAGCTGCGTCCAAAAATTTTCAGGACAGGAAGCTTGGTCGGTAACGGCGATCAGCTTAAACATAGACATAATCACTCATGACCGGCTGCAGTCCTCGGTTCGTCAACATTGCGCAGATTTCACGGACGGTACGGCTATCGTCGATCAGGAACTGTTCGTCGCCTTTGCTCTGCTGGCTGTGACCGCCGATGCCAACTTCAACGCCGGCAGAAATTTTAGTTGCAGCAAGTCCGACTACGTTATCGCGGAAACGGGCGCATTCACGGGAGGAAATAGTGAGGGAGGCAAAGGGCATAAAGATGCGGTAGGCGCAGATGATCTGCAGCAGCTGCCGCTCATGGACGTCTTTGGGATTGATCTGCTCATTGTTGATGATGGGGCGCAGGCGCGGACAGGAAAAAGCGATCTCGGCCTGAGGGTATTTACGTTGGAGCAGATAAGCATGCAGACCTGTTGCCAAAGCGTCACGGCGAAAATCATCCAGTCCCAGCAGAGCGGCAAAGCCAACTCCGCGCATTCCGCCCTGTAAAGCCCGTTCCTGTGCATTAAAACGATAGGGGAAAATACGTTTACGTCCGCCCAGATGCAGCTGACCGTATTTATCAGGGGCGTAGGTTTCCTGGAAAACGGTGACGAAGTCAGCTCCGCATTGATGCAGATAGGCATAATCACTGCTGTCCATGGGGTAGACCTCAAGACCGACAACACGAAAATATTTGCGGGCCAGCCGGCAGGCTGCACCAATATAATGTACGTCGCTCATAGTCGGGCTTTCCCCGGTCAGGATCAGGATTTCTTCCAGGCCCTGAGCGGCAATAGCCTGCATTTCCGTTTCTATTTCAGCGGCAGTAAGCTTGGCGCGTTTGATATTGTTGTAGCAGTTAAAGCCGCAGTAGATGCAGTGATTTTCGCAGTAGTTGGCGATATAAAGCGGGGTGAACAGATTGACGGCATTACCGAAATGTTTACGTGTTTCTGCCTGTGCCCTTTGTGCCAGCTGTTCCAGAAATGGTGCTGCGGCCGGCGCGAGCAGTGCGGCGAATGCTTCAGGCGTCAGGTGATCCTGAAGCAGGGCCTGTTTCACGTCGTCCGCCGTATAAACAGTTTCGTCGTAAGCTGCACGGGCGGCCAGCACCTGTTCCATAATAGCTGACGAGGTTATTTCCATATCCGGCTGATAAGCCATCGGATCGGTATGCTGATCGATTTTCATATTCATATCACCTGTCTTCCAAAAAGCCTGTCAGAGGCGATGAAGCAGCCGCACCCTGCTCTAAAACACGTCCCAGCCCGGCTAAGTAAGCGGCACGCCCTGCTTCAACAGCCTGCTTGAAGGCTGCAGCCATCAGAGGGATATCGCCGGCTGTAGCGATGGCGGTATTGGCCATGACGGCAGCGGCACCCATTTCCATGGCTTCACAGGCCTGGGAGGGGCGGCCAATCCCGGCGTCGATGATAACAGGCAGTGCTATCTCATCAATAATGATCTTGATAAAATCGCGGGTTGCCAGCCCTTTGTTGGAACCGATCGGCGCTCCCAGGGGCATGATCGAGGCTGCGCCTGCGTCACGCAGATCTCGGGCGGTGTTAAGGTCGGGATACATATAAGGCATGACGATAAAGCCTTCTTTAGCGAGGATTTCCGTTGCCCTGATCGTTGCCTGATTGTCCGGCAGCAGATATTTAGAATCACGGATGATCTCCAGTTTGATAAAATCGCCGCAGCCGCAGGCACGGGCCAGCCTGGCTATGCGTATTGCTTCTTCAGCAGTACGGGCGCCTGAGGTGTTGGGCAGCAGTGTGATGCCTGAGGGAATAAAATCGAGGATATTGTCCTGCTGCGATTGAGCGCGCCGCAGCGCTAAGGTGATGATTTGCGCCCCGGCCTGTTCGGCAGCGGCTTTGATCAGCGGAAGCGAATATTTGCCGCTGCCAAGAATAAAGCGGGAGCTGAAGCTGTAGCCGCCTAAAATAAGTTTATCTTCTTGCATCGTAGTTTAAAATTCTCCTTTTGTTTAAGGTGTGGTGAAGCCCAGCGCCAGTCTCATGACCATGGTCGCCGCATGGGCGGCGCAGACGCTGACGCGCGGGGCCAGCAGGCCGCCGTCCGCGGCAATATCGGCAGTACCGTCGCCGCACAGGTAGAAACGGTTCAGCCTGCGGCTGGTAGTAATAGCATTGGCGCTGCCAGCGCCCGCCATGCCGGAACAAACGATCAGTTTTGCCTGCGGCAGCCGCTGCAGGACGGTTTCTGTCAGCATGGCCTTTTGTTCAGGGTCGTCAAAAGCTTCGCAGATGATATTACAGCCGGCAAAAATTTCCGGGATATTCTGCGGCGTGAGCTTTAGAAAGTGCGGCTCGTAGCATAAATAGGGATTGATCTGCAGCAGCTGTTCTGTCAAGGCTTCGGGTTTAGGTCTGCCGATGTCACAGAGTCGGTAGCTTTGCCGGTTGAGATTACTGATCTCGACCCGATCGCAGTCGGCGAGGGTCAGGTGTCCGATGCCAAGGCGCGTCAGCTGGACGGCAATGTTGGAGCCCAGCCCGCCTAAACCGGCGATACCGACACTGGCGGTGTACAAATGCTGCTGGCGTTCCTGTCCGTGCCGTTCAACCAGTGCTGCTGAAAGCTGTTGCCTGGTGATTTGTTTAGTCATTTTTAACCTCCGCCCACAAACTGTACAACTTCGATGGTATCACTGTCGGCGAGCTGCACTTTGCTGAAATCGCTGCGGCAGATGATTTTACCGTTGAGTTCGACGGCGACGCGGGCAACGTCAAAACCCTGCTGCGCCAATAATTGCGACAAGGTGCTGCCTGCAGCGGTGCTGATTGGTTGACCGTTGATTTGCATAGGGAACCCTCCTTGAAGAAAAATAAAAAAAGGCGCCACAAAAAGCTACACCCGTGGTGGTGTACCCCTTTGTGACGCCTTACGGCTTCACTCCTTTTTTAGCATAGCATCTGCAGGTCAATACTGTCAAGAGCTTGGCAGATACTAAAACCATGCTTTTTTTAATTGCAGCAGTGCCGGTCGGATGTCGTTTTCCTGAATACCGACAAAAGAAAGCAGGATCTCTGGTAAATTACCGTTGCTGTCGTAAACCGGCAGGATCCGGACGCCGTTTTCCAGTGCCCGTTCGGACAGGGTATCGGCAGTTTGCTGCGTGACGACAGCCAGGCGCAGATGCAGACCGGATTCATAGGCTCGTACAATGACTCTGCTGCCGAAGATTTCCGTTAAAGCTTGCCGCAGCAGTGTGTTTTTATTACTGTAGAGCCTGCGCAGTCGTTTAACGTGGCGGCGCAGTGCGCCGGCAGCAATAAAGTCGGCCAGTGCCAGCTGTTCGATCGTAGAAGACGTTTGGTTATAAAGGTGTCCCAGCTGGCGGTAACGGTCTAACAGCAGCGGCGGCAACACCATGTAAGAAATACGCAGGGAAGGCAGCAGCAGCCGCGAAAAAGAACCAAGATAGATAACTGTGCGGCCATCACTCATGCCCTGCAGTGAGGATACCGGCCGGCCGAAATAACGGAACTCGCCGTTATAGTCATCTTCCAGCAGATAGGTCTGCTGCTGCGTTGCCCAGCGCAGCAGGTTCAGTCTTTGCTGCGGCGAGAGCGAGCGGCCTTTATAGGGATTGGAAGGGCTGACGTAAAGCAGCCTGGGCAGGGAAGTCTCTAACTGGTCGGTGCTGAAATGCCGTACCTGCCAGCCATGCGAAGTAAAAAGCCGTTCTGCCTGGGCAAAGCCTGGCGCTTCCAGAGCAATACTGGTGATATCTGGCTGTAGAATGTCGATCAGGATCTGCAGCAGGCTTTGCACACCGGCGCCGATCACGATCTGTTCGGGGCTGCAGATAACGCCGCGGGCCACCGAGCTGTATTTGGCCAGTGTACGGCGCAGTTCTGTTTCACCCTGCGGCTCGCCATAGCCGGAAAGCAGGTGTTTATTTTTTAAGGCACGGTTCAGATAGCGCCGCCAAAGCTCGGAGGGAAAAGAAGCGGGATCGATATAATTATTGGCAAAGTTATAACGTACGGCAGGCGGTTCGATACTTTGTGTCACAGGCGCGTCGCTGTGCTTTCTCAGGCCTGACAGTGCTGCTGCAAAATAACCGCGTTTAGGTTCGTTTTGCAGATAACCGTCGGCAACCAGCTGATTGTAAGCGTTTTCGACAGTCGTGCGGCTTATCTGCAGCGCTGCTGAGAGCCTGCGGACAGACGGAAGTCTGTCTCCGGCTGCGATCTGGTCATTGTAGAGCTGGTTTTTGATAGAGTCAATGATCTGGGTATATAAAGGCGTTTCGGTCTGTTTGTCAAGTTTAAGATTAGTCAAAAGCATAAAACTGTCCCCTTTGGAAAAATAGTTTCTGGCTATTTATTACTGTACAGAATTATTGTATCATAAAAACTGTCGTTAACGAAAGTAAGTTTTTAGGAGGAATAAAGATGACAGATAGACAAATTTTAAATCGTAATTTAGCACAGATGCTCAAAGGCGGCGTAATCATGGATGTCACCAATGCCCAAGAGGCTGAAATTGCCGAAGCTGCAGGCGCAGTAGCTGTTATGGCGTTGGAACGTGTGCCTTCTGATATTCGCAGGGATGGCGGCGTTGCCAGAATGAGCGACCCGAAGCTTATTAAAGAGATCAAAAGCGCCGTATCGATTCCGGTAATGGCCAAGGTCAGGATCGGTCACATTGTGGAAGCGGAGATTTTGGAGGCGCTGGGAATAGATTATATCGATGAAAGTGAAGTTCTGACACCGGCCGATGATTTATATCATCTCGACAAGCATGCTTTTAAGATCCCTTTTGTCTGCGGTGCCCGCAATCTGGGCGAAGCACTGCGCCGTATCGGTGAGGGAGCGGCAATGATCCGCACGAAGGGAGAGGCTGGTACCGGCAATGTGGTAGAAGCAGTGCGGCATATGCGGACGATGATGGGACAGATAAGATTGCTGCAGAATCTGCCGCGGGAGGAATGGATGAGCTTTGCCAAAGAACAGGGAGCGCCGTATGAACTGGTGGCAGAAGTCGCTGCGGGCAGCAGGCTGCCGGTAGTTAATTTTGCCGCCGGCGGTATTGCTACGCCTGCAGATGCGGCCCTGATGATGAAGCTTGGCAGCGAAGGTGTTTTTGTCGGGTCAGGTATTTTCCGCAGCGGCGATCCGGCTAAGCGCGCCAAGGCGATAGTGCTTGCGACCAGCTATTATAACGATCCTAAAATCGTAGCTGAAGTATCAGAAGATCTGGGCGAGGCCATGAGCGGTATCGATATCAAAACTATACCGGCAGAACAAACTTTTGCGGAGCGTGGCTGGTAATGCAGAGTGTAGGCGTACTGGCACTGCAGGGGTCATTTTC
>OHNZ01000916.1_pt1 | contig 9355 bp, 10 predicted proteins | sample 1569761 | NCBI WGS metagenome assembly OHNZ01 (sample SAMEA3879562, study PRJEB24766) | human gut metagenome | biome: human-associated habitat; feature: feces | place: USA | collected 1985/1987
GGCGGCTCTGAAAATCAAAGCCGCCGCTTCATAGGCGCGTGGAAATGTGTCTGCTTTACGACGGCTTTTTTTCTTTTGCCGTCGTCCGGCAGAATAAAAGATATTTTTTAGTTCTTTAGTTCTTTAATTCTTCACAATGGATATCTGAAATACATTTCTAGTTTTTCACCATTTTATTCTCAATGGCTGTAAGTATATCATCATCAAATCTTAAAAATTGATTAATTTTTACATCGCTTTTTAAATAAACTGTCCAGCAACCATTTGTACACAGATAAATTTTTTTAATTCTATAATTCTTTATGAACCTATAAATTCCAAAACTTATACTTTTCAATCTGTGAAAAATTATTATTCTGAACATAATAAACCGCATTTTCCTCTGCCGAGTAAACAAAAGAAACTCTTGTTGCCCAGATCCCTTCTTGACAAACAGCTTGAAGAATAGAAAACGCATTATTAACAGTAAAATAATTCCCACATATATCTAGCATTTTAGAAGCCTTTTCATATCGGTCATCTTCGGGTACAACAAACGGCCTTGTGCTTTCGGGAGCCAGTATTGAATAATTTGTAATCAATGAGTATCTTCCCTCGTCTTCCCTCCATCCAATCCCAGGCTCAACAACCAGCGTACGACCATGTTTGTCGGATAACATGGCCTGCATAGTAGCATCAGCTGCATAAACTATTTTTCTTTCTTTTAGAATTTGCAGTACATCGTCAAAACTGACTTCTGCCTGAATAAACTGCTCCACTAGGTCTGCAATTGTTATACAGTCCTTTGAATCTTGATAAGTTCCACTCAAATTTCCATGAACATATAACAATGTTCCAACATTTCCATTACGATTTACACCATGATAAGAATGTCTCATTCCATCAGGTCGCATGATTCCAATATAAAAACAATCTTTTGTATTTATTATTTTGTGATTCCACTCCACAATGTCAATATCAAAATTAAAACCGGTAATTATGTTATCACCGCGGTAAACAAATCGAGTACACATAGTCATTTCCTTTCTTAAGGTTTATTTTTTCATATTATACCGTCAAATCAATCTGTTTTCTATATACTAAACGGTACCGAATCAATTTCTGTATAACAAAAGCAGGGGGCAACTCACCCCCTGCAAATTTATTTCTTATAAATAATTTTACGAATGGCATATACAGACAGGAAATACTTTTCAGATAATTTTTCAACAGAGGATCCCTTTTGGAATTCCTCTATAATCTGTTGGTTTCGTTGTTGCAATTCTTGTCGATAGCCAGAAATCTCTCCCCATCGCTTTTGATGCAATTGATTAGTTGGAACATAAATATAACCACCCTGAATGTAATTCTGTAATTCCTTAACCAGTGCATTGGGAAGAATATCTTTCGCATTGATGTATTTCATGCAGGCTTCCTCCTTGAGATAATCGTCAAGTAACAAAGCCAGCAATTTATTTTGCGACAATTCTTACTCCATGCAAATGTCGCAATCTACTGGCTTTGCATGGAGGAATACTTCGTTGAGTTTTGTCATTAAACACCACTTCTTTCTATGCAGTAAATATTTATAATCATATCACGGCAGTAGTTTATCTGCAATAGCAATACACTACCCATATACAGCTTAGTAACACAAATATATTTACCATAAAAATACATCGAATTTTCCGTGATGCCCCACATCTCTATTTTCGGTATAATCAAGCCTGTCAACCGGCATAATAAGGTTATTCCTTTGTGCAAATCGGCACGATAGAATATACTTGAGGTGAGTGATTATGCCGATTGATGATTTGACCGCTTTGGGGCAAAAAATGCGGGAAGCCCGAAAGAAAAAAGACCTGACACAGCAGGAGCTTGCGGATCTGAGCCATGTATCTGTCAAGCAGATCGCCAGCATTGAAAAGGGACAGATAAATCCGTCCTATTTGATTTTGAAGGCATTGGCAAAGGTTCTTCCGATCTCTCTGGACGATCTGATCAATCCAGATGTTTCTCCAGAAGATGAGGGAGCCAATCAGATGAAGATGCTTTATTGCAGCTGTCCGTCAGAAATGCGTGAAACCCTGTTGCATCACACCCAGGAAACGGTAAAAGAATTGACAGAGTTGTCCGAGAAACTTGAAACGAATTGAGCCAGTGAGTGAAATTTAACGATTCTCTCACTGGTCCTTTTCATTTTCGAAGAGCAAGTAAGTCTAACACTATATGCATCATCAAATGAAAATTTATCTGTTTTATAATTTCTTCACGGAGCATTATTTCCAACTGAATAAGAAATATTTTTTACTTATTCCCATATTACGTTTTGCCTTCGTTCAAATAATCCAGGCTTGTTCAAAAAACCTGATGGATATGCACTGACAAAATCATTATACTTACTACGATAGCGTTTTGAACCGTTCATGATATAGCACACATCAATAGCACGAGTGACACCTACATAATGAAGATTTAATAATTGAGTAATCTCATCTGTATCTCCCCAATCATCGGAAATAATATATTTATACATATCCATGTGAAATACAACATTAAACTCAAGTCCCTTTGATTTGTGGAGTGTCATAATGTTGATTTCGTGATCCGCAGCTGGAACATAACTTTGGATCATCTCAGCATCAGATAGTACATTATGAAGTAGTGCCCGCGCATTATCACTATCCCCCTTTGGGTAAAGAAGTTTTGCAAGACATATAAATCTATCTTCAACAGCCGATATCATTTCAGGCGTACATGAAAAAATTTCACCACATAAGTGAAGTGCTTGCCGATATTTTTCCGGTTCTGTCTCCTCAGAGAATAATTCATCAGCATAATCCATTGCATATACATTATTGTCAAAGCAAGAAATAAGAACATCTCTAAAAAGGCGGCACCAATCAGAAGTATCTTTATCTAAGGCTGTATCCACAAAAATTTTGTGTGGAGATTGTAACACCTTATCTAAGAGGCCTATAGTGCCATTACCCCGGCAAAGAATTGCAATTTTATTATTATGCGTAACGCCATATTTCTCCTTTATGCTATCCAAATACTTATCAATTTTTTGAGCAATTTCAATTTCTCCTCCCTGCACATTAACAAGAAATACCCTCTTATCCTCTGGAATAGATTTCGATGCACCAAAAAGACACAATGAATATTCGGAAATACTCGGATGACAACGATGATTTTTATTTAATTCAAAATGCTTAAATTCGCTATTACCGATTAACTGAATTAAATATTTTGGAAAACGATTTGCAAATCCGAAAATTGCTTGATTTATATCTCCAACAGCAACCCCGACAAGACCAGCGTTTACAAGTTGAAGGAAAATATTGTGTTGAATTTCTCCGCAGTCTTGGTATTCATCAATGAATATATGTGAAAATCTTGCTCTGATGTACATTATCGCACCAGGAACTTTTCTGAGAATATGCAAAGCTATTTCGCCAGATTTCTCAAGAAAAATCTTGCCCTCAGATAATGCAGTAATAAGTAATACCTCTTGCTCACGACTCGGTTTGATGGAAAAATCGGCAAGTATAGAATATTGGGGATCATTTCTTACATCACTGCAAACAGAATATTCCACTATGGAATTTGTTAGATGGCTAGCAAACGGAATTATTATTTGCGAGATATAGAACTTATCAATTGTACCGAAAAAGGATTGCTTTGCAGAAATTCCTTTTTGATTGCATCTTTTCTTTAATTCGTCACTTGCCTTATTGGTAAACGATATTGCAATAACACCTTTATAATCTGGAAGAGACGTAAGAACTTTGAAGATTTTTTCAACAACAGTATAAGTCTTTCCCGATCCCGGTTTTGCAGTAACAACTGTATTCCGAGAATAATCAATAATCATTTGTTGCTCTTGGGTTGGTTCTTTAGTCATTTGTCGGGTGAATCCTTTCTTCAACTTTGATTTTCAGGTTACTCAAAGGTAAAACAATATTGTCATCAACTAAACATGAAAGCGCATCATGATTTTGGGATAGAAAGTGCATCATATTTTCAGCCTTTTTTGTTTGCATGGCTTTAACAAGGGTATTTACAGTGCGTTTATTATAATGAGTTCGCAATGCACCTTTCAACGGACTATTGGCGAGATCCGTTTCTAGGTCAACGTCTGATACATGCAAACCATAAGAGACTGCCTGTGTGCGTATAGAGGAATTCAAATTGGTAGCAATAGCAGGGGGATCAGTTTTATATGTCCATTCGTTTTCATTTTCATGTTGATCCCAATAATCGCATAAATCATTATCAGTTCCTGAATATATATCTTTGAGAATACCCATAATGCGTGAGATGCCAGCATAATACTGTTTTGTAGGCTTTTGGGTAGGCTTAGCAAAAATATCGTTGTCTGTCCTTAATGTCCAAGGTATATTCAATGCATTACATACAGCAACATATGGCTTAAATCCAATTCCCTCGACTGAAAGAATAGAAATATTAAGCCGATCCAAGTCGATGTTAAGTGCTTTTGCTAATGCGGTATAGAATAACACCTCAGATGTTCCCTCTACGAGAAAGACACCATCTGCAAAAAATACTTCTGCCGAAAGAGCATTAAGCCGATAACCAAAATCAGTAATAACTTTTTGTAACATCGCACTGCATCCACCACAGGCTGAATGGGTAAATTTAGTTTTAGAATACAATCGCACCAGACTTTTAGGATCAAATCTTGATGCAATATAAGGCGAATGCGAAGTAATAAGCACTTGATCATTAAAATGATTTTGAATATACTCCGAGAGTTTGCGTTGCTGATGCGGATGAAGATGGGCTTCTGGTTCTTCTATGGCATAGAATGTAACATGATCAATATCTTTTTGAATATTTTGTTTCGCAATCCATGTTGCAAGAAAAATTTGATTATTTCTACCATCGCCACCTAGGGTAAGAGCATGATCAGCAGATGAATATGCAAGCTCTAAATTATCCAGAAGTTTTCCTGCATCACTTTCACCAGCAATAAACTGTACAGTTTGATCCTCATTATGTATAGATAACTCATCTAGTTCTTGATTAACATGATCAAGAGCAGTGGTAATATAATTCATAGAGTTAACCTGCGTATTAATGAAGTCTAATTTTTCTTGAATCTCAATAGATTTTTGCTCATCTTCAAGAATTGCATCTTCAGACAATTTTTCTTTTGCAAGCTGAAGTATCTGGGCTCGCTCATGTTTTAAGAAACCGAAAAGATCTCGATTTGTATCAACACATTGCATATTCAAGCGGCGAATATATTGCCGTGTTGTGATTTCTACTAATGTATCTTCACTGAAACCATTGAATAATTGATAGGCCCCATTTTTAGAGTTTGTATAACGAATCAGCACAGTTCCATCTTTCACAGCGCCGCCAAAAGCACTTAAAAGGCATTCTTCAACAACATTTGTAATCGTAACAGTTATTTCAATCTGATTTGTCCCAGAATATGCATTATAGTCGCTATCAGAAAGTTCTAAATCACGTTCACTAATGCTTTTATCAAATAGTAGACGCAACGCATAAATTAAGTTAGTCTTTCCAACATCATTTGCTCCAATAATTAAAGTTTTATCTTGGAAAGTAATTTTTTCATCATCAAAATTTCGGAATCCTTTAATGTGTATATTTGCAATTCTCACTATTGTACCCCCGATTATAAATCTTTATTTTCAATAAATTATAACATAATCAGTAGAAGTAGTCGAGTTGCCATAAACACCTTATTATGACCTATTTTATACAAAAGAGAAGCCACACTAAAGAAAGAGGCAAGCAATGCCGGTGTTAATACACACCGACCCGCAGAGCGCAAAATCCCTCCGTGATTTTCCTCTCCGCTTGCTTGTTGAGGGCAGCGCCCCCAAGCCCCTTTGAACACAGAATTTCATTCTGTGGCTACGCGTTCTGCGAACGCTTTGAAAGGGTACGCCAAAGCGCCGTCCCCTTTAAGATACCATGGAACAAATCGTTCCACCCTTACGCCTGATGGCTACTGCGAAACACAGTAGCCCTCGCTAGATGCGTAGGCAAAGTATTTTCCCATCGTTCGCATTTACTTTGCACCCTGTGCCCTGGTTTCAAGGCATGAGGGCTACTCCTTAATGATTACATGGTACGCCCTAAAATAGGGCTCACCTGGAAAGATGGGGTGGCAAAACACCACCTCACATTTTTTTCCGCAACGGTGGCGACGGTCGCAACGGTGCTGGGAGTCCCCCTCAAAACACCGTCGCGACCGTTGCAAGCGTCGCGCTTTACTTGATTACTTCAACATAGGTGCTTCTATCACCACGTAGGTCAGCCGGATACGCCGCCCTTCGTGTTTGATTTTGTATTCATACTTCACCTGATGTTCTTCCAGCAGACGGCTGGCATTCACATTCAAATGCTTGGTGAGCCGGTTTACTGCCATATCCGTTTGAATCGCCTGGGCCAGCTCGGTGGGACTGCCTTCCCATTCCCGATTCTCGGCAGACACGATCTTTGCCACGGCTTCCAGCACCGGGTCCGGAGGCTGCTTCCAAAGCTCATTCTCTGCATGGTCAAGCCCCCAAACTAGACTCTCTTGGTCTTTGCTCAGATACAACCGCTGATCCGGCTGGTCTCTGCCTACCACCTCCAGGGTAGCCTTGCTATCCGTTCGCTTCTCCTTCTGCATCAGGAGCGCCCCATCCGCACAGCCCAGCAAGCCGGTTGTACCAGAAATCATCTCAAAGCTGTCTCCCGCAGGCTGCTTTCTGGTGTGGTGGACAATCAGGACGCAGACGCCATATCGGTCAGCAAATTGCTTCAGCTTGCCGATTACCTCATAGTCGCTGGAGTAGCTGTAACTGTCACTCACAGCCTCACGGACTTTTTGTAGGGTATCCACGATAATCAGCTTGGTATCACTGTGTTCCCGAACGAACTTTTCCAGCTGTTCATCCAGGCCACCGCCGATTATCTTAGCGTTGGTGGCGAAGTGAAGAGAGCTTGTCCCCTCCACGCCAAACATACGGAACATCCGGCGCTGCAACCGGCTCTCGTCATCTTCCAGAGCAAGATAGAGGACTGTTCCCTGATGAACCTTGTAGCCCCACAGATCCTGCCCGGTGCTGACATGGTGGGCTATTTGTGCCACCAGAAAAGATTTGCCGATTTTGGGCGCTCCGGCAAGAATGTACGCTCCCGTGTAGAGCAGGTTCTCAATCACCGCAGACTTGCCCTCGAACACATTGTCCATCAGCTCGTCCAGGGTCACAGTATGGAGGTAAGCTGGGTCGCTCATGCGACGCAGCTTCCGGTAAAGTTCCTCCAAATCTCTTTCCGGGGAATTGCTTTTTTCGTCCGGGTCTGGTATAGTGAACTTGGAATTTTGAGAGATTGACTGCCCATCATCTGCGCCAACAGATGAGTTCTGGGCGGTCATTTTCTTTTTCTCATCGGTCATAGGCAAAGTCCTCCTGCATCCCGTTCATAATGGTAGCAATCATCTGGATGGTGTCCAGCAGCTCATCGTTTACGCCCTGCCCGGCCTCGATCCGGCGCAGCTCGTCCAGCACAGCAGCCAGCTGGTCCCGCAGGGCCTTGTAGACCCTGGGGTTACCCTGGACCACCACATCCCGGCAAAGCAGCCGTCGGATGATATAGTCCTGTTTGGTCAGGCCGGTGAGCTTCACTGCCGTTTCGATCCGGGCGTCCTCCTCCGGGGAGACCCGGAAGGCCACGGTCTTGTTCCTCCAACGGTTGTGCTTGTCCAAATTCTTTGCTGACATTTTTAATTGCCCCTTTCCATGTTCAATTTATCCGCCATTTCCGCCTGCTTGGACGGAAACAGGTGCGCGTAGTTGTAAGTGATGTCGATGCTCTCATGGCCCACCCGGTCCGCGATGGCCGTGGCAGAGAACCCCATGTCGATCAGAAGTGAAACCGCGCTATGACGAATATCGTGGATTCTGATACGCGGTACTCCCGCTTCTTTGGCTCCCCGGTCCATCTCCCGGTGGAGATAACTCTTGGTGACGGTGAACATCCGGTCATCCGGCCCGATGCCGTAAAGCATTTTGATGTAATCCTGGATTTCCTCGGCCAGAAACTGCGGCATGGTGATGATCCGATTGCTCTTTTCAGTTTTGGGAGTGGTAATCAGATCCTGACCGTTCAGCCGCTGGTAAGACTTGTTGATAGACACGGTGCGCTTCTCAAAGTCAAAATCCGCTGGGGTCAGAGCCAGCAGCTCCCCCTCCCGGATACCGCACCAGTAGAGCATCTCAAAGGCATAGAATGATAGCGGCTTATCCATCATCACCTCCGCAAATTTCAGGTACTGCTCCTTGGTCCAGAACATCATCTCCCGATTTTTCTTTTTGCCCATGCTGCCCGCCTTTTTGCAGGGATTCTCCCGGAGGTTGTAATACCGTACTGCGTGGTTAAAGATGGCACTGAGTTGATTGTGAACCGTCTTAAGGTACACAGGTGAATAGGGCTGTCCCTTTTCATCCTTGTGGTTCAGCATCTCGTTCTGCCAGGTAATGATCTGCTGGGCAGTGATGTTACACATTTTCAGCTTGCCGAAGTAGGGCAGCAGCTTAGTACGGATGATGTGGTCCTTGGTAGCCCAGGTGTTCTCCTTGAGCCGGGGTTTCATATCCTTGGTGTAAAGCTCGGTAAAGGCTTCAAAGGTCATATCCAGGTCGGCGCTTGCCTTGTTGAGCTGTTCGCGCTCCCAAGCCTGTGCCTCCCGTTTGGTCTTGAAGCCCCGCTTCTGGGTCTGCTTGCGCTCACCGTTCCAGTCAGTATAGCGGTAGACCGCCCGCCAGGTGTTTGTCTTTTCTTCCTTATAGACTGCCATGATTAGCCCTCCTTTCCCGTCTTGCCATAGCAAAACTTCTCCATGAAAAAGTTCCGATTGACCCGCCCGGAGATGGTCAGATAGCCCTTCTCACGGAGTTCGGCGTTGAGCTTATGGATCACCTTGTAGGCGTGGGACTTGGAGATGCCCAGCGCCTGGGCCACTTCCTCCACGCGCATAAAGTTTTGTGCCTGCATTGAAAATACCTTCCTTTCTTCGTTGATGGCTGCTGCGGCTGAATGTTGTGTACCATAAATGCCTCCTTACTTTCGTCCGCCACTTTTTTCTCAGATGTATAACCAGAAATTGCGGCGGTTCTTTTTTATTTATTGCTTCTAAACTATTATGCTTATTATATCGTCATTATACTAAGCATAATAGCTTGTGTCAATCGTAGTACGGAAAATAAATTAAATAAAATTGTTTAGGATTCTCTTGACTTTACTAAGCATTTCTGCTACGCTTTTCCTAAGAAGAACCAACGATTGGAGTGGATGATATGGCGATTGGCGAACGGATTCACTTTTT
>OHNZ01000928.1_pt1 | contig 9167 bp, 10 predicted proteins | sample 1569761 | NCBI WGS metagenome assembly OHNZ01 (sample SAMEA3879562, study PRJEB24766) | human gut metagenome | biome: human-associated habitat; feature: feces | place: USA | collected 1985/1987
TCATGGCCCATGGTCAGGTGCTGGCAGATGGAACTGCAAAAGAAGTATTTGCCCAGGAAGAAGTGCTGAAGAAGGCACGCCTGCAGAAGCCATATGTGATGCAGCTTAGCGAGGCACTTGGATATGAGAAGAGCTATCTGACGGTGGAGGAACTTCTGAAAGATCGGATGTCTTTGTGTGCTGCAATTAAGCTTTGAAAAAAATTCCATTACAAAAACTCCTGCCTAAAGCAGGGGTTTTTGTATTTGGACATAGAAAAACAGCGAATAAACAAAATGTTACCCACTGCAAAAGGAATCCTTAATTAAAAAGACAGGCCAATAAAGGACCTGTCTTTTTTGACCGTAAATCTGCAGCCCGCTTTCAGGCGGTGCTGCTTCACCCGTTCCTTGCCGTTGGCAAAGTACAGGTTATATTTCTTCGTCAGTTCCTTGCAGATACGTGCGCTGAGTATCCGCTCGTTGCGGTCACTGATTGTCCTGCCATTATTGGCGATTCGGTTGAACGCTATATGCACATGCGGATGCTCCTTGTCGAAGTGGCGTACGATGAGAACCTGCGTGTCGGTTATCCCCATTTCCTTCAGGTATTCCAACGCCATTCCAGCCATCGCGCGGTCGGTCAGGCGGTGTTCGTCCTCCTTGTGAAAAGCCAACGAGATGTGTCCGACGGGCTTCATTACCCTCGGATTCATCTTTGATTGTGCCTCGAAGCTCATGGCTATCGTGTCCCTGTCCTCGGCAAACAGACCGTCACAGACAAGGATTTTAGCGTCCTTCCCTTTGTCAAGAATGTAGTTTACCACACCCTTGAAACTGCTTCCCTTTACGATTTTAGCTATCATATCTGACTGTCATAAGAGGATTAAATTCAGCACTTCTTCAATCCGTGCCACGAGTATGCGACACTCCATCCTCACCGTAACGAAACCCGCGGCGTTCGCCTTGTGCGCAAGCTGGTTCAGATTGTTCGCCATGCCGCAGAGCTGGCGGACATAGCCCGTATGTTCCGGCGTGAGCCGTTCCTTCACCTGCCCGTTCCTCATGCAACGGCGCAAGAATTCCCCGGTGGATATGCCCGCGTTCCGCACCTTGCCTTTCAGCGTGTAGTAGTCCGATGTCGCCATCTTCACAGTGAGGCGGTATTTCAGCTTGTCTGCCGCTCCTTTCTTGGGGCGGCCTCCCTTGTTTCTTCTGTCAAAAATCCGTTTCTGTTCCATTGATTTTTAATTGATTTCTACTGATTAGAATGTGATTACTGGTTAGACCAACGGGATATGGCTCTCCACGGAGTCTATGAGTGGGAACAGGCGGTTTCGGTATGCCCGAAACACAAACTTGCTCCCCTCAAAACTCCGTTGGACAGGTTCAGGGTAACTCTGAATTGCGCCCCGTCAATCCACTTCTTAATTCTCAGAGTTTACGCCATGCCTCGATGTCCTCCCCGTAGGTGGCAAGGTGCTGCCGGGCGATGTTCTCCACCAGTCCAGACACGCTCATCCGCCGCTCGCCGAACATGCGTACGATACGGTCGAGGGCATCGCGCGTACTGCGGCTGAGGAACACGGGCTTGCGGTCTTCGATGGTCGGAACGGTGAGAAAGGCTTCCTTGTATTCCTCCAACGATGCCCGGCGTTGCTTGCCGCTGATGCGGCGTACCACCTGCGGAGTTTCATCCGTCTGTTCCGGTACGGCTTCACTTAACTTTTCCTGTACAACCTCGCTTGCCTTTTCCGGCTGTTCCTTTGTGTCGGCAGGCTGGGGCTCGGGCTTCGGTGTTTCCATACTCGGCTTGTTGCCTAAAAAATCCTGCAATGTTGCATCCATACTCTGGCTGCTTACGTTCTTCTTCATACTTGTTTGAATTTAGTGTTTAACAATGTTGGTCGTTGTGCGCACATTTGACCGATTATCAGTTGCAAAGGAAATGGCTGTATTGCAGGCTGTCAAACGAATGGGCGGACTGTGGCAACAATGTTTGGTTTTGCACTTTACGCATTGTCGGAACGGTGCGTGCTGCATCGTTTTGCCATTGTGCGAGAAATGGCATTAGGATTTTTAAGGGCTTAATTGGAATGGTTGGAACAGATTTAAGGACATGGCTTGGCGTGAAACAGATGAAGCTCCTTTCAAGAAGTATAGGAATCCGAAGAACGCCACAGGCTACCACACCGACGCCAAATGCTGCCACGCAGGTGCAAAGCGGTTGGATTATGCCGGACTTCGCTTTTCTTTGCACCACGGACGCTTGAAACAGCCGTTACGTGTTCGGTGGATAACGCCACTCCCGACCACTTGCTGCCACAAGCTGCCACCTCATTGCAAATCCATTGTTTCAAGCGGACAACGGCTTTACTTTGCAGGCAAAAAGAAGAACAATTAGTAAATATAATGAGTATGGAAGTAGTAATCATTTCAAAAAGCAAGTATGAAGAAATGGTCGGCAAGCTCAACCGCCTGTCCGACCGGGTGAATGAAATCCTTTGCAAGAGGGAGGGGAAACGGCTCAGCCGCTGGATGGACAACCAAGAAGTCTGCCAACAGTTGCGCATCAGTCCGCGTACCTTGCAGACGCTCCGCGATAACGGAACACTGGCTTACTCGCAAATCGGACATAAGATTTTCTACAAGCCGGAGGATGTGCAGCGCATCGTCCGGCTCGTGGAGGACAGGCGTAAGGATGCAGCCTATCGTGGCTGTAGCATCTAATCAGACAATAATATGTATAACCACTAAATCCACTGTAAATTATGAACGACTTGATTCTTGCCGACCGTGAACTGGAGGTCGGCTTCATCGGAAAGCTGGATGCCTTGTTTGAAGGCATCGAAAGAATGGATGCGGGGCATAAGGCTTCGCCAAGTAACGAACAGTTCCTGACGGACAAGGAGGTGTCGGCATGGCTCAAGGTGAGCCGACGTACCTTGCAAGACTACCGTAACAACGGGATGGTGTCCTACTACCAATTAGGTGGAAAAATTCTGTACAAGGAGTCTGACATCGAAAATCTGTTGATGAGCGGCTACAGGAACGCTTACCGCATGGAAACGTAAATCTGAATGTGCAAAAACAAAGAAAGCCGATGGCGACAAGTGAATTGTCCGACCATCGGCTTTCTTTGTGTAATGTTATATCCTTTACAGCTAACACGTACACCGTGGGCTGGCTACGGATAGCGAAAAGAACAAATTTACAGGCTTTTCACGACTTGCTGTGTATAGCCTTTCCATGATGAACTTTCGGAAAGCCATTGCCTCGCGGCTTCGCAACCTGAACGCCACGGCAATCACCATTTCAAGGCTGTAAACGTCATAGCTTATCCCGTTGTTCTGCCGGACGTGTCGCACCGTTTCCTCTTCCGACAATTCATTGTTCTTGTAAATGGCAGCAATAGCCTTGCGAACATGGCAGCCGAACACGTTGAACGCATCGGACATTTCCTGCTGCGTCATCCAGACGGGAGTGGTCGGCATAGTGACCACCCCGTTTTCAGTGATTGTGATTATTCTCCTGTCCATAATGTATGTTTTTGATGTTTTCCTTATCCTTGTTCCATTCCGGCATACGGAACTTGTTGCCTATGCGCTGTGTCAGTTTCTTCATGTCCTCGTCCACTTTCTGATGGGTCAGTCGGGCGTAGATTTGTGTGGTGTTCATGCTCTTGTGTCCCATCATTTGGCATACGGTTTCCAGCGGAACTCCCTGAGAGAGAGTAATTAGGGTGCCGAAATTATGCCTTGCCATATGGTAGGTAAGCCGATGTTCTATACCGCATACTTTGGCAAGTTTAGGCATGTTGTTGGTCATGGCTGAGCGGCAGGGCATATTGAAAAGTTTGTCACTTTTCCGTTCGCACTCGTATTTTTCCATGATATTCCGTGGGACATCAAGGAGAAGTATGCTGCACTCGCTTTTTGTCTTTTGGCGTTTGAATTTTATCCAAAGATTTCCTTGGCCATCCCTACTTAGGTTGGAAACATCCAGATTGCACATATCCGCATATGCGATGCCAGTGAACGTGCTAAAGACAAACAGGTCGCGGACAAAACACAGGAACTTTTCCCGGATAGGCGTGTTCATCAGCCTCTGCAACTCGTCCGTTGTCAGATGGCGGTGCTTCCTTAACGCCTTTTCAGGCGAGAATGATGCGAACGGATTATATTGGATTGTACCTTGTGCCATTGCCGTCCTTGTCATTGTTTTCAACATGATGATATGGTTTTCTATGGTCATGCCTGAAAATCCTTTTTCCACACGCAAGTAATTGTCATACTTTTCGATGAACGCATAATCCAATTGTTTGAGAGGGATGTCCTCAATGCCATAATGTTCACGGATAAAATTCTGAAGATTGCAATAAGATGTCTTATGACTTCTCAGAGTGCTTGGCGCACGGTTGATACCCACACGTTTGGCAAAGTCTTCCATATACTCACGATACAGCTCCAACAACTTCCGCTTGTGTTGCCCGATGCCGTTCACGGCGTTCTTGACAAGTTCTGCTGTGATATACCCCTGTTCGTCAAGAATTTCTTTGTAATAACGGCGTATGTCCTCTTCAATCTTGTCTATCTTGGCATTGGTTTCTTTGGCGGTGCGGCTTTTGCCTGTCAGACGGTATGCCTTGGCATCCCATAAATCAGGTCGTACATCCATTTTCGTTGAAAACTGTGCGACCTCGGTGTTGATGGAAATCCTGCCCATGAGCGGACACAAGCCGTTTTTCTTCACCTTTTGTCGGTTGATATAAAACAATACGGCGAAAGTATTGTAAGTGGTCTTTCTCTCCTGTCTCATGGTTTCATCCTTTTGGTACGTTTGATTTGGGGTGTTGGAATAACAACTTCCGCCCTTTCATTGTCTGTCAACTCGAACTTGTTACCGATACGTTCTTGCAACCTGCCCATATCCTCGCTTACCTTGTCATTGGTAAGATGCGCATAAATTTGTGTAGCCCTCCAGTCGCGATGCCCCATCAATTCGCGTACCGTATCAAGCGGAACTCCCTGAGAAAGAGTGATTACCGAGGCATAGGTATGTCTTGCCTGATGAAAGGTCACCCGGCGTTCGATTCCGCATATTGACGCTATCTTTTTCAAATTGATGTTCGTCTTGCTGCAACTGAGCATCGGGAAAAGTCTGCCATTAGGAGCTATGCCACGGTACTTGTCAATAAGTTCCAATGGCAAATCCAGCAATGGAATATGGAAAGGCGTTCCTGTCTTTCTACGCGCACTATGAATCCACCATATCCCGTCCTCCGCTTTCAAAAGGTTCTTTTGGGTGAGATTGCGTATGTCGCTGAAAGCGATGCCTGTAAACGCGGAAAAGAGAAACACGTCACGCACAAGATTGAGGTTCGGTTTCGGCAATGGAGTGTTCATTATCTGTTCCAGTTCCTTTTCAGAAAGGAACTTCGGAACAATCTGCGGATAATCAAACGTATAACCGTTAAAAGGGTCTTTACGCAAAAGTCCGTCATTGAGTGCCGATTTGATGACGCTGCGCAAGCGTCCGATAATGTTGTTCACTGTCCCCAATGCCATTTTCAGGTCTGCACGGAGATATAGGTCAAAAGAGGAAACGAAGGACGGGGTAAGAGCTTGGAATGGCATGTCCTTTACATGATATTTCTGTCTGAGAAAATCTTTCAAGTGGTTCAATGCCACACCATACCGTTTATAAGTTTCCATTTTGCGGTTTGTGCCGACTTTCTCGTAAAACCGTTCATTACATTTGCCATAAAACGAAACAAGGGTTTCCTGCTCGGATGAGATGCCCTGAAAGGTATTTTTCACCTCCAACGCTGATACGGTTTCCTTTTTCGCCAACAAATCCTTGTAAGCGGAATGGATGTCCAGTGAAATCCTGTCAAGCTCCTTGTTGGTGGCTGCGGCTGGCTTGCTTTTGCCCACAGCCCTTCCTGACTTGACATTCCACAGAGTGGGAATAACATAAACTTTGGTGCTGAACTGCACCATTGACTTGCCGATACGGATTCGTCCCAAGACAGGCACCGTCCCATCGGCTCTTTCCTCGTTCTTTTTGAGGTAAAACGTTACTTTTAATTCTTCCATAAACAGCTCTATTTTTTTTGTTCGCAAAATTACAGTCAATAGAGCTAATCATCCGTTTGCAGAATGGTGCGGACGAGTGCAAGAAAATCCATTGAGAAACTATTTTAACCCATTATGGAAAGGAAAGCCTCACAAGCAGGCTAAACCGTTGTCCTACAGCACTGCTGAAAGGATTTTGGAGTGGCTTCTTTCGCCATAAACAGGTAATGCATTCGTAACGGAAAGCTTGCATATATCCGCTGCATCTTGCTTTTTTGCCACTTGGCAGCGATAAGAAGAAAATGGAAGTTTACACGTGTGATTCAGTGAGTTACGTTATTTGTCGCAATCTTGCTTTTTTGATGCTCGATTTAGAAACGAGCGAATTACTATATTCAGTTTTCTTTTGCATTAATCAAAGAACGATTTTAACGCTGCAAATATACATTTAGCCAGCGATAAAAGCAAGTGTTTTCTGTCACATAAATATCTCAAACCAGCTATATAGACAAAGAAGGTCTGATTTCACGTCTCTCCTATCCAATGAGCAAAGCACTTTCTTTCCGGCTAAAAGCGACATTACATTCCCCTTTTTATATTTAGTTATCACAAGATTCTTATTCTCTGAAATGCAATATTTTGCGTAAACAAACAAGTTGTTGTATCTGATAATTTTGCATTCTGTATAATTTAAAATCAGAGAGTTTATGGCTACAGTAAAAATTAAATTCAGACCTTCTTCTGTGGATGGCAGAGAGGGTACGGTTTATTATCAAGTGATTCACGGACGTGTGGCAAGGCAGATCAACACTTCCTACAAGCTGTTTCCTGCCGAGTGGAGCAAACGGTATTCCCGGATTGTCATCACGCCATCCAATGAGGACAGACGACAATATCTATTGCTATTGGATAAACGAATAGCGGAAGATACCGACCGGCTGGAGAATATCATCACTGCCTTGGAACGGAAGGAAGGTGCTTTCACTGCCACTGACGTAACCTCCGCCTTTCACAGTGAGCATTGCGGACTTTTCTTTCTCGCTTTTATGCGGGAGGTTATAAACGGCCTGAAACGTTTGGGAAAGGTACGTACCGTTGAGACCTATACGTCCACGCTCAACAGTTTTATACGGTTCATGGATGGGAAGGACATACCGCTAGGAGATACGGATTCCGACCTGATGACCGCATACGAGACATGGCTGAAGTCTAAAGACATCTCCATGAACACAATATCCTTTTACATGCGTATTTTACGTGCCACCTATAACCGTGCCGTGGAGAAAGGACTCGTCACCCAGCGCTTCCCCTTCAAACATGTCTATACGGGAGTCGAGAGGACAATGAAACGGGCCGTCCCCCTGCGTGTGATAAAACAGCTCATAACATTGGACCTGTCACTTCATCCGGCCAAGAGGTTTGCAAGGGATATGCTGCTTCTCAGTTTTTACACAAGGGGGATGTCCATGATCGATATGGTGTTCCTGAAAAAGAAGGATCTCGACAACGGCATCCTCTCATACCGACGGAAGAAAACCGGTCAACAACTTTTTGTAAAATGGGAGCCGTGCATGCAGGAGATAGTGGACCGTTACAATATTCCCGGCTCCCCGTACCTTCTTCCCATTATCGCCAGACCAGGCATGGACGAGAGAAAGCAATATATCAACGCATCTCATCGTATCAACAGATATTTGAAAGCCATTGGGAAAGAACTAGGCCTGTCCGTCCCCCTGACCCATTACGTCGCGCGCCATTCCTGGGCCAGTGCGGCCCGGAGTAAGAATATACCGATTTCCGTAATCAGCGAAGGTATGGGACATGATTCGGAAAACACAACGAGGATCTATCTGGCTTCATTGGACACTGCCACTATTGATAAGGCGAACAGATTGATTTTAAATTCCTTATGCAGGGAATAATATATTGAGCGGATAGACGCTTTCTTTGCAAGAGAAGTGAAAAAAGAATTTCCTGAATAAGGAATACTTGTTCAAGGAATAATCTTGGATGTAAGAATGTTCAGGGAATGATAAAATGTTAAGCAAAAATTATGATCTCTCCTTAAGAGATGAATAATCGGATGCAAAATTACGAAAAATATTGAGAATAACCACAAAATGAGTAAAAAAACAACAATAGGACACGGACCGATCCTTGAAACCGCAAAACGGATTGTTGAGCGAACTGTTTTTTAGAAGAATGCAAAGTGTTTATTATCAGACTGTTTTATTCATATATATCGCATTGTTCATCTCTTAAGGAGAGAAGTGCAACAGGAGCAGGTGTAAACGCACCTGAAAATCCGCCAGATATAATGGCAAATAGACGCAGATTTCTGATCGGGAATGAAGCAATGGAACAAAAACAGGGAGAAATCCCGAACTTTTACGAACTGTATTTATAACTGCCTGATTGATAGAAACATTCACAATCATGCAGGATTGATAAATATGTCCTGAAGCGAAATGGCGGCATTTACAAGGATCGAAAAAGAAATGAGGTGGTATGTAATGCGCGACCTGAAAAGGACAAACGCCAAAGTACCTGCTTATAAGCTGTTGAAAGGAATGAAGATGGAGGTCTTCGTTCCTATGAAATGGCACTTGGTCACCCGTAAGGGAGTGCGTGTCCGCGAGGAAGTGCCGCTCATACAGGACTTGCTCTTCGTGCATGAGACACAAGACAACCTTGACGCCATCGTGGAAAAGACCCCGACTCTCCAGTATCGCTGGTTATGCAACACTTGGCGGGAGCCGATGGTCGTTGCCGATACGGACATGGAACGTTTCATCCGTGCCGTGGATGCCACTGAATCCCCCAGGTATTACCTGCCGGAAGAAATTACCCCAGTCATGTACGGGCGTAAGATCCGCATTGAGGGCGGACCGCTCAACGGATACGAGGGAAGGCTGCTCACGACACGGGGTTCCAAGGTCAAACGTCTGCTTGTCGAACTGGAAGGATTTCTTTCCGTGGGGGTGGAGGTTGATCCCGAGTATATACAACTTATCTGACAGAACTGCCTGTGACTTTCATTTTCACCCTTTCCGCTCCTTCTTTATTTGGAACGGTCAATTCTATTCAGGCAGCCGTATGTCAATAGTTAAAC
>OHNZ01000935.1_pt1 | contig 9040 bp, 10 predicted proteins | sample 1569761 | NCBI WGS metagenome assembly OHNZ01 (sample SAMEA3879562, study PRJEB24766) | human gut metagenome | biome: human-associated habitat; feature: feces | place: USA | collected 1985/1987
TCGAAGATTTCAGACATGCCGACCGGATGGATCTGCGGACAGACGGCGAGGGATTTCATCAAGACCAAGACTGGCATAGGCGGCTCGATGAACGTTCAAGAAGCGGAAGAGTTCAAAACCTCGAAGTTCTTCTGCAAGACAGATTTCGACATGAATGAGATAAAGAAAGAGGAAGCCGCGTATGTACCGTTACCGAAATTCTACACGTTCCAGTCGAGAGAGGAACGGGAACGTATCTTGTATAAAAATTTCGTACAGGTGGGGCAAGATGTCAAGGAGATGATAAAAGACGTGCTGAATAAGCGGGGTGCGAAATAAAATAGATTGAGGTGGATTTTTATTTCCATCTCAATCTATCCCGTATATTATCGCATACCATATCAAAGCGGTCTGTCAGGCGAAGCCATTCCGGAACATCCTTGTTCATCCATCCCAAAACAAGAAGCATTTCCTTGTGGATTTCCTCTACCCGATCAAGATTCCAGCAGATAGATTCGTTGTGAAACACTCTGTTACGGAATGTCCGGAATGTGTTCAGCGGAGCCGATACGTTCTTTCTCTGACGGTCTTTTTTAGGCATAAAAGGAAATGCCCTGCGAAGGTCTTTCCACAACAACCGTTCATACTCGCTGTTCAGCAATGACACCCAAAATCCCAATGTCAATTCGGCAATGACCTTTGAGGGGGTTATCGTTTCATGCCTCCCGGCAATCTGCTTATTCGCCTGTGTCACATAGCGGTTCAGTTTGGACAATCCGGGCGTGTTTGCAAATACAGCATACCAATCCTCCCGTCCAGTCATTGTTTCCAACTCACGTCCCAACGCATTACGCAACGTGACCTCGAACACAGATAGGCTCGTGTAAAACGCCTCGGCCAATTCCAGATTGCACTGGTAATGCAGAATGGCACGGTTTTCGTCCCCCGGATAAAGACTGAAATATCGTTCCATCCGTTTGGACGAAAAAACTTTTTCAAAAAATGCTTTGTTATATCCCATAATGTTTCTTATCTTTGCATTGCAGTCCCGGTCATTCCTCTCCCAGCTTTCAGATACTGGTGATGAATCCGGGTTTTTTTATGTCTTTTTGCAAAGGTACACTATTCCCAATTAAACCTTGCTTTTTCCGTTATCTTTTTCCGACTTTTCGATATGAAACAGGCTGCGTATGGGCTGTTACCGCAGTTCTACACGTTCAAATCACGGGACGAGCGGGAACGCATTCTGTATAAGAACTTCGTGCAGGCAGGGCAAAATGTCAAGGAGATGATAAAGAACATGCTGAACAAACGAGGTGCTAAGTAGATAACAGATTTACGGTGGACGAGGGAAATGAGCACCGTATGTCTGGAAAAAGGGGAAACGACCTTGAACTCGTATTCCGAGAACCCTCTTTCAGTACATATAACAGCAAACATATCAACTATTATATGAGATATGTTTCGATTTAAGGGTTAATGTAACCTTGTCTGTTGTAATAGTCCAGAATTGAGTCTTGCAATCTCACACAAAAGAAGGGGAATCAAGTGTTTTTTATGGTATATTCACCAGTCGCTTCTTCCCATATAATACCTGCATTTTCCATTTTGTAGATAAACACCCTAAATCCGTTCTTCATGCACGAGCAGATGATAAATGCAAGGCAGGATACCAGTACAAGGTATCCTGCCAGGATTTCGAGTTCGAGTATTGCTTGTATCATCGTTTTGTTTTATTCAGTTGTCGTCTTGTTTCTCTTTCTACATTTCTGTTTTTAATGCGTTTCACAACTATCTACAAATTCTGTTCACTCAGATTAAAAAAACTTACAGCCCGTTCCCGATATAACTCTTGCATAAGGTTCCTTGTGAACATACGTTTAGACAATCCATCGGAATAGATATGATATTAAAGAACATGCAAAGTACGAAAGACATCGCTTATTTTGATACAATCAAAATCAAAAACATAGTCATTTATTTCGCCGCGAGGTCTCCAACCTTCTTTATACCTATTATATAAATCAGTAATGAAATATATCCCAAACTTATCGCCTGGGTGATTCATTCCTGCAACAATCCGGTTTTGAAGCCTAAACATAACATGTGCGTAATTTGAAGATTGCCTATCCACTCGCTTGACAAATAATAGAGCCATTTCCTTGTCGTTTAATCCATTCAGACTATAAATTCGTCCTCTGAACAAATCTTGAATGGAATTAATTGTAAGGATACTCCCTTTATTTTGTCCAGCTTTAAATATGAAATATTCAAAATTTATTCCTGTTAAATCTTCAATGCATGTATTCACAAATCCGCAGCAGTTTTCACGCAAACAATGTGTGTTAATGTCATCACTTGGATAATTGAAGATACATTTTATATATTCGAGCAATTCCTTTTCCAATTCTACTTTTCCGAACAAAGAGCGTGTGGATTTAAAATTACTAATCCTATTTTTTGTTTTGGTACATCTTCTCCTATTGCAAAATTTACATTTCATATCATTCCTCCCAATTTTTAATGTCTTCTATATTCTTTCGCCACATCTTTTCAAATGCAGCAAACTCTTTTTCTACTCGCTTCAGTAACGCTTGTTTTTTCTTTTCAGGCATAAATCCAAATCGAATGCTATTGCGAACCAATTGTTTGATTTCATAGTAGCCAAGGTCATAACGCATTGCAACCAACACATATTGCTGTGTCAAATTTGTACGCAATATACCTGGGTCATCTGTTGAAAGAACAGTAGGCACATCTGCCTGCCGATAGAGCATGAACGGGTGCGCATCATCCTTGACACCGAGTATGAACTCGTTGCTTGTCAGGTTGATTTCCACTGGTATTCTGCGCTTGCGCATTTCATTCAACAGCGATATGCTGCCTTCTTCAAATGCCACATCCACGCCGTGCCCGATACGATCCGCTCCCGCAACAAACACCGCTTCGCGAATATGGGTGCACATTTCTTCCGGTTCAATCAGCCCTAAAGTCAGTTCTCCGGCATGTAAGGACGTGTTTACCTTGTTACCTGTCGCCTTGTCCAGATAACGGAACATTTTCATGTGAGCAGAATAATCTGCTATCGCAATCTCGCTGTTTTCAGCCGAAACTATATTCACACCGACTAATTTGCTTCCTTCCCGCAAGCAGGCTTTGAAAGCAATATAAAGCTGTGCATAGACAACAAGAGGTTCGGCATTACGGCTGGCATACCCCTGATAGTAGCAGACCGGCGCACGGTCATAGCCCGAAGAAAGGGTGCTGTGTACATCTATGCTGTCGATATAGGCGACATATTTATCTACCCAGCCGTTCATGGCGGGGGATTTTTCCCATTCGTGGAAAATCTCCTCCAATACCTTATCCGTACCTTTCCTGCTTTTCAGCCGTTCTTCATCTTCTTTAATGGCTTTCTTCAGACGGGTATTGTAACTGTCATAAAACCCATTGCCGCAGAACTGGTCGATTCTTGCAGCATCGATACCGGGAGAGGAGAGCATGATTTCCAAATACTGTACATTCTCTCGTGCAGCACGTTTGCGGAGCTCCTGCATCAGTTCCACCGTGTGATTACCTGCCACGGTGTTGAACAAGCCGAATGCACCGAAAAAGTATTCATCCGCTCCCAACGGGAACTTGCCCGGATTGAAATTACGGATAGACCACTTGTCAATCAATGTCATGCGGGTATTATGCAAATTAGGCATATCAGGAGAAAGACGCAGCATCTCCTTGCCCTTGGTGCTGTCTTTTGGTTGATACAGTTTCCCGGTTGCCATATCCACCCAGAGACCGTCTTCTGCCGCAAACTTGAAATAATTCTCGGCATAGACCGCTCCTGTCAGGTGGTTGTGCAGGTCGCCACCTTTGGGCATCTCGGCAAAGAACTGCCGCAGACGGTTCTCATCGTTACAAATGCTCGCAAAATATTCACCGACCTTGACGGAATCGGGTTGGGCATTTACCGTTAAAGTACCCATGTTATAAAATAACGGCAATAATAAACAGTAATATAACAGTTGTTTTTTCATATAATTCTATCTATTTCTACGGAATTGTTCACACCATTTCATATCAGATTGATACACTGCGTCAAAAAATATATTCCATTGCTCACGCGAGACGAGTTGATCAGATAGAATGCTTTCATAAGCATTCACCATCAATGAGGGGTTATGTTGTTTGTATGCCAACAAAGCGAAATTCTTTTCTGTTTTGTCTAACTTCTTAAGATATAGAGTAAAGCATTCTTTTTCTGTCGTAATCAAACCAACGACACGTATATCATCTTCATCTTGGATTCTATACCTATTCTGAACGTCCCTCTTTTTTGTATGATCCGGACGGAACATGATCAACTTTGTAAGCTGGAGGTGGATTTCTGACATAAATCTTCCCCATTCTCTAAACCTGGAAAATTCACCTCCCATCTGTATATGGGCAGCATGCCAAATCCCGTCCCATTGAAAAGCAGCCATGATACATCCGGAGAACTCAAAACTCAACACATCCGAACTTCCCATTGGCCACAGAGTGATTTCTTTGTACATCCAATTGACAGTCCTGACTTTCATCATCCGTTGTGTTAAAAATTCTCCTCCTTTAAAAAATATGTGAGAATTTTCATCTCCCCAATGACGCCAGCTATTAGGGAACATGCCCTTAAGCTTGTTGTCATTGCGCATAGGTTCAGAAAATTCTATCTTGTTATAATTATGAAGAATGAACTCCATATATTCAGATTCCATGATTTATTATATTTTTATTTTTCATACTACCACAGCCTCGAAATTGAAAATCTGTCGGAACGAAACTCTGCATGGTTATACAACCGTTGTCTTTAACGTTCATCGCATACATAATTTTCCTATCCGACTTCCCGATCGCCCAACCTACGACTCGCTTATATCGTCTTACTTCGTACATGGCTGTTCTATTTTTTATCTGTTTGTAATAAATATCAAGGTGGGGCTTCCGCTCTCTATTTTTATAGTGGTGCTATTGTAGCAGTCGGTGACTTTGTAGTCCTCGAAGTACACCGTGGCATTGCCTCGGATGATGACGGGTTTGTTCTTCGTTATGGTATATTCTTCGACCTCCTCCTCGATGAGAATGTACTTGTTTTCCACACTAATGATTATCTCGTGTATCCCCCCCCTTTTCGGGCATGACCTCCGTTGATAAATCTACCCAATCGCCACTGTTCACCTTGAACCTTGTTATTCCTTTCCCTGGTACTACATTGGCTTCCCAGCAGTCCGTATTGTTGTAAGATGTTTTGTACATGGTAATTTCACCGGTAGATGCTTCGTCGGTACTTACCGTTCCGTCCGAGTTCGTGCAAGAGGTGTAGCTCTCTATCTTGACTTTCTCCACATCTCCGGCTTTTTCACCCTCGAGTTTCACCCGTATTTTGGCAAGCTGGTGGAAGAAATTCAGCGTCACGGGCGCATCGCAGGAAGCATCCGGCACAACAGCTTGCAATACATACACCAGATTTCCGTCTTGTTGATTGTCAAGTCTTATCTCCCCGTTTGCAGGATACCATGCCGTCACCTTGTCGGTGCGTTTCGCCCAATAGAGCCAGTCGCCCGTGAGTTTCAGCATGCCGTCCGCATTCACCACCTTGTAGGTCGTGGTCTGGTTATCGCCCAACTGCACGGTGATTACCTCGTTGCCGTCCCACTTGCTGCCGTCCCGGTCGTCAGTTTCCGATATGCGGGCTTGCAGGGTATCCGCTCCCCACGGCAGCGAGCCGATTTCCGCACTGAGGGTGACAGATGAAATCTCCAACGGGTACACGCTTTCGGGCAGGGTATCGGTGCCATCCGTAAGTTCGTCCCGTGTACAAGCGACAAACAGAACTACCGTCAGTAAAATAGGGTATATCACCCTAATGTAGTGTATTCTTATCATATCTATCATTATTATATTCTCCGTGCTACCGTCTGCTGCGACACAGACAGGTGTACCGTGTGGGTACATCTCCGGATATTACGCTGCTACCCGGGATAGCTTTATGGCCTTGTATTGGCCTTTATCAATCTTTTTTACCTGACGATGATGAACCTGCCGGCGGATTAGGCAACGGTTCCACGCAAGAGGCCATGATGTCCATCAGTCGGCTCAAACCTTCTGTCGGTGGCTGCTGGCGTGCAGAGACATGCACCTGGTATTTTGCCGTCTGATTGGTTGATCGGGTATTCTCTCGTGATGAGGAAACTTTTCCGTTCACGCTTACCGAACCGCTGGCAAAGCACCCGAATTTGAAACTCGAATTAGCACCCGTGGTGACCTCGTTTGCCCGCGTTTCCTTGGACGTTTCGGTTGTCGTGACCTCCATCTGGAAGTCAATCTGCACGTCGTCAATCAGCAAGGAGGGAAGCGGCACAAGACCAAGGAACGGAGCCTGTACCTGGATCTCCTGTTTTTCCAACGAACCTTCGATCGGTCTCTGAAGGTTAAACTCCAAAAGGCGGGCTTTCTCTTTCCCCTTTTCGTCTTTCTCTTCAGTAAACCCGATCTCGGTCATGAACTCGAACGCCGACTGTGCCAATCTCTTCTGCGAATCGCACGCTGCCAATAATGGAGCAGCAACCAGTTCAGCAATCGGGAGTCCCGAAAACTGTTTTCCTACATTTTCTGCCATAGCTTTAATATTTTAATTGTTTATAAAATGGTTTATTGTTTGGAATTAATCCTCATTTTGTATCGTAAATGGTGCAATTGTCTTGTCATATTCGTCTATGATACGGGACAAGCCCTCCGGAATAGGTTTGGATTCAAACTTTATCTTCACCTGCATCCTTGACGCGTTATCCTTATTCCCGTCAAAACTGATTTCAAGGTTGGAACGTTTAAGACGGTTGTCAAAGCTCGTGCTTTCATTTCCAGCCCGGAAGCCAGCCTGAGCCTGTTTTTTGCGAAGTTCGGAGGATACTATCTGCACTGAAAAACCCATTTCAACCTCTTTAATGTTAATGGTAGATGGATTGACAATGGATATCAATGGCACATCTATTGCTGTATTACCATTGACATTGAGCCTTTTGCTTAACGGTGTACCGTCTGGAGCGAAATAACGACCCAGCAATTCCACATTCCTTGTTTCAATCATTTCCATTGCTGTATTGACAGAATGCTGCAATCCTCTGACAAGGTCAGACAATGTTTGCGACACATTCTTCTCGTTGTTCCAATATGCCATATATTCTAATGTTAAATGTTACTAAATCTATTTACTACAGTCGTTAGCTAATCTGTTTGCCTCTTCGGCATCATCCTTAAGTTTGAATCGGACGGTTATGTCAATCATATCGGAATCCGTGGCTTTGAGGTCATTCAGTTCCACCCGTAATCCAGCATACGACACACTGTTCTTCCCATTCAAACGGTTGACTATCGAATGGGTTTCTACATCGGCAATACGAGCCTTGAATGTTACTTCCACTTCCTCCATTTCCAAATGGTTATGTGAAACCAAGGACACCAATGGCACATCAATTTCCTTGTCACCGATTTTCACTTTTTGACAAACCGGGTTTCCGTCTGTTTCCTGCCAAAATCTTTTCAGGTTCTGCACCTGTTGAACCTGCAACATCTCCTGTACACCATTTACTGCATCTTGCAAACCTTTCAGAATGTCGGACAAGGCATATCTGGGTCTTTTACTGAATAGTCTCATTGGTACGGTACTTTTATGTCATCATTGTTCCTACTCTTTTGGCTTTTCGGATTCTGCCACCCGGTTTACGAGACGGTTACTCGTTTTCACTCCAATTCGTCGCTGTCCACAAGGGCACGGATATAGGTGCCGTTGGATAGCTTCGTGCATTCGGGAATAAACTCCATTGTGGGGTGTTATTGGCTATTTTAGCATAATCACCACGTACCCCATCCGTCGGCACTGTACGGCGTTTGATCCTGACCGCTCAGATAGAGACCGCCGAAGGTTGTTTTGTCTCCAGGTCCCTTCCCAATTTTGTATTGGCTACCGGAACCTGCCCCGTTCTTGACCCAGCCGGAAGTGAATTCTTCCAACTTATCCTCCGATATGTCAAGGATAATCTTGCCGCATGTTACTGACAAACTACTGCTACTTGACTCTATTTTCGCTAATCCTGTTCCTATTCCTGCTCCATATTCTGCTATACTGGGGGTATAAGGGTTGACGGTGGCCTTTATTTCCGAGTCTGTAACCCGTATATCTCCACAGGCTAAAGAATTACCCTCATTAACATAAGCCATACTTCCTGTACCTATGGCCGCTGCACCATCGCCGCCCGTGGCATCTATCTTGGAATTGGAGATGGTGATGTTTCCGCAAGTAGAAGTTGTTCCGGTATCTGGATTCTCGCATGAAGTGCCTATCGCGGCACAACCTCTGGCAGCATTTGCACCGGAAACGGTCAGTGACACATCGGATATAGTAATATTGCCGCAGGTACTTTTCACCCCGGCACCGATGCCCACGCAAGAAGCCCAATCTGCTCCATTCTCCCCTGCCTGAACGGTCAGGCTGCTTTTGTCCTTGCCGTTTCCTTGGATGGTGAGGCTTGCATTGTTCGACATCACGATGCCGCCCCATTGGGAAGAGGAAAGCATGTTGTCCGTGCCCTCCACGATGAAGGTTGCACTGCCGCCCGTGATACTGATGGCGGGCTGGTTTTTATTGGTGATGGCAATCCTCGCATTTTGCAGTGTGAGGTTGATGCCGTTGCCGTTCAGGGTTACGGTTTCGGTGAGAGTGGCGTTTTTTATGATGTAGTCGCCCGGCTCGGTGATTTCACCGCCTGTTATTTCTGTTGGGGCTTTGTTCACCGTGATGGTTACTACATGCAGCTTCCTACCTACGGGCTTGACGGTACCTTCGAGGGTGCAGGGTGTGTCACCGTTCAGTCGGATGTCCGCTATCGGATAGCCGGGCACTACGTTGGCTTCCCAGTATGTTTTGCCATCATAAGTGGTCTTCACCATCGGGATATAATCTTCTTCACCGTCTGCCGACAGCTTGCCGTCTGTATTGAGGGTACAGCTTGTATGGGTCTTTATACGAACG